>PJUA01000374.1_pt1 | contig 28258 bp, 29 predicted proteins | sample 1512151 | NCBI WGS metagenome assembly PJUA01 (sample SAMN08177678, study PRJNA422409) | Soil metagenome, whole genome shotgun sequencing project. | isolation source: Soil enriched on filter paper: beechwood xylan treatment | place: USA: Madison | collected 2015-01-15
CGGCCCAGGCTGGCACGGCGGGCGCCCCCTTGCTTGGTGTCGTCGATCATGCGGTCAGTCTCTTCTCACGGCGCAGCACCTCGCCCGCCAGATGGATGTAGGCCTGGGATCCGGGGCAGCGCATGTCGTAGATCAGCACCGGCTTACCGTGCGACGGCGCCTCCGACACCTTGACATTGCGCGGGATGACGGTGTCGTACACCTTCTCCCCGAAGAAGCCGCGGACGTCCGCCGCCACCATGTCCGACAGGTTGTTGCGCTTGTCGAACATGGTCAGCACGACGCCGTGGATGTCCAGGTTCGGGTTGAAGGCGCGCTTCACGCGTTCGATGGTGCGGACCAGATGGCTGAGACCCTCCAGCGCGTAGAACTCGCACTGCAGGGGGACCATCACCGCATGGGACGCGACCAGAGCGTTCAGCGTCAGAAGACCCAGCGCCGGCGGGCAGTCGATCAGGACATAGTCGTATTCGAGCGCGCTGTTGGCGACCGCCTCGCGCAGTCGGAACTCGCGGCGCTCGGCACCGACCAGCTCGATCTCGGCACCCGACAGATCGACCGAGGAGGTGATGATCGACAGGTTCGGCACCGAGGAGGGGGTCGCGGCCTGCTCCAGCGAGACGTCGTCGAACAGCACGTCATAGATGCCGACGCGGCGGTCCGAGCGGGGGATGCCGAGACCGGTGGACGCATTGCCCTGCGGGTCGAGGTCGATCACCAGCACCCGCTTGCCAATGACGGCGAGCGCGGTGGCGAGGTTGATCGTCGTCGTGGTCTTGCCCACGCCGCCCTTCTGGTTGGCAATCGCAACCACGCGGGCAAGGGGACGGGTGACGGCAGACATGGCAGCCTCTCGGGAGTCCGGTTGGCGGGAAGAAGGCGGAGGGAGAGTGTCAGGCACGGTTTTCACGCACGCTCAAGGTCACTCACACGCAGGATGGTTCCGCTCGGATCGGTGCGGCTGTCAAATCGCTCCGTCCGCAGTCTCCAATATCGCGTGGCAGCGGTCAATTCGTCGTCCAGCGCAGCACCCTTCAGGAACAGGCACTTGCCGCGCGATCCGATGAAGGGGTGGGCCCAGCCAAACAGGTCGGTCAGCGGCGCCAAAGCGCGGGCGGTGACGACATCGGCTTCGATGCCGGTGACGGTTTCGATCCGCTTGGTGTGGACGGTGACCGGCGCTTCGCAGACCCGCGCGACCTCGCGCAGGAAGGCGCATTTGCGCACGTCGCTCTCGATCAGATGCACCTGCGGCACACCGAGGACGGCGAGCACCAGACCGGGGAAGCCGGCCCCGCTGCCGAGATCGACCAGCACCCGCGTGCCGTCCGGCAGCAGCGGGTAGAGCTGGGCGGAGTCGAGGAAGTGGCGCTTCCAGGCGTCGGGCAGGGTGGAGGGTCCGACCAGATTGATCTTCGGCTGCCACTTGCGCAGCAGACCTTCATAGGCGATCAGGCGGTCGAGCGTTTCACGTGAAACACCGGTGGCCTCCTGAAATGCAATCGCATCGAACCCGCTCATTCGGCGGCCACCCCGGACGAGACCACGTCGCGGCGCTTCACATGGCGGAGCAGGGCAACCAGCGCGGCCGGGGTCATGCCGGGAATGCGGGCCGCCGCACCCAGCGTCGCCGGACGCGACTGACGCAGCTTCTGCCGTATTTCGGCGGACAGGCTGCCGATGCCATCGACATCCAGATCGTCGGGCAGAGCAAGGGACTCGTCCTTGCGGAAGGCACGGATGTCGGCCTCCTGCCGGCCGAGATAGCCGGCATATTTGCCGTCGATCTCCAACTGCTCGGCAATCTCCGGCGCGATCTCGCCAAGCTCCGGCCATAGGCGGGCGAGGGCGGCGAGGTCGATGTCGGGATAGCGCAGCAGGTCGGCGGCACTGCGGCGCACGCCGTCCTGGTTCACCGCGACACCCTGGCGGGAGAGTTCGGCCGGCGTCGCCTGCAGCGAGGCGACAAGCGCACGACCGGCCGACAGTGCAGCGCTCTTGGCGGCGAAGACATCGCGACGCTCGGAGCCGACGCAGCCTATGGCGATACCCTTGTCGGTCAGCCGCTGGTCGGCGTTGTCGGCGCGCAGCAGCAACCGGTATTCGGCGCGCGAGGTGAACATGCGGTAGGGCTCGTTGGTGCCCCGGCCGATCAGGTCGTCGATCAGCACGCCGATGTAAGCGTCGGCGCGATCGAGGACGAAGCCCTCGCGGTTGCCGCTTGCCGCCAACGCGGCGTTGATGCCGGCCATCAGACCCTGGGCCGCCGCCTCTTCATAGCCGGTGGTGCCGTTGATCTGACCGGCCAGGAACAGGCGCGGCGCCCGGCGGGTCTCCAGCGTCGGCTTCAGTTCACGCGGATCGACATAATCATATTCGATGGCGTAGCCGGGGCGGATCATCACGACCTTCTCCAGCCCCGGCATGCTGGCAAGGATACCGAGCTGCACGTCGCGGGGCAGGGAGGTGGAGATGCCGTTCGGGTAGACGGTGGGATCGTCCAGACCTTCCGGTTCGAGGAAGATCTGGTGCTTCTCCTTCTCGGCGAAGCGGACGACCTTGTCCTCGATGGAGGGACAATAGCGCGGACCGGTGCCGGTGATCTGGCCGGAATACATCGGCGCGCGATGCAGGTTGGCGCGGATCAGGGCATGAGCTTCCGGCGTCGTCCAGGTGATCGCGCAGTCGATCTGCGGCGTGTCGATCCGCTCCGTCATATAAGAGAAGGGCGGGGGCGGCATATCCCCTGGCTGCTTCTCCAGCGCGTCCCAATCGATGGTGCGGCCGTCGAGGCGCGGCGGCGTGCCGGTCTTCAGACGGCCGAGCGGGAAGCCGAGATGAGCCAGCGTGTCGGACAGGCCGATGGATGGCGCCTCGCCAACGCGGCCGGCGGGGGTGCGCTCCTCGCCGATGTGGATCAGGCCGCGCAGGAAGGTGCCGGTGGTCAGCACCACCGCGCCGGCGCGGATGGACTCGCCGGCCCCGGTAACGACACCGGTGATGCGGTGGTCCGCGTCGACGATCAGATCCTCGGCGCCACCGGCTTCGATGAACAGGTTTTCCTGTTCGGCCAGCAGCGACTGCATCGCCTGGCGATAGAGCTTGCGATCGGCCTGAGCGCGCGGACCACGGACGGCGGGACCCTTGCTACGGTTCAGGATGCGGAATTGGATGCCGCCGCGGTCGATGGCCTTCGCCATCACGCCGTCCAGCGCATCGATCTCCCGCACCAGATGGCCCTTGGCCAAACCGCCAATGGCGGGGTTGCAGGACATCTCGCCGATGGTTTCGACCTTGTGGGTCAGCAGGAGCGTACGCGCACCCATGCGCGCTGCCGCCGCAGCCGCCTCACAGCCGGCGTGACCGCCGCCGACAACGATGACATCAAAGTTCCGCATGCGCGGGACCATAACCGAACGACGCCGGGGATCCAAGAGGCGGGGCAGGGACAAGTGGGACACATCAGCGTTGTTTCACGTGAAACATGCCGTCACTTGCCGCTGTCACTTGCCGATGCAGAAGTCGCGGAAGATCACGTCCAGCAGATCCTCCACATCCACCCGCCCGGTGATGCGTCCCAGCGCCCGGCTGGCGAGACGCACATCCTCCGCCGCCAGCTCCGGCAGCGGCGCGTCGAGCGCGCGCAGCAGTGACTCCCGGCATTCCATCAACGCGGCACGATGGCGGGCGCGGGTCAGAGACGGGGCGCTGCCGATGGCGAGCCGATCGGCGCTGAATGCCGTCAGCGTTTCCTCCAACGTCTTCAGACCGGTGCCGGTGTGGGCAGAGACCAGGATCGGGGCCAGATCCGGTCGCAGGTCGGTGGCCGTCGCGAGGTCAGTCTTGTTGAACACCACCACGGTGTCGCGGTCGATCAGGTCCAGCGTCGCCGGGTCGAGATCGGGCAGGGTGGTGGCATCGAACACCGCCACCTTCACATCGGCACGCGCCGCCCGGTCGCGGGCGCGGCGGATGCCTTCCTCTTCGACTTCATCGGCAGCAGCTTCGCGCAAGCCTGCGGTGTCGGCCAGCACGACCGGATAGCCGCCGAGGTCGAGATGCACCTCGATGATGTCGCGGGTGGTGCCGGCGCGGGCGGAGACGATAGCAGCGTCACGTCGGGCGATCGCATTCAGCAGGCTCGACTTGCCGGCGTTCGGCGCGCCGACGATGGCGATGTGCAGCCCTTCGCGCAGACGCTCGCCCCGGCCGCCGTCATCGAGATGCGCTGCGATCTCATCGGCCAGCCCGGCGATCACCGGACGCACGGCATCGGCGACACCGCCGGGCAGATCGTCTTCGGCGAAGTCTATGTCGGCTTCAATATGGGCAAGAGCGCGGGTCAGCCGCTCCCGCCAGCCGTCATAAAGTTTGCCGAGCGCACCCTCCATCTGCCGCAAGGCCTGTCGGCGCTGGGCGGTGGTCTCGGCATCGATCAGGTCGGCGACCGCCTCCGCCTCCGTCAGGTCGAGCTTGCCGTTCTCGAAAGCGCGGCGGGTGAACTCGCCCGGTTCGGCCAGTCGCAGGCCGGGCAGGGTGGCGAGCGCCTCGATCACGCCAGTGACGACGGCGCGTCCGCCATGCAGATGCAACTCCACCACATCCTCGCCGGTGAAGCTGGCGGGGGCGGTGAAGCGCAGGACCAGCGCGTCGTCCAGCGCATCGCCGGTGCGCGGATCGCGCAGCTTGGTCAGCACGGCGCAGCGGGGAGCTGGCAGGGGGCGGCCGGTCAGCGCCGCGAGGGCGGATCCGGCCTCGGGCCCCGAAATGCGAACCACCGCCACACCGGAGCGGCCGGGGGCGGTGGCGAGAGCGTAGATGGTGGTGAACATCGGATAGGATCAGCCGCGCTGCTCGGGCCGCAGCTCCCGCTGCTCCGGCGTCAGCATCAGGCGCTCGACGCGGCGGCCCTCGACCAGGTGGGTCTGCAGGATTTCATCGACATCGCCGGTGCTGTGATAGCTGTACCAGACGCCTTCCGGATAGATCACCATCGTCGGACCGAGTTCACAGCGGTCGAGGCAGCCGGCGGAGTTGATCCGCACCTTGCCGTCGAAGCCGAGTTCACGGGCGCGGGCCTTCATATAGTCGCGCAGCTTCTCCGACCCGTGGGCGGCGCAGGATCCGCGGCGATGCCCATCGGGGCGACGGTTGGTGCAGCAGAAGACATGGGCTTCGAAATAGGGCTTTTGCGATTCAATAGGATGGTCGGTCACTTTCTTCCTTCCTGGCCCAGGGCAGACGCCATCTGGGACCAAAACATCTTCTGCATCTGCTCCATACCCTGGATGCCGGCAGGGAGCCAGGTCTTCAGCATGGTCTCCGGGTCCATGGCCTGGAGGTTCGCACGCATGCGTTCCTGGATCTCCTGCATCATGGCATCCTGCATCGGCTTCACGTCGGGCAGGCCCAGGAAGTGCCGGGCCTCGTCCGGGGTGCAGTCGATGTCGACGGTGATTTTCATGGGAACCCCTCCAGACCCGGATCGGGTGCCGGATCCGGCACCATTGCAGGCATTGGCCGTGTTGATTTTGGGGTTGAGCGCCGCGGCGGCTCATGCCCCACTATACAGATAGGATGCACTGGCGCAACGCCACCCCGGCGCCACCTATTGATTCACGACACACCAACAGATCGGACACCGCCATGCCCGCCACTCCGTTGGGCGCGAACCTGCTAGGCCGGGAGACGAGCCCCTATCTGCTGCAGCACAAGGACAACCCGGTGCACTGGATGCCCTGGGGGCCGGAGGCCTTCGCCCGTGCCAAGGCGGAGAACAAGCCGGTGCTGCTGTCGGTCGGCTATGCCGCCTGCCACTGGTGCCACGTGATGGCGCATGAGAGCTTCGAAAATCCCGAGATCGCCGGGCTGATGAACGAGCTGTTCATCAACATCAAGGTCGACCGGGAGGAACGGCCGGATCTCGACACCATCTACCAGTCGGCACTGGCCCTGCTGGGACAGCAGGGCGGTTGGCCGCTGACCATGTTCCTGACACCGGATGCGGAGCCCTTCTGGGGCGGCACATACTTCCCGCCGGCGCCCCGTTATGGCCGGGCCGGCTTCCCCGACGTGCTGCGCGGCATCGCCGGCACCTATGCCAATGAGCAGGACAAGGTCGGCAAGAATGTCGACGCGCTGAAATCGGCACTCGCTGGGATGGGGGAGAACCGGTCGGCCGGCGCGGTCGATGCCGGGGTGCTGGATCAGGTGGCGCAACGGCTGCTGCGGGAGGTCGATCCGATCCATGGCGGCATCGGCAGCGCGCCGAAATTCCCGCAGGTGCCGCTGTTCGAACTGCTGTGGCGGGCATGGCAGCGCACCGGGCGCGAGCCGTTCCGCGAGGCGGTGACCCACACGCTGGCCAACATGGCGCAGGGCAGCATCTACGATCATCTCGGCGGCGGCTTCGCCCGCTATTCGGTCGATGAACGCTGGCTGGTGCCGCATTTCGAGAAGATGCTCTACGACAATGCGGAGCTGCTCGACCTGATGACGCTGGTCTGGCAGGAGACGCGCGACCCGCTGCTGGAAACCCGCATCCGCGAGACGGTCGGCTGGCTGCTGCGCGAGATGATCGCCGACGGCGGCGGATTCGCCGCGACGCTGGACGCCGACAGCGAGGGCGAGGAGGGACTCTTCTATATATGGCAGGAGCATGAGGTCGACCGGTTGCTCGGTCCCGCCCTCGGCGACAACGGTCTGGCGACGTTTAAGCGCGTTTACGAAGTGCTGCCCCAGGGCAATTGGGAGGGCGTCACCATCCTGAACCGGCTGGGCGGTCTGGCACTGGCCGACGACGCCACCGAGGCGACGCTCGCCAAGGGCCGGGAGATCCTGTTGCGGGCGCGGGCCAAGCGGGTGAGGCCGGGCTGGGACAACAAGGTGCTGGCCGACTGGAACGGCCTGATGATCGCGGCGCTGACCCATGCCGCCCTGGCGCTGGACGAGCCGGAATGGCTGGACGCCGCCGGCCGCTCCTTCACCTTCGTCCGCGACCGGATGGATAGCGCCGGGCGGCTTTGCCACAGCTGGCGGCACGGACAGGGCAAGCATGCGGGGATGCTCGACGATTACGCCCAGATGGCGCGCGCGGCCCTGGCGTTGCACGAGGCGACCGGGGATCCGGCGGCGCTCGATCAGGCGAAGACCTGGGTGGCGACGCTCGACGCCCATTTCTGGGACGGCGCCAACGGCGGCTATTTCTTCACCGCCGACGATGCGGAAGGGCTGATCGTCCGCACCAAGAGCGTCTACGACAACGCCACGCCCAGCGGCAACGGCACCATGCTGGCGGTGCTGACCACGCTGTTCCAGCGCACCGGCGAGGATGCCTATCGCGAGCGGGCAGAGGCGCTCGCCGCCGCCTTCTCGGGGGAGTTGACGCGCAACTTCTTCCCGCTGCCGACCTTCCTGAACGCGGTGGAACTGATGACGGCACCGCTGCAGATCGTCATCGTCGGCCCGCCCAAAGCGGCGGAGACCGAGGCGCTGCGCCGCACCGTGCTGGACCGCTCGCTGCCCAACCGCATCCTGACCGTGCTCCCTCCGAAGGCGGATCTGCCCGCCACTCATCCGGCACAGGGGAAGGGGATGCGCGACGGGACGGCCACCGCCTATGTCTGCCGCGGCATGACCTGCTCGGCACCGGTGACGGCGCCGGCGGATCTGGCTGCCCTTCTGGCAACGAAAAGCTGACTTTCGGGGAGGAAACCATGGCGCGTCTTTCCATCGACAGCCCGCTGGGGCCCCTGATGCTGAGCGGGGACGGATCCGCCCTCACCTCGGTCGGCTGGGGCCGCTTCGACCATGACGAACCCGATGCGGTGCTGGCCGAGACGGCACGCCAGCTGGAGGCCTATTTCGCCGGACGGCTCCAGCGTTTCAACCTGCCACTGAAGCCGGCGGGCACCGCGTTCCGGCGGAGCGTCTGGGACGCGATGCTGGCGATCCCCTATGGCGGCACCGCGACCTATGGCGGGATGGCAAAGATGCTGGGCAGCGCGCCGCGCGCGGTCGGCGGAGCCTGCGGCGCCAACCCGATCCCGATCATCATTCCCTGTCATCGGGTGCTGGCCAGCGGCGGAGCGCCCGGCGGCTATTCCGGCCATGGCGGGCTGGACACCAAGGCGTGGTTGCTGGCGCTGGAACGCCGGCATGCCGGCGTGGGGCAGGGCAACGGTGCGGCGGCGGAGCAGTTCGCGTTGCTTTGAGACGTCTGAGAACTCCAAAAAGAAGGGAAACCAAACCACCATGGTTCATGCAATCCGCATCCACGAGCACGGCGGGCCGGAGGTTTTGCGCTGGGACGAAATCGAGGTGGGAGAGCCCGGTCCCGGTCAGGTGCGCATCCGCCAGACCGCCGTCGGACTGAACTACATCGACACCTATCACCGCTCCGGCGCCTACAAGCTGCCGGATCTGCCGGCGGTGATCGGCATGGCGGGCACCGGCGTGGTTGAAGCGCTGGGGCCGGACGTCACCACGCTGAAGATCGGCGACCGCGTCGGTTACGCCATGTCGATCGGCGCCTATGCCGAGAGCCGCCTGATCGCCGCCGACCGGCTGGTGCCGCTGCCGAGCTGGCTCGACGAACAAGCCACGGCTGCCACCCTGCTGCAGGGATTGACCGCGCAGTATCTGCTGCGCAGCACCTATGTGGTCCAGCCCGGCGATACCATCCTGGTGCAGGCCGCCGCCGGCGGGGTGGGGCTGCTGCTGTGCTCCTGGGCGCGCCATCTCGGCGTCACGGTGATCGGAACCGTCGGGTCGGAGGAGAAGGCAGAACTGGCGAAGGCCCATGGCTGTCACCACACCATCGACTACACCCGCGAGGATTTCGTCCAGCGGGTGAAGGATCTGACGGACGGGCAGGGCGTGCCGGTGGTCTATGACGGCGTCGGCAAGACGACCTTCCTGAAGGGGCTGGACTGCCTGCGGCCGCGCGGGCTGATGGTGCTGTTCGGCGCCGCGTCTGGCGCGCCGGCGCCGCTGGATCTGGGCCTGCTGGCGACGAAGGGGTCGCTCTATGTGACGCGGCCGACGCTGGCGACCTACACCGCCAAGCGGGAGGATTTGATGGCGTCCGCCGCGGATCTGTTCGACGCGGTGAAGAACGGCGGGGTGACCTTCACAGTCAACCAGCGCTTTGCGCTGAAGGACACGGCGGAGGCCCATCGGGCGCTTGAGGCCCGGGCGACGACGGGGTCGACGGTGCTGGTGCCGTAAGGGGGTTAAATAGGTGCGAGGTTAAACCCCCACCTATCCTCCCCAGCTGGGCGGGGGAGGGACTGCCGCCACTCTACCGAACAAGCACTTACTCCCTCTCCCGCCCAGCGGGGGAGGGTCGGGGTGGGGGCAATCGACGCGGACTACTCCACCGCCCAAAGCGGGTTCTTGATCTTCTTCAGCATCTCCGCATGCGCCGCGGCCTCATCGTCGCTGACGGCGAAGGCGCGGGCTTCGCGGAAGGGGCGGTCGATGCGGACCGGGCCGGTGGGACCACTCTTCGATGCGGGACCGCCGGCGAAGGACAGGCCGGTCTGCCGGCCGCCCAGCAGTTCCAGATAAACCTCGGCCAGCAGCTGGGCGTCGAGCAGCGCGCCGTGCAGGGTGCGGTTGGAGTTGTCGACGCCGAAGCGCTTGCACAGCGCGTCCAGGGTGGCGGGCGAGCCGGGGAACTTCTGTCGGGCCATCAGCAGCGTGTCGATGGCGCGGTCCTTCGGCATCACCGGATGGCCGGCGATCTTCAGCTCCCAATTCAGGAAGTGCATATCGAAGGCGGCGTTGTGGATCACCAGCGGGGCGTCGCCGATGAAGGCAACGAAGTCGGCGGCCACATCGTTGAACAGCGGCTTGTCGGCCAGGAACTCAGCGCTCAGCCCGTGAACGGCGAAGGCCTCCGGCGGCATGTCGCGTTCGGGGTTGAGGTAGACGTGAAAGCGTTCGCCGGTGGCGAGATGGTTGACCAGCTCGATGCAGCCGATCTCGACCAGCCGGTGACCCTCCTCCGGCTTGAAGCCCGTGGTTTCGGTGTCGAGAACGATTTCACGCATGATGGATCTGCCCTGGTTGATAGCCGCGCGGCGGCCAGTGCCTGCCCGGCCGCCGTGCCATCCGATGTTGTCTGACTTGCCGCACAATGCCCTGAAGCGCCCGCCGCGTCACCAGCCGACCGGCACCCGTCGGCACGACATAGTCCGCACGCCGCCGTTTCTCCGCATCCGGCATCTGGCGGGCGAGGATACCGGCGAACTTCTCCGCCGTCATGCCCGGCCGGGCCAGCACGCGGGCGCGCTGGACGGCGAAGGGGGCGGAGACGACGATGGTGGCGTCGACCCGCCGCTCGCCATGGGTTTCGAACAGCAAGGGAATATCCAGCACGGCGATCTTCGCGCCACGCCGCGCGGCACGGGCGAGGAAGTGGCGCTGCGCCGCCTGGACCATCGGGTGCAGGATCGCCTCCAGCCTCTTCAGCGCGTCCGGGTCGCGGAACACCGCCGCCCCCAGCGCTGGCCGGCTGACTGCACCGTCGATCACGACGCCGGGGAAGGCGGCGTCGATGGCCGGCACCGCCCGCCCGCCGCGGCCGAGCAGCCCGTGCACCACCGCATCGGAATCGCAGACCGGGGCGCCCATCGCCTGCAGCATCCGCGCGGCGGTGCTCTTGCCCATGCCGATGGAGCCGGTCAGGCCCAGCACGATCATGACCCGATCCTCAGCCTTCCAGGACGTAACGGGTCAGTTCCGGCGTCACCTGCGGCTCGACGCCGAACCAGGCCTTGAACCCGGGACGGGCCTGATGCAGCAGCATGCCGATGCCGCCGGCCACCGGGTTGCCGCGCGCCCTGGCCTCGGCCAGCAGCGGGGTTTCCAGCGGCACATAGACGATGTCGTTGACGACGGCCGAGACGGGCAGGGCGCGCAAAGGCAGGTCAAGCGCCGGCTGCCCCGCCATGCCCTGGGTGGTGGTGTTGACCAGCAGAGCGGCGCCGTCGAGCGCGGTTTCACGTGAAACCCAATCGACCACCGTCACTCCGCCGTTGAGGCCGACCGCGGCCAGATCCGCCGCCAGTTCCTCGGCGCGGGCGCGGGTGCGGTTGACCAGACGGACCTCCGGCGCACCGGCATCGAGCAGGGCGACCACCACGGCGCGGGCGGCGCCGCCGGCACCGATCACCACCGCCGGACCACGCTCCGCCGTCCAGCCCGGCTGTTCGGCGCGCAGGTTCTCGATGAAGCCGAAACCGTCGGTGTTGCCGCCTTCCAGCGCGCCATCCTCCGCCACCACGATGGTGTTGACGGCTCCCATGCGCCGAGCGGTTTCGTCCAGCCGGTCGACGGTGCGGAAGGCGATCTCCTTCAACGGGACGGTGACGTTGCAGCCGCGAAAGCCAAGCGCGGGCAGGGCGCGGATCGCCTGTTCAGCCCGCTCCGGCGCCACCGCCAGCGGCACATAGGCGCCGTCGATCCCATACTGGCGCAGCCAGAACCCATGCAACCGGGGCGACCGCGAATGGCTGATCGGCCAACCCATCACACCGGCGATTTTCGCCTTGCCGCTGATAGCGTGAACCGCCGTCATTCCCTGCCCACTCCATGCACGCGCAGAAAACCGAGCAGCGGCAGAAGCGGCAGCCCGAGGATGGTGAAGAAGTCGCCCTCGACCCGATGGAACAGCTGCGCCCCCAGCCCTTCCAGCTGGTAGGCGCCGACCGAGTGCAGCACGTCGTCGCCGACACGGTCGAGATAGTCGTCGAGAAAGGCTTCGGAGAAATTGCGCATGGTCAACCGGGCACTGTCGATCTGGTGCCACATCCGTTCGCCGTTGCGCACCACCACGGCACAGCTGACCAGCCGGTGGGTCTTGCCGCGCAGGTCGAGAAGCTGGGCGCGGGCCGCGGCGCGATCGGCCGGCTTGTCGAACCAGCGCCCCTCGCATTCCAGCATCTGGTCGGCACCGACCACCAGCGCACCGGGGTGGCGGCGGGTGATGCGCTGGGCCTTCAACTCGGCCAGGGCTTCGGCGACGATGTCGGCGGAGACGCCCTCCGCCCGGCCGGCGGCCTTCACCTCGTCCTCATCGACCAGCGGCTTGTCGAGGATCGCGGTCACGCCGGCCTGCTCCAGCATCGCCGCGCGCGTGCGCGAGCCCGACGCCAGGACGAGCTTGGGAGCCGTGCTCACGTCTTCTTTCCTTCCGGGCTGAAGTTGGCGCTCTGGCGGCGGGCGAGCAGCATCATGATCTCGGCCGCGGTCTCTTCGATGGAGCGGCGGGATACGTCGATCACCGGCCAGCCGCGCCGGCTGAACAGGCGGCGCGCCTCCTGGACCTCGGCGCGGACCAGCTCGGGGTCGGCGTAGCTGGAGCCCTCGCCCTGGTTCAGCAGCTTCAGACGGTTACGGCGAATCTGCACCAGCCGGTCGGGGTCCTTGGTCAGCCCGACGATCAGCGGCCGGGTCAGCAGGTCCAGTTCCGCCGGCAGCGGGCTGCCCGGCACCAGGGGGATGTTGGCCGCCTTGATGCCGCGGTTGGCCAGATAGATGCAGGTCGGCGTCTTGGAACTGCGCGACACGCCGATCAGCACCACGTCGGCCTCGTGCAGGTCCCAGTTCGACTGGCCGTCGTCGTGGGACAGGGCGAAGTCGACGGCGTCGATCCGGCTGAAATACTCGGCGTCCAGCACATGCTGGCGGCCGGGCTGGCGCTGCGATTCCACGCCCAGGAAGGCGGCGAGCGCGTTGATCAGCGGATCGAGCACGGGGATGCAGGGCACCTGCATCTCGCGGCAGAAATCCTGCAGGCGGCGGCGCAGTGTCTCGTCGACCAGCGTGAACATCACCAGCCCGTGATTGTCCCGAATCCCCTCCAGCACGAGGTCGAGCTGGCGGTCGGTCCGCACCAGATTCCAGAAATGCTCGATCGGCCGAACGTCGTCGAACTGGATGACGCAGGCGCGCGCCACGCTGTTGATGGTCTCGCCCGTCGCATCGGACACGAGATGTAGGTGGAACTCTTTCATCCGTCCCCAACATTCTGTGGAGAACCCGGCCCAGATCTGTGGACAACCGGATCCGCCTTCGTTTCGTCCCGACCGGGGGACTTCTCCTCCCCGATACGGCCAAGTGCGGAACAACTCCGCCGACCGCTTCGGAAGCTGGGAAGATCCGGCCCCATCCGCCCTGTTATCCACGGGACTCCCGTTCGTCCAGCTATAGCATTTCCGCCGTTTCCGACGGTAGTGCTCCGAATCGTCCACAGATCCGCACACATGGACGCACAAGCCCCCGGATCTGTGGATAGATTCGCTTGAGTCGGGGATCACCGTTATCCACAGGCATCCACCTCATCCTCTTCCTTTCTCCCTTTAAAAAATATAGTGAAGAAGAGGGGATAAACCCGTCCCGGAATCCGGCGCGGAATCGGCGCTGGAATCGCAGGGGTTCAGATTCGCAAGTCCCAGATTCGCAAAGCCAAGGAACGCACCGTCTTGTCCGCCACCAGCTCCGACGTCCAGAATCAGGCTTCCCAGCCTGCCCTGAAGCCGATGCTCGCCGCCCTGGCGGGAGAGGTGCGGACGCGTCCGCCCTTCTGGCTGATGCGTCAGGCCGGACGCTATCTGCCGGAATATCGCGAGCTGCGGGCGAAGGCCGGCAGCTTTCTCGATCTCTGCTACAACCCCGACTTCGCGGTCGAGGTGACCTTGCAGCCGCTGCACCGTTACGGCATGGACGCGGCGATTCTGTTCTCCGACATCCTGGTGGTGCCGCATGCCCTGGGGCAGCCGCTGGCCTATCTGGAGGGGGAGGGGCCGAAGCTGGATCCGGTCCGCAACGTCGAGGACCTGAAGCGCCTGTCACGCGACCGCTTCCACGAGACGCTGGCGCCGGTCTACGAGACGGTGCGCCGGCTCTCCACCGCGATTCCGGAGGGCACGACGCTGATCGGCTTTGCAGGGGCTCCCTGGACCATCGCCTGCTACATGGTCGAAGGGGCGGGCTCCAAGGAGTATGCGCACGTCAAGCGCTGGGCCTATGGCGACCCGGCGGGATTCGGCCAGCTAATCGACCTGATCGTCGAGGTGACCGCCGACTATCTCTGCCGCCAGATCGAGGCGGGGGCCGAGGTGGTGCAGCTGTTCGACAGCTGGGCCGGCGTGCTGCCGGTGGCGGAGTTCCGCCGCTGGGTGATCGAGCCGACGCGGCGGATCGTCGCACTGGTGAAGGCGAAGCACCCGAACACGCCGGTCATCGGCTTCCCGCGCGGCGCCGGCCATGCCTATGAGGAGTATGTCGCCGGGTCCGGCGTCGATGCTGTGGGGCTCGACACCACCGTCCCGCCGGTGTGGGCGGCGCAGACTCTCCAGACGCGGCTGCCGGTGCAGGGAAACCTCGACCCGATCATGCTGGCGGCGGGCGGCAAGGCGCTGGAGACCGCGACGCGCGACATCCTGGAGGCGTTGGCCGGCGGCCCCTTCGTCTTCAACCTGGGCCATGGCGTCATCCAGTCGACCCCGCCGCAGCATGTCGCCGATCTGACCCGCATCCTGCGGGAATGGCCGGGGCGCGGCTGAGGCTTTCCGGCGGACCGGCGCTAAGGGGCTGAAAAAGCGACGGAGGGGGTCTGGACAGAGCGACGGCGACGCTCCAGTTTAGCGGGCACCATGAGCCAGCAATTCTCCCAGACCTCCGCCTCGACCACTGCAACGCCCGGCGGCCGGCCGCGGCGTGTCGCCGTCGTGCTGTTCAACCTCGGCGGTCCGGACGCGCCGGAGGCGGTGCGGCCCTTCCTGTTCAACCTGTTCGCCGATCCGGCCATCATCCGGCTGCCGAACCCGTTCCGCTTCCTGATCGCCAGCCTGATCAGCGGACGGCGGGCCAAGCCGGCCACCGCGATCTATGCCCAGCTCGGCGGCAAGTCGCCGCTGCTGGAGAACACGGAAGCCCAGACGGCGGCGCTGGAAGCAATGCTGGCGGCAGATCCGGCAGCAGATCCGGCCGGGGAGGGGGCGGAGACCAAGGTCTTCATCGCCATGCGCTACTGGCACCCGATGAGCGCCGAGACGGCCGCCCGGGTGAAGGCGTACGACCCGGATCTGGTCGTGCTGCTGCCGCTCTACCCGCAATTCTCCACCACCACCACGGCGTCGAGCGCCAAGGCGTGGCATGAGGCGGCGAACACCGTCGGACTGACGGCGCCGACGAAGCTGCTGTGCTGCTATCCGACCCAGCCCGGCTTCATCGACGGCACGGCGGATCTGATCCGTCCGCTGTACGAGGCGGCCAAGGCCCATGGCAAGCCGCGCGTCCTGTTCTCCGCCCACGGGCTGCCGAAGAAGGTGGTGGCCTCCGGCGACCCCTATCAGTGGCAGTGCGAGCGGACGGCAGAGTCCATCGCCGCGGCGCTGGGCATCGACGATCTCGACTGGATCAACTGCTACCAGAGCCGCGTCGGCCCGATGGAGTGGATCGGCCCCAGCACCGACGCCGAGATCCGCCGCGCCGGCCAGGACGGCGTGCCGATCCTGGTGGTGCCGATGGCCTTCGTGTCGGAGCATTCCGAGACGCTGGTGGAGATCGAGGTCGAATACCGCCATCTCGCCAAGGAGGCAGGGGTGCCGCACTTCACCCGCGTGCCGACCGTCGGGGTGCATCCCGGCTTCATCGACGGGCTGGCGGCGCTGGTGCGGCAGACGGTCGCGGGCAAGGCGGCGATCTGCTCCCAGAAGGGCGACCGGATCTGCCCGTCCAACTTCTCCGGCTGCCCGCAGGCGCGGCCCTGAACCGCAAAGAAAGAAGGGACACGCCCGGTGCTGTACGATTGGATCAAGGCGCTGCACGTCATCAGCATCATCGCCTGGATGGCGGGGTTGCTCTACCTGCCGCGGCTGTTCGTCTACCACTGCCAAGTGTCGGCCGGATCCGAGGCGTCGGAAACCTTCAAGGTGATGGAGCGCCGCCTGCTGCGCGTCATCATGAACCCGGCGATGATCGCCTCCTACGTGTTCGGCATCACCATGATCGTGCTGACGCCGGAATGGATGAAGCAGGGCTGGCTGCACGCCAAGATCCTGTTCGTGCTGCTGCTGACCGTCAGCCACATGATGATGGCCCGCTGGCGCCGGGACTTCGCCGAGGATCGCAACACCCGGCCGCAGCGCTTCTTCCGCATCGCCAACGAGGTGCCGACGCTGCTGATGATCGGCATCGTCATCTTCGTCATCGTGAAGCCCTTCTGACCGCCGGCAGGTGAACGCGCCGTCTTCCACCTCCCGGAAAAAGCGGAATCCGCGACCTGTGCGGGTTTCGCTTTCGTTTGACTTGCGCCCGCCGATCCGATAACCATGTCAGGACCACGGGGTTTTCGCCCCGCGGCCTCCCACGCCCACATCTGCCGATCCGACGCTCTGACTTTGAGCCGGGCCTGGTGGCTGGCGATCCGCTCCCGTGCGACCATTATCCGGACGCCCTGGCGCGCACCCGCCTATGCGCCACCCGCTGCCCACCCGACGCGACCGCGTTGCAGCGTCCCCCGCTGCCAACCGCCGTCGGCCGGACCTTCTGGCACCTCCCATCCCCAAGGCCACTCCCCCGCATGACGATTTCACAGGCAATCCGATGCATCTCCAAGAGCTGAAGTGCAAAAGCCCCGCTGAACTGCTGGCGTTCGCGGAGGAGCTTCAGATCGAGAACGCGAGCACGCTGCGCAAGCAGGACATGATGTTCGCGATCCTGAAGCAACTGGCCGAAAACGACATTCCGATCTTCGGCGACGGCGTGTTGGAGGTGCTGCAGGACGGGTTCGGCTTCCTGCGCTCGCCGGAAGCCAATTATCTGCCGGGTCCCGACGACATCTATGTCAGTCCCAGCCAGGTGCGCCGCTTCGGCCTGCGCACCGGCGACACGGTGGAAGGGCAGATCCGCTCGCCCAAGGACGGTGAGCGCTATTTCGCCCTGCTGAAGGTCAACACCATCAACTTCGATACGCCGGACAAGGTCCGTCACCGTATCAACTTCGACAACCTGACGCCGCTCTATCCGGAAGAACGCATCCGGATGGAGGTCGAGGACCCGACCAAGAAGAACCTCACCGGCCGCATCGTCGACCTGGTGGCGCCGCTGGGCAAGGGACAGCGCGGGCTGATCGTGGCGCCGCCGCGCACCGGCAAGACGGTGATGCTGCAGAACATCGCCCACTCGGTCGCCACCAACCACCCCGAAGCCTATCTGATCGTCCTCTTGATCGACGAGCGTCCGGAAGAAGTGACGGACATGGCCCGCTCGGTCCGCGGCGAGGTCATCAGCTCCACCTTCGACGAGCCGGCGACCCGCCACGTCCAGGTCGCGGAAATGGTGATCGAGAAGGCCAAGCGGCTGGTCGAGCACAAGCGCGACGTGGTCATCCTGCTGGACTCGATCACCCGTCTGGCCCGCGCCTACAACACCGTCGTGCCGTCGTCGGGCAAGGTGCTGACCGGCGGTGTCGACGCCAACGCCCTGCAGCGTCCCAAGCGCTTCTTCGGTGCCGCCCGCAACGTGGAAGAGGGTGGATCGCTGACCATCATCGCCACCGCGCTGATCGACACCGGCAGCCGCATGGACGAGGTGATCTTCGAAGAGTTCAAGGGCACCGGCAACTCGGAAATCGTGCTGGACCGCAAGCTCTCCGACAAGCGCACCTTCCCGGCCATCGACATCTCCAAGTCGGGCACCCGCAAGGAGGAACTGCTGGTCGACAAGGGCACCATGTCGAAGATGTGGATCCTGCGCCGCATCCTGATGCCGATGGGCGTGACCGACGCGGTCGACTTCCTGGTCGACAAGCTGAAGCACACCAAGTCGAACAACGAGTTCTTCGAGAGCATGAACCAGTAGGGGCCGGAACCGGGCCGGATCTGCCGGCCCCTCGCCTGGACCTTCAGGGAGCGTCATTCCCGCGAAGGCGGGGAACCATGCTTCCCCTGACGGTCGCTTCCAAAGGTTCTGGATTCCCGCATTCGCGGGAATCACGGCCGGATGGGGCGGCAGACGGTTCGGATAGGACAAGAAAAAGGGCGGGGGCCTTTCGGCCACCCGCCCTTTTTCTTTCCGGATCCGCCCGATCCCGCTTGGGATCAGAAGGGCGGCTGCTGCGGCTGTTCGGCCTGCTGGCCCGACTGGCGGTGGTACAGCTCGGCGAAGTCGATCGGGTTGATCATCAGCGGCGGGAAGCCGCCTTCGCGGGTCGCGCTGGAGACGATGGCGCGGGCGAACGGGAAGATCATCCGGGCGCCTTCGATCATCAGGACCGGGCGGTGATGCTCTTCCGGCAGGCCGGGGAACTGGAACAGCGCGCCATAGGCCAGTTCGACCAGGAAGGCCACGGACTCGCCCTGGCGGGCCTCGCAACGCAGGTTCAGCGTCAGCTCATAGATGTCGTCGCCGACCTTCTGGCCCTGTACGTCGACACCGATGTTCACCTGCGGCTGCGGCTGGTTCGGCAGCAGGCTTTGCGGGGCGTTGGGGTTCTCGAACGAGAAGTCCTTCACATACTGCGCGAGGACATGCATCGGCAGCGAAGAGGTCTGCTGCTGCTCGGCGCCGTTGCTCATCTGATCGGACATAACGGACTCCTAATCGCCGGCTGTCGTCCCGGCCATCCTCCCGCATCGGGAAAGGGCGGGGACGGTGGGCCGGCCCGGATGTGAGGTGACAGGGGTTGGTTCGCGACGGTTGTGCCTTCGCCCAAGGGGCTGGCTATCACGGATCGGTCGTCCTGCCAACGGAAACCGCCGGCCCGCCGGCCGGTCAGCGCCGCTCATCCGGGCGGTGCTTCCCCCATTGGGAATCGGTCAGCCGCGGCGCATCGCGGTCGTCAGGTTCCTCGCCCATTTTGCCCTCGCCCATCTTGCGCTCGTTGGGCGTGACGTCGCGGTAGTCGCCGTCGATCACGCCGGGCACGCCGGGGGTGGGGCGGAAAGGATCATCGGTCTGGCGGGGGCCGTCCGCCCCGAAACCGGGGCCGCCAAAACCCCCGGCTCCGAAATTGCCGGCGCCGAAGCCGGGACGGCCGGCGGTGGTGGTGAAGACCGGCATCCCGGCCCCCATGCGGCCGAGCAGCCAACGGCCGATGCCGCGGCGCAGCGGCCCGATCAGCAGGACGATGCCGAGAATGTCGGTCAGGAAGCCGGGGATGATCAGCAGGATGCCGGCCAGCACGGCGCAGAAACCGTCCAGAACGGTGCCGATCGGCGCCTCGCCGCGGGCGGCTGCGGCCTGGGCGCGGGTCAGCGAGGCCAGACCCTGGTGGCGGACCAGCAGCACACCCACCACCGCCGACAGGGCCAGCAGCCCGATGGTCGGCCCGGCGCCGATCCAATCGCCGACCTGGATGAATCCGACGATCTCCAGGATCGGCAGAAGAAGGATCAACAACAGGGGATTCATGGTGTCCTTGCTCTTCGGGCTCGCTGCCCCTATCTAGGTTTGGATAGGTCGTCCGGTCGAAACACCGTCGGCCTCATCCAATTGGCCGTTGCTGGCGGGCAAGCAACACGTAATGCCGACCGGCCGCAAGGTCCAGAGGCGGGCCGGATCCGCCGGCGATTTCGCCGCGGCACAAAGCTCACGACAAGTCGTTTTGGAAGGAACAGATGATGGGAGACGGGTTCGTGTTCATCGAGATCGTGATCTTCGCGATGATCGCGGCCTTCCTCGTTTATCGGCTGCGCAGTGTCCTCGGCCGCCGGACGGGGGAGGAGCGTCAGCGCTCCAACCCCTTCACCGCCGCTCCGAACCCGGCGAAGCCCGACAATGTCGTGCCCCTGCCGGAGCGCAACCGGCCGCGGCCTGATGTCGCACCCGGCGCGGACGTGACCGCCTCGGACGAGCCGTTGTCGCTGGCCGCTTCCATCGACCAGATCCGGGCCGCCGATCCGAATTTCGACGAGAAGCATTTCCTGGAAGGCGCCAAGGCTGCCTTCGCCATGATCGTCGACGCCTTCGCCCGCGGCGACACCGCAACGCTGCGTCCACTGCTGGCGGACGACGTCTATGACAGCTTCGCCCGTGTCATCCGCGACCGTCAGGCCGCCGGCGAGCAGCACGAGGCCCGCATCGAACTGGTGCGCGAGGCCGAGGTGGTGGAAGCGAAGCTGGATGCCGGCCGCACCGCCCGCGTCACCGTGCGTCTGGTCTCCGATCAGGTGAATGTGGTGCGTGACCGCGAGGGCGCCGTGATCGACGGCGATCCCAAGGCGCTGGTGGAGAACACCGACGTCTGGACCTTCGCCCGCAACCTCCGCTCCCGCGACCCCAACTGGGCGCTGGTCGAGGTGCGTCCGGTTCAGTAACGAACGACCAGTGGTAATGACGTTCCACCACCGTCCCGGTTTCAGCGCCATCGCCCTCTTCGGGGCGGTGGCGTTGCTGTTTTCCGCCTGCGCCCCCAAGGAGGAGGCGAAGCCGCCGCCCGATGCCCTGACCCTGGCGCCGCTGTCCTTCGCCGACTTGCCCGGCTGGCGCACTGACCCGGTGGCCCAGGCGGTTCCGGCGCTCGCCCGCTCCTGTGCGCGGTTCAAGACCCTGCCGGCGGACCGGCCGGTCGGGCCAAGCGGTGTGGCGGGGACCATCGGCGACTGGCAGGTCCCTTGCGCGCAACTGGCGGATCTGCCGCCCGGCGACGATGCCGCCGCCCGCGCCTTCTTCGAGGCGAACTTCACCCCCTATGCCGCCGGCAACAACGGCACGCGCGAGGGGCTGTTCACCGGCTATTACGAGGCCGAGCTGGAGGGCAGCCGTCGGCCGGATCCGGCCTATCCGGTGCCGCTCTATCGCCGGCCGGCCGATCTGGTGATGGTCGATCTCGGCGACTTCTCCGACCGCTGGAAGGGGGAGCGCACCGCCGGCCGGGTGGTCGATGGCAAGTTGAAGCCCTACGAGAATCGCGCCGCCATCGTCGCGGGGGCACTCAAGGGCAAGGGTCTGGAACTGGTCTGGGTAAAGGACCCGATCGGCGCCTTCTTCCTGCAAATTCAGGGATCGGGGCGGATCCGGCTCGCCAATGAAGGCAATGGCGGCGGCGAGTTGCGCGTCGGTTACGCCGGCCAGAACGGCCACAAATACGTCGCCATCGGCAAGGAACTGATCGAGCGCGGCGCGCTGAAGCGGGAGGAGGTCTCGCTGCAGACCATCCGCGCTTGGCTGCTCGCCCATCCCGATCAGGCACCGGCGGTGATGAACGTCAACCCGTCCTACGTCTTCTTCCAGCCGCTGTCCGGCGACGGTCCTAACGGTGCCCAGGGCGTGGCGCTGACCCCCGGCCGCAGTCTGGCGGTGGATTCCAAATTCATGCCCTATGGCGTGCCGGTGTGGCTGGATGCGGAGGACCCGCTGGATGCCGGGCAGCGGCTGCAGCGGCTGCTGGTCGCCCAAGACACGGGCGGAGCGATCCGGGGGCCGGTGCGTGGCGACGTCTTCTGGGGCCATGGCCCGGAGGCGGAGCAGCGGGCGGGAGTGATGAAAAGCCGTGGGAGCTATACGCTGCTGCTGCCCAAGAGCGTGAAGGTGGCGGCAGGCGGGTAGGGGCCCGGCAGAGGAATGTTTCACGTGAAGCAGGGGGCACCCGATGCGAGTGCCCCCTGCCTTCTCACAGAATGAACTTCGACAGATCGGCGTTCTTCGCCAGACCACCGACCCGCTCGCGAACCAGGGCGGCGTCGATGGTGATCGTCTCGCCGGCGCGGTCGCTGGCGGCGAAGCTGATCTCCTCCAGCAGCCGCTCCAGCACTGTGTGCAGGCGGCGGGCGCCGATGTTCTCGACCGAGCTGTTGATCTCCGCCGCCAGACGGGCCAGCTCGTCGATGCTGTCGTCGGTGAAGACCAGATCGACCTCCTCCGTCTTCATCAGCGCCTTGTACTGACGGATCAGGCTGGCTTCCGGTTCGGTGAGGATGCGCTTGAAGTCGTCCTGGCTCAGCGCCTTCAACTCGACCCGGATCGGCAGGCGGCCCTGAAGTTCGGGCAGCAGGTCGGACGGCTTGGCGATGTGGAAAGCGCCCGACGCGATGAACAGGATGTGGTCGGTCTTCACCGGGCCGTGCTTGGTCGACACCGTCGTGCCTTCGATCAGCGGCAGCAGGTCGCGCTGAACGCCCTCGCGGCTGACATCGGCGCCGCGGGCGTCGGAGCGGGCGGAGATCTTGTCGATCTCGTCCAGGAAGACGATGCCGTTCTGCTCGACCGCGCGGATCGCCTCCGCCACCACCTTTTCCTGGTCCAGCAGCTTGTCGGACTCCTCGGCCATCAGCACGCCGTGGCTTTCGGCCACCGACATGCGGCGGGTCTTGGTGCGGCCGCCCATCATCTTGCCGAACATGTCGTTCAGGTTCAGCATCCCCATCTGGGCGCCCGGCATGCCGGGGATGTCGAAGGTCGGCATGTTGCCGGCCCCGGTGTCAGCGACCTGGACCTCGATCTCCTTGTCGTTCAGCGTGCCTTCGCGCAGCATCTTGCGGAACTTGGCACGCGTCTCCGCACTGGCGCTGTCGCCGCACAGCGCGTCGAGCACGCGCTCCTCGGCGCGCAGTTCGGCCTTGGCGGCAACCTCCTTGCGCAGGCGCTCGCGGGTCAGGCCGATGGCGGCCTCCACCAGATCGCGGACGATCTGCTCGACGTCGCGGCCGACATAGCCGACCTCGGTGAACTTGGTGGCCTCCACCTTCAGGAAGGGGGCCTGGGCCAGCCGGGCAAGGCGGCGGGCGATCTCGGTCTTGCCGACACCGGTCGGGCCGATCATCAGGATGTTCTTCGGCAACACCTCTTCCCGCAAGCCCTCGGGCAGCTGCTGCCGGCGCCAGCGGTTGCGCAGCGCGATGGCGACCGCGCGCTTGGCGTCGTTCTGGCCGACGATATAGCGGTCGAGTTCGGAGACGATCTCGCGCGGGCTGAAGGCGGCGCTGTCGGCGGACACGGAAGCGGTCTGAATCGTCATGGCGCTCACAGCTTTTCCAGGGTGACGTTTTCGTTGGTGTAGACGCAGATGCCGGCGGCGATCCTCATCGCCTTGCGCGCCACGGCTTCCGCATCCATCCCGTCGATGTCGATCAGCGCACGCGCCGCCGACAGGGCGTAGGACCCGCCGGAGCCGATGCCGATCAGCCCGTCCTCCGGCTCCAGGACGTCGCCGTTGCCGGTCAGCACCAAGCTGACGGACTTGTCGGCGACGGCCATCATCGCTTCCAGCCGGCGCAGGTAGCGGTCGGTGCGCCAATCCTTGGCCATTTCGACGCAGGCGCGGGTCAGCTGTCCGGGATACTGCTCCAGCTTGCCCTCCAGCCGCTCGAACAGGGTCAGCGCGTCGGCGGTGGCGCCGGCGAAGCCCGCCATCACCGTGCCGCCGGCCAGCCAGCGGACCTTGCGCGCGTTGGCCTTCATCACCGTCTGGCCGACCGAGACCTGCCCATCGCCGGCGATCACCACCTGACCGTTCTTGCGCACCGACAGGATGGTGGTGCCGTGCCATTGGATGGGATCATGTGGATTGGACGCTGGATAGGTCATGCGGAAACCACGCTGGAAAATGGGGAACGGCCTGCCACCCCCGGGAGTGCTGCGCCGATGCGGCGCGCGGACCCCTTTGAATCGTGGAGGCAGGACATCCGGTCTATGTGGGAGGGGCGATGTCGCCGTCAAGCAGTTCGCCGTCTGGCGCCTCATCCTCCCACAGCGGATCGGGCGGGCTGTTGCGGCGTGGTTTGCCCGGCTTGGATGGAGCCGGAGGCTGAACGGCGGCGACCGCATCCACCCCCAGCCGGTCGAGCAGCGGGCCGAGCGCCAGGAACTCCACAAGCCCCGCCGGCGTGACGGAGGAGCGGCCGGCGGCCGGTGCCACGCCGGCCAGTGCGCCGCTTCCGTCGAGCAGCGGGTCGCCGGCTTCCGTCACCGCGGTGAACAGGTCGGCCGAGCCCACATCCGCCTGGATCAGTGTGCCGCCACGAGCCTCGTCGGCCGGCAGGCCCCCGACGATCCCGGCTATTTCCTTGCTGCGTCCGCCGATGACCGCCCGCACCGGGTCGCTGACGCGCAGGGCCGCGGTACGTAGGGACAGGGCGGGCAGCCGCGCCGGCACCCGGACCAGGGCAAAGCCGCTGGCCGCGTCGCGCCCGATCACCCAGCCGGTCAGCTCCACGCCACGGGCCGGCCGCACCGTGACGGTGAGGTCGGTTCCGGGGAGGGGAGCCAGCAGCACAGCCTGCACCTCGTCGGCGACATCGGTTTCTCCGATCACCAGCCCGTGCGACCGGCCGACTGGTATCCTCGCCGACGCGATCCGGCCGGATCCGGCCCCGCCGCGCAGAAGCAGGCGGCTGGGGGCAGCCTGTGCAGGGGTTGCGACCGGAGCGGAGGGTGCCGCGGCTGGCGAGGCATTTGGTGTCAGCGGAATGGGGCCGGATCCGGGCGGTGCCGCCACGGGAAACGCCGTCGACGGCCGTCCGGCCGGGGAGGGCAGGGCGCCGCCGGACAGCAGGGCGCGGAAACCGGCGTCGGCGGCGAGCGCCTCCACTGCCGCGGCGAAGGCCTCCTCGACCAGCAGGGTCTCGCCCTGGGGCACCCCGCGTTCCTGTGCCGTGGCTCCGGTGGTGACGAGGCGATGGACCAGCCCGTCGCCGCGCGCGTCGTAGACCGTCCATTCCACCTTGACGCTGCCGGTGCCGGAACTGCCCTTGCTGCTGCCGGTCAGCCAGTTGGTGCGGTGGCACAGCTCCAGCTGCACGTCGCGCAGGTCGCCCTGCACGGTGAAGCGGGCGCGGCTGCGGTTGCCGTCGGGGTTGTCGGGACCGCCGGGCCGGCCGACCACGTCGAAGCCGGCGGCGGTCATCACCTCGGCAAACCGCTCGTCGAAGGTGGAGCCGCGCCGCATGTTGACGCCGCTGGTCCAATAGACGTCGTCATAGGGCGGGGCGCAGTCGATGCCCCAGACATAGCGGCCGATCTGCATCCCGCGCCGCATCGAGCCGATGGTCAGCTCGCCGAAGCGGAAGGGCGCGGTGGTGCCGGCAGCGACCGGCGCCGCCGCCTTTCCGACCGGCGGAGGCGGGGACATGCCGCCGCAGCCGGCCGGCAAAAGGCCGAGAAGGAGAATCAAAACTGCGGCGAATGGGCGCGGGTGGGTCGTCATAAGCGGATATGCACGCATGAGGTGTGAAAGACTGTACCCCGCACACCCATGTAGGACAATCGTCGGAATGGACAGAGCGCGCATCATTCGTGCCGGATGCTGGCGCGTGCGGATGCTTCCTGCTACAAAACCGCCATGGACCAGACCCCCACGAATGGCGGCCGCCGCGCCTCGATCGAGCGGAACACCACGGAGACCCGGATCCGGGTCGCGCTGAACCTTGACGGCACCGGCGTCTACGACGTCAAGACGGGGGTCGGCTTCCTCGACCATATGCTGGAGCAGCTGTCGCGCCACAGCCTGATGGACCTGACGGTCCTGGCCGACGGCGACCTGCACATCGACTATCACCACACCACCGAGGACACCGGCATCGCCATCGGCATGGCGGTGGCGAAGGCGCTGGGCGACCGCAAGGGCATCCAGCGCTACGGCCATTCCTATGTCCCGATGGACGAGACGCTGACGCGGGTGGCGCTGGACTTCTCCAACCGGCCCTACCTGATCTGGAAGGTGAACTTCACCCGCGACAAGATCGGCGATTTCGACACCGAGCTGTTCCGTGAATGGTTCCAGGCCTTCGCCATGGCCGCCGGCGTGACGCTGCACGTCGAGAACCTGTATGGCGAGAACAACCACCACATCGTGGAAAGCTGCTACAAGGCGCTTGCCCGCGCGCTGCGCGCCGGGGTGGAGATCGACCCGCGCAAGCGCGATGCGGTGCCCTCCACCAAGGGCACGCTCGGCGGATCGCTCTGACGGCGGGGACCTGAAGTCTCCCTCCGCCGTCCTATCGGAAGGTTTGTCACGTCCATGGAAACGGTCGCGCTGATCGATTACGGCTCCGGCAACCTGCGCTCCGCCGCCAAGGCGATCGAGCGCGCGGCCGGCGAAGCCGAATCCTCCTACAATGTCCTCGTCACCTCCGATGCCGATGCGGTCCGCCATGCCGACCGCGTGGTGCTGCCCGGCGTCGGTGCCTTCGCCGACTGCAAGCGCGGCCTGTCGGAGGTCCCCGGCATGCTCGACGCGCTGGAGGAGGTGGTGCACCGCCGCGGCCGGCCCTTCCTGGGCATCTGCGTCGGCATGCAGCTGATGGCCGAACGCGGCCGCGAATATGGCGTGACCGAGGGGCTGGGCTGGATCCGTGGCGAGGTGGTGAAGCTGGAACCGGCCGATCCCACCTTGAAAATCCCGCATATGGGCTGGAACGAGCTGAACATCCGCCGCCCGCACCCGGTTCTGGCCGGGCTGCCGGAGGGCGCGCATGCCTATTTCGTCCATTCCTACCAGTTCAAGCCGGCCGACCCTGACACGCTGATCGCGTCCGCCGATTACGGCGGACCCTTCGCCGCGGTGGTCGGGCGCGACAATCTGGTCGGCACCCAGTTCCACCCGGAAAAGAGCCAGGCCACCGGTCTGGCGCTGATCGCCAATTTCCTGCGCTGGAAGGTCTGAGGCGATGGCAGAGATCGCCATCGACAAGGTCGATGCGCTGAAGACCGCCGACCTGCATGACCTGTGCGACGCGGCCGACGATGCCATCCGCGCCGGCGGCGGTTTCGGCTGGGTCGAGCCGCCGCCGCGCGACGTGATGGAGCGCTTCTGGAAAGGCGTGCTGGTGGTGCCGGAACGGGTGCTGTTCGTCGCCCGCCTCGACGGGGTGGTGGCCGGATCCGCCCAGCTGGTCAAGCCGCCGCGCAACAACGAGGCGCAGGCCCACGCCGCCCAGCTGACCACCAGCTTTGTCGCCCCCTGGGCGCGCGGCCACGGCCTTGCCCGCCGCCTGACGCTGGCGGTGGTGGAGGAGGCGCGCGCCGTTGGCTTCCAGGTGCTGAACCTGGACGTCCGGGTGACGCAGGAGGCGGCCATCGCGCTCTACGAATCGCTCGGCTTCAAGCGCTGGGGCACCCATCCCTTCTATGCGCTGGTGCAGGGCAAGCCGCTTGCCGGACATTTCTACTGCAAAGACCTTCAGCCCGATTCCCAGCCGCCCGCCGAATAACGCCCGACAACCGCCAGCCACGCCATAGGAAGACGCCCGCGATGATCATCTATCCCGCCATCGACCTCAAGGACGGTGCCTGCGTCCGCCTGCTGCGCGGCGAGATGAGCCAGGCCACGGTCTTCAACACCGATCCCGGCGAACAGGCCCGCCTGTTCCAGAGCCAGGGCTTCGAATGGCTGCATCTGGTCGACCTCAACGGCGCCTTCGAAGGCAAGCCGGTGAACGGCGCCGCGGTGGAAAGCATCCTGAAGTCGGTGACCATCCCGGTCCAGCTCGGCGGCGGCATCCGCGATCTGAACACCATCGGCATGTGGCTGGAGAAGGGGATCAGCCGCGTCATCCTGGGCACGGTGGCGCTGCGCGATCCGGAGCTGGTCAAGGCCGCCTGCCGCGAGTTCCCCGGCAAGGTCGCCGTCGGCATCGACGCGCGCGAAGGCTATGTCGCCGTGGCCGGCTGGGCCGAGACCTCCGACATCAAGGCGCTCGATCTGGCGCTGAAGTTCGAGGATTGCGGCGTCGCCGCCATCATCTACACCGACATCAACCGCGACGGCGCCATGGGTGGCGTCAATGTCGAGTCCACCTCCGACCTCGCCTTCCACCTGACCACCCCGGTGATCGCGTCGGGCGGCGTCTCCTCCATCGAGGACCTGAAGGCGCTGAAGTTGGAGGAGGATACCGGGATCGAGGGCGTGATCTGCGGCCGTGCGCTGTATGACGGCCGGATCGACCCGAAAGAGGCGCTGGCCCTGCTCTCCGCTCCCGCCGTCGAGGACGCCGACTGATGCTGAAGATGCGCGTCATCCCCTGCCTGGACGTCAAGGACGGCCGGGTGGTCAAGGGGGTCAACTTCGTCGATCTGGTCGATGCCGGCGATCCGGTGGAACAGGCCCGCGTCTATGATCGCGAGGGGGCCGACGAGCTGACCTTCCTCGACATCACCGCCAGCCACGAGAACCGCGACACCATCTTCGACGTGGTGCGGCGGACGGCGGAACAGGTCTTCATGCCGCTGACCGTCGGCGGCGGCGTGCGCACGGTGGACGACATCCGCAAGCTGCTGCTGGCCGGCGCCGACAAGGTGTCGATCAACA
>PJUA01000375.1_pt1 | contig 28184 bp, 30 predicted proteins | sample 1512151 | NCBI WGS metagenome assembly PJUA01 (sample SAMN08177678, study PRJNA422409) | Soil metagenome, whole genome shotgun sequencing project. | isolation source: Soil enriched on filter paper: beechwood xylan treatment | place: USA: Madison | collected 2015-01-15
AGATTGCGAACCGGCACCCATAATCTCGGGTCCATCTGAAACAGTGCGGGTCCAATCTCACCGAATGTGGGTCAGAACTCGCTTCCCATCTCAGCCAATCCGGTCCCGGAATCGCTCAGAATATCAGGTCCGACCACCGATGATCTCGGGCCGCTACAAGTATGTCGAGTGCGGCATCATGACAGACCGCCAACGGGAGGTGTTGGTGGAGGCCGTGGCCGCCCGGCGCAATATCTTGGTGGTCGGTGGCACTGGCACCGGTAAGACGACGCTGACCAACGCCCTCATCAAGGAGATCGAGCGCGCCACCCCGCATCACCGGCTGATCATCATCGAGGATACGGTGGAGCTTCAATGCAGCGCGCCCAACGCGGTGCCGCTGCGCGCCACCGAGCATGTCAGCATGCTGCGCCTTCTCAAGGCCACCATGCGGTTGCGTCCCGACCGCATTCTGGTGGGTGAGACGCGCGGCCCTGAGGCCCTGGCGCTGCTGAAGGCCTGGAACACCGGTCACCCCGGCGGGGTGGCCACCGTCCATTCCAACACCAGCGACAGCGCCGGCACCGCCGGCTTGGTCCGCCTGGAAAGCCTCATTGCTGAAGCAATCCCGACGCCGATGCACACGCTGATCGCCGAGGCGGTCAACCTGGTGGTCAACATCGAAAAGACCTCGTCCGGCCCGGGTCGGCGCATCGCCGCCGTTCTCGCCGTCGAGGGGTTCGACGGCAGCAATTACGTCCTGTCACAGCTCGGATAAAGCCCCCATGCGCAATCCCCTCTTACGCGGCGTCTCAGCCGCCACCCTGACGGCTGCCCTCACGGTGCTGACCGCCGCTGCCAATCCGGCGCTCGCTGCCGGCGGCGGCGGTGGCGGGCTTCCCTGGGAAGCCCCGCTCCAGACCTTCGTCAACTCGCTGACCGGCCCAGTTGCCTTCGCTATCTCGCTGCTCGGCATCGTCGTCTGTGGCGCCATGCTGATCTGGGGCGGCGAGATCAACGAGTTCGCCCGCCGCTTCGTCATGCTGGTGCTCGTCGTCGCCCTCCTGGTGTTCGCCACCAACATCCTGACCCAGCTTTTCGGCGTCGGCGCGGTGATCGCTGCGGCTGGCGCCGGGGTGGTGCTGGCGTGACCGGGGCCGCCACCAGCGGGCTGCGCCGGACGGAGTTCCGCCGGGCGTTGCACCGCGCCAACCTGCTGATGGGCGGGGAGCGCGAGTTGGTGATGTTCACCGCGCTGGTGGCCGGCGGCCTGATTCTGACGGCGCAGAACTGGATCGCCACGGCGGTTGGTCTCAGCGTCTGGTTCGGCCTGATCGGCTTCCTGCGCACGATGGCGAAGGCCGATCCCCGGCTCAGCCATGTCTACACCCGCCACCTCCAATACCAAGCCTACTACCCGGCCCGGTCGCGGCCCGCCCGCGACCGATAAGGAGGGGCCATGCTGGCTCTCAAGACCTATCGCGACAAGGCCAGGGGCGTGCCCGATCTGCTCGACTGGGCTGCTCTGGTCGATGACGGGATCGTCCTCGGTAAGAGCGGTGCCCTGCTCGCCGGCTTCTACTACCGCGGGCCGGACACCGCCTCTTCGACCGCCGACGAGCGCAACTATGTGACGGAGCGGGTCAACGCCGCCCTTGCCCGGCTGGGAAGCGGCTGGGTGAGTTGGTTTGAGGCCGCCCGCCTGCCCTCGGCCGGCTATCCGCCGGCCGAGGCGTCGGCGTTCCCCGATCTGGTCAGCCGCCTGATCGAGGCCGAGCGCCGCCGCCAGTTCACCACCCACGGCGCGCATTATGAGTCTGACTATGCCCTGGTGTTGCAATACACCCCGCCGCTGCGGCGCAACACCAAGATCCAGGATTACCTGTGGGATGAAGATCCGACCGCCGCGCCGCAGTCGCCGGCCGACCAGACGCTCGCCGCTTTCCGGAAGGCGCTCGACGATCTGGAAGACGCGCTCGGCACCGTGCTGACGGTGCGCCGCATGACCAGCTACACCCATGTCTGCGCCCAGGACCGCGAGCATTTGCGCGACGAGCTGGTCGACTATCTGCACTTCTGCCTGACCGGCGACGACAGCCCGCTCAACATTCCGCCGGACGGGATGTATCTCGACGCGGTGATTGGCGGGCGCGAGCTGTGGACCGGCGACACCCCGCGCATCGGCGAGCGCTACATCGCCTGCGTCTCGCTGGAAGGCTTTCCCGGCGCCTCACACCCCAACATCCTCGACGTGCTGGAACATCTGTCGGTGGCCTACCGCTGGTCCTCGCGCTTCATCCATCTCGACCAGCACGAGGCGGTGACCCACCTCCACCGCTACCGCCGCAAATGGAAGCAGAAGGTGCGGGGCTTCTGGTCTCAGGTCTTCCGCACCCAGGGTGGCGTCGTCAATGAGGACGCCCTGCTGATGGCCGGCGAGGCCGAAGCTGCGATCACCGACGCCAGCTCGGCACTGGTCACCTTCGGCTACTACACACCGGTCATCGTGCTGATGGGCGTGGACCGCGCCCGGCTGCTCGACAGCGCCCGGCTGGTGTCGCGTGAGGTGCAGCGCCTCGGCTTCGCCTGCCGGCTGGAGACGATCAATGCCGTGGAAGCGTGGCTGGGCACCCTGCCCGGCCATCCCCACCCCAACGTCCGCCGGCCGCTGATCCACACCCTCAACCTCGCCGACCTGCTGCCGCTCGCCAGCGTGTGGGCCGGGCTGGATGCCGCCCCCTGCCCGTTCTATCCGGAGGCGTCACCGCCGCTTTTGTACGGTTCTGCCCCCGGATCGACGCCTTTTCGGCTCAATCTGCACGTTGGCGATGTTGGGCATACTCTGGTATTCGGCCCGACCGGCGCCGGCAAATCCACCCTGCTGGGCACGGTGGCGGCCCAATTCCGCCGATATCCCGGCGCCACCGTGGTGGCTTTCGACAAGGGTCGCTCCATGCTCGCCCTGGCGCTCGCCTGCGGCGGCGCCCACCATGACATCGCCGGCGAGGCCAGCCGGCTGTCCTTCGCTCCGCTCGCCGCGCTCGACACTGCCGGCGATCTCGCCTGGGCGGAAGACTGGATCGAGTCGTGCTACCAGCTCCAGACCGGCATGCCGCCGACCCCGGCGCAGCGGGAGGAAATCCACCGTGCCATGCGGCTGCTGAGCCAGGAAAAGGGGGCAGAGGAACGCTCCCTAACCGACTTCCTGCTGACAGTGCAGGACGAAAAGCTGCGCTCGGCCCTGACGCCTTACACCATCAGCGGTCCCCTCGGCCATCTGCTCGACAGCACGCGCGACGGGCTGGGTGAGGACGCCTTCACCGTCGTTGAGATCGAGGAGCTGATGGGGATGGGCGAGAAAAGCCTGATCCCGGTCCTGCTCTACCTGTTTCGCCGCTTCGAGAAATCCTTGCACGGCCAACCGGCGCTTTTGCTGCTCGATGAAGCCTGGGTCATGCTCGGGCATCCGGTCTTTCGCGAGAAGATCCGGGAATGGCTGAAGGTGCTGCGCAAGGCCAACTGCGCCGTCGTGCTCGCCACGCAAAGCCTGTCGGATGCGGTGCGCTCGGGCCTGCTCGACGTGCTGTTGGAGTCTTGTCCCACCAAGCTCTTGCTGCCCAATGAGGAAGCCGACAAGGGCGGCACCCCGCAGGTTCCCGGGCCGCGCGACCTCTACACCGCCATCGGGCTGAACGAGGTGCAGATCGGCATCCTCAAGACCGCGGCGAAGAAGCGCGACTACTACTACCTGTCGCCGGACGGCCGCCGGCTGTTCTCGCTCGCCCTCGGGCCGGTGGCCCTCGCCTTCGTCGGCGTCTCCGACAAGGAAAGCGTGGTGCAGGTGCGCGAGCTTGCCGCCAGCCATGGCGCCGACTGGCCCTTCCAGTGGCTCCAGAAGAAAGGGGTGCGCTATGACCACCTTCTGTAATGCCGTCACCTCGGCCGGCGCGCTGCTGGCCGGCCTCGCCCTGCTGCCGGCGCCGGCTCGGGCGGATGACTGGGGCTGTCAGGTCCTGCTCTGCATGAGCAACCCCGGCGGGCCGACGCAGTTTGCGGAATGCGTGCCGCCGATCGAGCGGCTGTGGCGGCATCTGCGCCGTGGCGGCAGCTTTCCGACCTGCGACATGGCCGGCTCGCCGGAAAGCGGCGGTTCCTACGTCCAGCAGGTGGTCGACCCCTACGATCTCTGCCCCGCTGGTCTCCAGCCGGCGCCGGTCGGCCAGTGGGTCGGCAGCCGCTCGCTGCTTGGACTCATACCGCTTGGGGGCCTGCCCGCCGATGTGGACAACACGCGGCCGGCCCAGTCGGAAGCGTCGATCACCAGCGACCATGGCGGCAGCCTGGGGCCGCGCGCCTGTGTCGGCTCCCTGATGGGCACCACCGTCGAGGGCGGCTCGGACGATGAGCGGATCACCGTCTCCATCTACGACGCCGTGCAATGGCTGCAGCCGAAGTCGCCGCAGGCCTTCGACGTCTACATCGATTCCCGGCTCTTCCACCGCGTCCGCATGCAGTAGGTGCCCCGATGCGCAAACCCCGCTCCGCCATCCTGCTGTCCGCCCTGGCGTTCCACACCCTGCCGGCGCACGCCCAAGGCATCCCGGTGATCGACGTGTCGGCCATCGCGCAGATGATCACCCAGGTCGCCAACCAGATGGAGCAGATCAGCAATCAGGTTCAGATGATCGAGAACCAAGCCCGCACGCTCCAGACCTTGGGCGGCGGCAGCTTCGGCGAGCTGAACGGCAATCTCGGCCAACAGGTGGGACAACTCAACGCCGTGATGAGCCGGGTCCAGGGGATCGGCTACCAGCTCGGCGGCATCGAACAGGAGTTCAACCAGCTTTTCCCGCCGGGAACGAACTGGCAGTCGGTGCCGACGCAGGACGTGGCGCCCTATTACCAGCGCTGGTCCAGCCAATTGCAGGACGCCTCGCGCACGGCGATGGACAGTCAGGGTGTGGTGCGCAACGTCCAGCGCAACGTTTCGGCCGCGCAAGGCATCCTGGCCGACGCGCAATCCTCGGACGGCGAGGTGCGCCAGCTCCAGGCGACCAACGAAATGCTGGCCCTGCTGGCGACCCAGCTCGGCGACATGACCATGACCATGGCGACCACCGGCCGGGTCACCGCCAGTGCGGCGGCGGCGGCGCAAACACGATCCGATGCTGAGGACGAGCTGCGGCGGCGCTTTACGACTCCCACCCTGGTGCCTTTGGGCGATGGGGAAGCTTTCTAGAAGGACACCATGATGCTTCAGCTCAATACCTATGTCGCAATCCTGATCCTCTTTGGTGCGGTTGCTGGTTCGGCCGTGATTGCGCACGTCGTTACCCGATACAGCGTTCAAGTGAACTGCCCGGCACCTGCCGCCTCGGCTCAACAGTCCGAGTTCTTCAAAGCTCGCCCGGTCCCATTGGGAGATGGCGAGCGCTTTTAGGAGGATGCGGTCATGACGCGAACCCTACTGTCACGGCGGGTGCTCTTCTTCACCTTGATCGTTCTTGCCCTTGTGAAGGCCAACGACGCCGTTGCGCAGGTGGCAACGAACAACTCACTGGACGAGATTATCAGGCTATATCGGAACAACTCCGCCAGATGGCAAACAACGCTTCGCGACTTTGCAATCACTCTTTTCTGGTTGCTGGCTGGTATTGAGTTTACCTGGGCGGCTATCCGTTTGGCTCTGAAAGGGGCCGATTTCGGGGAGTGGGTAGCCGAAGTCACAAACCAAGTTCTTTTCATTGGCTTCTTTTTTACGCTCCTGCTCAACTCGGCCAACTATGCGACTGCTGTCGTCGACAGCTTTCGGCAAGCAGCCAATCAAGCCACTGTAGCAAGCGGCGGATCGACAGCGATCTCGCCGTCTGATGTCTTCGAAGTCGGTTTCAATTTGGCAATGCGAGTCGCAGAACAGGTTACATTATTGAAGCTCGCTGACAGCGCCGGTATTGTCATAGCCGCTCTTATTATCTTGATCTGCTTCGCGCTAATTGCGTCTTTCCTGATCCTAGCCCTGGTGGAAAGCTACATCGTCATTTCTGCCGGTGTTTTGCTGATGGGTTTCGGCGGCTCCCGCTGGACCAAGGATTATGCCGTAAAGGTCATGGTCTACGCCGTGGCGGTCGGCGCCAAGCTGTTTGTCCTTCAACTGCTCATCGGTTTGGGACAATCCCTGATTATGGGATGGGCCGGCCAGATGGTGACCAACACCGCCAGTATCTTCGTCATCGTGGGCTCTGCTGTCGTCATGTTGGCGATCACCAAGGTGGTGCCAGACATGGTGCAGAGCCTTGTGTCCGGCACGGCTCCCAGCGGTGGCGGCGCCTTGGTTGGAGCTACCGCCGCTGTTGGCGGCGCCGTGGCTGGTGTCGCAGCAGGTGTGGCCGGCGCCGGTATGGCGGTTGGTGGCGCCTCCAAGCTTGCCAGTGCCCAGCTCGCCAGCTCCGGCCTGTCCTCGTCCCCTCCCCCCGCTTTTGCCGCCCGCATGGCCGCCCGCGCCGCCGGCAATCTCGGTCAAGCCGCGGTGCAGGACGTTAGCCGCCGCCTGTCTGGCCGCCACCACGGCACCATGGGCGGGCGCATGGGCGAGAGCATGAGCCACAAAGCCCGCGAGCTGCGGGCCGCTGCCGAAAAGCCGCAGGCGCCGCAAGTTCCTCAGCAGGGGCAGCCGCCGGCCCAACCCGACAACGTGATCCGCCCCGAATAGGCGTTCGGTTTTGAACGCCAGGGGGAGGGATTCCTTCGCTCTATAGGCAATCGACTATGAAGCCCCACGCCCTTCGCAAGCCGAAAGCTCCGGATAAACCGCCGACCGAGACCCCCTACCTCTCGGCCCGGCGTGAGTGGAACGAGCGGTACGGTTCCTACATCGCCCGCGCCAATGCCTGGCGTCTCACGGCACTGTCCAGCCTCGCCATCGCCGCCCTGGCGGTCGGGGGCGTGGTGTGGATCGGCAGCCAAAACCGTCTCGTCCCCTACGTCGTGGAAACCAACAAACTCGGCGATGCAGTGGGGGTGCGGCGGGCCGATCAGATCTATGTGCCCAACGAGCGGGTCATCCGCGCCCAGCTCGCCCGCTGGGTCAGCAACATCCGCTCCGTCTATGTCGATGCCGCGGCGGAGCGGGCGCTGATCGACGAAGCCTTCGCCATGCTCAACAAGCGCGGCGCCGCTTACCCGCAAATCCTCGAACACTTCCGCGCCAACGATCCCTTCAAGCGCGCGGAAAGCGAAACCGTGACCGTCGAGGTGCAATCGGTGCTGCCGATCAGCCAGGACACCTGGCGGATCGAATGGCGGGAAAGCGTGATGAACCGGGATGGCTCGGTCAAGCAACCGCCGGTTTCCTGGCAGGCCACGGTGACGATCAGCATCGCGCCGCCAGCCACCGAACAGGCGATCCTCATGAATCCCATGGGGGTCTACGTGAACAGCTACTCCTGGTCCCAGCGGCTCATCTGACAGGTGCTCCCATGCTCAAGGTAATCCTCACCCTGGCCGCCCTGGCGGTGATCGTCGCGGGACCGGCGCTTGCCCAACAGGTTCCGGCCATCCAGACGGTGCAGACGGAAGCACCCGGCGCCGCACCGCCGGCCGGCGATCCTCCGGCCGTCCTGACCCGCCGCACCGGCACCCCGCCGCCGGTCAACTTGATGTCGGGCAAGGAGGCCGAGCTGGACGCCAAGGAAAAGCGCGGCGTCGCGCTCTCCGGTGAATGGCGCGGCGGCAAGGACCGCCCGGCGCGCGGGCAGGCCGGCCGCGTCACCTTCACCTACGGCTCCACACTGCCCTCGGTCGTCTGCGCGCCTTTGCGGGTCTGCAATCTCGAACTCCAGCCCGGCGAAGTGGTGCAGCAGATCGACCTCGGCGACATCGCCCGCTGGAAGGCCACGCCCACCGCCTATGGCACCGGTGCCAATCAGACCAGCGTCATCGTCATCAAGGCGAGCGACAGCGGGCTGACCACCACCATGACCATCGCCACCGACCGGCGAATTTACGTGGTCCAGCTCGTCAGCCGCACCAAGGATTGGATGCCGCTGGTGTCCTTCGTCTATCCGGAGGACGTTCAGCAGGAATGGGACGCCTACCGGACGGCGGTGAACCGGCGCCAGCAGGCCACCACCCTCTCCGATGGTCTGAACGCCGCCAATCTCGACTTCAACTTCGCCATCCGGGGCGACAGCCCGTCCTGGCGGCCGGTGCGGGTCTACACCGACGGGCGCAAGACCTACATCCAGTTTCCCAGCGAGATGCGCTACGACGAGTCCCCCGCCCTGGTGGCGATCGGTGCGGATGACAAGGAACAGCTCGTCAACTACCGGGCCAGTGGCGACCGCTATGTGGTCGACAAGGTGCTGCGCCATGCGGCGCTGATTTCCGGCGTCGGCGGCGACCAGACCAAGGTCGAGATCCTCCGCAAAAGGAACTGAGCCATGCGGCACCCCCTGCATGCCGCGGTGATCGGCGCGATGCTGCTGCTCAGCGGCTGTGCCGGCGTCGGCCCACGCTCCTCCTACGTCGAGGCGGTGACGCCGGCAGATGCCCCGGTACTGGCGGCCGACATCGCCGGCTTCGTGGCGGAGCGCCTGCCGGCGGCCGCCACCACCCTGGTGCTTGATGCGCCGGCCGGCGAGCTGGCCAGCGACAGCCTGACGCCGGTCCTGCGCGATGAGCTGCGGCGGATCGGCTTCGGGGTGGCGGACGCCGGGCAGAACGCACCAGGCGCCCACCCCCTGCGCTATCTGGTAACGCCGCTCGATGCCGGGGTGCTTGTCCGTCTCCATGTCGACCGCACCACTGCCTCGCGCCTGTGGCTGCGCAACAGTGCCGGCACCCTCCAGGCCGGCTCCCCCTTCACCGTGCGGGAGGACGCCGCGGAATGACCGACCAGTCACAGCAGCCGGCCGATGGCCCCGACCGCTCGCCCGACTTCCTGGCCGGTCCTACCCTGCGCCAGACCGGTGGCCGGCGCCTGACCCGCGTGCCGATCTACATCCTGATCGGCATTTCCGCCCTCGTGGCTATCACCATCGCCTACACGATGAATGAGCGAGCCAAGCGCCGGGCGGCCGGCGCCAGCAACACCGAGGTGGTGGCGGCACCGGAGCCGGTGGACGCCAAGCCGCTGTTCGGCGCGGCGCAGAACGCCGGCATCATCGAAGCGCGGCGGGCAGCTCCGCCCCCGGCAACGCTGGCAACACCTCCTGCGATCACCCCGGCCACCTTGCCGGCGGCACCACCGGACCCGATGGGGCGAGGCCCCGCCGCCAATGGCGGGCGGACGCTGGAGGACGACGCCCGGATGCGGGCATGGCAGCAGTATGACGCCGAGGTGCGGCGGATCGAGGAACAGCGCCGGGCGGCGTTGAAAGCGGCTCTTGAAGCGCCGACCACTGTCCCCGGCAACCGCACCCAACCCGGCCAGATGCAGCAGCCGGCTGCGGCCGGTCCTGGCGCCGCCGGCACCAGCTCGCAACCGCTCGCCCAGCTCGCCACCGGCTTCGGCAGCTCAGGCACGAGCGGCGGCTTGGGCGCGGCCGGTGGAACTGGTGGCGGTGCCGGCGGCTATGGCAGCGGGCAAGAGCGCAGGGGACAGGGCACCGGGCCGGATGCCAAACGCAACGTCCTCACTCAGCAGCCTGGGCGCGGCTCGCACGATCTCGCCGGCACCCGTCAGGCGGCCCTGTCGCCCTATGAGGTGAAGGCCGGCGCCATCATCCCTGGTGTCATGGAAAGCGGCATCAACTCCGACCTGCCCGGCATCATCAAGGCGCGGGTGCGCGAGAACGTCTACGACACCGCCACCGGGCACTATCTGCTGATCCCCAAGGATTCCATGCTGATCGGCAGCTACGACAACGGGGTGGAGATGGGCCAGGAACGGGTGCTGATCGCCTGGAGCCGGATCATCTACCCTGACGCCTCGTCACTGGATCTCGGCAGCATGCCCGGCGCCGATCGGGGCGGCTATGCCGGCGTCTCCGATCAGGTGAACAACCACTATGTCCGGACCTTCGGCAACGCCCTGCTGCTGTCGATCTTCTCGGCCGGCGTCCAGCTCTCCCAGCCGCAGCAGCGCGGCGACACCCGCGGCGGCTATGACGCGCAACAGATCATCGCCGGCAGCCTCGGCCAGCAGATGGGCCAGCTCGGCGCGGAGTATGCCCGCAAGGGTCTGAACGTCGCTCCAACCCTGGAGATCCGTCCCGGCTATCGCTTCAACATCATGGTGACCAAGGACATGATCATCCCGCCTTGGCAGGGATGAATTCACCAGAGCCGCTGTTGGAAGGCGTTCACAACCCGCTGGCACGGGGGTGAAACCTGAGGGAACCCCAAAAAATTAATTCTCCAAGGACAGACCCGAGTGCGGCAATACGTCATATTACGTATTAGGGTCTCACCCAATTCCCTACGCCATACAGGATATGCCTAACTTCTGGTCGAGGAGAGCCGGCCAGACCCTCCTCAATCAGTTGAGGAGAAGCTTCCTATGGCCCTGGTGAAGAAGACCACCCTATCCTATCCTGACGAGAGCGCAGACTATCGCACGCCCCCGCGGCCGAGCCGCGAGCGCAGCGGGCAATCGGAAGATCAGCGCCGCCGGGCCCGCACCCACGCCAAGTCCCAGAAGGCCGCGGAACGCATCGCATCTGCCACCTCCCAGCTCGCCAGCGGCATCACCGAAGCGGCATCGGCCGCCGACCAGCTGCGCAAGGCGATGGAGCAGATCGCGTCGGGTGCCCAGGAGGCCGCCGGAGCTGCTGAGGAATCCCAGCGCGCGGTGACCGGTATCGGTCGCCAGATCCTGTCAGCCCGCGAAAACGCCGATGCCGCCAGCCGCAAGACCGAGACCCTTCAGGGGCTGATCGCTAGCGTCTCCACCCAGATCGCCAATTCGGTGACCGCCATCGGCACGGCGGCCGAGCGGCAGGCCGCGTCTGTCACCATGGTGGCGGAGCTGGAGCGCCAAGCTGCCAACATCGGCGACATCGTCAAGGCCGTCGCCCGCATCGCCGACCAGACCAACCTGCTCGCTCTGAACGCGGCCATCGAGGCCGCCCGCGCCGGCCAGCACGGCAAGGGCTTCGCCGTCGTCGCGGACGAAGTGCGCACGCTGGCGGAGACCTCCGAAAAGAGCGCGCGGGACATCCAGGACCTGATTGGCCAGATCCAGGGCGAAGTGAAGGTCATCGCCGACGGCATCAACGCTTCCTCCCAGGCGGCCAAGACCGAGGTGGACAGCGGCAGGACGATCTCCGCCCAGCTCGAGCAGGTGCGAATCGACATGGTCGAGATCAAGCGCGGCGCCGACGAGATCACGGTGGCCGCCACCGAGGCCGACCGCGCCGCCGCGGAAGCGCAGAAGGGATCAGAGTCCATCGCCGCCGCCGCCGAGGAACAGTCGTCGGCCTGCCAGGAGGCACTGAAGACAGTCGAGCAGCAGGCGGTCGCGCTGAACCAGTCGGAACAGGCTGCCACCGAGCTGTCGGAACTGTCGGAGGACCTGAAGAACTCCACCGACATCGGCAAGTCGAGCGAGGAGGTCGCCTCCGCCGCGGAAGAGCTGTCGTCCGCGGTCGAGGAGATCAACCGCGCCGCCACCCAGGTCATGACCGCGCTGGACCAGATCGGCCGGGGTTCCCAGACAGCGTCCGCCGCCACCCAGCAGTCGGCGTCGGCCATCGTCCAGATCGAGAAGAGCGCCGTCCTGGCGCAGGAGCGCGCCGGTCTCGCCCGCGAGAAGGGCACGGCACTTCAGACCACGCTGCGAGAAAACCGCGGGGCGGTGGACACGCTGATCGCCGGCGTCGCCAAGGCGGTGGAGGAGAATGCCCGGAGCCGCGACCAGATCGGCGGCCTGGAAGAGGTTGCCCGCCGCATCGACAAGATCGTCGATGCCATCAGCACCGTGTCGGTCCAGACCAACATGCTGGCGGTCAATGGTTCGATCGAGGCCGCCCGCGCCGGCGAGTTCGGCAAGGGCTTCGCCGTTGTCTCCACCGACATCCGCAACTTGGCGCGGGATTCGTCCGAGAATGCCGAGCGGATCAAGGATCTGGTGAAGGCCATCCAGGACCAGATCGCCAAGGTCCGCCGCGACCTGGAGGAGATCGCGACCTCCGCCGCCGCCGAGGTGGAAAAGAACAAGGCCACCACCGCCAACCTGGAGATCGTGTCGCGTGACATGGCCACCGTGGTGGAGGGTGCGGAGAACATCCTGAAGGGGGCCGACGCCATCGTCACCACGGTGGGCGAGGCCAAGCGGGGGGTGGAACAGATCTCCGCCGCCGCCCAGCAGTCCGGTGCAGCCGCCAGCGAAGCGGCGCAGGCAGCCAAGGAACAGTCGCGGGGGGCCGAGGAACTGGCCGCCGCCGTCGAGGAAATCGCCTCGCTGGCCGACGAACTGCAGAACGCCGGCTGACCGGGGCACCCGACAGGAGAACCCAAGCGATGGCAAACCCCATTGACGTGGGCGCGGACGGATCGGCTCCGTCCGCCGGCCCCGGAGCCGATGCCGCCCGTGGCGACATTCAAGCCGACGGGCAGGCCGACAACCGGCAGTTCGTGACCTTCACCGTGCGCGGCGAAACCTTCGCCGTGCCCCTGGCCGAGGTTCAGGAGATCATCCGCCTTCCCGACATGGTGCAGGTGCCGATGAGCCCGCGCAGTCTGGAAGGGCTGGCGAACCTGCGTGGCGCCGTCCTGCCGGTCGCCAGCCTGCGCCGCATGTTCCAGGTCGAGGATGCGGAGCACGACGACGCCACCCGCGTGGTGGTCATCAACAGGGGCGTTCCCGTCGGCTTCATCGTCGACCGCATGGCCAGCGTCGTGTCGGTCGAGCCGGCGGACATCGAAACGGTGGACGGCATCCGCTCCACCGTCGCCGCCGATCTGCTGGCAGGCATGATCAAGCACGGGTCGGCGATGATCCAGATCCTGGACCCCGCGCGGCTGATCGAACAGGAGTTCCGCGGCTTCGGTGCGCGCCGGACCTCCGCCGCCGAGCTCGACGCAATGCGCGAGGGTGATGCGGGGCAGGACCGCGAGGCGGTGGACGAGGTGCAGCTGGTCAGCTTCGAGGTGGCCGGGCAGGAATATGCCCTGCCGATCGAGGACGTGCAGGAGATCGTGCAGGTGCCAGCCAGCATCAGCCACATCCCCAACAGCGACTCCCACGTCGTCGGCGTGATGACCCTGCGCCGGCGCCTGTTGCCGCTGGTCAGCCTGCGCCGCATGTTCGGCCTGCCGGCGACCGGGCTAGACGAGCACAACCGCATCGTCGTCGTGTCGCTGGGCACGGACGCGGAGGGCGGCGAAAGCGGCGGCGGCTCCGTCGGCGTGGTGACCGACACCGTCAAGGAGGTGCTGCGGGTAAACCGCAGCCTCGTCGACAGCATGCCGGCCCTGCTCAACCGCGGCGGCGCGAAGGGTGAAATCCAGTCGATCTGCCGGCTGAAGGACGGCCAGCGTCTCGTCTCCATCCTGACCGCCGACCGCATGTTCCGAAACGCCGACCTGAGCGAGGCCGTCGCCGCCCAGGGCGACGGCGGGGAGATCAGCATGGACAGCAGCAACACGCGGCCGGGCGCGGTCGACGACGAGGAGCAGTTCGTCGTCTTCCGGCTGGCGCAGGAGGAATATGGCGTCCCCATCGACAGCGTGCAGGAGATCGTCCGCGTTCCCGACGAGCTGACCCACGTCCCGAAGACCCCGGACTTCATCGAAGGGGTGGTGAATTTGCGCGGCACCGTCCTGCCCGTCATCGACCAGCGGCGGCGTTTCGGCCTGCCCGAGACGGCGCGCAACGACCGCCAGCGCATCATGGTCTTCACCATCAACGGCGTACGGACCGGCTTCATCGTCGACAGCGTGTCGGAGGTGCTGAAGATCGCCCGCTCCGTCATTGGCCGCGCACCGGAGCTGTCGGCGGAGCAATCGTCGCTGATCACCCGCGTCGCCAACATCGAACGGCAGAAGCGGATCATCCTGCTGCTGGACGTCGACCAACTCCTCGACAAGAAGGAGTTGGGGGCGCTGGTCCAGGCGGCCTGACCGGAGCTGGGGCGACTTTGCCATGGTCAAGCTGCTGATCGTCGACGATTCCGCCCTGATGCGGCGGTGCCTGCGCGAGATCTTCGAGGCCGAAGCCGATTTCGAGGTGGCGCAGGCCCGCAACGGCCGGGATGCGCTGGAGCAGATCGAGGGCTTTCGTCCCGACGTGGTGACGCTGGACGTCAACATGCCGGAAATGGACGGCCTCACCTGCCTCAGCGAAATCATGGCCCGCGAGCCGCGGCCGGTGGTCATGGTCTCCTCCCTGACCGCTGAAGGGGCGGAGGTGACGCTGGAGGCGCTGGCGCTCGGAGCGGTGGACGTCATCCAGAAGCCGGACGGAACGGTGTCGCTGCACATCAACCGCATCAGGCACGATCTGGTGGCGAAGGTGCGCGCCGCGGCGGGCGCCCGCGTCCGCCGCGCCCGCACCCTGGCCCGCCGCCTGCGCGAGCAGAGCGGCCGCCCCGGCCCGGCGAAGTCCCTGCCCGCTCGCCAGCCTTTGCCGCCGCTGCGCACCGCCACCCAAGGACTGATCCTGATCGGCGTGTCCACCGGCGGTCCCCGCACGCTCGAAGAGGTGCTGCCGCGTCTGCCGGCCGACCTGCCCTGGCCGGTGCTGGTCGCCCAGCATATGCCGGGCGCCTTCACCGGCGTCTTCGCCCAGCGCCTGAATACGGTCTGCGCGCTCGACGTGGTGGAGGTCGGCAAGCCCACCGCCCTTCAGCCCGGCCGCGTCTACATCGCCCGCGGCGATGCCGACATGGTGGTGGAGACGCGCCTGGGCCGGCTGACCGCGGTGCCGGTGCCCAGCGACGAGGCGCATCTCTGGCATCCCAGCGTCGCACGGCTGGTGGACAGCGCCATGCGCCAGCTTCCCGCCGACCGGCTGATCGGCGTGATGCTGACCGGCATGGGCAACGACGGCGCCGCCGCCATGGCCGAACTGCGGCGCCTGGGCGGCCGCACCATCGCCGAAGACGAATCGACCGCCGTGGTCTTCGGCATGCCGGCCGACCTGATCCGCCGCGGCGGTGCCGATGCCGTGCTGCCCTGTGGCGATATCGCCAGCCAGCTCCTGCGCTGGCTGTCCTGACGGAAGAAGGACAAGACTGCAAATGCCGCTCGTCAAGAAGCCGACCCTTCCGGCCCCTGAACCAGTGCCGGACGACTCGTTCCCAGACGATTGGGACCTGCCGGCCCGCCTCGCCGCGCCGGCGGCATCGGTCCGGCGCGCCGCCGTACGTGCCTTGGCCGAAACCGGAGGCGACGATGCCGCACGCACGCTGTGCGGACGGCTGGCGGTGGAGACGGACGGCCCGGTCCGCGAGGCGATCTTCCTGGCGCTTGCCGCCATCGGCGGGGACGAGGTGGCGGCGGGCCTGCTTGCGCTGCTGCGCCACGAGGACCCGGCGTTGCGCAACGGCGCCATCGAGACGCTGCAGCAGCTTCCTCAACCGGTGGCGGCCCGCATGGAAGCCCTGCTGGCCGACCCCGATTCCGACGTGCGGATCTTCGCCGTCAACGTGGCGGGCAACCTGCGTCATCCGGACGTGGAGCGCTGGATGCTGTTCGTTTTGAGAGGCGACAGGCACGCCAACGTCGTCGCCGCCGCGATCGACACCTTGGCGGAGGTCGGCACGGAAGCCGCCTGCGCCGATCTGGAGCAGGTGGCGCAACATTTTCCCGGCGACGCTTTCCTCGCCTTCGCCCAGCGCACCGCCCTGCGCCGCATTCGCGGAGGCTGAGCGATGCCTGGCCCGCAGACCATGCCCCAGCCGCAGGGGATCGCGATCTCCGACGAGGATTTCGCCCGCTTCCAGGAGTTCTTCTACCGGAAGACCGGCATCTCCTTCGACGCGAAAAAGCGCTACTTCGTCGACAAGCGTCTGGTCGACCGGGTCGAGGCGCTGAGGCTGCGGGACTTCCGCGAGTATTTCACCCACCTCCGCTTCCAGGTCTCGGGGGAAGAAGTCCAGACCCTCATCAACGCGATGACGGTCAACGAGACCTATTTCTACCGCGAGGAATACCAGTTCCGCTGCCTGGTGCAGTCGATCCTGCCGGAGCTGGTGCGGCGCAAGGCTGCGGGCGAGCGGCTGCGCATCTGGTCGATCCCCTGCTCGACCGGGGAGGAGCCCTATTCCTTGGCCCTCTATCTGCTGGAACATTGGGAGCATGTCGACCGCTTCGACATCGAGATCGTTGCGTCGGACATCGACACCAAGGTGCTGGAGGCGGCGCGCCAGGGCCGCTATGGCGAGCGCGCCCTGCAATACCTGCCGCAGGCGACGCGGCGCCGCTTCTTCTCACGCGTTGCCGAGGACACCTACCAGATCATCGACGATCTGCGGACCTCGATCGAGTTCACCACTGTGAACCTGAACGATCCGCTGCAAACCCGGCGGCATCGGGATTTCGACGTCGTCTTCTGCCGGAACCTGCTGATCTACTTCGACGACCTGTCCAGGCGGCAAGCGGCGGACACCATCTTCGACGCCCTTCAGCCGGGTGGCTTCTGCTGCCTCGGCCATTCGGAATCGATGAGCCGCATCTCCCCCCTGTTCCGCGTCCGCCGGTTCCCGGACGCCATCGTCTACCAGAAGCCGGACCGTGGGGAAGAGCCATGATCCTGCCGTTTCCGCGCCCACAGGAGGCCGCCATGAAGCGTGTGCTCGTCGTCGACGATGCCGCGACCGTTCGTCTCTATTACCGCGACGTGCTGGAGGCCGCCGGCTTCGCCGTCGAGGAGGCCGTGAATGGGCTGGAGGGGCTGGAAAAGGCGCTGGCCGATGCCTTCGACCTGTTCCTGGTCGACGTCAACATGCCGAAGATGGACGGCTACCGGTTCCTGTCGACCGTGCGGCGGGAGCCGGCGCTGCGCCCCGTGCCGGCCATCATGATCTCCACCGAGGCGAAGGACAGCGACGCCACGCGCGCCTACGCCGCCGGAGCCAATCTCTACATGGTCAAGCCCGTGCAGCCCGACGCCCTGGTCCGCACCGTGGCGCTGATGACCGGAGGTCCGGTGTCATGAGCGACCTTCTCGGCCAATTCATCTCCGAAAGCCGCGATCTGCTGGAAAAGGCGGCGGAGGGCCTCCTGGCCCTGGAAAAGGCGCCGGACGACGACGAGCTGGTCAACACCATCTTCCGCTCGGTCCATACGCTGAAGGGCGCCTCGGGCCTGTTCGAGATCGCGCCGCTGACCCGCCTGGTCCATGCCGGCGAGGATCTGCTGGGCGCGGTGCGCGCCGGAACCCTGATGCTCGATCCCGGCACGGTCGACCTCCTGCTCGACGGGCTGGACCAGGTCGGCCGCTGGCTCGACGATCTGGAGGCCGCCGGCTGCCTGCCCGACGGGGCCGACTCCCTGTCGGACGGCATGGTGGCCCGTCAGCGCGCTCTGCTGGGTGCGGTGACCGCGGCCGACGGCGTCGTCACAGTGGCCGCCGGCGTGGCGCAGACCGCCGCCCCCTGGCTGGCGGACTTCAGCGAGGCCGAACGGCTCGCGGCGATGGAGCGCGCGCTGGACGGTGCCCGGGTGTGGGCGGTCGAATACCGGCCCGACAGCCAGTGCTTCTTCAACGGCGAGGATCCCGTCCATCTCGCCCGCCAGTTGCCGGACCTGCTGGCGCTCCGCATCGCCCCGCTCATGGAGCTGCCGGCGCTGGCCGACTACGACCCCTTCGTCTGCGCGGTCCGCTTCCAACTGCTGACCGCTGCTCCGGGCGAGGCGGTTCGGGACCTCTTCCGCTATGTGGAGGAGCAGGTCGACATCGTCGGGGTGGAGCCCCGGCATCTGGTCCTGCTGGACGGCGACCGGATCGACGGACCGCTCTACGAGGATTTCGCCGAGAATGCGCTGGGCTGGCTGGAGCGCGGCGATGCTCCTCGGCTGCGGTCGGCCGCGCGGACCCTGCTGGGGCTGACCGGCGCCGCCACCCATCAGGCATCGGGCCTGCGCGCCCTGCTCGCGGCGCTGGGAGCCGACGATTGCAGCCGTCCTCTGCCCGGCTGGCTGAACGCCCTGGTCGAGGCCATCGCCAGCGGCGCTGATCCGGATTGGACCGCCGCACCGCTGTCAGCCGGAGCCGCCGAACCGGCTGGAACCGCTGTCGCGATTGGGCTCGACGATGACAGCCGAACGATCCTGCGGGCGCAGCTCCGTCTGCTCGACAGCCCCTGCGCCGCCGAGGTTCGCCTCGGCCATCTGGAGGCCGCGGCGGCCGCCGTGCGCAACATCCTGCGAGCCGGTGGACATCACGACGACACCCTGGAAGGGACACTCGGCAAGGCTGTCGGGGACAACGATCCGGCGAGCCTGCGCGCCGCACTGGTCGCCCTCCTCGGCGTGGAGCCGGCCGCGGTGCCGGCCGTCGTTCCGGAGAGCGCATCGGAGCCTGCGCGTGGAGGAAGCCGCCCGGCCGAGCGCATGCTGGAGGAGGTGCGTACCGAAACCGCCGCGGCGCAGAAGGTGCTGAAGGTCGACCAGGGCAAGGTCGATTCCCTGATGAACCTGATCGGCGAGCTGGTGGTTGCCAAGAACGGCCTACCCTATCTGTCGCGGCGGGCGGAGCAGATTTATGCTTCGCGCGAGATGGCGCGGGAGATCAAGGACCAGCACGCCGTCATCGACCGCATCGCGCAGGAGCTGCAAGAGGCCATCATGGCGGTGCGCATGCTCCCCGTCGGCCAGATGTTCCAACGGTTCCCGCGTCTCGTCCGCGATCTCGCCCGCCGACTGGACAAGCGGATCGAGCTGGTGGTCACCGGCGAGGAGACCGAAGCCGACAAGACGGTGATCGAAAGCCTGGTGGACCCGCTGGTCCACATGATCCGCAACGCCATCGACCACGGCATCGAACCGCCGGAAGACCGCCTTGCCGCCGGCAAGCCGGAGACCGGTACCATCCGCCTGTCGGCCTGCCAGGAGAACGACCGCGTCGTCATCGAGGTGTCGGACGACGGCGCCGGCATCGACCCGGCGACAATCCGCCGCAAGGCCGTGCAGCGCGGCCTGCTGGCTGCGGAGGCCGCGGAGGCACTATCGGACGCCGACGCGGTCAATCTGGTCTTCGCCCCCGGCTTCTCGACGAAGGAGCAGGTGTCGGACCTGTCCGGCCGCGGCGTTGGCATGGACGTGGTCCGCACCGCGGTGGAGAAGGCGGGGGGAACCGTCACGCTGACCAGCACGCTGGGCGGCGGGACAGCGGTCCGGCTGGCGGTGCCGCTGACGATGGCGGTGACCCGCGTCATGTCGGTGGACGTCAGCGGCCATGCCTTCGGCGTCCCGATGGACATCATCGCCGAGACGGTGCGCATTCCCCAAGCCCGCATCCACAGCATCCGCGGCGACGAGGCCTTCGTCCTGCGCGACACGGTGGTGCCGGTGGTCCGGCTCGGCCGGCTGCTCGACCTGCCGGAGACGGCCGAGCGGCCGGAGGAGGAGGCGGTGATGGTCGTCCGCTTCGGCAAGGAACGGCTGGGCGTGGTGGTCGACGGCTTCCGCGAGAGCCTGGAGGTCATCGTCAAGCCGATGGACGGCATCCTGGCCGGGATGCCCGGCTATTCCGGCACGGCCCTGCTCGGCGACGGCCGCGTCCTCCTCGTCCTCGACCTGAAGGAGTTGGTCTGATGCCGATCCGCTTTGAAAAGACCATGGCCGTGCTGGAGGGGGTGTGCGCCGTCGAGGAGGCCGAAAGCCTGCTGGACTGGCTGAACGGCCGCAAGCGGCCGCGCGTCGACCTCGGCCGCTGCGAACACCTGCACACCGCCGTCCTGCAGTTGCTGATCGCGGCGAAGCCGGCGGTCGTCGCCTGGCCCGAGGATGCCGAATGGCGGCGCTGGGTCGTCGCGGCCTACCCGGCGGAGGTGCCGTCATGACCGCCGCATCCGACTGTCCGCAGGTGCTTGCCCTGTCCAACCGCAAGGGCGGAACCGGCAAGACCACCACCGTGGTCAATCTGGCCGCCGAATTCGGCCGGCGCGGCCTCCGCACGCTGGTCGTCGACCTGGACACGCAAGGCCATGCCGCCTGCGGGTTCGGCGTGAAGCCGGCCCGGGGAACGCCGCGTGCCCATGATACGTTGCGCGGCGACGGTGTTCCGCTTGCCGATGCCGTGGTTCCCACCGACCAGCCGAACCTGTGGCTGGCTCCGGCGGACGAACAGTACGAGGAGGCCGACCGCCCGACACCCGCCCGGCGGCTGGCGGAGGCGTTGGCGCCGCTGCGCGGCCGCTTCGACAGGATCGTCATCGACACGCCGCCGTCGCTGGGCGGCACGCTGGTCAATGCACTGACGGCGGCCAATGCCGTGCTGGTGCCGCTGCTGCCGCATCATCTGGCCGGCGAAGGCGTCAGACAGCTGAGCCGGCTGTTCTTCCGCGTGGCGATGGAACACAACCCGGATTTGCGTCTGCTCGGCATCGTTCCGGTGATGGTCGACCGCCGGCTGAACCTGCACCGGCAGGTGATCTCGGCAATGAGCCGTCAGTTCGGCGCCGACCGCATCTTCACCGGCATCCGCACCGACATCCATCTTGCCGAAGCCTTCGCCGCCGGCAAGCCGATCGCCGCCTACCGGCCGCGCAGCCGCGGCACGCTCGACCACAGCCTGCTCGTCGACGAGATCGACAGCTTGTCCACCCACGGGTTCGACCGCCGGCCGGACCGGCACATCCACCCGCTTACCCGTACCGGAGCCCCGTTATGAAGCCGATTTTCCTCGTCGACGACAGTCCTACGATCCTGATGAGCATGACCGACATCCTGACCAAGGCCGGCTATGCCGTGGAAAAGGCGGCGAACGGTCCAGAGGCACTGAAGAAGGCGCAGGGCGGGCTGCAGCCGGCGCTGGTCATCACCGACTACCACATGCCCGGCATGACCGGGGTGGAGCTGATCCGCGAGCTGCGCAAGCAGGCCGGGTTCCGCTTCACGCCCATCCTCGTGCTGACCACTGAATCCCAGCAGGACAAGCGGACCGAGGCCAAGTCGGCCGGCGCCACCGGGTGGCTGGTGAAGCCGGTGGCGAGCGATCAGCTGCTGCAGGTCATCAAGCAAGTCGCCCCAACCGCACGCTGACGCGGACCCTGCACCGACACACACGGAATCGATCATGTTCGGGTTGACCATCTCCGAGTGGCTGCGATTGAGGGCATTGCGGCGCCTGCAACTCCTCGACACGCCGGCGGACCCGCGCTACGACCGCATCACCAACCAAGCTGCCCGCCTGTTCCGTGTTCCAACCGCCCTGGTGTCGCTGGTCGACAGCGACCGCCAGTGGTTCAAAAGTCGGGTTGGTCTCGAAGCACCAGAAACCCCACGAGAGATCTCCTTTTGCGCGCAGGCGATCAAGGGTCAGGATCCGCTCGTCATCCTGGACGCCGCAAACGACGTGCGATTTGCCAACAACCCCCTGGTGACTGGAGCTCCGGGCATCCGCTTCTATGCCGGCGCGCCGCTGACCAGCTGTGATGGTCACCGGATCGGCACCTTGTGCGTCATTGACGACAAACCTCGCAGCGAGTTCACCGACGCCGACCGGACACAGTTGGTCAGGATGGCTCAGGCCGTGATGGACATTGCGCAAGCCCAATATCTGCCTGTGCAGCGCATGAAGACGCTCGTTGGCGCGGGGCTTGGGCTTCAAATCCTCGTTCTTTCCCTGCTGATCTGGGCGTTTGGTTCAACCTGGGTGGACCTCCTTGGCATAATCGGTCTGCCGGTGTCGGCTGCCATGGCTTTGGCGACCGCCAGTTTGCTGGCCATTGGACTGGCGGTGCTGCTCCTAGTGCTGGAAAAATTCACTGTTGCCGCTGCATTCAGCGATCTGGTACCCAAAATTCCGCTCGTTATCAGCGGGGAAAGCTATTCGGGAAAACACGCCGACGAGGCCATTGCAGCCATTGATGAAGACATCACCTATTCGCGGTCTTGCCTCATCAAAGCCGGCATTACAGAGGACTTGGACAATCTCCCATCTCTGTTCTCTGCTCGGCGCAAACACATGGAAGCCCTGGAATCCCGTGCCACCAGTGCCGCTGCCGCAGTGTCCGATGTTCCAGGATTCTGCGACGTGACCGGCGCCCATCTGCGCACCGTGGTCGACCAGACGGAAAACGCCGCCTTTGCCATCCTTGGGCAGCTGCGCGACATCGATGCCCATGTCGTTCGCCTCGTGGACTTCATCCGCCGCTCCGACCGGGAGTCGACGGCGCTGATAGACGGCTCCGGAGAGAGCATCGCCCGCAACCGCGACTGCATCGACACCCTGCAGCGTTACCTGGAAGAACGGTTGCAGGACGCCATGCACGACCGCAATCGGTTCTCGGAGATCGTTCAGGTGGCCGATGGGCTGGAAAGCTCCATCGACGCCATCACCCGCATCCTGTCAGCCACCAACATGCTCGCGCTCAACGCCACCATCGAAGCCACCCGGGCAGGCGAGTTCGGTCACGGCTTCAAGGTCGTCGCTGCGGAGGTGAGGGAGCTATCGCAGCAGACCTCAGTCGCGATCCGTCATGTGCATGAGGGCATCTCCAAGATGCGCCAAGCGATCAATCACCAGATCAACGGCCAGCAGCTGGAACAGAAGGTGGAGAGCGAGCGTGCCATGCTGACCGGCTTGACCGACCAGCTGGTCGGTATGTCCGACCGGTTCCATGGGGTCGCTCACTACCAACGCAGCCTGCTGGAGGAACTGGACCGTGCCGGTCAGGGGATTGCCGAGGTGATGATGAATGCGATGGGGCAGGTCCAATTCCAAGACATCGTGCGCCAGCAGGTCGACAGCATCCTGGCGGGGTTGGACGGGCTGCGCCGTTTCAATGACAGCCTGGCTGCTCATCTGGAGGTTGGGGGAGATGGAGCCCCGACCGACCTCAAGGCCGTTCTCGAGACGATGACGCGAACCTATGTCACCGAGGTCCAATGGCGCCGCCATGAGGAGGTGATGACCGGCACCATGGGGCGCCCCGCTGACGGGCTCCCTGCCATAGAGCTGTTCTAGGGAGACTGCAGGACAGCCGTCTGTGGCACTGTGGAGATGTAGGTGAATGCATCTGGTACCACGCAGATCGGATAGCCCACCGCCAAGGTGGCAGAGGGCTCCCTCCAACTCTGCCGACGAATTGTCCGGTAAGGCTGCCGGCATGTTCATAGGGCTGCCCCGCCTACCGCTCACATGAGTATCGTCCGCTGCAGCCGTACATCGCAGGGGCAGTCGCCCGCCGAAGTACGGCAAGCCACTCCGCTTCTGATCTTTGATCCGTCCGGCATTGGAAATCCCCTGTGTTGCGTGGTCCCTTTGGGCAGTCCCTGATCATGATGCGCCCCGACGTTGCCAAACTCGCGGTACTTTGCGAAACCGGTCTCCTCACGGGGATCGCCGTAATGGTGGCGTTGTTGCATAAATCGGACTGCGGGCAAATTCCCGCAATCTCCCGGGTTTCAGGCGAGTTTGCGTGAGACCGGCATTCCGAGGCTGGTCATCCGATTAAGGACGGCGCAGGCGATCCGGGCCTCGATCTTCTGAGCAGGCAGACTCCTGGCCCGGAGGCTCCGTCCGATGAGAACCTTGTAGCGGAAGAAAACCGTTTCCACGAGGGCGCGCCTTCCATAGCCGGTCGTCGCCTGCCAGCTCATTCGGCCCTTCTCGACGATCTGCTGGATGTGGTGGTCGCGCTGAGTGGGAGTGGTGTCGGCCTTCTGGCCCGGCACAGCCATGGCGCGGGGCGGGATGATCACCGCGGCAGTGGGGTGCCGGTCGGAAATGGCACGGTAGACGGGCTCTCCATCATACGCGCCGTCCGCCAGCACCGCGCTGACCGGGCCGGGTATGTGGTCGAGCAAGGGGCCGACCTGAGAGGCGTCGCCGTCCTCGGTGGTGGTCAGCTCCGCAGCCAGGATGTCACCGCTGTCCGGATCGATGGCGATATGTAGTTTTCGCCAGCTCCGGCGTGGCTTTCCGCCGTGCTTTTCCAAGTGCCACTCGCCGGCTCCGACCATCTTCAGGCCTGAGCTGTCGATCACCACGGTCATAGGGCCGATCGGCTTGACCAGCGCAGCCGCCAGCGACAGGCGGGCACTGCGTCGGGCCAGCGTTGTGTAATCGGGAACTGGCAACGCCATGCCGAGGATCTGGACAATGGAGCACAGCAACCCCTCCGTCTGCCGCCATGGGCGCCCAAAGGCCAAACGCAGCATCACCCCGGTCTCTATGGCGATGTCCGAGTAGGCTGCTGGACGGCCTCTCCGGCCGGTGACGGCGCGGTTCATTGTGCTTATACGGCATGCGGGCACTCGGCGGCGGAGCCCATCTCTATACCGGCTGCGCCGACGTCCCGTACCACAAACCGGATTTATGCGACAACGCTATCTCGCTCCCAACAAACCGCAGCCAAACATAAATCTTATTGATTTACCACATTGTATCGCTTTAGCTCAGCGCGAGACAACCAGTGAACTTCAGTCTTATGGGTTTCAACTATTGGCGTCATAAGCTCAAGACTCACAGACATTTCGACTAGATACTTCGCTTGGATTGCCGCGATACGAGCCGCCCACTGTTCAACGAACGGAATAACATCTCGAGCCCCGCTGGCGCCATAACGTCGGATCAGCGCGGTTATAGTTGCCAGCAGTTCCGGATCGACCTCCTTGGCCGACATATGCACTCCAATCCGGCCGTCCACGTTCCGAAAAACGCCTCCAATGAATGCATAGGCGCAAGCGCTGGCACAGTCCGCACCTGCTGGCACCCGGGTTGCCAAGCCTGTTTTCCTTAGATATCGACCTATGGCCAGTCCAGCACCAAGGGATCCACCCTCTGATGACAGCCACACCTCGTCAACGCGCCCTGCCCGCTCCACGGCCCTGATAAAGCGCTTATCATCGTCCAGCATAAACTTGCCAGTGGCGAGCAGGATTTGCTCATTTCCCGCCATCTGCTGCTTGAACTCCAGTGCGTCGGCGCCTCGGTAGGCGCCAACGATCCAGATGATTAAGGCAGCCATGACCGCCCATGTTCGAATCACGCGGCTCGCCGTGTCCAACCGACCGCTCCTGGAGCCCGACAATATTCGACTTGGTCGGCCTGCTCTTTACCATCGACATAGACAACTTCCCGCGCGGTCTTGCACACCGTCTCCATCTGAAGGGGTGAAGGCTCGATCGCAGAAGCTGGCTTCGGAACCTTTTCTACCGCAACAGAGGCAGTCTGCACCCTCGCCGGCTTGTCTACGTTCTTGGCGCGCGATGGCTTCGGAGCAGAGCTCTCCTGCTGCCCCCTTGAGGCAGGAGCGGGCATAGTGTCCGGAACCAATGCGAGATAACGCTCTCGACTGATCTCGACCACACTGCCGTTGCTTGGGCACCGCTGCGCCTCCAACCGATACGGCCTGCCGTTTCCAGGATCGCAATAGACAACCGGCCCGGTATAGGTTGTTTCCGAAACGGGAATGGTAACCGTTTGCCCTGCAGGCGTCGGCATCGCAGTCGTAGGAACGGTGCGGGTGCCAAGAATTTCGGTCCGGCCATAGACCGTCGTTGGATTCTTGGGGCTGGCCCAATAGATCGTTGAACCATTCCCATTCAAGGCCGCCTGCGTGGCCTCCTGTTGCTTGGCTCGATCGACGTCATCGATGATTTGGCCGACCATTGATCCGGCGATGAAGCCGGCGACACCACCGAACAGGGCGCCGCCAGCCGCACCCATATCGCTATGCCCTCCAATGGCCGCCCCAACAACCACTCCCAGAACGGTTCCAATGGCACCGCCCGCCTCCTTAGCGCTCTGCGCGTTGCAGCCGCCGAGAAGAATAGCTGCGCTCAATGCCGCAACGGACGCCACCTTACGATATCCACTCACAACCACCCCCACACGGTGTAACACCTTTGTGGATGATGCCATGGGTTGCGCTATCGAAGTCAAGATCGCCATGCAAAGCACAGTCACCCTCTTCAACCGACTGGTACCGCTCTCGGCACGAAACCAACGCAATCCCGCAACGCACATGGCGGCGGGTGGCACGTATGGGCGCTCAACGTCGTCAACGCCCATGACGAGAAACCACAGCGCTTTCGCCGCACGTTGACCGCGGGACGGCAACGCGCAACGCAGCGTTCCGCAGCGGCGGTGCTGGAGCGCATTGAGGGTGCGCTGGCGGTGGGTTTCGCTCCGAGCGGGGATGTATCCGCAATAACGCAAACTGTTAGCAGACCCGGTACAACGCCCCCTGTAGTCCGACGACGAGCAGCATCACGGGGCACGCCGACGATCTGCGGGAAGCGTCTGGTCACAGCGACCATCAACGCCGCAGAGGCCGCCGACCCATAGCTGTTCGTGTCGGACCGACGGCCGTCTGTCGGCTGGGTCGGCTGGCTCAGACCGTTGGGTATCTGCTGACGGGCCGATTACCGATCCACGAGCTTGGTGCCATATGTCCCGTTGTGTGGGTTATAATTTCCGCGGGCCTCGTAGTTGTCCCGCTTCGTCGAGTTGGGATTGGTCTGATAGTGGGGCGCGACGTACGTGCCCCGATTTGTGGTATACCCGCTGGTGTAGTGTGAGTTCGAGTTGGAACCAGTCCCGCTGTAGACCCTTGCGCCGCTTGAACTGTGTCCCCCACTGCCGCCACGCGCATAACTCGGCGATGCAGCAACTACGCTAGCGACGGCAATCAACAGAGCTAAATGCATACGCAACATTTGCCTTCCCCTTTATTTTTTGGCGATCAACAGCCTGTTATATGCAATCAAGCGATGTCAATTGGCCGCGTGACCCGTGCTTCCGTCGAGGTCCCCGTGATGATCGACAACAGCCGTGTTCCCGAGCATCATAGGGTTGCACGGCCCCCCTGCGAGTTCTCCCATGCGCATTCCTGTTCTCATCGCCACCCTTCTCTTCATCTCCTCCCCTGCGGTCGCGGCTGAGACCATCGCCGGCACTGCGTCGGTCATTGACGGCGACACCCTGGAGGTCCAAGACAAGCGCATCCGGCTCCATGGCATCGACGCACCGGAAAGTGCCCAGCTTTGCCAGGACGCCGCCGGCAAGGATTGGCGCTGCGGTCAGCGAGCGGCGCTGGCTCTGTCCGACCGGATCGCTCGGCGGCCGGTGACGTGCGAGGTGAAGGACACCGATCGGTACGGGCGGAGCGTTGCCGCGTGTTCGGCCGGCGGCGAATCGCTCAATGCCTGGATGGTCGCCAATGGATGGGCCATGGCCTATCGCCAGTACAGCAAGGAGTATGTCGACGCCGAGGCAACTGCCCGCGCCGCTCGCGCCGGCATCTGGGCCGGGACCTTCCAGCCTCCCTGGGACTGGCGAAAGGACAAGCGGGAGGGTAAGCAGCAGCCCGCCAATCAGAATACCGCGGCGCTGGCTGCGGCGGCCGCCAGGTGCACGATTAAGGGCAACATCTCCGCCAAGGGGGAGCGCATCTATCACGTTCCCGGCGGCCGGTTTTACGAGCAGACGCAGATCAACGAGCGCGACGGGGAGCGGTGGTTTTGCAGCGAGCAGGACGCTTCCGCCGCCGGGTGGAGGAAGGCGGCACAATGACCAAACGCGATCCCTTGTCCCGCGGCTTCACGCTCATCGTCGAAGGTGCCGTGTTCGCCTGCATCTTGGGTGCGCTTTACGCCTGGAGCTGCGTCGCCGCACGGCGGAGCCCCAGACAATGACCAACCGATTATCGAAGGTCTGTGCGAATTCCGCCGTCGCGGCGGCTCTGCTGATCGCCGGTACCGCGGTCGCGCGAGATGCCCGGCCGACCGATGACGAGGTGCGGCAGCGGATCATCGCGGAGTCGATCGCTTCCTACCCAGGCAACTGTGCCTGCCCTTATAGCACGATGCGCAACGGTCACCGGTGCGGCGGTCGGAGCGCCTACAGCAAGCCGGGGGGCCGGGCGCCGATCTGCTATTCCGACGAGGTGACGGAGGCGATGGTTGCGCAATGGCGCCGGGCTCACGGCGGTTAACCGCCACGCCGTGATTAGGAAGCCTACGCCGGCAGATTCGGTATCCGCCCGTCGACACTGCCCAACCCCGGTGACGGCGGGCAGTGTCGCCCCTGGTGTCAGCCCTTCAGGCAGCTGCTCATGAACGCCTTCCGATCTTCACCCGTTTTTCCAGCG
>PJUA01000377.1_pt1 | contig 27911 bp, 27 predicted proteins | sample 1512151 | NCBI WGS metagenome assembly PJUA01 (sample SAMN08177678, study PRJNA422409) | Soil metagenome, whole genome shotgun sequencing project. | isolation source: Soil enriched on filter paper: beechwood xylan treatment | place: USA: Madison | collected 2015-01-15
CTGCGGCTTCGGCGAGAGCGTCGGCTACGAGACGCTGGTGACCAAGCTGGCCGGCGCCCGCATCGACAAGTCCAGCCGCTTCACCGACTGGTCGCACCGGCCGCTGACCGACCGCCAGCTGACCTACGCCCTGTCCGACGTCATCCATCTGCGCCCGGCCTATGAGAAGCTGAAGCGCCGCCTCGCCCGCTCCGGTCGCTCGCACTGGCTGGAAGAGGAGATGGCGATCCTGACCGATCCGGCGACCTATCAGGTCGATCCGGAAAGCTCCTACATGCGGCTGAAGGTGCGGACCAACAAGCCGCGCTTCATGGCCATCCTGAAGGAGCTGGCGGCGTGGCGCGAGCGCGAGGCCCAGCGCCGCGACCAGCCGCGCTCCCGCGTGCTGCGCGACGAGGCGCTGCTGGAGATCGCCGCCCACGCGCCGACCACCGTCGACGACCTCGCCCGCACCCGCGGACTGGGCCGCGGCTTCGCCGAGGGACGCCAGGGCGCCGACGTGCTGTCTGCCGTGCAGGCGGGACTGGACCTGCCGGACAGCGCCCTGCCCCGTGTCGAACCGCGCGAGGAACCGCCGCCCGGATTGCAACCGATCGTCGAATTGTTGCGCGTGCTTCTGAAGATGAAGTGCGACGAGAACAATGTCGCGGCGAAGTTGGTGGCGTCCTCATCCGATCTGGAGGCGTTGGCGGCCGATGATCGGGCAGAGATTCCGGCGATGCAGGGCTGGCGTCGCGAACTGTTCGGCAATGATGCGCTCGCATTGAAGCACGGAAAGATCGGACTTGCGGTCATAGACCGTCGCGTCCGCATCGTTCCTGCTGGCGAACCGCGCCAGACGACCGATTCGGCCGAATCCGAAACTTGACCTTTTCGGATGGCGTCGCTTCGATGATTGCGGCGCCTTTTGCGGCGGTCCGGGTGCCTCCTGCGCCCGGACTTTAGCCTTAAGGGCTTTTTAAAGAAAGTTACCGTTAAGATCGGTTCGGCTTCGTAGGATCGGACGGATCAGGCATGCCCGGCCGGTTCGCGGGCCGCCGGAGTCGGCCGGGCGGAAGCGCCCGGACGCAAAGCAAAAGGCTGCCGGACAACGAGCGGCCGAAGACATGGGTGGTTGGCAGGCGTGACGCTTGTTGTGGGAGTGAGCAAGGTATGAGCAGGTTTGGCGGCAGACCACCTCTGGGACGGGACCGTGTCCGGCTTTCCACCACGGAAAAGCAGGCCGCCGTCGCCGCCGCCAAGGACCAGAAGCCGGAATTCGACAACGACAAGCTCCTGAACCTGCTGCGGTCGGCGAAGAACGAATTGCAGGGCATGCGGCTGATCCACATGCATCTGTCGCTTCTGAAGGACCGCGATCCGACCAGCCAGATGATGGTCCGCTCCATCATCCAGGAACTGGCGACCAAGGCCTCCTATCTGCAGTCCTTCAACATTTCCAACGGCGATGTCATCGTCCTCTACAAGGGGCTGAAGCTGACCGGCGTCACCGACGTCTGCCAGACGGTGGAACAGGTCTTCCTGTCGAAGACGACGCTGACCGGGCCGAACCCCTACAAGGAATATTCGCTTTATTCGATCATGGAACTGGCGTTGAACTTCATCAACGTCATCCGTTTCATCGAAGAACTGCAGGCGAACGAGACCGGGCAACACGTCACCGAGACCAAGCCGCCTATCACGCTGGAAGAATTGGGCAAGCTCGAACGCTCGATGCAGATGTTCGACCTGTCGCCCTTTCTGTTCAACCAGGGCATCGCCAACATCGGCGGCGGCGATGCGGAGATGGAGTATTATGAACTCTACATCTCCATCAAGCTGCTCCAGGAGCGGCTGTGCCCCGATTACGACATCACCGCCAACAAGTGGCTGTTCAACTACTTCACCGCCAATCTCGACCAGTCGGTGCTTCGCGCGCTGAACCATGGGCTGAGCTTCATGCGCGGGCGGCGGATCGGCATCAACATCAACCTGTCGACCGTCATTTCCACCGGCTTCGTGAAGTTCGACGAGCGGCTGCCGATCGATTTCCGCGGGCAAGTGGTTCTGGAGGTGTCGAAGGGTGACCTGATCGAGAATCTGTCGCTGTTCAACGAGGTGGTGGAGTTTGCACAGGACCGCCGCTATCAGATCGCGGTGGACGGGCTGAACCCGTTCTGGGTGACGAATTTCGATCTGGAATATCTGAACGCCGACTATGCGAAAATCTTCTGGTCCAACGACATGCTGGAGATGGACCCGCAGTTCGAGAAGTATTTCCGCGACCGCATTGCCGAGCAGGACCGCTGCAAGTTCATCCTGGCGCGCTGCGACAGCGTGACCAGCCTGGTTTATGCCCACAAGATGGGGATCAATCTGGTCCAGGGCCGCGCGGTCGACAACATCATGCGCAAGGGCGTCAGCGTCCGCGAGGCCATCGCACACGCCAAGGTGGATTGAGGCCAAGGTGGATTGACGGCGGCGCTCACGGCTTCCGCGGCGCCTGCCGCAGCAGACCGTCGGTCCAGGCCGGGGGAAGCAGGGCCAGCAGCCAGACGGCGGCCACCATCGGCCAGGGAAAGGCGATTCGCGCCTTGTTGCGCTCCAACCCACGGCGGATGACGCGGGCGGCGGGATCGGTTTCCATCAGGAACGGCATAGGGAAGCGGTTCACCGCGGTCATCCGGCTTTTGACGAAGCCGGGGCAGATCACCGACACGCCGATCCCCTCCCCCGCCAGATCGCCGCGCAACGCCTCGCCATAGACCCGGACCATCGCCTTGCTGGCGCAATAGGCCGGCGCGCCGGGAAGGCCGCGGAATCCCGCAAGCGACGCCATGATGGCGATTTGGCCGCGCCGCCGCGCCCGCATCGCCGGAAGCAGCGGATGAATGCTGTTCAGCACGCCGTCGATGTTGACCGCCAGGATGCGCCGGGCCTGCTCCTCCGTCTCACCGCCGTCGCTGGTGCCGGCCGACATGCCGGCGTTGGCGATCAGCAGATCGACCGGCGTTGCGGCATCGACCTGAGCCAGCCAACCGGCCATGGCGGCACGGTCGGCCACATCGATCACCGCCGTCTCCACAAGGGCGCCGGCGGCGCGACAGCGCCCGGCCACCGCCTCCAACCTCGCGGAGTCGCGCCCGGTCAGCGCGAGCGTCACACCGGGCGCTGCATAAAGGGCTGCCAGGGCCTCGCCGATGCCGCTGGAAGCGCCGGTTATGACGATGGAGCGCGGCTGTTTCATGGAGGTTCCGCCCTGTTCGCCGGCTGCCCGATGGCGCCGAAGCTTGTTGTGGGGTGATGTCACGTTTATAAGCACGAAACAAATCGACACCGCTTTTCAAATGAGGCCGCCTTTGCCAGCCCATCGCCCCGTCATTGCCAGCATGACCGGTTTCGCGCGCGTCGACGGGCACGGCGACGGCTATTCCTGGACCTTCGAGGCCAAGAGCGTCAATGGCCGCAGCCTGGATCTGCGCTGCCGCCTGCCGTCGGGCTTCGACAGCGTCGAGGCGGTGGCGAGAGCCGAGTTGCCCAAGCGGCTGGCCCGCGGCAACGTCAACCTGACGCTGACCGTCAACCGCGCCCAGGCGGTCTCCCAACTGCGCATCAACCGCGAGCTTCTGGCCCAGGTTCTGGAGATCGCGCGGGAGATCGAGGGGGCTGGCGCCGCCCCGCCGCGGCTGGATTCGCTGCTGGCGGTGCGCGGCATCATCGAGCCGGTGGAAGAGGATGAGACCGAAGCGCGCGAGCGCGTCGAATCGGCGCTGAAGGGCGATCTGGCCAAGCTGGTCGACCAGCTGGTGGTCAACCGCCTTGCCGAAGGTGCGCGCATTGCCGAGGTTCTGAACGGCCATCTCGACGAGATCGCCCGGCTGGTGGACGCCGCGTCGGCCTGCGCCTCCACCCAGCCGGAGGCGCTGCGCGAGAAGCTGCGCGCCCAGGTCGCCGCGATCCTCGGCTCCTTCCCCGCCCTGTCGGAAGACCGGCTGGCGCAGGAGGCGGCGATCCTGATCGGCAAGGCCGACGTGCGCGAAGAGCTGGACCGGCTGCGCGCGCATATCCAGGCTGCGCGCGACCTGATGGCGGAGGGCGGGGCCATCGGCCGCCGGTTTGACTTCCTGTGCCAGGAGTTCAACCGCGAGGCCAACACGCTCTGCTCCAAGTCGGCGGACGTCGAACTGACCCGCATCGGCCTGTCGCTGAAAGCCTCGATCGAGCAGCTTCGCGAGCAGGTCCAGAACATCGAGTAATCATCAACACCGAGTGAGCGCCATGGCTGCGACCAACACCTCCCTGATCCACCGGCGCGGCCTGATGCTGGTGCTGTCCTCCCCATCGGGTGCCGGCAAGACCACCATTGCCCGCGGCCTGCTGGAGCGCGATGCCGGCATCACCATGTCGGTATCGGTGACGACCCGGCCGATGCGCCCCGGCGAAGCCGAAGGGCTGGATTACTATTTCATCGACCAGCAGCGCTTCGATCGCATGGCGGAGACCGGCGATCTGCTGGAACATGCCCGTGTCTTCGGCAACTGCTATGGCACGCCGCGAGTGGCGGTGGAGGATGCGCTGGGCGCCGGCCGCGACGTGCTGTTCGCCATCGACTGGCAGGGCGCGCAGCAACTGGCGCAGAACGCCCGCGACGATCTGGTCAGCGTCTTCGTCCTGCCGCCATCGGTCGGTGAGTTGGAACGCCGCCTGCGCGGCCGTGGCCAGGATTCGGAGGAGGTCATCGCCAACCGCATGGCGAAGGCCTCCAACGAGATCAGCCACTGGCCGGAATACGACTATGTCATCGTCAACAGCGACGTGAATGAAAGCATCGCCGCGGTGGAAGCGATCCTGCACGCCGAACGGCTGCGCCGCCGCCGTCAGGTCGGCCTGCCGGAATTCGTGCGCAGCATTCAAGACACGCTGTAACTACTTGTCTGGAAACGGCTTCGCCCGGACCTTGATTTCGTGGCCGGGCGGGCCGTCGCTACCGTCCGGCTGTTTGCCGCGGTAATAGCCCTTTTGCCAGCGTTCCTGCGCGGCGGCGCTTCCCGGCGTCTGCAGGTCATTGTTGAACTGGCTGCGCGAGGCTGCCCAGGCACGGTACTGCGCCGCCGTCTCCGGATCGCTGTCGAGGTCGCGGACCTCCGGCGTCAGGCATTCCACCAGACCACGCTGGATCGGCATCAGATGGGCGAAGGGTTCGCCCTTCTCCCAGGTGACCGGCACGCCGGGCGCGGTGAATTTCCAGTTCATGGTGAAGGGGTACGGTGACCAGTCGGTTTCAATGATGCCCGACAGGCCCATGATGCCGTGCTTCGGCTGGTTCAGCGGTCCGGTGACCATCAGGTTGACGCCCGGCGGCGTGCGGAACAGAGCCGCGACGTGGAAGGTCAGCACGCCGCTGCCGAAATGGCTGGCGGGAAGCAGAGGGTGCTGCTCCTCCGCAGTGACGGTGATGGCCTCCAACCCGGTGCCGCCGTCCCACACCGCCGTCACCCCCACGGGGCAGCAGACCTCCCACCCATGCATGCTGGCGATGTTGAGCGGCAGGCAGCGATAGCCGTACTGCTCCGGCAGGGCATCGATCCAGTCGCGGGTCGGACGGGCCGGGCGGATGTCGGGCAGCACGCCCGAGAGCGGATAAGCGGTCAGCGTCATGGCGCCGCATCCTGCCAGACTTCGCCATCCGGTGTAACCCTGAGGCTGGCGATGGTCACAACCAGCCGCCTGTCCATCCGGATTATTCCTACTCACCCGTTAGAGATTACGCGGTCGCGGAGTACCCAAGTATGTGTCATACTTCGCATTAGAGTTACATCAATTAGCGAAGCGCACTATGCCGTGCCCCGCAGGCGACGGTCGCGGTGGTGCGCGTATCGTGTGGGGCTGGGCAATGTTCACCAAACTCAACAGCATCAAGGCGAAGCTCCTGATCCTTCAGGGGCTGTTCCTCGCCACCATCCTGGTGGCCGGCATCTGGTCGGCGACGTCGAAGCGCGAGACGATGGTCGAGGGATACCACAAATCCATCGAGGCGGTGGTGCAGACCTCGCTATCGATCATGAAGTCTTACGACGCGCGCGCCGCCAAGGGCGAGTTTAGCCGCGAGGAGGCGCAGACTCGCGCCAAGACTGCGCTGCGGGCCCTGCGCTTCTTCGGCAACGAATACATGTTCGGCTACGAATTCGACGGCACCAACGTTTTCCACGGCGTCCGCCCCGACCTGGAAGGCACCCGCAAGCTGGCCGATTTCAAGGACAGCAACGGCGTGTTGGTGATCCGCGGACTGATCGACTCGGCGCGCAGCGGCGACGGCACGCTGATCTACAACTTCCCCAAGGCCGGCGGCACCGAACCGTTTCCGAAGCTGGCCTATGCCGCGATCTTTGAGCCGTGGGGCTGGATGATCGGCACCGGAGTCTACATCGACGATGTCGACGCCGCTTTCCGCAGCACGCTGATCGAGACCCTGGCGGTGACGCTGGCGGCCGCGCTGGTGCTGGGGCTGTTCGGCTTCCAGTTGGTATCGCGCATCGGCAAGGGTCTCGACGGCATCGCCTCCGCCACCGGCCGCATCGCCAAGGGCGATCTCGCCGCCCAGGTCGCCGGCACCGACCGCGCCGACGAGGTGGGGGCGCTGGCCCGCTCGGTGGAAACCCTGCGTCTCAGCGCCATCGAGGCGGAAGACCTGCGCCGCCGCCATGCCGCGCTGGAACGGGAAGCCGACGAGGCCCGTCGCGCCACCATGAAGCGGCTGGCCGACGAGTTCGAAGGCACGGTCGGCGCGCTGGTCCGCTCTGTCGCCGAGTCGGCGGGTCAGCTGACCCACACGTCGGGCGCCATGAGCAGCGGGGCGGAACAGACCACCCGGCTGATGGACGGCGCCGCCCGCGCCGCGGGGACCACCTCCGGCAATGTCCAGGCGGTGGCCGGCGCGACCGAGGAGTTGGCCGCCTCCATCCGCGAGATCGCCCAGCAGATCGCCGAATCGACGACCGGCTCGGCCCGTGCGGTGGAGGATGTCCGCCGCACCTATGCCCTGATCGAGCAGTTGGACAGCGTCGCCCGGCGCACGGTGGAGGTGGTCGACCTGATCCGCTCCATCGCCGAACAGACCAACCTCCTGGCCCTGAACGCCACCATCGAGGCCGCCCGCGCCGGCGAAGCCGGCAAAGGCTTCGCCGTGGTGGCGAGCGAGGTGAAGAACCTCGCCAACCAGACGCCAAGGCCACCGACGATGTCCAGGCGCAGATCGCCGCCATGACCGACGCCACCTCGTCGGTGGTCGAGGCGATGCGCGGGGTCGGCGGCGCCATCGAGACGGTGAACAGCGTCGCGTCCAGCATCTCCGCCGCCATCGAGGAACAGGGAGCGGCGACCCGCGACATCAGCCGCAACGTCAACGAGGCGGCGCAGGGCGTCAGTTCGGTGTCCGACAGCCTGAACCTGGTGTGCAGCCACGCCACCGCCACCGGGCAGGCCTCCGCCGAGGTCGCCGCCGCGGCCCGTGCGGTGGGTGAGCGCGCCGACCGCATGCTGGGCGAAGTGTCCGCCTTCGTCGCCCGCATCCGTCAGGGCTGACCGCCTGTTGCGGTGGGGAGGGTATTCTACCGGATGCATTCGGTAAAATTCCGCGCTATGGATGGGGTCAGCGAATTGTCGGACAGGACTCCATGACCGCCCCCTCCCCCGCTCAGACCACCCCCACCTCCGCCCGCCGGGGCTGGCTCGACGAGGCGCTGCGCCGACTCGAGGCGGACGTGAACCGCTCCGCCGACACCCACCTGCTGCGGCTGCCGGTCCCGGCGGCGCAGGGGATCACGCTGTACCTGAAGGACGAATCGACACACCCCACCGGCAGCCTGAAGCACCGGCTGGCGCGGTCGCTGTTCCTCTACGCCATCTGCAACGGCTGGGTGCGCGAGGGCACGACCGTGATCGAGGCGTCGTCGGGATCGACGGCGGTGTCGGAAGCCTATTTCGCCCAGCTGCTGGAGCTGCCCTTCGTCGCCGTGGTGCCGCGCAACACCTCGCCGGCCAAGATCGCGCAGATCGAGTTCTATGGCGGCCGCTGCCATATGGTGGAGCGCGCGTCGGAGGTCTGTGCCGAGGCACAGCGGCTGGCCCGCGATTGCGACGGCCATTTCATGGACCAGTTCACCTATGCGGAGCGCGCCACCGACTGGCGCGGCAACAACAACATCGCCCAGTCGATCTTCGAACAGCTGGCGCAGGAACCGCATCCGGTACCGGACTGGATCGTCTGCGGCGCCGGCACCGGCGGCACCTCGGCCACCTTCGGGCGCTATGTGCGCTATCGCCGGCTGCCGACGCGGGTGTGCGTCGCCGATCCGGAGCATTCCGCCTTCTTCGCCGGATTCCGCGACAACGACCCGAAGGCCAGCGTCGGACGGGGGTCCGGCATCGAGGGCATCGGGCGGCCGTCGGTGGAGCCGTCCTTCCAGCCGACGGTGATCGACCGGATGATCCGCGTGCCCGATGCCGCCAGCATCGCCGCCGTCTGGGTGCTGCGCGAGCGGCTGGGCCGCGCCTGCGGCGGCTCCACCGGCACCAATCTGGTGGGCTCCATCGAGTTGATCGCCGAAATGATGCGCGAGGGCCGGCAGGGCAGCGTCGCCACGCTGATCTGCGATCCCGGCGACCGCTATATGGGAACCTACTTCAACCGCGATTGGCTGCAGGCGAACGGGTTTGACATCGACCCGTGGTGCGAACGGATCGACGGCTTCTTCCGGACCGGCGCCTGGAGCGGCGACGGGCTGGAAACGGCCGGACGCTGACCGGGGAGCCGGCCGCCATGACCCGCATGCGGATCCGCATCGATTTCGAGACCGGCGGCTCGATCGGTCCCGGCAAGATCGCTCTGCTGGAGCGGATCCGCGAGACTGGCTCCATCTCTGCCGCCGGGCGGGCTCTGGGCATGTCCTACCGGCGGGCGTGGCTGCTGGTGGACGACCTGAACCGCATCTTCCGCGAGCCGGTTGTGAGCGCCGCGGTCGGCGGCAAGCATGGCGGCGGCACGGTGCTGACCGGGTTCGGAGAACAGGTGATCGACCATTACCGCGCGGTCGAGCGCGAGGCGCATGTGGCGACCGCCCACCGGCTGGCGGCGCTGGCCGCGGGGATCAATCCGGATTACGGCGCGGACAAGCAGGTGGACGACGGGAGCTTTGCCGGCGATCCGGGGGTGGGGCCGGGATGCGGGCCGGGCAAGTAACCGAACTCCATGAAAAAAGGCCGGGCTCCACGCCCGGCCTTTTTTTCGTCGGAAGTCACTGCTCTTACGCGAACGCCTTGTAGGCAATCAGCGTGAAGGTGTCGCGGACGCCGGGAAGCGTCTGCACATGCTCCGTCACAAAGCGGCCGATGTCGTCGTCCTGCTTCAGGTAGCATTTCATCAGCAGATCATACTGGCCGGAGATGGAATGCACCTCCGACACCTGTTCGATCAGCTGCACCGCCTGATCGGCGACTTCATAGGCGCGACCGAGATCGCACTTGACCATGACGAAGATGGTCTGCACGGGCTCAGCCCTCCTCGGTCGAGGCTTCGCTGGACGGACGCGGGCGGGCCGAGCGCAGCATGAAGGCCGGCATGTGATCGCCGAAACCGATCACCGGCACGTCGTCGTCATCGTCGTCGCGGCGGCGGCGGCGGTCGCCGCGATCACGGTCGCGGCGCGGCTCGTTGCTGCGGCGGGTTTCGGCGGCGGCCAGCGATTCGCGGGGCTGGCGCTCCTCACGAACCGGACGGTCTTCGCGCACAGGGCGCTCCTCGCGGACGGGACGCTCTTCACGGACCGGACGCTCGTCGCGGGGGGCGGCGGCCTCCTCACGCGGGGCGCGCTCTTCACGGCCGCCGCGGGGCGGACGGGCTTCCGAGCGGCTGTCCGGCTTGGCACCACGGCCGCCACGGCCACGGCCACGACCGCGGGAGCTGCCGTCTTCCTCGCCGAACTCGGCCGTCTCCAGGCCGTCGATGGCGATCATGGGAATCTCCCGCTTGATGAGGCGCGTGATTGCGCCGACAAGTTTCGTGTCGTCCGGCGTGGCCAGCATGAAGGCCCTGCCCTGCTTGCCGGCACGGCCGGTGCGGCCGATCCGGTGGACATAGTCGTCGGGGGTCAGCGGAACGTCGAAATTGAAGACGTGGCTGAGACCCTGGACGTCGATGCCGCGGGCGGCGACGTCGGAGCAGACCAGCAGCGAAATCTCGCCCTGCTTGAACCGCTCCAGCGTCTCGGTGCGCTTCGACTGCACCATGTCGCCGTGCAGCGCGCCGACATTGAAGCCGTGGCGCTCCAGCGACTTCTGCAGGACGGCGATGTCGCGCTTGCGGTTGCAGAAGATGAAGGCGTTCTTGACGTCCTCGGTCTGCAGCAGATGGCGCAGCGCCTTGCGCTTGTCCATGTCATGGACCAGCACCATCGCCTGGGTCACCGTCTCCGCCGGCGAGGCGGGCGGAGCGACGCTGATCTCCATCGGCTGGGTCAGGAAGGCATCGGCCAGACGACGGATTTCCGGCGGCATCGTCGCCGAGAAGAACAGGGTCTGGCGGTTCTTCGGCAGCTTGCTGACGATGCGCTCGATGTCCGGGATGAAGCCCATGTCGAGCATGCGGTCGGCCTCGTCGATGACGAAGACCTTGATGTCGTTCAGCATGATGTTGCCGCGCTCGAACAGGTCGATGAGACGACCCGGAGTCGCGATCAGCACATCCACGCCACGGTCGAGCTTCTTCACCTGTTCGGTGAAGGTCTCGCCGCCGATCAGCAGCGCCATGCTGAGCTTGTGGTACTTGCCGTAGGTCTCGAAGCTTTCCGACACCTGGGCTGCCAGCTCGCGCGTCGGCTCCAGGATCAGAGACCGCGGCATCCGCGCGCGGGCACGGCCCGACGCCAGGATGTCGATCATGGGCAAGGTGAAGCTCGCCGTTTTGCCGGTGCCCGTCTGCGCGCAGCCCAGCACGTCGCGGCGTTGCAGGACACAGGGAATTGCCTGTTCCTGAATGGGCGTCGGTTGGGTGTAACCCTTGTCCTCGATGGCGCGCAGGACGTCAGGGCCAAGCCCAAGTTCCGAAAAAAGCATCCAACCTGTTTCTGTTCTGGAGTGCGGAAATCGAGCGTTCGACGCCCGATGCCTGGATGAGGCCGAAGAATAGGAAGTCAAAGCTGCATGTCAATAGATCCGATGTTCCGAAACCGAAAATTGGCGCGAAAACACACTGCGTTGGCGAATTCGGCGCTCTGCGCTAGGTTGTCGTCCGGCAGTACCGCGAGTCGCGGCGCTTGCCGGCGCCCCGATCGGGGGCTGTCCGCTTCAAATGGAACGGTCGAGAGCATTTGATGATTCTTCGTGCCCAGGAATCGGTGCTGGTGGTGGTGGATGTGCAGGAACGGCTGCTGCCGGCCATCCACGACTCCGAGCGCGTCGTCCGCAACGCCGCGATGCTGCTGAAGGGGGCCGCCGCCCTGTCGGTGCCTGTGCTGGTCACCGAGCAATATCCGCGCGGCCTGGGGCCGACGGTGGACGCGGTGCGCGCCCACCTGCCGGAAGGCACGCCGGTGATCGAGAAGATCACCTTCGGCAGCACCGGCGAGCCGGCCTTCAATGCGGCGGTCGAAGCGTTGAATCGCCCGCAGATCGTGCTGTGCGGCACGGAGGCGCATGTCTGCGTGATGCAGACCGCGTTGGGGCTGCGCCAGCAGGGCCACGCGGTCTATCTGGTCGCCGACGCGGCGTCGTCGCGCACCCCCGCCAACCATGCCATGGCGGTGGAGCGGATGCGTGCCGCCGGCGTGACCATCGTCACCACCGAGATGGTGCTGTTCGAGTGGATGGAACGGGCCGGCACGCCGGTCTTCAAGGTCGTCAGCGCACTGGTGAAGTGAGCGCAGGAGAAGCCGCATGTCCTCGAATCCCACCAGCCGCCCTGCCCTGATCCTGCTGCCCGGCATGCCGCTGGACGCGGCGCTGTGGGACCATCAGGTCCGGCACCTCGGCGACATCGCCACCCCGCAGGTGGTCGAACTGGCGGATTGCCCCAGCATCGCGGCGATGGCCGACAAGGTGCTGGCCCAGGCGCCGGAACGCTTTGCCGTCGCCGGCCTGTCGATGGGCGGCTATGTCGCGCTGGAGATCCTGCGCCGCGCGCCGGACCGGGTGGTGCGGCTGGCCCTGCTCGACACCAACGCCCGACCCGACACGACAGAGGCGACGGCAACCCGGCGGGAGGCGGTGGCACTCGCCCGGCAGGGGCGCTATGGGCAGGTGATCCGTGCCGCCCTGCCCCGCCTGATCCACCCGGACCGATTGGCCGATGACGGATTGGTCCGTTCTGTCCTGGCGCAGATGGAGCGCGTGGGCGTCGATGGCTATGCGCGGGAGCAGGAGGCGATCATCAACCGGGTGGACAGCCGGCTCGGGCTGGCGGCCATCCGCTGCCCGACTCTGGTGATCTGCGGGCGCCAGGACATCCTGACGCCGCCGGCCCTGCACGAGGAGATGGCGGACGCCATCCCCGGCGCCCGGCTGGTGCTGATCGAAGACTGCGGCCATCTGTCGGCGATGGAGCAGCCGCAGGCGGTCACCGCGCTGATGCGCGACTGGCTGCTGTGGGATTGAGTCTGCTCAGCAATTGGGCCCGTTGCAGAACAGGTCCGCCCGCGGGCTGGGGAACAGCGAGAAGGTCATGTCGCTGATCAGGCTGCGGAAATCCGGATCGTCCGGCCCCTGCGGCCGGTCGAGCCAGCCGGTGGCGGAGGTCAGCGCGGCACCCGACCGGCAGAACGCCCCCTGCACGACGATGGCCCCGCCCGGCGGCGAGGTCCGGATCGGGCCGTTCGTGCAAAGCTCCGAGTTCAGCGTGTTTTCCGCCACGTTGAAGGCCAGCACCACCTTGTAGTCGCGCCGCGCCGTATCGTTGGGCGTGGTGGTCAAATTGGTCTTCACGCCCATCACGCGGTTCTGCATGTGCGGCAGCACCTTCTCCGCGAAGCGCTCCGGCGGCAGACCGAAGGGATCGCCGTGCAGCACCACCCGCAGGTCTCGGTTGCCCGCTGCGTAGGCGACTTCGCTGAGCGTGTAGGCGGGAGCCGGCTCGCTCGCCACCACCCGCTCGTTGGTGCAGGCGGCGAGAGTCGAAGCGCCCAGCAGGAGGGCGGCGAGCGGCGGGAGCATGCGCATGATGTGATCGTCCGTTGGTGTCTCTGCCCCCGATATGGGGAGCGGCGCCGCACCGGACGAGAGGGTCAGCCCGGTGCGTGGCCTGAGCGTCACACGTCCTTCAGCCATTTATCCGCAGCCCGGGCGATCAGAGCGGGATAGCCGGGAAGCTCCGGCCCGATCAGCGGAAGATCGAATTCGGCGACGATCCGCGCCACGGTCTCGTCGGTCAATTCCAGCCCGAGTGCGCGGGCGCGGCGGGCGATGACGAGTTCCTGGCCCCAGACATAGACCCGCCGGGCGCCGGTGTTGCGCGCCATGATCCGGGACTGCTCCATCCGCTCGTCGCCGTTGATCGGCAGCCAGATATCGGTCATCAGCGTGTCGGCCGGCTCGTCGGTGCGGTATTCCAGCGCATCGGCGTTGACGATGGAAATCTTGGCCAGGGCGTCGGCCGGAAGCTGGTCGAACAGGCCGACGCGCTGGTTCACTTCGATCACGTCGGGATCCAGTTCGACCACCGTGACCCGCGTCACCTCCGGCCGCAGGGCCGCGTTCACCGCCGCCCAGCCCATGCCCATGCCCATCACCACCGTATGGCCGGTGGCGGCGCGGACGCCGATCTCCTGGCTTTCGATCTCCATCGGCGTCATCGACATCCAGCAGCGATACTCGCCGTCCGCCTCGCGCCGCAGCAGGGCAGCCATATCGGTCGTCATAAGCGCCGGGCTCCAGTAGCCGGCACTGAGCAGGATCGGCGCCACCTGCAACCGCCAGCGCCCGACCTCGCAGGGCCGGTAGCGGGGGACGAACAGGTCGGTGACGAATGGGGTCAACGCCGACAACGCGTCGGCGACCATCTCGGGCGGGATGGGATCGGCCGGAATGTCAGCGCCGGAATGGGTCAAGGGGGGCATGCGCCTCCTGCGGGTCGAGCCGTGGTCCGCGAGACGGTCTCCCGGATTGGCGGCATCGCGAATGATAGCCCAGGGGACGCATTCCCCAAAACGGCGAAACGAATTTGGGAATTTCCATCCGACCTTCAGAGCTGGCCGTCGCCGTCCGGCATCATGCCGGTTCTAAGGTATTCATACGCACGCCAGCGGTCGTCATGCGGCATCCGCGCCCGCCGCAAAGGCTCGGCTTCGACAAACAGCATCCGGCGGCGGAACGCCATCGGGCTTTCGACCAGCAGGATCGGCTTTTCCGCCTGCACCCCAGGCGGAAACCACGGGCGGCGAAGGAAGCGGCAGGGATCCTCGGTCCAGTCCGGCGGCTTGCCGAGATGCCAGCGGCGCACCAGATGTTCGCCCACCGCTCCGGCATAGGCATCGAAGACGTCGTCGCCGAGCAGTTCCGGCGACTCCTGGACCCGGGCATACCGGCTGGCCTCGTCGCGGTCCATGTAGAATTCGTCGAGGAATTCGCCCAACGCCACCGAGAAGGTTTGCTGTCCGGATTTATAACGTCGGATGGCCGCGCCCAGCGTTCCAGGACGGCGGTTCAGGTTGTCGGTCATTCTCGCACCCCCGGTCGGCGTAACCTTGAACGATATCCTCGATCTTGGCGGCGATGCGCGCATTTATTCCGGGAACCTGCGGATAGCAGAGCGTCACGAGTTCGGCCAACTGCTCTGGCGTTGCCAAGCCCGTGACATCCATCAGAAAATAGAGGTCCCGCCTGTCCCGGCCAGACCTTCGGGATCGTCAAGCCTGCTGGCAAGCAACTTCATCGCCAACATGTATTCCGGGGTCGGCAGGTAGACGCGAAGACCGACCGGCCCCTGTTTGGGAAACTCCCCGAACGGAAGCAGGTTCGGCTGAGGATTGCCCTTCGGCGGAGCGACGTTCTTCACCGCCTGATTGAGCCAGTCGTCGGGTAGGCCGAGACGGCGCCCGACAGCATCGGCCAACTGGTAACCGCGGCTGCGTTCGCTGAGAAAAACCGCGTCGACGTCTCGCGTCACGTCGCGGATGTTGCCGGCAAGCAAAAGGCACGATCCGCCGTAAACCGCGATGTCGATGACCTTGCCGTCCTGTGCGGCAAGGTCACCCATCAGCTCGAACGCCCGCTCCAGCAGGTTCCTCGACAGCTCCACAATGCCTCCGCCGATCTCGCGCCTCTGCGCCTCAGGCCGCCGCCATCACACGTCGATGTCGTCGGCCTTCACGAACTTCGCGTTGTCCTGGATGAACTTGAAGCGCAGTTCCGGCCGCTTGCCCATCAGGTCTTCCACCAGCGATCGGGTACGCTCGCATTCCGGCTTTTCCTCCGGATCCGCGGCATTGGGCACGACCACGCGCAGGAGGGAGCGCTTGGACGGATCCATCGTCGTGTCGCGCAGCTGGGCCGGCATCATCTCGCCCAGGCCCTTGAAGCGGCTGATGTCGGGCTTCTTGCCCTTGAACATCTTCGACAGCAGCTCGTCCTTGTGGGCGTCGTCGCGGGCGTAGACCTGCTTGTTGCCGTGGCTGAGACGGTAGAGCGGCGGCAGGGCGAGGTAGAGGTGGCCCTCCTGAATCAGGCCCGGCATTTCGCGGTAGAAGAAGGTCATCAGCAGCGACGCGATGTGGGCGCCGTCGACATCGGCGTCGGTCATGATGATGACCCGCTCATAGCGCAGCTTGTCGGTCGAGAAGTCCTTGCCGATGCCGCAGCCGAGCGCCTGGGTCAGGTCGTTCAGCTCCTGATTGGCCTTCATCTTGTCGACCGACGCGCTGGCGACGTTCAGGATCTTGCCGCGCAGCGGCAGGATGGCCTGAGTCTCGCGCTGGCGCGCCTGCTTGGCGGAGCCGCCGGCCGAGTCGCCCTCCACCAGGAACAGCTCGGTGCCCTCCGGGGAGTTGCGCGAGCAGTCGGCCAGCTTGCCGGGCAGGCGCAGGCGGCGGGTGGCCGACTTGCGCGTCATTTCCTTGGACTGCTTGCGGCGCGCCCGCTCCTCGGCCTTCTCGATCAGGCGTTCCAGCAGGCCGTTGGCGCTCTGCGGGTCGCCGGAGAGCCAATGGTCGAAATGGTCCTTCACCGCGGTCTCGACGAGGCGCTGCGCCTCCGCCGTCACCAGCTTTTCCTTGGTCTGGCCCTGGAAATGCGGCTCGCGGATGAAGACCGACAGCAGGACGCAGGCGTCGCCCATCACGTCGTCGGCGGTGACCTGTCCGGCGCGCTTGTTGTTCGTCAGCTCGCCATAGGCCTTCAGGCCGCGGGTCAGCGCGGTGCGCAGGCCAGCCTCGTGCGTGCCGCCCTGCGGGGTCGGCACGGTGTTGCAGTAGGTGTGCGAGAAGCCCTCGTCATCGTCGGGCCACGCAACCGCCCACTCCACCCGGCCCTGGCCGTTGGGGAAGTCGAGCGCGCCGGCGAAGGGCGCCCGCGTCAGCGTCTTGCGGTCCTTCAGCGCGGCGTTCAGGTAATCCTGAAGCCCGCCGGGGAAATGCAGGGTCTCCGAAGCGGGCGTGGTGGCGTCGACCGACAGCAGGGTCGGATCGCAGCTCCAGCGGATTTCGACGCCGCGGAAGAGATAGGCCTTGGAGCGCGCCAGCCGGTACAGCCGGTGCGGTTCAAAGTGAGCGGTCTCGCCGAAGATTTCCGGGTCGGCGTGGAAGCGGATGGTGGTGCCGCGCCGGTTGACGTTGCCGCGATGGGCCAGCGGCCCCTGTGGCAGGCCGCGGCTGTATTCCTGAACGTAGAGCTGCTTTTCGCGGGCGATTTCAACGGTCAGCCGGTCCGACAGGGCGTTCACCACCGACAGGCCGACGCCGTGCAGGCCGCCCGAGGTCTGGTAGACCTTATTGGAGAATTTGCCGCCGGAGTGCAGCGTGGTCATGATGACCTCCAGCGCCGACTTGCCCGGATATTTCGGGTGGTCGTCGATGGGGATGCCGCGCCCGTTGTCGCGGACCATCACCGTGTAGTCGGCGGTCAGCTCCAGGTCGATCCGGCTGGCATGACCGGCCACCGCCTCGTCCATGGCGTTGTCCAGGACCTCGGCCACCAGATGGTGCAGCGCACGGTCGTCGGTGCCGCCGATATACATGCCCGGTCGGCGCCGGACAGGCTCCAGCCCCTCCAGAACCTCGATGTCCTGGGCGGAATAGCTGTCGGCCTTGGGGGCCGTGTTCTCGAAAAGATCGCTCATGACGGGATGATAGGAATTTCGTCAGGGGTGCGCAAGCGCGTCCTGGGCCGTTTATAGTGCGGTGCCACAGGCTTTGGGGCAGGAATTTTTCGTGACGCCGGAGGAAGCATGAGCGCAGCGGACACATACGACTTCGACAATGGCCCTGCCCTGCGGGCCATCGCGATGCCGGCGGACACCAATCCGAACGGCGACATCTTCGGCGGCTGGCTGCTGGCGCAGATGGATTTGGCCGGCGGGACGGTGGCGGTGCGGCGCAGCCATGGCCGCGTCGCCACGGTCGGGATCGAGGCGATGACCTTCCACAAGCCGGTCTTCGTCGGCGATGAGGTCAGCTGCTTCGCCCGGATCGAGAAGGTCGGCCGTACCTCGCTGCGCGTCCGCATCGAGACTTGGGTGCGGCGCGAACGCTCCGGCTCCGACCCGATCAAGGTGACGGAGGGCGTGTTCACCTATGTCGCCATCGGCGAGGACCGCAAGCCGCGCGAAGTGCCGCCGGAGTGAGGGGGTCCCGCTCCTTGAGCCGTTCGCTTTCGTCCGGTCGGGCTGGCGGCGCAGCATAGAAAAAGGGCGCGACATCCTGCCGCGCCCTTTTCCATGGATATTCTCAAGCGGTCGGCAGGCTCACTTCTGCAGGCGCTTCAGGGCGTCCTCGACATACTGGTTGGTGTAGGTCTTGGACAGGTCGATGTTGGCGGATGCCACCGCCGGATCGAAGGCCTTCAGCACCTTCAGCGCGGCTTCGGCGCCGTCCTGGGTGAAGCGACCATCGGGCGAATAGGTCGGCTTGGAATGCTCGAAGGCCTGGGCGTAGAGGTCCTTGTTGCCAAGGAAATACTCCGGCGGCAGCACCTTCAGCACATCCTCCGTGCTGGCCTTGTTCAGCCACAGCATGGTGCGGACGAAGACGTCGGTCAGCGCCTGGGTGGTCTTCGGGTTCTCCTTCACGAAGTCCGGCTTGGCGTAGAGCACGGCGGCCGGATAGGGGCCGCCATAGACCTCCATGGTGCCCTTGGCGGTCCGGGTGTCGGCCAGCACGGTGATGTCGCCATCGGCCTCGGCCTGGCTGATGACCGGGTCGAGGTTGACGATGGCGTCGATCTCACCGCGCTTGATCGCGGCGATGGCGCTGGGGCCGCCGCCGACGCCGATGACCGACACGTCCTCCGGCTTCATGCCCAGAGAGGTCAGGACATAGTTCAGCATGAAGTTGGTGGAGGAGCCGGGGGCGGTCACGCCGACCTTCTTGCCCTTCAGGTCCTTCACCGACTTGACGGTGCCGGCCTTGTTGACGGCGGCCAGCACGATGCCCGGATAGCGGCCGAGCTGCGTCACCGCGACGATGGGCTGGCCCTTGGCCTGCATCTGGATGGTGTGGTCGTAGGCGCCGGTGACGACGTCGGCCGAGCCGCCGATCAGGGCCTGCAGGCTCTTGGCGCCGCCGCCGAAGTCGCTGATCTCGACATTCAGTCCGGCATCCTTGAAGTAGCCCAGCCGCTCGGCCAGCGTCAGCGGCAGGTAATAGAGCAGCGGTTTGCCGCCGACCGCGATCTTGATGTCGGTCTTCTCGAGCTTGTCCTGCGCCGCGGCCAGTCCGGCGGTTCCCAACGCCAATGTTCCCATGGACAGGGCGACCGCAGCGGCCGCGATCAGCGATTTGAATTTCATTGGTTTCCTCCCTTTTTGAATTTCCCTGTGGGATTTCAGTGCTGCCCGCCGCTGGTATCCTGCGGGCGCCAGTGCAGAAGCCGTTTTTCGATCATGGTGACGGCGGTATCGATCAGGACGACGAAGATCGTCAGCACCAGCATGCCGGAGAAGACGCCGACGGTGTCGAACACGCCCTCCGCCTGATGGATGCGGTAGCCCAGCCCGGCGGCGGAGCCCAGATACTCGCCCACCACCGCACCGACCATGGCAAAGCCGACGGCGGTGTGCAGCGAGGAGAAGACCCAGGACAGGGCCGAGGGCAGATAGACGTGGCGGAACAGGTCGCGGGAGCTGGCGCCCAGCATGCGGGCGTTGGCCAGGACCACCGGGCTGACCTCCTTCACGCCCTGATAGACGTTGAAGAAGACGATGAAGAAGACCAGCGTCACCCCCAGCGCCACCTTCGACCAGATGCCGAGCCCGAGCCACAGCGCGAAGATCGGCGCCAGCACCACGCGGGGCAGCGCGTTGGCTGCCTTGATGTAGGGGTCGAAGACGATGGAGACCAACGGCGCGCGGGCAAACCAGAAGCCGAAGGCGATGCCCGCCACCGTGCCGATGACGAAGGCCAGCGCCGTTTCCAGCAGCGTGATGCCGAGATGGTACCAGATGACGCCCGAGGCGAAATCGGCCCAGGTGCGGGCCAGCACCGCTCCCGGAGTGCCGAAGAAGAAGGGGCTGAGGATCTTGGTGTCGGTCAGGACATGCCAGATCAGGAAGAAGGCGATCAGGACGCCCAACTGAAGCAGCAGGATGACCGGACGGCTGGGCAGGCGTTTGGCGTGGGATCTCATATTCGTCACCGCAGCTTGGTCTGGGCGTAGCCCTTCAGCACCTCGTCGCGCAGCTGCGACCAGATTTCCTGGTGCAATGCTAGGAAGCGCGGAGTCATGCGGATTTCCGCCACGTCGCGCGGACGGTCCAGATCGATGCGGTATTCGCCGATCAGCCGCGCCCCCGGCCCGGCGGACAACACCAGCACCCGGTCGGACATGGCGATCGCTTCCTCCAGGTCGTGAGTGATGAAGACCACCGACTTGCGGTCCGCCGCCCACAGGTCGAGCAGCTCGTTCTCCATCATCTGGCGGGTCTGGACGTCGAGCGCCGAGAAGGGTTCGTCCATCAGGATGATCTTGGGATCGACGATCAGCGTCTGGGCCAGCGCGACGCGCTTGCGCATGCCGCCCGACAGCTGGTGCGGGAAACGGTCGCCGAATCCCTCCAGCCCGACGCGGGACAGCCAGGGCCCCGCGCGGTCCCGCGCTTCGGACTTCGAGACGCCGCGGAATTCCAGTCCGGCGGCGACATTGTCGAGCGCCGATTTCCACGGCATCAGCGCCTCTGCCTGGAACATGTAGCCGGCCTTGGGATTGATGCCGGTCACCGGCTGCCCAAAGGACAGCGCGCGGCCCTCGCTGGGCTTCAGCAGGCCGGCGGCGACGTTGAGCATCGTCGATTTGCCGCTGCCGGTCGGACCGACGATCGACACGAACTCCCCATCGGCGACGGTGAAGCTGGCGCCCTGTACGGCGGTGTAGGAACGTCCCCGGCCGTCGGGTGAGGGAAAGGTGCAGGTCACGCCTTCCAGCTGGAGGGCGGGCGCCGCGGCGGCCTCGGCCATGTCGGTATGGTCCTTATCTTTTTGGCGGTGCGGTTCGGCGGGAGATGCGTTTTGGTTGGAATGCCATACTGTCCGAACTGAAGCCTATCGGCAACCGCTTGAGATCTCCGTGGAATCCGAAAGGAGCCATTCCGCAAACGCACCGCTTACGGTGTCAAAGAAGGGACGCGGGCCCTTATCGGTTGCCGCGGCGGCCCGCCGTCCAGCATCAATGCTTCCATCAATGGCATAGATCGAAAGCCAGCCCTTTTTCCTTCGCGGAGCCGATATGCCCACGCTGCCGAAACGCCCGTTGATCGCACTTGCCGTCCTGGCCGCCCTGCTCGCCGCGTGGCTCGGTTTCGCCGCCTGGTACGATCACCACCAGCGGGCGGACGAGCGGCCGGCCACTTACAGCGCGCTGATCGAGCAGGCGGGCCGTGGGGAGATCAGCTCCATCACCTTCGCCAACGGCACCGGCCATGCGGTCGCCGCCGACGGCAGCCGCTACCGCGTGGTCATGCCGGTCACCGACGATCTGTTGAAGGAACTGCGCGCCCACACGGTCGCCATTTCCTTCGAAGAGGGGCCCGGCGGGCTGATGGCGCAGACGGTGGGCGTGCTGGACCGCGCCGCGCCCTTCGTGGTGGTGGCCCTGCTGATCGGCGGGCTGCTGATGAGCGGCGGGCAGTTCTTCGGCATGGGCCGCGCCACCCGCGTGCGGCCGGAGGACACCAACACGGTGTTCGCCGACGTGGCCGGCGTCGACGAGGCGAAGGAGGAGCTGCGCGAGACGGTGCAGTTCCTGAAGGACCCGCGCCGCTTCGCCATGGCCGGCGCCCGCGTGCCGAAGGGCATCCTGCTGGTCGGTCCGCCCGGCACCGGCAAGACCATGCTGGCGAAGGCGGCGGCGGGCGAGGCCGGCGTACCGTTCTTCGCCGCTTCGGGGTCGGATTTCGTCGAGATGTTCGTCGGTCTGGGCGCGGCGCGCGTGCGCAGCCTTTTCAAGACCGCCCGCGCCAATGCCCCCTGCATCCTGTTCATCGACGAGATCGACGCGCTGGCCGGCAAACGCGGCGAATCGACCAGCCATTCCGAGCGCGAGCAGACGCTGAACCAGCTTCTGGTGGAGATGGACGGCATCGTCGAAGGTGGCGAGGTGGTGGTGATCGCCGCCACCAACCGGTCGGAGATGCTGGACCCCGCCGTGCTGCGCCCCGGCCGCTTCGACCGCCATATCCATGTCAGCCTGCCCGACGTGGCAGGGCGGGAGGCCATCCTGGGCGTCCATGCCGGCCGTTTGACGCTGGCCCCCGACGTCTGCGCGCGGACCGTGGCGCGCGGCACGCCGGGCTTCTCCGGCGCGGAACTCGCCAACCTCACCAACGAGGCGGCGCTGTCGGCGGCACGCCAGGGCCGGGTCGTCGTCACCATGGCGGACTATGAGGCCGCCAAGGACCGCGTTCTGATGGGAACGGAACGCCGCAGCCTCGCCCTGACGGCGCACGAGCGGCGGCTGATCGCGGTGCATGAAGCCGGCCACGCGCTGGTGTCCTTGCGCTGCCCGCAGGCCGACCCGATCCACAAGGCCACCATCATCCCGCGCGGCGGCGCGCTGGGCATGGTGGTGCGGCTGCCGGAGGGCGACCGGGTCTCGGTTTCGCGCGCCAAGCTGATGGCCGACATCGCCGTCGCCATGGCCGGCCGCGCGGCGGAGGAGATGGCTTTCGGTCCCGAACACGTCACCACCGGGGCCGAGGCCGACTTCCGCGCCGCCACCGATCTGGCCCGCCGCATGGTCACCGCCTGGGGCATGAGCGAGGAGATCGGCTTTGTCGCCCATGCGGCGGCGGAACCGGGTGCGCGGTCGGAACGGACGGCCTGGCGCATCGACGAGGAGGTCCGCCGCCTCACCGACGAAGGCATGGAGCATGCCCGCCGCCTGCTGCGCACCAACCGCGACGCGCTGGACGGGATCGCCCAGGCCCTGCTGGAGCGTGAGACCCTGAGCGGCCACGAGATCGCCGAACTGGCCGATCGCGAGCAGGAGCGCGCCACCGAGGCGGCCTGAGGCCGGGCACGGACAGTCCGGCACTATCCGGGGTGCTGCCCTGATAGGGGAATGTCCCGCATTGCGGCATGGGTGCATACGGGGGTAGACTGACCCTTACGCGAATAGGGGTTACAGGAGAGGGGCGCGATGACGGGGCCGCTATCCCGCCGCAGGGTTTTAAGGACCGCGCTGCCTCTTCTTTCCGCCCTGCCCTTCCTGGTCTCCCGGCCGGCGGCGGCGCACCAGACCCCCACTGTCATCCGAGTCGGCGCCTATGAATTTCCGCCCTATGTCGACGAATCGGGCGGCGGCGTCACGCGCGACCTGCTGGACCTGTTCAACGCCGCGCAGGATGAATTCCGGTTCGACATGGTGAGGACCGCTCCGCAGCGGCGCTATGACGATCTGGAACAGGGGCGGTTCGACATGATCGCCTTTGAGTGCCGCAACTGGGGCTGGCAGGATCGTCCGGTCGATGCCTCCCGCTCTTTCCTTCGCGATGCGGAGGTGTTCGTCGCCAGGGCAGCGCCGGGAATAGACCAGCATTATTTCGACGACCTGAGCGGCAAGTCGATTCTCGGGCGGCTGGGCTATCACTACGCCTTCGCTGACTTCGAGGCCGATCCCAAGCGGCTGGAACAGCGCCATCACACCCGTGTCACGGTGACGCACGAGGGCAATGTCCGCAGCGTCGTCGCCGGCCGGGCCGACCTCGCCATCGTCACCCGCTCCTTCCTGACCCGCTTCCTGCAGCGCGAGCCGGACTTGGCCCGGCAGGTCCTGGTGTCCGAGCGCACCGACCAGATTTACGAGCACACCATCCTGACGCGGCGCGACCGCAAGATCACCGCCGGCTGGCTCGATGCGCTGCTGGACCGGCTGGAGGCGGACGGACGGCTGGAGACCCTGTGGCGGCGCAGCGGAATCATCGCGTGAGGCGGCGATCCTCCCTGCTGGCGCGGGTGGCCGGGGCCATCCTGCTGACGACGGCGAGCATCGGTGCCGCCGTCATGCTGCTGTCCGAGCAGATCGTCGAGGGGCAGCGCCACCAGGATCTGCTGCACCGGGCGGAACTGGTCGCCGCCACCCAGGCCGACGCGCTGAGCGGCCCGGTGTGGGAACTCGACAACCGCAGCGCCGAGCGCATGATCGAGGCGCTGACCGTCCGCGATCCGGCCATCCGCTCCATCGCCGTCTTCGAGAGCGACCGCGAGGAACCGCTGGCACGCACCTCGTCGGGAGACATCGGGGACGGCGCCGGTCGAATCACGGTCGAGCGCCCCATCGTCCTGCATGGGCGCGAGGGACGGGTGCAGACGGTCGGGCATCTGCGCATCGTCTATTCGACGGCCGAGGTGCGGCAGGCGACGTTGAACGCGCTGCTTCCGGTGGCCGGGCTGCTGCTGCTGTCGCTGCTGGGTGCGATGGCGGCGCTGGGGCTGACGCTGAACCGCATGGTGCTGCGGCCGCTGCGGCGGCTGACCCAACTGGCCAGCGCCATGGCGCGCGGCGATTATGGCGCCCGCATGGACGCCGGGCGGAGCGACGAGATCGGCGTGCTGGCCGACGGCTTCAACCGGATGGCGGCGACGGTGCAGGACCATACCAGCACCCTGGAAAGTCGGGTCCGCGAACGGACGGAGGCGCTGGCCGCCACCAACCGCGCCATCATGGACAGCATCAATTACGCCCAGCTGATCCAGTCCGCCATCCTGCCGTCGACCGATGCGCTGTCGGCCGGGCTGACCGAGCATTTCGTGCTGTGGCGCCCGCGCGATGTGGTCAGCGGCGATTTCTATGTCTGCCGCGAGGTGGCGGACGGCTTCGTCGTCGCGGTGGCCGACTGCACAGGCCATGGCGTGCCCGGCGCCTTCATGACGATGACCGCCAGCGCGATGCTGAACAATGCGCTGGACCAGATGGGTGCGGACGATCCGGCGGCGGTGCTGGCCGCGGTCGACCGCAAGGTCCGCGCCGCCCTGCACCAGGAGGGGAAGGCGCGCAGCGGGATGGACTGCTTCGACAATGGTCTTGACCTGGGGCTGTGCCACATCCGTCCGGCCGATGGACGGCTGGTCTTCGCCGGCGCCCGCGTTCCGCTGCTGATGGTGACCGGCGGCGAGGTGACGGAGCTGCGCGGCGATCGCCTGAGCCTGGGCTATCGCCCCACCGCGAGCGGGCCGGCCCCCGAAGACGCCCCGGGCACTGCCCCAGGTACTTCCGAGTCGCCCTTCACCAACCACAGCATCGCACTGCGCCCCGGCCAGACCTTCCTCATCGGCACCGATGGGCTGGTGGACCAGAATGGCGGTGAGCATGGGCGCAGTTTCGGCCGGAGCAGGCTGCGCCAACTGCTGAGCCAGGGCGGCGATGGACCGCTCGACCGGCTGAAGTCCGACCTGGAAAGCTCGTTGGACCGGTTCCAGGGCAACCGCGAGCAGCGGGACGACATCACCCTGTTCGGCTTCCGCGTGCGGCTGACCGACGCAGCCGCCGTTTCCGGCGCCGGATCCAGCCGCTACGCTGCGTAAAACTCCTGACCCCCTCCCTCAAATCTGTTACAGAGATGCTATTTTTTGTGACAGGTTGTGACGGCAACCCGTCGCGAACGGCAGAAGCCTGCCGAGTTTCTTTCAAAATTTAGGCATCCTAGGGTATGCTACACCCGCTGAAGTGGTGATTGGGGAGAGCACGGCATGGCAGGTCCGACGATCGTCGTGGTCGAAGATGAGAATTCCCTGCGGTCCGACATGGTCGAGTATCTGTCGAGCTGCGGATTCGATGCAATCGGCGCACGCGATGGGGCGGAACTGGACCGGCTGCTGCGGAACCGCAACGCCGCCATCATCATCCTGGACGTGAACCTGCCGGACGAGGACGGGTTCAAGATCGCGGCCCGGCTGCGCGACAGCCATGGCGCCGGCATCATCATGGTGACCGCCCGCAGTTCCACCGTCGACCGCGTGGTCGGGCTGGAGATCGGCGCCGACGCCTATCTGGTGAAGCCGGTCGAGCTTCGCGAACTGGAAGCGCAGGTGAAATCGCTGCTGCGCCGCCTGAGCGAGCGCGCCGCGGAAACTGCGATCCAGGCCGCCAACGGGACCGCAGGCGGCGAGGCCGGCGATTCTGCCGACGAGGCGCGCTGGTCGCTGGACCCCACGGAATGGAGCCTGACCAACCCAGCCGGAATCCGCATCAGCCTGACCAGCATGGAGATGAAGCTGACCAGCCTGCTGGCCGCACAGGCCCGCAAGCCGGCGACGCGCGACCAGATCTCGCAGGCGCTCTACAACCGCCGCTGGAACCCGGAAGACCGCTCCATCGACACCGTCGTCGGGCGCCTGCGCCACAAGGTGGAGGGCGCCATCGGCGGCCCGGCCCCGCTCAAGTCGGTGCACGGGGTCGGCTATGTCTTCTCCGCGCCGATCCGGGTGGTGGGCGCCGCGCAGGGGTGAGTCAGTCCGGAAAGCCCTGGCCCGGCGACGCCCGATCGGGCGTGCGGCGGGGGAACAGCAGGGTGAAGCTGGTGCCGCGATCCGGCGCGCTGTCCACGGTGATCGAACCCATCAGCGCACCGACCACCAGATTGTGGACGATGTGCAGCCCCAGCCCGCTGCCGCCGCGACCGCGCCGGGTGGTGAAGAAGGGCTCGAACACTCTGGCGCGATGCTCCTCGATCATGCCGCGCCCATTGTCGGTGAAGCACAGGCGGACGGTGTCGGGATCGGGACAGTCGACCGTGATCGTCATGTCCCCTGCCCGTCCGTCGGCGAACGCATGGGTCAGCGCGTTCATCACCAGATTGGACAGGATCTGCGACAGCACGCCGGGATAGCTGTCCAGTTCCAGGTCGGCCGGGCAGTTCACCGCGACCGCATGGCCCGATGGCCGCAGCTTCGGCTGCAGGCTGACCAGCGTCTCCCGGATGTAGGCGGCGAGGTTGACACGGCGCCGTTCGGCACTGGCACGGTCGACCGCAACCTGCTTGAAGCCGGCGATCAACTGCGCCGCCCGTTCGCAATTGCCGAGGATCAGGTCGGTGGTGTCGGTCGCGGTGGCGAGATAGCGGGCGAACTCCGCCTTGCCAAGCTCGCCTTCGGCGGCCCGCCGGCGCATCACCAGGGTGGCGTCGGCCAGATGCGAGGCGCAGGAAACGGCGATGCCGACCGGCGTGTTGATCTCGTGGGCCACACCGGCGACCAGCGCACCGAGGGAGGCCAGTTTTTCCGACCGGATCATCGCCTCCTGCGCCTCGCGCAGCCTGTCCAGCGCCGCCTCCGCCTCGCTGCGCCGCCGCTCCAACTCGTGGTTGGCGTCGCTCAACTGGGCCTGCAGCCGGTCGCTGACCCGCACGAGGCGCTGCTGCTCCCGCGTGCTGAGTTCGAAGGCGGCGATGAGGTCGCGGAACTCCGGCAGGCAATCGGGCGCCAGCGCGCCCAGCCTCGTCTCCAGCGCGCGGGCCTTGGCGAGCGCCTCCTCCTCCGCGGCGAAGAGGTTGAAGCTCACGGGGCCCGGCCGGCGGGCAACTCCCGCATCTGGAAGACGACATGCCGCAAATCCTCGGCGAAGTCCTCGCCGAGTTCGCGCATCGATTCGTCATTTTCCTCGACGCACCAGGTTACCGTCACCGCCCGCCCGCCCCGGGCCACCGTCTCCAGCATCTGGAAGATGTTCATCAGCGCCTTGGCGCTGGAGCTGTTGAAATAGAGAAGCTCCATGTCGAAACGGATGGCGCCGCCGTCCGGACGGTCGAGAAAGCCGCGCAATGCGTTGAACACCGGACCGAAGAAACCGGCGACGTCGTCCGGGTACGATTCTCCGGTCATGCGTAAATGGCCGACGGAGAAATCGAAAAAGACGCCCGGCGTGCGTCCGGTGGCGGGGATGATCAGGCTGTCCATGTCGTATCGCTCGGTTCGGCCGCTCACACGCGGACCTTGAGGCAGAAGAAGCTGCGGTCCGCGTCCATCGCATCGAAATCATAGTCGATGGGGTCGCTGGCCCGCCGTGCGATCTCGATCAGCCCCAGGGTCGCGCCACGGCTGCCATCGTCCGGCTCCTCTCGAAGCTGTTCGCGGTAATAGGTCTTGATGCCGTCGCGATCCAGACTCTTCAGATGGTCCAGCCGCTCCTTCAGGCGAGGAACCTCGCTGTTGCGCACGGTGTTGCCGCAGACGATGAAGACCTTGCCGCCCTCCATCCCGATAGTGACCATGCCGGCACTGAGTTCCACCGCGCGGCCGGCGCTGCCC
>PJUA01000378.1_pt1 | contig 27740 bp, 24 predicted proteins | sample 1512151 | NCBI WGS metagenome assembly PJUA01 (sample SAMN08177678, study PRJNA422409) | Soil metagenome, whole genome shotgun sequencing project. | isolation source: Soil enriched on filter paper: beechwood xylan treatment | place: USA: Madison | collected 2015-01-15
ACGCTTCCGCTGTTGCGTGGGGCCGTCCACTTATGGTCTGTTCACCGGCATTCCGCGCGTGACTCGCGCGCGGCATCCCCATTTCTGAACCGGGTTCCCGACCATGCGCCGTTCGACCGCCCTTCGCCTTGTCCCTGTACTGCTCGCGGCTTCCGTCTCGATCGCCGGCTGCGCAAGCTGGGGCGGCAAGACCGAAACCGTCGAAGAGCAGATGAAGAACAAGGACTACAAGTTCGGCAGCCTGCTCGGCACCGACGGCGGCCTGAACCTGTTCGGCAAGAACAAGCGCGGCGGCGACCAGGACAGCGCCGGCGGCATCGGCGTCAACAGCTTCCTGTGGCGCGCCTCGCTCGACACGCTGTCCTTCATGCCGATCGCCTCGGCCGATCCGTTCGGCGGCGTGATCCTGACCGACTGGTACACCCCGCCCGATTCGCCGAACGAGCGCTTCAAGGTCAACCTCTACATCATGGACCGCCAGCTGCGCGCCGACGGCGTCCGGGTTTCTGTGTTCAAGCAGCAACGGACCGGCAACGACTGGCGCGAGGTCGCGGTCGGGCCGGAAACCGCCGGCCAGTTGGAGGATGCGGTGCTGACCCGCGCCCGCCAGCTTCGCGTCTCGCAGAACGCCGCGGTCCGCTGACGCGGCGACCGGCCTCCCCGGGCGACCCCCAGGCTGCCCCTGGGCGGTCCCCCGGGCTTTCGAGCATCTGGTACAACGGAAAACGGCGTCGCGCTCATGTCGCGTTACAATGTCAAGGAAACCGAGGCGAAGTGGCAGGGCGTGTGGGACGGCAAGGGCTGTTTCACCGCGCGCGAGGACGCCTCCCGGCCCAAATACTATGTGCTGGAGATGTTCCCCTATCCGTCGGGGCGCATCCACATGGGCCATGTCCGCAACTACACCATCGGCGACGTGATCGCGCGCTTCAAGCGCGCCAAGGGCTTCAACGTCCTGCACCCGATGGGCTGGGACGCCTTCGGCCTGCCGGCCGAGAACGCCGCGCTGGAGAAGAAGGTCCACCCGGCCGCCTGGACGCGCGAGAACATCGCGACCATGCGCGGGCAGCTGAAGACGATGGGCCTGTCCATCGACTGGGACCGCGAGATCGCCACCTGCGACGTGGAGTATTATCGCCACGAGCAGAAGATGTTCCTGGATTTCCTGAAGGCGGGCCTCGCCTACCGCAAGGAATCCTGGGTGAACTGGGACCCGGTGGACAACACCGTTCTCGCCAACGAGCAGGTGATCGACGGCCGCGGCTGGCGCACCGGCGCGCTGGTGGAAAAGCGCAAGCTGTCGCAGTGGTTCCTGAAGATCACCGCCTATGCCGAAGACCTGCTGAAGGGCCTGGAGACGCTGGACCGCTGGCCCGAGCGCGTCCGCATCATGCAGGAGAACTGGATCGGCAAGTCCACCGGCGTCCGCTTCCGCTTCAAAATCAAGGGGCGCGAGGACGAGCTGGAGGTCTTCACCACCCGTCCGGACACGCTGTTCGGCGCCTCCTTCGCCGCGATCTCCCCGAATCACCCGCTGGCCGCCGAACTGGCCGCGTCCAGCCCGGAACTGGCCGAGTTCATCGCCGAGTGCAACCGGCTGGGCACCAGCGAGGAAGCGATCGAGACGGCGGAGAAGCGCGGCTTCGACACCGGCCTGAAGGTCGTGCATCCCTTCGATCCGTCGTGGGAGCTGCCGGTCTATGTCGCCAACTTCGTGCTGATGGAATACGGCACGGGCGCGATCTTCGCCTGCCCGGCGCATGACCAGCGCGACCTGGATTTCGCCCGCAAGTATGGTCTGCCGGTCCGTCCGGTGGTGATCCCCGCCGACGCCGATCCGGCGGCCTTCGATGTCGGGTCCGACGCCTACACCGGCCCCGGCGTGCTGCGGAACTCCGCCTTCCTCGACGGACTCGACACCGAGTCGGCCAAGGACGAGGCCGGCAAGCGGCTGGAGGCGGCGGGCCAGGGCGAGCGCACCACCCAGTACCGCCTGCGCGACTGGGGCGTGTCGCGCCAGCGCTATTGGGGCTGCCCGATCCCGGTCATCCACTGCGAGTCGTGTGGCATCGTCCCGGTTCCGGACGACCAGCTGCCGGTCGTGCTGCCGGAGGACGTGACCTTCGACAAGCCCGGCAACCCGCTGGCCCACCACCCGACCTGGAAGCACACCAGCTGCCCGACCTGCGGCAAGCCGGCGCTGCGCGAGACCGACACCTTCGACACCTTTATCGAGTCGTCCTGGTATTTCGCCCGGTTCTGCTCGCCGAAGATCGAGGATGCCGCCTTCACCCGCGACTCGGTCGACTACTGGCTGGGCGTCGACCAGTATATCGGCGGCATCGAGCATGCGGTCCTGCATCTGCTCTACAGCCGCTTCTGGACGCGCGCGCTGAAGACCTGCGGCTATCTGGATCTGGAGGAGCCGTTCACCGGCCTGTTCACCCAGGGCATGGTCAACCACGAGACCTACAAGGACGCCGGCACCGGCGCCTGGCTGGCCCCGACCGACCTGACCAGGAACGACAAGGGCGAGTGGGTCCGGGCCGACAGCGGCGCGCCGGTCAATGTCGGCCGCGTCGAGAAGATGTCGAAGTCCAAGAAGAACGTGGTGGACCCGGCGCACATCATCGGCACCTATGGCGCCGACGCCGCCCGCCTGTTCATGCTGTCGGACAGCCCGCCGGAACGCGACCTGGAATGGACCGAGGCGGGCATCGACGGCGCGTGGCGCTACATCAACCGCCTGTGGCGGATGGTGACCGAGGCGCCGGTGGAGCTGCCCGCCGCCGGCACGCCTGGACCTGAGTCGTTCGGCCCGAAGGCCGAAGCCGCCCGCCGTCTGGTCCACAAGACCATCGCCGGCGTGTCGGAGGATCTCGACAAGTTCCGCTTCAACAAGGCGGTCGCCCGTGTCCGCGAGCTGTCCAACGCGCTGGGCGAGCTGGACGGCAAGGGCGAGGGCGAGGCCTGGGTCCTGCGCGAAGGCTTCGAGTCGCTGGTCCGCTTGGTCGGCCCGATGATGCCGCATCTGGGCGAGGAGCTGTGGGCGCAGCTGGGGCACACCACCCTGCTGGCCGACCAGCCCTGGCCGGAAGCCGACCCCGCCCTGGTGGTGGAGGACAGCGTCAAGGTCGCCGTCCAGGTCAACGGCAAGCTGCGCGCCACGCTGGAGCTGCCGCGCGACATGGACAAGGACGCGGCGGAGCAGGCGGCGCTTGCCGACGCCAACGTCCAGCGCGCCATGGACGGCAAGCCGGCGCGCAAGGTCATCGTCGTCCCGAACCGGGTGATCAATGTCGTCGTCTGATACCAGACTGTTCCGCCGGAGCCCGATCCGGCAGACCGTGGCGCGGGGGCTGTTCGCCCTCGCGCTCGGTCTGTCCGCCCTGTCGCTGTCCGGCTGCGGCTTCCAGCCGCTCTACGGTGGCCAGGGGGTTGGAGCCGCCGCGGCCGACCGGCTGATGGAGGTCGACATCGCGTCGATCCCCAACCGGGAAGGGCAGAAGCTCCGCAACCTGCTGATCGACAACTTCTATCCGTCGGAGCGGCCGAGCAATCCGCGCTACCGGCTGGATGTGGCGCTGTCGGCGTCGGAGCAGAAGCTGGCCCTGCAGAAGGACGCCACCGCCGTGCGCGCCCAGCTGCTGGTCAACGCCCCCTACCGGCTGACCGACACTCAGACCGGTCAGGTGGTGTTCCAGTCCAGCTCGCGCTCGATGATCAGCTACAACACGCTGGAACAGCATTATGCTGCCATCGAGACGGTGCGGAGCGCCTATGACCGGGCGCTCGAGGACATTTCCAACGACATCACCACCCGCGTCGCCATGTATCTCGGCCGCGGGTCCTGACCGGGCGGGGATGCACGGGTGAAGCTCCAGCCCAAGGCGATCGACGGATTTCTGCGCAGCCCGGACCGCAAGGTTCGGGCGGTGCTGCTTTATGGCCCCGACTCGGGCCTCGTGCGCGACCGCGCCCAGACGATGGGCAAGACGGTGGTGCAGGACCTGTCCGATCCGTTCCGCGTCGCCGAGTTCCTGGGGCGCGCGATCGCCGACGATCCGGCGCGGCTGGCGGACGAGGCCGCGGCGATCTCCTTCACCGGCGGCCGGCGCCTGATCCGTGTCCGCGACGCGGAGGACAACGCCACCGCCGCCTTCACCGCCTTCTTCGAGAATTTGCCGCCGGGCGACAGTCTTGTGGTGGTCGAGTCGGGCGACCTCTCGGCCCGCTCCAAGCTGCGGCTTCTGTTCGAGGGGGATGATGCCGCCGCCGCGATCCCCTGCTATGTCGAGGAGGAGGCGTCGCTCGGCCGCGTCATCGCCGACATCCTGCATGGCCATGGGCTGACCGCCGATCCCGACGTGCTGAGCTTCCTGGCCGCCAACCTCGTCGGCGACCGCATGGTGGCCCGCGGCGAGGCGGAGAAGCTGGCGCTCTATATGGGCGGCGAGAAGCGGGTGCGGCTGGAGGATGCCCAGGCCTGCATCGGCGACAGCGCCGCCCTGTCGATGGACGAGCCGGTGTGGGCGGCGGCGGAGGGCGATTTCGCCACGCTCGACCGCTCGCTGGCGCGGCTGTTCGCCGAGGGCACCTCGCCGGTGCCGATCCTGCGCGGCGCCCAGCGCCATTTCCAGCGCCTGCAACTGCTCACCGCCCAGGTCGCCGCCGGCAAGTCGCCGGAGGCCGCCGTCGAGTCGCTGCGCCCGCCGGTCTTCTTCAAGCTGAAGACCCGGCTGGTCAAACAGGCGCGCCACTGGTCGCCCAACCATGTCCGGCAGGCGCTGGAACGGCTGGTCGACGCCGAGGCCGACTGCAAGCGCACCAACATGCCGGACGAGACGCTGTGCGCCCGCGTGCTGTTCCAGCTGGCTTCGCTGGGCGCGCGGCGTTAACGGGCGCTGACTTGACCATTGGGGGCCGCGCGCTATCTGGCGGGGCATGAGCCACGCCATAGACACCGCGCCACCGCCCGCCCCCTTCCGGGTGCGCTGGTGGCAACCCCTGCTGTTCTGGGTCATCGTCAACGCCTGGGGCTTCGTCGAACGCGGCGGCCAGCCCTTCGCCGGGCATCAGCCGTCGCCCTTGCAGCCGCCGGGATGGGTGTTCCCGGTGATGTGGTTCACGCTGAACGTCTTCCAGATCTGGGGCGACATCCGCCTGCTCGACCCGGCGCGGCGAATCCGCAGCCGTGGCCTGCTGATCGGCCTGCAGGCGGTGACCTGGGTGATCTACGCCACCTTCAGCCTCGTCTATTTCACGCTGGGCAGTTCGATCCTCGCCGCGGCCTGGACGGTGTCCTTCTTCGTCATCACCTCCGCCTGCATCGCGCTGGTGGCGCGGGACGACCGCAGCATCGCGCTGATCTGGACGCCGCTGATCCTGTGGACCGGCTTCGCCTCGGTGGTCGGCGTCCACAACGCGCTGATCAACCCCGATCCGCTGTTCCGCACTCCGGCCCTCTGGGGATAATACCCGGATAAAACCCTTGCATCGAATATCACCCGGGTATAACCAGTCGGGAACGATGATGCATGCGGCGAGGCTGGACGTGGTTGGCAAAGAGGATCGCAAGGCGGCGGTGGCGGCCTACAAGGAGCGCAAGAGCGTGGCCGGCGTGTTCGCCGTCCGCTGTGGGGCCGCCGGTGCGGTGTGGGTGGGCGGCGCGCCCGATCTCGACAAGATCCAGAACCGCCTGTGGTTCCAGTTGAAGATGGGCGGTTGTCCGCACCGCAGCCTGCAGGCGGCATGGAACGCCCATGGGCCTGAGTCGCTGGCCTTCGAAATCGTCGAGCGTCTTGAGGACGAGGACCTTGCCTTCGCCCGCACCGCCGCGCTGAAGGCGCGGGTCGCCCATTGGATCGCGGCGATGGGGGCGGAGGCGATCTGAGCGGAAGGGCTCAGCCCCGGTAGTCGTGGACCCGGCCGGTGAAGTCGGTCACGTGATAGCGGCCCTCGCCCTGCTCCTCGATCCAGGCCGCGGCGGCGGGGGCCTTGCCATGGCCGCCGGGAATGTCGAGGACGTAAGTCGGCTGGCACAGGCCGGACAGCCGGCCGCGCAAGCCGGTCACCAGCGCCTGCCCCTCCGCCAGGGTGGGGCGGAAATGGCTGGTGCCGGCGGCAAGGTCGGGGTGGTGCAGATAGTAGGGCTTCACCCGGTTGCGCACCAGGCCGCGGAACAGCGCCTCCAGCGCCGCATGGCTGTCGTTGATGCCCTTCAGCAGCACGGTCTGGCCGACCAGCGGGATGCCGGCCTCCACCAGCCGGGCGAGGGCGGCGCCCACCGGCGGTGTCAGCTCGTCGGCGTGGTTGATGTGGACGGCGACCCAGGTGGCGAGGTCGGGGGCGGTCAGCGCCTCCAGCAGTTCCGGGGTGACGCGCTCCGGGTCGGCGGCGGGGATGCGGCTGTGCAGGCGGACGATGCCGACATGCGGCATGGCCGACAGCGCCTGGACGATTCCGCGCAGCCGCCGCGGCGACAGCAGCAGCGGATCGCCGCCGGTGATGACGACCTCCCACACCTCCTGGTGATCGCGGATGTAGGCGAGTGCCGCGTCCAGCTCGTCGGCGGTCAGCGCCTCGCCGCCCGGACCGACCATCTCGCGGCGGAAGCAGAAGCGGCAATAGACGGCGCAGGCATGCAGCGGCTTCAGCAGAACCCGGTCGGGATAGCGGTGAACGATGCCCTTCACCGGGCTGCGCGCGCCGTCGCCGATCGGGTCTTCCAGCTCCTCCGGCGTGCTGTACGCCTCGGCGGGGGAGGGGACGTACTGGGCATAGAGCGGATCCTCCGGGTCCGTACGTCCGGCCAGCGTCTCGCGCAGGTACGGGGTCAGCGCCACGGCATAGCGGTCGGCGACCGTACGTACGGCCTCGCCGGCTTCGGGAGTCATCAGCCCGGCGGCCACCAGATCGGAAACGCTGTGCAGGGCCTTCATCGCTCTTTCCCGCTTCGACGGAATGGGTCATGTAGGAAAGCGACCGCTCTTACTCCTGCGAGACCCATGCTGTCGACTCTTCCCCGCCTGATCGGCCACCGCGGCGCCAAGGAAAGCGCCCCGGAAAACACCCTCGCCTCGATCCGCGAAGCCGCCCGCCAGGGCGCCCGCTGGGTGGAGGTGGATGTCATGCTGACCCGCGACCAGCGGCCGGTGCTGATCCACGACGACACCTTGGACCGCACCACCACCGGCACCGGCGCCGTGCCGCTGCTGGATCTGGCGGCGTTGCAGCAGCTCGACGCCGGACGCTGGTTCGACGCCGCCTTCGTCGGCGAACGGGTGCCGACGCTGGAGGAGGCGGTGGACCTGATCCGCGAGTTGGGCCTCGGGCTGAACCTGGAGATCAAGCCTTATCCGGGGCAGGAGGAGATCACGGCGGAGGTGGCGCTGAACACGCTGCGGCCGTTGTGGCCGTCCGACCGGCCGCTCCTGCTCTCCAGTTTCGAGGTTCCCTGCCTGGAGGTGGCGCAGCGGCTGTGGCCGGAGATCCCGCGCGGCTATCTGCTGTGGGACCCGCCGGCCGATTGGGCCGCCATCGCCGACCGCATCGGGGCGGCAACCCTGAACGTCGACCAGAGCCGCCAGACCGCCGACAGCGTGGCGGAATACCGTGCCACCGGCCGGCCGGTGCTGTCCTACACCGTCAACGACGCCGATCGTGCCCGGACGCTGTTCGGCTGGGGCGTGTCGGCGGTCTTCACCGACGCGCCCGGCCGGCTGGCGCAGGAGCTGGGGCCGCTCGCCTGATCGGGCGCCTGATGGTCCGCCAGATGATCCGCCGGGGGACCGGTCGACACGCTGACGCTTCCGTTCGCGACTGCGGCAAATCGTGAACGTTTTTTGCGCGGGGGGATGAATCCGCTCGTAGGGCGCGCCAATTCCTCATATATAGAACCGCACTGGCGATCCCGCCGGAACCCACGCGGATTCCGGTGGAGCCTTTCGTCGTCTGGTATCCGCCGCTTTGGTCCGGCGTCCCACGGGATGCCACGTTCGGTCTTTGGAGGGTTCGTTGAAGGCGTTGAAGCCGTTGCCGATGTCCGGCCGGGAGGTTTTGCCGCTCGTCGAGGGTGGCAAGGGTATTGCCGTGTCCAACGGCGAAAGCTCCGGCGCCTGGGCGGCGGCCGGCGGGATTGGCACCTTCTCGGGTGTCAACGCCGACAGCTATGATGAGAACGGCAACCTTCTGCCGCAGATCTACAAGGGCAAGACCCGGCGCGAGCGCCATGACGAGCTGATCGCCTTCGGCATCGAGGGCGGCATCGCCCAGGCGCGCATCGCGCACGAGACGTCGAACGGCAACGGCCGTATCCACATGAACGTCCTGTGGGAGATGGGCGGCGCCGAGCACATCCTGCACGGCGTGCTGGAAGGCGCCCAGGGTCTGATCCATGGCGTCACATGCGGCGCCGGCATGCCCTACAAGGTGGCCGAGATCGCCGTGCGCTACGGCGTCCATTACTATCCGATCGTCTCGTCGGCCCGCGCCTTCCGCGCGCTGTGGCTGCGCGCCTACCACAAGTTCCGCGACCATCTGGGCGGCGTGGTGTACGAGGATCCGTGGCTGGCCGGCGGTCACAACGGCCTGTCCAACTCGGAAGATCCGCAGAAGCCGGAGGATCCGTTCCCCCGCGTCCTGGCCCTGCGCCAGATGATGAACAGCTTCGGCCTGAACGACACCCCCATCGTGATGGCGGGCGGCGTCTGGTGGCTGTCGGAGTGGGAGGACTGGATCGACAACCCCGATCTGGGTCCGGTCGCCTTCCAGTTCGGCACCCGTCCGCTGCTGACCCAGGAGAGCCCGATCTCCATGGCGTGGAAGCGTAAGCTGGTCGCGCTGCAGCCGGGCGACGTCTTCCTGAACCGCTTCTCCCCCACCGGCTTCTATTCGTCGGCGGTGAAGAACCCGTTCCTGCTGGATTTGATGGGGCGGTCCGAACGTCAGGTCGCCTATCTGTCCAAGCCGGTGGGCGAGCATTCGGCCGAATTCCCGGTCGGTCCGCGCGGCCGTCCGGTCTATGTGACCGAAAGCGACAAGCAGCGCGCCGAGGGCTGGCTGTCCCAGGGCTTCACCACCGCGCTGAAGACGCCGGACAGCACGCTGGTCTTCGTCACGCCCCAGCAGTCCGAGAAGATCCTGCACGATCAGGTCGACTGCATGGGCTGCCTGTCGGCCTGCGGCTTCTCCAACTGGGCGCAGAACGAGGAGGGGACGACGGGCAAGCGCGCCGATCCGCGCTCCTTCTGCATCCAGAAGACGCTCCAGGCGGTCAGCCACACCGACGACTGCGAAAACCAGCTGATGTTCGCCGGGCACAATGCCTACCGCTTCGCCAGCGATCCCTACTACAACGACGGCTTCATCCCCACGGTGAAGCAGCTGGTCGAACGGATCGCCACCGGTTACTGACCGGGCGCATCATTGGACGGGCAAGGCCGCCGGCGGGAGACTGCCGGCGGCCTTTGCATTCGCCCGCCGCGCGTGTGCCGTCCGGTTGACGTCGGTGCGACAATAACTTGCGTGGCCTTTCCGAATGGTTTTACAGTTGAACGGATTGCGGCCATGTGCCGCGGTTCCGTCCCGGACCATGTGTTCGATCCCGATGTCGACAGTACGGGGGCCACGCCCATGATGACCGCCGAACGTCCCTTCAAGCGAGTCCTTGACCGGCTGAACGGTGCCGGTCTGCGCCCGACCCGCCAGCGCCTCGGCCTTGCCCGGCTGCTGTTCGAAGGTTGCGACCGGCACGTCACCGCGGAACAGCTGCATGGCGAGGCGCTGTCCGCCGACCTGCCGGTGTCGCTGGCGACTGTCTACAACACGCTGAACCAGTTCACCGCCGCCGGCCTGCTGCGCGAGGTGGTGGTGGAGGCGGGGAAGTCCTACTTCGACACCAACACCAGCGATCACCACCATTTCTTCGTCGAATCCACCGGCCGGCTGGAGGACATCCCCGCCGACCGGGTGATGGTGCAGAACCTGCCGGCCGCTCCCGCCGGCACCCGCGTCGCCCGCGTCGACGTGATCGTCCGCCTGATCCAGGACGATTGCTGAACCTGCTTTTACCGATCCGGTTCCGCGCTCAGTTCCTGTCGGCCGGTCCCGGTTCGGCGGCGTTGGGCGCGCGGTCGACGAAGGGCCAGCGCATGAAGGCGAAGGCCCACACCGCCAGGACGTTGATGTAAGGGAACAGCAGCAGCAGGATCCACAGCGGGCTGCGCCCGGCCTTGGCCAGGACCCAGCCGCCGGCGATCAGCATGTACATCGTGACGATCGAGCCGATCAGCAGTTCCCAGAAGCCCAGATGGATCACGGTCTCCGTCATGCCGTCCTCCGTGCCTTGACCTTGCGCGCCTGACGCGCCGGCAGGACCGGCCAGCGGCTGTGCGCCATCACGCCGATGGGGACGACATGCCCGAGCGGAACCAGCGAGAACAGGGCCCACAGCGGCGAGAAGCCGGCCCGCCGCAGGATGCGCGACAAGGGCCAGACGATGGCGATCTGGAACAGCATCAGCCCCAAGAACGGCCCCTGACTCAGGCCATCGATGAAATCCTGCAGCATGCCGGTCCGGACCCTCCCTCACATCGTCGTCGGGCAGAGAAGCGCGGGCGGGCGGCTTTGTCGAGCCAAACTTTTCCCGAACCGGGCATCATGCACCGCGTTGCAGGTTCTGCACGGATCAGGGGTGTGCGAACGTGAAATGCCCCGCATCGGCATGCTACAGTTCGCCGCGTCCGGCCTTTCCGGCTTGACGCCATCTCAGAATTCAGATGCGGCGGACCATTCTCTTTGACGGATCTCTCCGAACCGGACGGTGGCGCACGCGGGAGACGGTGGCGCTTATCGTCCCTGCCGCCGGTCGCCGCGTTGCGCATCGGCCTGCTTGTGGCGGTGATCGCCGGCTTCTGGCTGGTCGCCTACGCCGACCTTGACCGCGCGCGCGACCGGGCGATCCAGGACGGGCTGCGCCAGACCGTCAACCTGTCGATCCTTCTGGAGGAGGATGCCCGCCGCGTCATCGTCGTAGCCGGCTATTCCCTGCATGCGATGACGGTGAGCGGGCAGATCCCCGCTCATCTGCTGAGCGACACGGCAGAGCCCCCGGGCGTGGAGTCCGGTCCCGGACCGGCGCTGCGGAGCATGCTGATCGTGGAGCGGGACGGGCGGGTGCGGCAGGCCGCCGGGCTGGACGCCCCGGCCTCGGTCGCCGGGACCCCGCTGGCCGATGCGGTGCGCGACGGTTCGGCGGCCTTCGTCGGGCCATACCAGACGGCCGACGGCGGCTGGCGGGCGGCCATGACCCGGCCCTTGACGGACGGCAGCGGCGTGGCGGTGGCGGTGCTCGACCTCGACCGCTTCACCCGGCTCTACGCCAGCCAGACCATCGGGCCGCTCAGCATCATCCTGCTTTATCGCGAGAACGGCGCGGTCCTGGCCTATTCGCGGACCGGCCTGCGATTGGACCAGGATCGCGCCGCCTTCGCCGCCTTTCTGCCGCGGCTGCCCGCCGGGGAAGCCGCGCGGACGCTGTCCGGCTTCGACCCGGCGGAAGGGCGCGAGCGCATCGGCACGGTCCGCCGGGTGGCGGGGTTGCCGCTGTACGTCTATGTCCGCATCCGCACCGACGACGTGCTGGCCGGCTGGTACAACGACCGCTGGAAACGCGTCCTGGAGACCGCGGCGGTCTCCGTGGTGGTGACGCTGCTGGCCCTGCTGGCCTTGCGGCAGCTCGGTCGGCTGGAGACGACGACGCAGGCGTTGCGGGCCAGCGACCGGCGGTCGCAGGCGCTGTTCGACAGCAGTTTCCAGATCATGGGGTTGCTGTCGCCCGATGGTCGGGTTCTGGCGCTGAACCAGCCGGCCTGCGCGCTGGCCGGGTTGCCGGCCAAAGCCCTGGTCGGGCGCCGCGCCTGGGAGTTCCGCGGCTGGGCCCGCACCGACGAGCTGGCGGCGGGATTCCGTCAATCCATCGAAAAGGCGGCGGCGGGACGATTCGTCCGCTATGAGACCGACGTGGTCACCGACGGCACGACCCGCGTGATGGACGTGACGATCAAGCCGGTGTTCGACGACCGGGGCGCCGTGACGGTGTTGGTGGTCGAGGCGCGCGACATCACCGAACGGGTGGAGGCGGCCGCGCGGCTCGCCGCGGCGCTCGATCAGGCGGAGGCCGCCAACCGCGCCAAGAGCGCCTTCCTGGCGACCATGAGCCACGAGCTGCGCACGCCGCTGAACGCCATCATCGGCTTTTCCGACATCATGCTGCACGAGCTGTTCGGCCCGCTGGGCAGCCCACGCTACCGCGACTATGCCCGCCATGTGCAGAACAGCGGCCGGCACCTGCTCGACCTCATCAACGACGTGCTGGACATGTCGAAGCTGGAGGCCGGGCGCTACACGCTTGATGAAAGCTGGCTGGAACCGGCTGGGGCAATCGAGAATTGCCGGGCGCTGGCCGCGGTGCCGGCCGACGCCGGCGGCGTGCTGCTGGCGGTCGACTGCGCCCCCGGCCTGCCCGGCCTGCTGGCCGACGAGCGCGCGTTGCGGCAGGTGCTGCTGAACCTGCTGTCGAACGCGGTGAAATTCACCCCGCGCGGCGGCCGGGTGACGGTGAGCGCGGCGCAGGAGGAGGACGGCGGGATCGCCATCGCCGTGCGCGACACCGGCATCGGCATTCCGGCCGAGGCGCTGACCCGTATCCTGGAGCCCTTCCAGCAGGCCGACAGCAGCATCCCCGGACGGTTCGGCGGCACCGGGCTGGGGCTGTCGATCTGCCGCGACCTGATGGCCCTGCATGGCGGAAGCCTGTCGATCGAAAGCGAGCCGGGCCGCGGCACCACCGCCACCATCCGCTTTCCGGCGACCCGTGTCGGCCCGCCGGTTGCGGCGGACGGGTTGCCGGCGTAAGCCTGTCGGCAATCAAGCCTGTTGGCGATGGCGCGGATCGAAAGGCGGACGAGATGATCGGGAATGACGGGAAGCCGGTGTCCAAGGAGGAGGTGCGCAAGCACATCGCCGCCTACAACGGCCAGTCGCGCGGCTCCAAGGAATTCGCGGCGATCCCGCGGGCGCTGGTGACCATCCTCGACGGGCTGAAGCCGGGCAAGACCGGCTACGTCAAATGCCTGGACGGGCAGGTGCAGCTGTCGCGCCGCAAGGACAACAGCGTTTCGGCGGGCTGACAAAAGAAAAGCGCCCTTCCCCGAGGCTGGGGAAGGGCGCCCTTCATTGGACCGTCAGGCCGTCAGTGCTTGGCCGCGGCGGCGGCACCGATGCCGGTCTGGGAGCGGACGAACTGGTCCTCGAAAGCCTCGCGCTCGGCACGGGCGGACGCGCTGCTGTCCAGCTTCGACACGATGATGGTGACGAGGAAGGCCAGCGTCATCGAGAACAGGGCCGGCTGCTCGTAGGGGAAGATCGGCGCCGGGTTGTTCAGCACCACGACCCACACGGCGTTCGACAGGATCACCAGCGTGACCGCGGAGATCAGGCCGGCGATGCCGCCCGCCAGCGCGCCGCGGGTGGTCAGGCCCTTCCAGTACATCGACAGGATCAGCACCGGGAAGTTCACCGACGCCGCGACGCCGAAGGTCAGGCCGACCAGGAAGGCGACGTTCTGCTTCTCGAAGGCGATGCCCAGCACCACGGCCAGCACGCCCAGCACCAGCGACGCGATCTTGGACACGCGCATCTCCTCGCGCTCCGTCGCCTCGCCCTTGCGGATGACGCGGGCATAGAGGTCGTGGGCGATGGCCGAGGCGCCGGCCAGCGCCAGACCCGACACCACCGCCAGGATGGTGGCGAAGGCGACCGCCGACAGGAAGCCCAGGAACAGGTCGCCGCCCAGCGCCTTGGCCAGATGCATCACCGGCATGTTGCCGCCGCCGATCAGCTTGCCGCCGACCTTGCCGCCTTCGAAGAACTGCGGGTCGGTGCCGACGATGGTGATCGCCGCCATGCCGAGAACGCAGACGATCAGGAAGAAGAAGCCGATGAAGCCCGAGGCGTAGAAGACCGACTTGCGGGCCTCGCGCGCGTTGGGAACGGTGAAGAAGCGCATCATGATGTGCGGCAGGGCGGCCGTGCCGAACAGCAGGCCCAGCGACAGCGACACCGCCGACACCGGGTCGGCCAGCAGCGTGCCCGGCCCCATGATCTTCACGCCGTCCTTGTGCGCGGCGATGGCGCTCTTGGCGATGGCCTCCAGGCTGAAGCCGAAGCGCGACAGCGCCAGGAAAGCCAGCAGAATGCCGCCGCCCAGCAGCAGCACCGCCTTGATGATCTGCACCCAGGTGGTGGCGATCATGCCGCCGAAGGTGACGTAGACCACCATCAGCACGCCGACCACGATCACCGCGATGTTGTAGTCCAGCCCGAACAGCAGCTTGATCAGCTGGCCGGCGCCGACCATCTGGACGATCAGGTAGAAGCACACCACCGTCAGCGAGCCGATGGCGGCGAAGGTGCGGATCTTGCCCTGGTCCAGCCGATATGAGGCGATGTCGGCGAAGGTGAAGTGGCCGAGGTTGCGCAGCCGCTCCGCCAGCAGGAACAGGATGATCGGCCAGCCGACGAAGAAGCTGATGGTGTAGACGAAGCCGTCATAGCCCTTGGCGAACACCAGGCTCGACAGGCCCAGCAGCGTCGCGGCCGACATATAGTCGCCGGCGATGGCCAGACCGTTCTGGAAGCCGGTGATGCCGCCGCCCGCGGTGTAGAAGTCCGACGTGGAGCGGGTGCGGCTGGCTGCCCAATAGGTGATGCCCAGCGTCATCAGCACGAAGGCGATGAACATGCCGATGGCCGACAGGTTGATCGGCTGCTTTTCCAGCTGCCCGACATCGCCGGCGGCCAGCGCCGGCACGGCGGACAGGGTGGCGGACAGGGTGGCGGCAGCCGCCGCGAGGAGGATCCGGCGGGCGGTCATTGCAGCGTCTCCCGCGTGATCTCGTCGGTCAGGTCCTGAAAACGGCCGTTGGCGAAGTGGGAGTAGACGCCGGTCAGCAGCCAGGACAGGATGATGATCCCCGCCCCGATGGGAAAGCCGACGCTGAGCGACGACTCGTCGGAGATCGGCTTGTGCAGCAGGTCCGGCGCGAAGGCGACCACCATCATGAAGCTGTAATAGCCGACCAGCACGACGGCCGACAGGACCAGGGCCAGCCGGCTGCGCTGGCGGACCAGCTCGTGGAATTTGGGGTTCCGGCGAACCCTCTCGTAAACGGGATTGTTGGCGGGGGAGTGCATGTTTCCTCCAGACGCTGGACGTCCTTGTGGTGCCCGACCCAAATTGATGGGATTCGGCTTATGGCTTTTCGGCTAACAAAACACTGTTTCGCAAATTTCCCGGAAATATGACGAATTGTTTCAGCGCAATTCAGGTAACAATCCCACCGATTCGCATTGAGGCGCGGCGGCGAAGCTGGGATGATGGCGGCAACTCCCCAATTCCCGCATCCTGCCGTCCCCGTCCGGAAAATGATCCGCTCGCCCCTGTTCCTCCGGCTGTTCTCGGCGATCCTGATCTCGCTCGGGCTGTTCTCCGCCGCGGCCTATGTCTTCTCGGTCCCGTTCATCGAGGAGAAGGCTTACGAGATCGAACGCGACGCCAGCCGCACCATCCTCGACAACGTGTTCGAACTGGTCAGCCGCATCCGCGTCGGGCTGGAGGAACAGCGGACGTCGACGGTGGAGTCGTACAAGACCCGCCTGCGCGATGTGCTGGAACTGGCGGTCGGCTATATCGAGCATGTCTATGCCCGCGCCGACCGTGGCGAGATCACGATGGAGGAGGCCCGGCGCGAGGCGATGGAGGGGCTGCACGCCTTCCGCTACGGCAACGGCGACTATGTCTGGGCCATCGGCTACGACTCGGTGATCCTGTCCCACCCGTCGCCCGATTATGAAGGACGGAAGTCCGACGATTTGCGCGACAATCTGGGCCGCCACATCCTGCCCACCATCGTCGCCACCGCCAAGCGCGAGGGGGAGGGGTTCCAGACCTATCCGTGGTGGCGGCCCAACGGTGACGAGCGGGCGCCGAAGCTCAGCTTCTTCAAGGATCTGTCGAAGCGCGGCATCATCGTCGGCACCGGCGCCTATCTGGCCGACGTCGATGCCGAGGTGGAGCGGCGCAAGGCCGAGGCCATCGAGGATCTGCGGCAGGCCCTGCGCAAGCTGCGGATCGCCCGCACCGGCTATCTCTACATCTTCGATTCGGCGAACCGGATGATCATCCACCCGAATTCGAACATCGAGGGCACGGCCTTCGGCGACCGCCTGAATTCGGCCACCGGGCGCCCGATCGCCGAGGATCTGAAGGTTGCCGCGGCCAAGGGGGAGCCGCTGACCTACCTGTGGGACAAGCCCGACGATCCCGGCAACTACGCCTACGAGAAGATCAGCTGGGTCCGGCATTTCGAGGGCTTCGACTGGTACATCGCCTCGTCGGTCTATGTGGACGAGCTGCGGCGGTCGTCGGTGGTGCTGGGCAACCGCATCCTCGCCATCGGCATGGCGCTGATGGCGGCGGGCAGCCTGCTGGGCTACATCGCGGTCGGTCGGCTGGTCCGGCCGCTGCGCCGTCTGGCCGACACCGCGGCGCAGGTGCGCGCCGGCGACCTCGACGCCCAGAGCGGCATCCGCCGCGGCGACGAGATCGGGCTGCTGGGAACCGCCTTCGATGGCATGGTCCGGCAGTTGCGCGACACCGTCGCCACGCTGGACAGCCGGGTGCGCGACCGCACCGCCGCGCTGGCGGAGGCGGAAACCCGGCAGCGCGTGATCCTGGACGCCATTCCCGCCTGCATCGCCGGGCTGGACCGCGACGGCCGGCTGACCTTCGCCAACCTGCGCTGGGCCGAACTGGTCGGGCGCGACAAGGCCGAGGTGATCGGCCGCGACCTTGCCGCCGTGGTCGGCCGGCGCGCCATGGCGGCGCTCGGTTCCCATCTCGACCGCTGCCTGTCGGGGAACGTGGTGACCTTCGAATATGCCTTCCCGCGCGACGGCCGCGACATCGTGACCAAGACGACGCTGATCCCGCATCGCGGCGAGGGCGGACTGGAGGAGGGCGCCGTCACCGGCCTGTTTGTCCTGACGCTGGACATCACCGACGAGAAGCAGACCGAACGCCAGCTGGTGGAGGCGCAACGGCTGAAGGCGGTCGGGCAGCTGTCGGGCGGGCTGGCGCACGACTTCAACAACCTGCTGTCGATCATCATCGGCAACCTGTCGGCGGCGCGCGACCGCTACGCCGCGGTGGAGGGGCTGGACGCCTATCTGGAGCCGGCCCAGCGCGCCGGCCGCCGCGGCGCCGACATCACCGCCCGGCTGCTTGCCTTCTCGCGCCAGCAGCCGTTGAAGCCGGAACCGATCGAGCTGTGCGGCCTGCTGCGCGACATGGCGGTGCTGCTGCGCCGCTCCTTCCCCAGCTCCATCGCCATCGGCGTGCCGGAGGAGGGGCGGGAGTGCTGGACCATCGCCGACCAGACCCAGTTGGAAAACGCGCTGGTCAACCTCGCCATCAACGCGCGCGACGCCATGGCCAACGGCGGGCGGCTCGACATCGCGGTGGGCATCCGCAGGGTGGAGGGCGACCAGTCCTTCGACGAGCCGGTCCGGCCCGACGATTATCTGGAAATCCGCGTCAGCGACACCGGCACCGGCTTCACGCCGGAGGCGCTGGCCCGCGCGGTGGAACCCTTCTTCACGACGAAGGCCTTGGGGTCGGGGCTGGGTCTGTCGATGGTCTACGGCTTCGTCAAGCAGTCGCGCGGCTATCTGCGCATCGACAGCCGGCCGGGGGAGGGCACCGCCGTCACCCTGCTGCTGCCGCGCGCCGAGCCGGTGGCGCGCCTGCAGGACGCCGATCCGGCTTCGGCCGAACCGCAGCCCGGCGGCTGGTCCGGCCAGCTGGCGCTGGTGGCGGAGGACAACGACGATGTGCGGCAGGTGATGCGCCAGCAGCTGGTGGACCTCGGCTTCTCGGTGGTGGAGGCGGCCAGCGGCGACGAGGCGGCGGAGCTGGTGGAGCAGATCGACGGGCTGTCGCTGCTGGTCTCCGACATCGTCATGCCCGGCCTGTCCGGGGTGGAGCTGGCGCGGCGCGTCCGGCTGCTGCGGCCGGCGATGCGGGTGGTTCTGGTCAGCGGATTCGCCGTCGAGTATGGCGACGTCCCCGCTGATGCCGTCATACTGCGCAAGCCATGGGACAAGCGGGAGTTGGTGGCGGCCATCGGCCACGCCGCCGAACCCGCGCCGGCCTGATATGATCGGGCCCAGAGAACGCACCTGAAAAAATGCAGGGCGACGAGTGCCGAGGGGAAACGCGCGTGGGACAGAAGAAGCGCATCTATGTGGTCGAGGACGAAGCCGACATCCGCCGGCTGGTGACGGAGGTTCTGGAGGGCTACGGTTATGACGTGTCCTGCTGGGCCAGCGGGCGGGAGGCGCGGGCGGCGATCCAGCGACAGGCCCCCGACCTGTGCCTGGTGGATCTCGGCTTGCCGGACATGGACGGGCTGACCTTGGTGCGCGAGCTGTGGGAGGATGTGCGGTTCGGCGTCATCATCCTGTCCGGGCGCGGCGGCACCTCCGACCGCGTGCTGGGGCTGGAGCTGGGGGCCGACGACTATATCGTGAAGCCGTTCGAGTCGCGGGAACTGGTGGCCCGCGTCAACAGCGCCATCCGCCGCCGCGAACAGCTGTCCAGCGCCGCCGCCCCGGCCGAGACCGCGCGGGCGCGCTTCGGCCCCTGGGTGTTTGATCTGGGCAACCTGACGCTGACCGCCGACGATGGCCGGCAGGAAAGCCTGACGGCGGCGGAGGCCTCGCTTCTGCTGATGCTGCTGAAGGCGCCCAAGCGCGTGCTGTCGCGCGAGCATCTGCAGGGTCCCGACCAGGACCGCGACGACTTTCCCTATGACCGCAGCATCGACGTCCGCATCTCGCGCATCCGCAAGAAGATCGAGGAGGACCCGCGCGCGCCGCGGCTGATCAAGACCGTTTACGGCGCCGGGTACCTGTTCGCGGGAGACGTGACGTGGTTGCGGTAACGGGGCACCCCCTCGCGCCGCCGTGAAACAACGCCAATAACAATTGGTCATAATCCTGAGAAAGTTGCGCAAAGCTGATCTGGTAGAGGCTGTTTCCAACACCGCCGCGCCCAATGTCGGCGCGCAACAAAGAACCCCTGGGGAGAACGGTCCGATGAGTGAAACTGCCGCCGCGGCGAATCAAAGCGTCGATGTCCGCGCCAATCCGTACGAGCGCGATCTCGACCGCAACGCCGCCAATTTCGTCGCCCTGACGCCGCTGACCTTCCTGGAGCGCGCCGCCGCGGTGTGGCCCGACCGTCTGGCCGTCGTCCACGGCCCGGTCCGCCGGACCTGGGCGGAGACCTTCGTCCGCGTGCGCCGTCTGGCCGCGGCGCTGGCGAACCTGGGCATCGGCACCGGCGACACCGTCGCCATGCTGGCCGCCAACACGCCGGAGCTGTTCGAAGCGCATTTCGGCGTGCCGCTGGCCGGGGCCGTGCTGAACGCCATCAACACCCGCCTGGACGCCGAGGCCATCGCCTTCATCCTGAAGCATGGCGAGGCGAAGATCCTGATCGTCGACCGCGAGTTCTCCGGCGTCGCCAAGAAGGCGCTGGCCCTGCTGGACTCGCCGATCCCGGTGGTGGACATCGACGATCCGACCTACACCGGCGGCGAGCTGATCGGTGACCGCGATTACGAGGCCTTCATTAGTGACGTCGGCACCGAGCATCCCTGGACCCCGCCGGCCGACGAATGGCAGGCTATCGCGCTGAACTACACCTCCGGCACCACCGGCAACCCGAAGGGCGTCGTCTATCACCACCGCGGCGCCTACCTGAACGCGGTGTCGAACGCGCTGTCCTGGAACATGGGCGATGCGCCCGTGTATCTGTGGACGCTGCCGATGTTCCACTGCAACGGCTGGTGCTTCCCCTGGACCATCGCGGTCACCGCCGGCACCGCCGTCTGCCTGCGTCAGGTCCGCCCCGACGCCGTGCTGAACCTGATCCGCGAGGAGAAGGTGACCAACTTCTGCGGCGCGCCGATTGTCCTGAACATGCTGAACAACGCCCCGGCGGAGTTGAAGCAGGGCATCGAGCAGAAGGTGAAGGTGATGGTGGCCGGCGCCGCCCCGCCCGCCGCCGTCATCGCCGGCATGGAGCGCATGGGCTGGGAAGTCACCCACGTCTACGGCCTGACCGAATGCTACGGCCCGACCGTGGTCTGTGTCTGGCACGACCGCTGGGACAGCCTGTCGCTGGACGAGAAGGCGGCGATCAAGGCCCGCCAGGGCGTGCGCGGCCCGATGCTGGAGGCGGTGATCGTCGCCGATCCCTTCACGCTGGAGCCGATGCCGAAGGACGGCCGCAGCATGGGCGAGATCATGATGCGCGGCAACAACGTCATGAAGGGGTATCTGAAGAACCCCAAGGCGACCGAAGAGGCCTTCACCGGCGGCTGGTTCCACACCGGCGACCTCGCCGTCTGGCACGAGGACGGGTACGTCGAGATCAAGGACCGCTCGAAGGACATCATCATCTCCGGCGGTGAGAACATCTCGTCGATCGAGGTTGAGGATGTCCTCTACAAGCACCCCGAGGTGCTGGAGGCCGCCGTCGTCGCCCGCCATGACGAGAAGTGGGGCGAGACGCCCTGCGCCTTCGTCACCCTGAAGGACGGCGCCACCGCGACCGAGGCCGATATCATCGCCTTCTGCCGGTCGCACATGGCCCACTTCAAGTGCCCGCGCACGGTGGTGTTCGGCCCGCTGCCGAAGACCTCGACCGGCAAGATCCAGAAATACGTCCTGCGCAAGCAGACCGAGGGGCTGTAAGGGGCGGGGCTTTTTGCCCCCTCCCTAACCCTCCCCCGCTTCGCGGGAGAGGGGACTGCCGCCGTCCTTTGCGATGTCTCTGCAAGCATCCGCCCCCTCCCCCGCCCAGCGGGGGAGGGTCGGGGTGGGGGCAAGTCCCCCCATGCCCACACGCTGCCCAATCCTTAGGGGACCCGCGCCATGAAGATCCTCTGCGCCGTAAAGCGCGTCGTCGATTACAACGTCAAGATCCGGGTCAAGACCGACCAGTCCGGCGTCGAGACGTCCAACGTGAAATTCTCGATGAACCCCTTCGACGAGATCGCCGTCGAAGAGGCGGTGCGCTTGAAGGAAGCCGGTGCGGCGACTGAGATCGTCGTGGTCTCCATCGGCCCGGCCCAGGCGCAGGAGACCCTGCGCACCGCTCTCGCCATGGGGGCGGACCGCGCCATCCTGGTCCAGACCGACGTGGAGACCCAGCCGCTGGCCGTCGCCAAGGTGTTGAAGGCGCTGGTCGAGAAGGAAGCGCCGGGGATGGTGATCCTCGGCAAGCAGGCGATCGACGACGATTGCAACCAGACCGGCCAAATGCTGGCGGCGCTGCTCGGCTGGGGCCAGGGCACCTTCGCCTCGAAGATCGTTGCCGGCGACGGCAAGGTCGCGGTGACCCGCGAGATCGACGGCGGCCTGGAGACCGTGGAGCTGAAGTTGCCGGCGGTGGTGACGGCCGACCTGCGTCTGAACGAGCCGCGCTATGCCTCGCTGCCCAACATCATGAAAGCGAAGAAGAAGCCGCTGGAGACCGTCACGCCGGACAGCCTGGGCGTCGATGTGACGCCGCGGCTGACCACGGTGAAGGTGGCCGAGCCGGCCAAGCGTCAGGCCGGCATCAAGGTGCCGGACGTTGCCACGCTGGTCGACAAGCTGAAGAACGAGGCGCGGGTGATCTGAGCGCCGGCTCCGGTGCCCCCACCCTAACCCTCCCCCGCTACGCAGGGGAGGGAACTGCCGCCGCTCTCCCGCATCAGCACTTTCCCCCTCCCCCACGTCGGACGGACCTTCGGTCCGCCGAGAGCGGGGGAGGGTCGGGGTGGGGGCAAGTGTCCGCACTCGCCACCCCCCGCCCGCCAGAGGAATCCGCCATGCCCATCCTGATCCTCGCCGACCACGACAACGTCATCCTCAAGCCCGCCACCGCCCACGCGGTGACCGCCGCCGCCAAGCTCGGCAGCGACGTCCACGTCCTCGTCGCCGGCCGCAACGCCGCCCCGGCCGCGGAGCAGGCCGCCAAGCTGGCCGGCGTCGCCAAGGTGCTGCTCGCCGACGATGCCGCCTACGAGCATGCGCTGGCCGAGCCGGTCGCGGCCCTGCTGGTCTCGCTCGCCGCCGGCTACAGCCACGTCCTCGCCGCCGCCACTTCCGTCGGCAAGAACGTGCTGCCGCGCGTCGCGGCGCTGCTCGACGTCGCCATGATCTCCGAGATCACCGCCGTGGTCTCCGCCGACACGTTCGAGCGGCCGGTCTATGCCGGCAACGCCATCGCCACCGTGCAGTCGGCCGATGCGGTGAAGGTCGTCACCGTCCGCACCACCGCCTTCGAGGCCGCGGCCGCCACCAACAGCGCCCCGGTCGAGAGCGTCGCCGCCGTGGCCGATCCGGCCGTGTCGAGCTTCGTCTCGGCCGAACTGACCAAGTCGGAACGTCCGGAGCTGACCGCCGCCCGCATCGTCATTTCCGGCGGGCGCGGCATGCAGTCGGGCGACAACTTCCACCTGCTGGAAGCCATCGCCGACAAGCTGGGTGCCGCGGTCGGCGCCAGCCGGGCCGCCGTGGACGCGGGCTTCGTGCCGAACGACTATCAGGTCGGCCAGACCGGCAAGATCGTGGCGCCGGAGCTGTACGTCGCCGTCGGCATCTCGGGCGCCATTCAGCACCTCGCCGGCATGAAGGACAGCAAGGTCATCGTCGCGATCAACAAGGATGAAGAGGCGCCGATCTTCCAGGTCGCCGACTACGGCCTCGTCGCCGATCTGTTCAAGGCGCTGCCGGAGCTGCAGCAGGCCGTCTGATCCCGTTCATTTCCTCCGTTACCCGAAGAGGTCCCCCATGACCGCCGCCGCGATCCCCTACACCCCGCCGCTGAAAGAGATCCGCTTCGTCCTCGACCACCTCGCCGGCATGGCCGACGTGGCGGCTCTGCCGGGCTTCGAGGATGCCAGCCCCGACATGGTGGACAGCATCCTGGGCGAGGCGGCGAAGATCGCCGAGAATGTCCTGGCTCCGCTGAACCGCATCGGCGACGTCCAGGGTGCCAAGCTCGGCGCCGACGGCATCGCCCGCACGGCGGAAGGCTGGGGGGCGGCTTGGCAGGCGCTGGTTGAGGGCGGCTGGAACGGGCTGCCCTTCGACCCGACGCGCGGCGGCATGGGGCTGCCCAACCTGCTGAACACAGCCGTGCAGGAGATGTGGCATTCCGCCAACATGGCCTTCGCGCTCTGCCCGATGCTGACGCAGGGGGCGGTGAATGCGGTGCAGCTCTACGGCTCCGACGCCCTGAAGGACATCTACCTGCCCAAGATGATCTCGGGCGAGTGGACCGGCACCATGAACATCACGGAGCCGCAGGCGGGCTCCGACCTCGCCGCCACGCGGTCGCGCGCGGTGCCGAACGGCGACCATTACCTCGTCAGCGGCCAGAAGATCTTCATCACCTATGGCGACCATGACCTGACGGAGAACATCGTCCATCTGGTGCTGGCCCGCCTGCCCGACGCGCCTCCGGGCGTCAAGGGCATCAGCCTGTTCGTCGTGCCGAAGTTCCTGGTCAACCCCGACGGCAGCCTGGGCGCCCGCAATCAGGTGAAGTGCGTGTCGCTGGAGCACAAGCTGGGCATCCACGGCAGCCCGACCGCCGTGCTGTCCTTCGGCGACGAGGGCGGGGCGACCGGCTTCCTGGTGGGCGAGCCGAACCGTGGCCTGGAATACATGTTCACCATGATGAACCACGCCCGGCTGAACGTCGCCATGCAGGGCCTGTCGATCGCCGAGCGCGCATATCAGCAGGCTTTGGCCTATGCCCGCGACCGCGTGCAGGGCAAGCCGCTGGGCTGGGCCGAGGGCCAGTCGAAGGGCATCGTCAACCACCCCGACGTCCGCCGCCTGCTGATGGGCATGAAGGCGCGGATCGAGGCGATGCGCGGCATCCTTTACACCGCCGCCGCCGCGGTCGACGTGGCGCACCATCATGCCGACGAGGCGGCGCGCGGCCGGGCCGCCCTGCTGGTCGATCTGCTGACCCCCATCGCCAAGGGCTGGTGCACCGAGACCGGCCAGCAGCTGGCGTCGGACGGTGTGCAGATCCATGGCGGCATGGGCTTCATCGAGGAGACCGGCGCTGCCCAGCATCTGCGCGACGCCCGCATCACCACGATCTACGAAGGCACGACCGCCATCCAGGCCAACGACCTGATCAACCGCAAGATCCTGCGCGACGGCGGGGCGACGGCCAACGGGCTGCTCGACGAGATCGCGGCGCTGGGCGGCGAGCTGTCCGGTCATGCCGATGAAGCATTGCGCGTCACCGGCGCCGAGCTGGCCGCCGCCGTGCTGGAGGCCAAGCAGGCGGTGGCCTGGGTGCTGAGCGTGGCGAAGCAGGACCCGCGCCTGCCGGCCGCCGCGTCGGTGACCCTGCTGGAGCTGATGGGCGTGGTCGCCGGCGGCTGGCAGCTTGCCCGCGCCGCCAAGGTGGCGGTGGAACGGCTGGCGGCGGGCGATGCCGACACCGCTTTCCTCTCGTCCAAGCCGCTGACCGCCCATTTCTTCGCCACCCATGTGCTGCCGAAGGCGGCGGCGCTGCGGGCGACCGTCGTCAACGGCTCCGCGAGCGTGATGGCGCTGAGCGAGGAGCAGCTGTTCGGCGCGGCTTGACGGGGGCGCGCTGACCGGTTGGTGCCGGGGCCTTTGGCCCTTTGCCGGGTGTCGCGGGCGGTTGGGGGACCTCCCGCCACTGCCCCGGCGCCAACCCATCCAATGTCCAATCGCCGATCGACCAGCGGATCAGCCGCAGGGTGGGAAAGCCGACCGCCGCGGTCATGCGGCGGACCTGCCGGTTGCGCCCTTCGCGTATGGTGAGCGCAATCCAGCTGGTGGGGATGGCGGCGCGGTAGCGCACCGGCGGATCGCGCGGCCACAGCGACTCGGGCTCTTCCATCCGCCGCACCTCGGCGGGCAAGGTGGGACCGTCCTTCAGAGTGACGCCGCGGCGCAGCGCCTCCAGCGCCTCGTCGGTCGGGATACCCTCCACCTGCACCCAATAGGTCTTCGGCATCTTGTTGGCCGGCGAGGCGATGCGGGCGATCAGCGGGCCGTCGTCGCTCAGCGCCAGCAGCCCCTCGCTGTCGCGGTCGAGCCGGCCGGCGGCATAGACGCCCTTCACCGGCACCAGCTCCGCCAGGGTCGGGCGGCCCTGGTCGTCGGTGAATTGCGGCAGCACGCCATAGGGCTTGTTCAGCAGGATCAGGCGCGGCACGGGCTTGCTTCCTTGCGCGGTTCGGGAAAGGCGCTATCGTTCGCACCCCAACATGATCTCTTGATAGCAGGGGTTCGGCCGTGACGCTTCTGTTCTGCTCCGCCAGCGACAGCGCCGAGGATTGGCGCCGGGAAATCGCCCGTCATCTTCCCGGCGTGGAGATGCGCGTCTGGCCCGAGACCGGCGACGTCGCCGACATCGAGGTGGCGGTGGTGTGGAAGCCGCCGGCCGGCATGCTGGCGACGCTGCCCAACCTGAAGCTGATCGTCTCGCTGGGCGCCGGGGTGGAGCCGATCCTGCAGGATCCAACCCTGCCCGACGTGCCGCTGGTCCGCATGGTGGCGGACGGGCTGACGGTCGACATGGCCGGCTATGTGGCCTTCCAAGTGCTGTATTGGCACCGGCTGATGGATGGCTATGCCGCCCTCCAGGCCGAGGCGCGGTGGGAGCAGAGGGACCATCGCCCGGCCTCCGAGGTGACCGTCGGCTTCCTGGGGCTGGGCGAGCTGGGGGCGGCGTCGGCCCGCACCCTGCGGACCCTGGACTACCGCCTGATGGGCTGGAGCCGCAGCCCCAAGAGCATCGAGGGGGTGGAGAGCTTCTCCGGTCCCGACGGGCTGGCGGCGATGCTGCCGCAGTGCGATTTTCTCGTCTGCCTGCTGCCGCTGACCGACGAGACCCGCGGCATCATGAATGCGTCGCTGTTCGCCGCCTTGCCCAAGGGGGCGGTGGTCATCAACGCCGCCCGCGGCGGGCATCTGGTCGAGTCGGACCTGCTCGACGCGCTGGAGAGCGGGCATCTGCACGGCGCCAGCCTGGACGTCTTCGCGACGGAGCCGCTGCCGGCCGACCATGCGCTCTGGCGCCATCCGCAGGTCCGCATCACCCCCCATGTCGCCGGAATCACCCACCCATCGCGTTGCGCCGTGCAGGTGGCCGACGCGGTGAAGGCCCTGCGTGACGGCCGGCCGCTGCCCAATCTGGTGGACCGCAGCCGGGGCTACTGAGAAGAAAGCCTCTCTCGGCCGTCATCCCGGCGAAGGCGGGGATCCAGGCTTCCGGCTCAGACACTTGGAAAGTCTGGATTCCCGCCTTCGCGGGAATGACGACCAACGAAAGTGCTTTTGGGATTTCAGCGCGGTCGCGGCCCTTACAGCATCTGAACCGCGATCACCGCCAGCAGGGCCGCGATCACCCAAAGGGCAATGCGGTCCGAGCGGCGGCGGGTTTCCCAGCCGTTCAGCATCTGGCGGACGGTCTGGGGATGCAGGCGCACGCCGCCCTCCGCCATGTCGCGGGTCACCCGTTCCGCTTCGCTGACCAGGGCGGGGATGCGGCGGACGGTGGACAGGATGGCGCCGGCATCGTTGATGAACTGCGCCTCCGGCCCGCGATTCTCGCGCATCCACTCCTCGATCAGCGGACGGGCCAGTTCCCACATGTTGATGTTGGGGTTCAGCAGCCGGCCGACTCCCTCCGCCGTCAGCATGCTTTTCTGAAGGAGAAGCAACTGCGGCTGGGTTTCCATCTCGAACTGTTCGGTGACGGCGAACAGCTGGGCCAGCAGACGGCCGACCGAGATGTCGGCCAGCGGCTTGTTCTGCAACGGCTCGCCGATGGCGCGGCAGGCCTGGGTGAAGATCTCGATCGACTGGTGGCGCGGGACGTAGCCGGCCTCGAAATGCACGATGGCGACGCGGCGGTAGTCGCCGGTCAGGAAGCCGATCAGCATGTCGGCGAGGTAATAGCGCGTCTCGCGGTCCAACCGGCCCATGATGCCGAAATCGACGGCGGTGATGGTGCCCTGTTCGTTGATGAACAGGTTGCCGGGATGCAGGTCGGCGTGGAAGAAGCCGTCGCGGAAGACCTGATTGAAGAAGCTGGCCGACGCCATCGCCAGGATCTCGTCGCGGTCGAAGCCGGCGGCGGAGATGCGGGCGGGCTCGTCCACCTTGAAGCCGCGGATGCGCTCCAGCGTCAGCACGCGGCCGGCGGTGCGCTCCCAATCGACCTTCGGCACGTTGAAGGTTTCATCGTCCTTGAAGTTCGACGCCAGCTCCGACGCGGCGGCCGCCTCCATCCGCAGGTCCATCTCCAGGCGGGAGGTGCGGGCGAAGGTGTCGACGACCTCGACAAGCCGCAGCCGCTTCAGCCGGGGCAGCACCCATTCGGCAAGGTTCGCCAGCCGGTAGAACAGGTCGATGTCGCGTTCGAAGGCCTGCTCGATCCCCGGACGCAGCACCTTGACCGCCACCTCCTGCCCGTCGGCGGTGACGGCGAAATGCACCTGGGCGATGGAGGCGGCGGCGACCGGCTTGTCGTCGAAGCTCTGGAACAGGGCATGGACCGG
>PJUA01000379.1_pt1 | contig 27733 bp, 25 predicted proteins | sample 1512151 | NCBI WGS metagenome assembly PJUA01 (sample SAMN08177678, study PRJNA422409) | Soil metagenome, whole genome shotgun sequencing project. | isolation source: Soil enriched on filter paper: beechwood xylan treatment | place: USA: Madison | collected 2015-01-15
ACGAACAGGTTGCGGTCCACGCCGTTAACCGTGTCGTCGTTGTCATAGACCAGCTGCAGCGCGTGCGCCTTGTCGGCCGGCACGTTGGCGGTGAAGACGTAACGCGACTGGGTGGCGGAGGAGACGGTGGCCTCACCGATGCTGGTGCCGTCCAGAAGCAGTTGAAAATGCGGCCATTTTCCATCGGCGGGCGTGCCCCAGGCATTGACCGCGAAGGTGACCTGGATCGTGCCGTCGGTGTTGGTGGTAGCCATTTTGGAACTCCGCTTTATGGGTATCGCCTTGTTCCGCAGGCTCGTTCGTTAGCCTTAATCGGGTACTAACACTTATGGTTAGGAAATTATGAATGAGGGGGTTTCCCGTGGCAGGATTGAGACAAAAAAGGGATATCGCCCCTCGGCCATGAATCAGTCAAAAATGGAACTTTGATGATGCTGCGAAGGTGCAGCTAACCGACCGGCAGATTTTTCCCACTTAACTTGAGCTTGGCCGTTCCTGTTCGATGGAGCTGTTGCGAAATAAGCTCAATTGTCGATCTTTTTTGATTTTTTGACTTGGCCTATTCGAGCTGGTCGCGACGGGAACGCCCATGGAGTGAATGGAACCGAATGCCCCCGTGGCGCGTCTAGCACGAGCATCCCGACGATGCGGAGCGAAGCGGCGGAGGCGGCGGGCGTGGACGGCACAACGGATGGCGGGCGGTGGGATGACGGCCGGGAACCGGGAGGAGGACGGGGCGGGGCGCGCATCGACCGCGTCAATCTCGCCCTCTGGCTGCTGGGCGTGCTGGCCGCGGCGGCATCGCTCTGGGTGCTGCAGGCGGCGGCGTCCATCCTGATCCCGCTGGTGTCCGCCTTCTTCGTCGCGATCGCGGTGGCGCCGGTCGGCCGCTGGGTGCGCGGGCGGGTGCCGCGCCGCCTGTCCTGGCTGGGGCTGACCGCGTCGATGCTGCTGATCCTGGTCATCCTCGCCGCCTTCTTCGGCAGCATGGCCCTGGTGACGCAGCGGGTGGCGGAGGATTTCCCGCAATATGCCGAAGCGCTGGGCAAGCTGTGGGCCAAGGCGAACCACTGGTTCCAGGGCGCCAAGGCCGACCTGACGTCGGCGCAAGGCAGCCAAGGGGCCGGGCAGGGGGCCGGGCAAGGGGGCGAGGTTCCTGTCGACCCGATCACCGAATTCGCCAAGACCGCGCTGGCGTCCGCCGGACAGACGATCTCGACCCTGGTGCTGACCGTCTTCCTGTCGCTGCTGATGCAACTGGAGGCGCCGGTCTGGCGCGAGAAGATCGTCATCACCCTGGGCCGCGAGCGCTGCCGCATGGCGGTGGAGGCGGTTGCCGCCATCGCCCAGCAGTTCCGCCGCTATCTGGTGGTCAGCAGCGTGCTGGGGCTGATCACCGGCGCGCTCTATATCGGCTGGCTGTCGCTGTTCGGCGTGGATCTGGTTCTGCTGTGGGGCTTCCTGGCCTTCCTGCTGAACTATGTGCCGGTGGTGGGGTCGGTGGTGGCCGGCGCGCTGCCCGTCCTGCTGGTCGTGGCGACGCAGGATGCCGGCACCGCGATGGCCGTCGCCGCCGGCCTGCTGGTGATCGAGCAGGTGATGGGCAACTTCGTTGCCCCGCACATGCAGGGCAAGCAGCTGGCGATCTCGCCCTTGGTGGTGATGATCGCGCTTCTGCTGTGGAGCTGGCTGTGGGGAGCCGCCGGCGCGCTGCTGGCCGCCCCGATGGCGGTGCTGATCGCCATCACCCTGAACCACGCCGACGCCCTGCGGCCCTTCGCCATCTTCATGAGCGACAAGAGCGACCGCGAGCGCTTCGACGCCCACACCCATCCGGAGTGAAGGGGCGGCGCCAAGTTACGGCGCCCAAAAACACATAAGCGGAATTATGAAAAATATATCGCGCCTTCAAGACAATCAGAGCGTGCAAGCTACATAGATATGGCTTGTAAACTTCCGTGTTGGCGACGCACAGCTATCTGTGATAAACGTATTTCAAAATTAAATCCATTTTTTGTATCATGCCTGCCTCTCCATGCACGCCTTCGAGCGCACATCTTCCGGCTTACTGCCGGCAGCGGCGGCCCATGGGCGGGCCTGAAGACCCCGGCCGCAACGAATGACTGCCATGACCAACCATCCCTACCCTGTCCTGACCCAGCCGAAGGCCAAAAAGACTGCCACCGGATGGATGGCCGAACCGCCTGCGGCGCTGCGCGCGCTGCTCGACCCGAAGGACTGCGCCGATCAGGTGCTGTCGATCTCCGGCACCTACCGCGACCGCATGCGCCGGCTGACCGTCCTGCTCGACATGGCCTTGCGGGCGGTGGTCGGGCGCTATGTCGCGGACGACCGCATCCGCGCCATCTATGCCCTGGCGCCGGAATTGGATGACATCCTGCGCCGGGCCGCAGCGCGGCCCTATCGGGTCGGCTGGTACCGGCCGGACGTGATCTTCGACCGTGACGGCACGACGCGGATCTGCGAGATCGGCGCCCGCTATTCGATGAACGGCTGGATGGTCAGCCGTGCCCTGTCGAAGGGGCACAGCGACTTCTGGGACGATCTGTGCGCGCCCTACGCGCCCGGCAGCACGCTGGCCCTGGTGCACCGCAAGGAGCCCGGCGGCGAGGTCGACTGCCTGTCGGATCATCTGCAAGGCACCGGCGTCCGCTTCCTGTCGGTGAAGCCGGAGGAGATGGAACTGCGTGACGGGCGCCTGACTGCCCGGGGCGTGGTGCTGGACCGCATGATTTTCCAGATGGACCGCACGGAACTGCTGTTCTTCGCGCCCGCCGTCCTCGACCGGCTGATGGAATCAGGCGACTATTTCAACGATGTCCGCACGCTGATCCTGGTGCATGACAAGCGCGTCCTCGCCGTGCTTTCCGACGAGCGGATCATGCGCGAGGCGATGCCAGCGGACCTGTACGAGGAATTGCGCCGGCACCTGATCCCCTCCGTCTGTCTCGAATCGGCCGAAGAGGCGGAGGATTTCCTGAAACTGGAAGGCGACTGGATCGCCAAGCGGAACAGCGGCGGGCGCGGCATCGGCACGCTGGTGCGGTCGCGGTGCAGTGACGACGATTGGAAGGAACTGGTCCGCCGCGACTGGCGGGAGATGATGTTCCAGCCCTATCTCGACCAGTTCGACTATAAGGACGAGACTGGGCGGGCCATCCACATGGTGGGCATGCTGCTGTGCCGCGACGACGTCTGCTACGGCAATGGCGTGTTCCGCGGCTCCGACGAGGCGGTGATCAACCTGCACCAGCAGCGCGGCAGGCTCTATGCATGCGAACTGGCGACATAAGCGGGAGGACCGCCGGCCTGACGGTCGGCGGTCCGCTCTATAACATGGAGGATCATGTCGGCCGAGCCCCGGCGTCGCCGGCGTGCCGGACGCGCCTGCCAGCGGTCAGGCGGCGTTCTCGCTCAGCACGCCGCGGCGGATCTGGTCGAGTTCGATGGATTCGAACAGCGCCTTGAAGTTGCCTTCGCTAAAGCCTTCGTTGCCGATGCGCTGGATGATCTCGAAGAAGATCGGGCCGATGACGTTCTGGGTGAAGATCTGCAGCAGCAGACCCTGCCCTTCGGTCGGGGCGCCGTCGACCAGGATGCGGTTGGCCTGCAGGCGCTTCAGGTCCTGGTTGTGGCCGGGCACGCGGCTGTCGACGCGCTCGTAATAGGTGTCGGGCGTGTCCTGGAACGGGGTGCCCATGCCGCGCATCGTCTCCACGGTGTGGACGATGTCGTCGGTTCCGAGCGCCACGTGCTGGATGCCTTCGCCCTTGTAGTCGCGCAGATATTCGACAATCTGCGACTTGTTGTCGGCGGACTCGTTGATTGGGATGCGGATCTTGCCGCAGGGGCTGGTCATCGCCTTCGACCGCAGGCCGGTCAGCTTGCCCTCGATGTCGAAGTAACGAATCTCGCGGAAGCCGAACAGGCGGGTGTAGAAGTCGGCCCACTCCTCCATCCGCCCGGTGTGGACGTTGTGGGTCAGGTGGTCGATGTAGGTCAGGCCGGCGCCCTTCGGATGCTGGTCAACCCCCGGCAGCGGCACGAAATCGACCTCGTAGATGCTGCCGCGCTCGCCATAGCGGTCGACGAGGTAAATCAGCGAATCGCCGATGCCCTTGATGGCGGGGATGTTCAGCTCCATCGCGCCGACGCGGTTCTCGACACCCCAGGCGCCGAGATCGACGGCCCGGCGATAGGCGAAGGCGGCGTCGGCGACGCGGAAGGCGATGGCGCAGATCGACGGGCCATGCTGGGCGGCGAAGTTGCGCGGGAAGCCCGACGGCTCGGCATTGACGATGAAGTTCACGTCGCCCTGGCGGTAGAGCGTGACGTCCTTCGACCGGTGGCGGGCGATTGCGGTGAAGCCCAGCTGCTCGAACAGGCGGCCCAGCGCCACCGTATCCGGCGCGGTGAATTCGATGAACTCGAATCCATCGGTCTTCATCGGGTTTTCCCACATGTCGGCCATGATCGTCTCTCCCTTGGTTTGTTCTGCGATCAGTATGCCGGACTATCTGTGGAAATAGCTTTCAAAGTGGGGCAGGCACACCTATGATTTTGGCAGGATTTTCCGTGCTGATCAGCCATACCGGAGAAATTTGCCGTTGTCCGCCGCCCTGTCGGAAATCGACATCAAAATCCTGGTCGCTTTGCAGGAGGATTCGCGCCTGACCGTGCAGGAGCTGGCCGACCGGGTCGGCACCTCGCCGTCCTCCTGCTGGCGCCGTCTGAAGTCGCTGGAGGAAACCGGGGTGATCCGCCGCTACACGGCGCTGGTCGATCCCAAGGCGGCATCGGTCGGCGAGTGCGTCTTCGCCCATGTGACGCTGGACCATCATTCGGCCGAGACCGCCGCCCTCTTCATCGACGCGGTGCGCAAGCGGCCGGAAGTGCTGGAATGCTATGCGGTGTCGGGGGATGCGGACTATCTGCTGCGGGTCGCGGTGCGAGCCATCGCCGATTACAACCGCTTCCTGGAGGAGTTCGTCTTCCAGCTGCCCTTCCAGGTCCGCATCCGCTCCAACTTCGCCCTGAAGGAAATCAAGTTCGAGACGGCTCTGCCGCTGGGAAGCGGGGCGTAGCGCGCCGCCATTGCAGTCACTATTACAAGTTGTCATCCCCGCGAAGGCGGGGATCCAGGTTTCCTACTCAAGCACTTGAAACGCCTGGATTCCCGCCTTCGCGGGAATGACGGCCGAAAGAGGGGGCCTCCCCTACCCCGCCACGCGGCGCTTGGCCGGCACGGCCGCGGCGGCGGCTGTCGGATGCGGGCCGGCGATGCGGTCGAGCAGCAGGTCCAGGCCGGTGCGGCTGGTCTCGTAGGCGACTCTCGCACGGGTCAGCGTCTGCGCCGAGGCGGCGGCGAGCGCCTCGCGGTCGTCGGCCCAGGCCGCCAGAATCGGCAGCGCCGCTTTCACGAAGTCGGTGTTCTGGGGCACCAGCCCGTCGGCCGGAATGTCGGAGCCGATGCAGCCGCGCTCGTAGGCCAGCACCGGCACGCCGGCGGCCATCGCCTCGAACAGGACCAGCGGCTGCGCTTCGTTGCGGTACTGGGTGGGAAAGACGAAGACGTCGATGTCGCGGTAGAAGGCCTCCTTGGCCTCGCCATGGACCGGGCCGTGATACTCGACCGCCCCGTCGAAGGCCATCAACCCGGCGGCCACCATCGCATTGTCCCTTGGCTTCAGCCCCGGTCCGGCCAGCACCAGCTTGGCGTCCACCCCCTCCAGCTGCAGGGCGCGCAGCAGGGCGAACAGCGTGTCCAGCCCCTTCTCGCCGCACAGGTTCGACAGGTGGCCGATGCGCAGGGGGCCGTCGCGCCGCGGACGCGGGGCCGCGCCGGGCGTGGAGAAGATGGCGTTCGACATGGTCATGCAGGTGCGCGCCGCCGGATAGACCGACTGGAAGCGCATCTGCATCGCCGGGCACAGCAGCACATGGGTGCAGCCGGCGCCGGCCACCCGGGTCAGCAGCCGCATCCGCCAGGTCGGTTTGCTGATGGTGGCGAAGGAGTGATGGTGCAGCACCTGCTCGTAGCCGAACAGCCGCGCGGTCCCGGCGAGCGCGGCGGTGTAGAGCGTGCCCCAGCCGGAATCCACCGGCATGTAGAAGCGGCGGTCCGGCTTGCGCAGCCCGGCGGCGAGCCGGCCCATGGCGCCGAACACCCGCGTCATCTTGCGCAGATGGTAGGCGACACCACCACCGTTCCAACCGGGCGACAGGTCGGCGACCTCCACGCGGCCGCGCCCCCGCATGCGGTCCTGCAGACGCTCCAGCACCAGGGCCGTCACCCGGCTCATCCCGTCCACCGGAGGCGGCAGGCGCCCGGAGACGACCACATGGGTGCGCGCGTTCCGTTCCATCGTCAACTCCCGGTCAATGCCGCTCCGGTCGACCGGCCATGCTGGCCACCCTCCGGATCGGCGGAATAGTCGGACACATAGTCCGTGTCCGCGCTGCGCTCCGCCTTCGGGCCGCCCAGCGCCACGACGGCCTTCTCCACCGACTGGGCGAAGAAGCTGGCGTCGGCCAACGCCTGGAAGGGCCGGCCGTTCAGGCTCAGGCGGCGCCACTCGTCCTCGTCCGCCGCGACCGACAGCATGTAGCGCGCCAGCCCCTCCGGGTTGTCCGGCTCCACGATGTGGCCGTTCAGCCCGCTGCGGATCAGCACGTCGCGCGCGCCGCACTGGTCGGACAGGATGGTCGGCACACCCATGGCCAAAGCCTCGTTCACCACCAGACCGAACTGCTCCTCCAGCGACGGCAGAAGCAGGCAGAGCGTCGATCCCAGCGTCTCGGCAATCCCCTTCTCCTGCAGGAAGCCACGGAAGATGATCGACCCGTCCAGCCCGCGCCGCGTCACCTCGGCCCGCAATTCCGCCTCCAGCGGACCGGAGCCGCAGAGGTGGAGCGGACGGGCGGCCGGACCGGCCAACTTCCGGTAAATGTCGTAGGCTTCGACCGCCCGGAACAAGTTCTTCTTCGGGACGAAGCGCGCGATGATGGTGAAGTGGCGGTCGGCGAAGGGTACTCCCCCAGGAGCCGGCTCCATCCCGGACAGTCGTCGGATGCGGTCCAGCGACAGCGTGTCATACCCGATATAGAGCCGATCCTTCGGGAGTCCCAACAGGCGGAAGTAATCCACCGTGCGGTGACTTCCGCCGATCCCCGCCTGATAGGGGGAGTAGAAGACGCTCTTGACCATCTCCCGCCACAGGATGCGCGGCTTGTCGTCGTATTTGGAGGCGTTCATGTTGATGACCTTGCGCCCCATCAGCCGCATGGTCAGAGCGAGGGCGAAGACGTCCGGATCCTCGTAATGGCACAGGAAGACATAGCGGGCGTCGACGCGCCGGCATTCGCGCAGCAGGGCGCGGTACACCGTGGCCGTCGACAGGTCGGCCTTCGACTGGCCGGGGAACAGGGTGATCTTGCGGAAATTCTGACCCGATCCGGTCGAATCCCAGGCGTAGGTGTGCGATTTCGACCCGACCTCCAGCCCGATCACGTCATAGACATGACCCAGCCGGCGGCCGACCGCTTCCAGCCGGTCCATGTGGTAGGGGCCGAACATCTCCCAGCTGAAGACCAGCGCGGGCTTCTTCATGCTGCCTCTCCCAACAGAAGGCGGGCGTAGCGGTCGAGCGCCACGGCACGGGTGGCGTTCGCCTCCACCCAGGCACGGCCGCGGCGTCCCATGGCGGTGGCGCGGGCGGGGTCCGACAGCAGGGCCGCCACCGCCTCGGCCATGGCGCGCGGTTCCTCCGGCGGGGTGCACAGGAAGGCGCCGACCTGCGCCTCCAGCGTGGCGAGCGCCGATCCGGGCAGGCAGGTGCTGACGAAGGGCCGGCCGGCGGCGAGGATGGTCACCGCCTTGCCGGGCATGGCGAAGGCCGCCCCTTCCGGCCGCTGGGGCACGAGATGGACGTCGCCCTCCGCCATCGCTTCGTTCAACTGGTCCTTGGGTGCCAGCGGCTGGAAGATCACGTTGCTGAGGCCCATGGCGCGGGCGCGCGATTTCAGCTCCTCCTCCAGGCCGCCCTGTCCGCGCAGCTTGATGCGCGCATTCGGCATCAGCTCCGCCAGATGACCGGCCATATCCAGCACCTGCTCCAGCCCCTGCTTGCGGGCGAAGGCGCCGCTGTACAGCGCCGTCGGCGGCTGGTCGCGGCGCGGCAGCGGATAGACCGCGTCGGCATCGACATGGGGCGGGATCACATGGATCGGCCGGGTGACGCCCAGCTCCTCCAGCACGCCGCGCATCGGCTCCGACAAAACGACGATGGCGTCGGCGCGGTTCAGCGCCCGGCGCTCCATGGCGCGGATCGCCTTGACAGCCGCCTTGCCGCCCATGCCCAGCGCGCCGGCAAGGCCGGACTGGATGTCGTGGACGATGGCGACGTGGCGCCCGCCCGGTGCCTTGAAGCGGTCGGCGATGCCCACCGACAGGATCGACGGGCAGAGCGACAGCACGGCGCTGTGCCGCCCGACCCGGCCGCGGGCACGGGCGGCGGCGAAGCCGGCATGCAGCACGCCTTCGTGGATCAGCCGGGCCTTCATGCCGCCGCCGGCCGGCGGAATGGTGTGCAGCCGCTCGACCAGCACCCCGTCCACCGTCTTGCTGTCCTGCGACCCGTCGGCGTAGCCGTCATAGACCTTGTTGCCGGGATAGTTGGGACGCGCGGTCAGCACGGTCGTTTCGGCCCCGGCCGCCGCGAAGGCGGTGGCGAGGTCGGTCATCATCGGCGCACTGCCGGCCGGTTCCGGCCAATAGCTCTGCGCCACGAGCAGCAGCTCTTCCGGCACGGGCACGTCCGCCAGGGACTGCGGGCCCGGTGATGCCTTGGACGCCGGCCGGTCGAAGACCGGCGGCCGCAGATGGATGGAATCGTCCGGCATCGGGCTTTACTCCGCTGCCTGCTTGGAGGTCTGGAGGCGTTCGGGGGCCGCGTTCTCCAGGAACCAGTCGTAGGTGCGGCGCAGCCCCTCCTCCAGCGACACCTTCGGGCGCCAGCCGGTGGCGAACAGGCGCGACACGTCCATCAGCTTGCGCGGATGGCCGTCGGGCTTGCTCAGATCGTGGGTCAGCGTGCCGGTGTAGCCGACGGTGTCGCGGATCATGGCGGCGAGGTCGGCGATGGCGATGTCGTCGCCGGGGCCAACATTGATGATCTCCTCGCTGTCGTAATGATCCATCAGATGCAGGCAGGCGTCCGCCATGTCGTCGACATAGAGGAACTCGCGCCGCGGCTTGCCGGTGCCCCACAGGGTGACGGTCGGATCGCCCGCCAGCTTGGCGTCGTGGAAGCGGCGGATCATTCCCGGCAGCGCGTGCGAGGTCTCCGGATCGAAATGGTCGCCGGGACCGTACAGGTTGGACGGCATGGCGCAGATGGCGTTGAAGCCGTACTGGCGCCGGTAGGCCTGGCACATGGTGATGCCGGCGATCTTGGCGACGGCGTAGGGCTTGTTGCTCGGCTCCATCGGGCCGGACAGCAGCGCCTCCTCCTTGATCGGCTGTTCCGCATGCTTCGGGTAGAGGCAGGAGGAACCGAGGAACAGCAGCTTTTTCACGCCGGCGCGCCAGGCGGCGTCGATGACGTTGTTCTGGATCAGCAGGTTGTCGCGGATGAAGTCACCGCCGAAGCGGTCGTTGGCGAGGATGCCGCCCACCTTCGCCGCGGCCAGGATCACATGCTCGATCCCCTCGCGGTCGAAGAAGGCGCGCACCGCCGCCTGATCGGTCAGGTCGAGCTGCGACCGGTCGCGGATCACGAGGTCGGTGTGCCCGGCCTCGGTCAGCCGCCGCAGAACGGCGGATCCGACGAGTCCCCGGTGTCCGGCGACGAAGATACGGCTGTTGCGGTCCATGCGGGCCGTCTCCTGATGAAGAGGTCTAGGTACAATCACTTGCCCCCACCCCGACCCTCCCCCGCTGGGCGGGGGAGGGAGCAGGCGCGTGTTCGGGAGGGCGGCGGCAGTCCCTCCCCCGCCCAGCGGGGGAGGTTAGGTGGGGGTCTAACTCCCCCGGCAGATGCCCCTACTCCGCCGCCTGCCCCATGCGCCCCAGATCGGCACGCGCGCGCTCGGCATACCACTCGACCACGCCGGGCAGGCCGGCGGAGAGCGGGATGCGCGGGGTGAAGCCGAGCGCGGTCAGCTTGGCGATGTCGGGGCTGCGGCGGTCGGTGCCGCCGGGAGCGGCAGGACCCGGCATCACCTGGGCCTCGCGGCCGAGGCAGGCGACCGTCTGGCGGGCGAGGTCGGCGATGGTGACCTCCTCCGGGTTGCCGATGTGGTAGATGCCGAGATGCTCGCCCTTGTCGATCACCGTCACGATGCCGTCGATGGCGTCGTCGATGTGGACGAAGGCGCGGGTCTGACGGCCGTCACCCTGGATCTTGAAGGGCACCGCCCCGCTCGGGTGGCTCGCGATGGCCTCCACCGCCCGGCGGGAGAATTCCGGCACCACATGCTCCCAGCCCATGTCGGGGCCGTAGACATTGTGCGGGCGGAAGATCGCCACGCGGTCGAAGCCGCTGCGGCCCCAGTTGATCGCCAGCAGCTCCGAGATCAGCTTGGAGCCGCCGTAGCTGTAGCGGGCGTTCAGCACGTCCGGCACGACCAGCGGCACCTCCTCCGGCGTCGGCACCATCGGCGGGGTCTGGTAGGCCTCCGAGGAGGAGGCGACGACGAGGTCGCCCACGCCGTCGGCGCGGCAGGCGTCCAGCACGTTCAGCATGCCGCGCACGCCGACGTCCAGAACCACCTCCGGCTTCTCGTAGAAATGCTTGGTGCCGTTGACGGCGGCCAGATGCAGCACGCCGTCGACGCCGCGCACCGCATCGCGCACCGCGGCCGCGTCGCGGATATCGCCCTGGACGAATTCGACATCGTCCAGCACGCCGGCCAGCCGCCCGGTATGACCGCGCGAGTTGTCGTCCAGAACGCGGACGCGGTGGCCGTCACGGACCAGCCGGTGGACCAGGGCGGCGCCGATGAAGCCGCTGCCGCCGGTGACGAGATAGTGTTTCATGTCGGTCAAATTCCTCTTCCCAAACCCCTTTGGCCGGCCCGACGCCGTCAGGCCACGTGCGCGTAGCGGGCGGCGCCATGGCTGCCGAGAGCCACGTAGGCGGTGCCTTCCGGCAGGTCGACATCGCGGCTGTTGAAGTTGTTCCAGAAGTCGTAGATCACGCCCGGCCGGTCCATCCGCTGGGCCAGATCCGGCAGCGGCATGGAGGTGAAGACCGGGTGGTTGTTCAGGATCACCGCCAGATTGGCGCCGGACACCGCCTCGGCCATGTTGGCCGCCGGCTCCAGCCCGAAGGAGCGGATGTCGTCCGGCCGCACCACCGCATCGAAGCCGCGCAGGCGGGCGGTGGGGAAGCGCTGGCGCAGCTCCTCCAGCACCGGCTTGGCCATGGTGCCGCGCAGGTCGTCGGTCGCCGGCCGGCCCTTGAAGGCGAGGCCCATCAGGCTGATGGTCGGCGCCTGGGGGAAGCCCTGCATCGAATTGGCGAGCTTGCCGAGGAAGTCGGCGACCTCGATCGGCTGGCTTTCGTTGACCAGACGGCCGGCGGCGGTGATCGCCATGTCGACGCCGACCTCGCGCGCCGCCTCGATCAGGATGTGGGGGTCCTTCTCCAGGCAGGGACCGCCGACCGGGCCGGGCAGCGGCAGGTTGGTGCGCGGATAACCCAGCTTGCCGGCGCGCGCCACCTCGACCGCCGAGATCTCCATGGCGTTGCACAGCTTGGCGATCTCGTTGGAGAAGGCGAAGGTGACGTCGCGGTAGGTGTTGTCGACCAGCTTGATCAGCTCCGCCGTCTCCAGGGTGGAGACCTTGACGGTGGTCGGCGTCAGGAAGCCGAAGATCTGGGCGGCGCGGGTGGCGACGTCCATGCTCTCTGCCCCGACGATCTGCGGCAGCTGGTTCAACTCCAGCAGCGCCTGGCCTTCCAGCGTGCGTTCCGGGCAGAAGGCGATGTCGAACTGCTTGCCGGTGGCGCGCAGGATCGGCGCCACGATGTTGCGGGTGGTGCCCAGCTTCACGGTGGAGCGCAGGATGACCAGGTCGCCGTCATGCAGGCAGCTGGCGACCTGACGGGTCGCCGCCTCGATCATGTCGGTGCGGACCCGGCCGTCCTTGCTCAGCGGCGTGCCGACCGTGATGATGAAGACGCTGGCCTGGCTGCAATCGTCCTGATTGCGGCTGAAGGTGAAGCGGCCGCGCGAGATGACGTGGCGCAGCTTCTCCGTCAGGCCCGGTTCGTGGAAGTGCGGGTTGCCCTGGCCGAGCTTGTCGAGCACGTCCTGCCGCACCTCGACCCCATGCACCTGGAAGCCGGCGTCCGCCATCGCCACCGCCAGCGTCAGGCCGACATAGCCGAGCCCGAGGACGCAGACGTTACGATCGGAAAAAGTCTTGGGAAGCATCGTCGCTCCTGCCGTTTGCTAAGGCCCCGCCACCGGCGGCGGGTTGCCGAGAGTTTGGAGACGCCCCGACTGCCCAGCCCTGTTGGCAAGGATGCAGACGGAGAAACCTCGAAATTCGAAATTGTTTTCTTATTGTGACTTCGCCGTGACGATGAAGTACCCCGTTACCGGCGTTGTGCAGCGCGAAGTGTTTCAGAAATCACCGTCGGATGAAAAGACTATGATTGCCGATCACCGACGTATTAAGAGTACTAACCCTCGCCGACGCCAAATGAATGCTTGGAGGCACCAACAGAGACGTTCGAAAGTGGTGCAATAGGCGCAATCCGCTTCAGCTGCCGGCATGGATCGGCCCGGCATTGCGAAATTGAGGGTTGCATCCGCCCGCCCTGCCACGACCCGCCCCTCTCAGGCCGTGGCGCTGGTCAGACGGCGCAACCGTTTCAGCTGTACCAGTCCCGTCAGCACCGCCATGGCCGCATAGACCGCGACCATCGCCACGCTGCCGATGACGAAATCCACCAGCGCCGGCATCCGGTCGAACAGCGGGGCGGCGAACCGGTCGAGTGCCAGTGCCGCGGCGACGGCGGCGCCGGCGCACAGCAACGCCTTCGCGGCGATCCCGCCATACAGCTCGCCGACCGTCTGCCGGTGGATCCAGGCGATGGCGACCGTGGCGGCCAGTTCCGCGGTGAAGGTCGCCATCGCGGCCCCCTCGATGCCGTAGCGCGGGATCCACCAGATGTTCAGCAGGGCGTTCAGCGCGCCGCCCGACAGCATGGCGATCATGTAGCCGGTCTGCCGGTGCCAGACGAGCAGCGGGTTGCCCAGGATCATGTTGGCGTAGACCACCGCCGAGGCCAGCATCAGCAGCCGCAGCGCCAGGGTCGCCGGGGCGTAGGCATCGCCGAACAGCGTTCCCAGGATGGACGGCGCCAGGGCGAGGCCGCCGGCGATGACCAGCCCGCCGACCGCCAGCATGACGGAGGCATAGGCCCGCATCCGGTCGCGCATCGGCCCCAACTCGCCATAGGCCGCCGCCAGCTGCGGCAGGAAGGCGTTCATCACGATGTTGCCGACCAGATTGGCCAGGGTCTGGATCTTCACCGCCGCGCTGTACCAGCCGACCTCGGTGTGCGGGGCCAGGAAGCCCAGCATGACCACGTCCAGATGGGTGAAGATCGCCCAGGCGAAGACGCCGACCGCCATCGGCGTCGCCGCCGTCAGGATCTCGCGCCAGACCTTCAGGTCGACCCGCGGGCGCAGCGTGCCGAAATCGCGGCGGAACCGGCCGATCATCACCAGCGCGTTGACGGTGATCGATCCGCCGGTGATGGCGGCTGCTGTGATGGCGTCCTCAGGCCCACGCACCAGCAGAAAGACGAGAAGCATCGAGCCGATGGAGGTGCCGATCTCGCGCGTGGCGATCACCCCCATCTTCTCGGTCGCCTGATAAACAAAGTCGAGCACCAGGGCGTTCCCGAGCAGCTGGACCGCCTGTACCAGAAGAACCGCCTTCACCTCCATTGGCTTATCCAGGGAAAGGATGAAGGCGGCATAGAGGACGCCCACCACCACAGCCAGGACGGTGCGCAGGGTCAGCACATGCTCCGACAGCTCGGCCGCCTGCTCGCGATCGCGGGCGATCTCGCGGATGGCGTAGGTGGACAGGCCCATGTTCACGAACAGCGCCGCATAGGCCATCAGCGAGGTGCCGAAGCCCAGCACGCCGAAACTGTCCGGCCCCAGCACCCGCGCGGTCCAGGCGGCGGTGACCAGACCGCTCGCCATCGTCGCCATCTTGGCGGCGGCAAGGGCGCGGATGTTCCGGAAGATGCGGTGTCCAGCGGACATTCATGGGCTCTTCAGTGGTTCAAAACGTCACGTTGCACGGCGCAAAAACTCCTCTCCCGCCTTTTCGGGGCGGGAGAGAAGGGTCTTCCTCAGTTCGCGTAGTAGCGGCGGTAGCCGTGATAACGGCCGCTGTCCGGGAACTCGTATTGGGCATGGCGGCGGGTATCGACCTGACTGAACAGGACGCCCACCACCTCGCCGCCGGCCTCGATCACCTCCTTCAGGCCGGCCATCGCGGTGCCCCGCTTGGTCATGCCCCAGCGGACGATGAAGACGGTCTGGTCGGCGAGCGCCGCCAGCAGCTTGCCTTCCGACACCGCCAGCACCGGCGGCGAATCCAGCACGATGCGGTCATAGTTGACCGACAGGCGCGACAGCAGCTGGTGCATGGCCGACGACCCCAGGGCATCCTGCGGCAGCGACGGACCATGGCCGGCGACGATGACGTGCAGCCCGGTGCGCGGATCGACCTGGATCGCTTCCTCCAGCGCCGCGGTGCCGGCCAGAACCTCCGACAGGCCACGGTTGTTGGACAGGCCCAGCATCTCGTGCAGGCTCTTCCGCCGCAGGTCGCAGTCGACCAGGATCGTCCGCTGGCCGGCGTTGGCGCAGGTGCGGGCGAAGGCCGCGGCGACGGAGCTTTTGCCCTCGCCCGGAACCGACGAGCTGAACAGGATCACCCGGTGCCGCCCGTCCGGATTGGCGAGCAGGAGCGAGGTGCGCAGGTTCTGCATTGATTCCGCGAAGGCGGAGATCGGCTTGTCGACCACATAGGCGGCCGGCGAGCCGCCGAAGCGCGGGATGCGCGGCACGATGCCCAGGCTGCGCACGCCGGTCGCCAGTTCGAACTGGTGCGGGCTGCGGAAACCGCCGTCGGAGCGTTCGCGCAGCATGGCCAGCAGCACGCCCAGCGTGCCCGACGCCACCAGCGCCAGCAGCAGGATCAGCTTGCGGTTGGGCTGCGACGGATCGAGCGGGATCGCCGCCTCCGACACCACGCGGGCGTCGGGCTGGCGCATATCGGTCTGCGCCGCGATCTGCTGCGAGCGGGTCAGCAGGGATTCGTACATCGCCTGGGCGGTGCTGGCGTCGCGTTCCAGCGTGCGCAGGCCAACGGTCGCCTGCTGCTGCTGGTTCTGCTTGGCCTCGGCCTGGTCCAGGCTGGCCTTCAGCGCCTGCTCGCGACCCTTCGCCAGTTCGACCTCGTTGCTGAGGTTGGCGACGATCTTGCCGACATCGGCCTTGATCTGGCTCTGCAGGTCGCGCAGCTGGCTCTGCAGGGCCTGGAGCATCGGGTGCTTGGCGCCGTAGCGGTTGGTGGCGTCGGCGATCTGGCGCTGCAGGTCGACCTCGCGCTCACGCAATGCCTGGATCAGCGGGGAGCCCAGCACGTCGCCGACCGCCGAGGCGCCGCGCGGCGAGTTCGCCATCGCGGTGACGTCACGCAGCTTGGTTTCCGCCTCCTGCCGCTTGGTGCGGGCCAGGATATAGTCGGTGTTGAGCTGGCTCAGCTGCTGGCCGACAACCGTGCTCTCGTTGTTGGACGAGGTGGTCAGGCCATGCTCGGTGCGGTACTTCTCGACCGCGTCGCCGGTCGTCTGCGCCTCCTTGCGCAGGTCGGCCAGCCGTTCCTCCAGCCACTGGGTGGCGCGCTTGGACGCCTTGAACTTCTCGTCCAGCTGGTCGACCAGATAAAGGTCGGCCATGGTGTTGGTGATCAGCGACGCCTTGCGCGGGTCCTCGCTGTCGAAGCTGACGGCGATGACATAGGAACGCCCCTGCGGCCGGACCGAGGTGTTGTCGAGCACCGCATTGACGACCGAGGTCATCTGGTTGCGCTCGATCTCCTCCGGCGACAGCGGCACGGTGCCGCCGCTCTTCCAGCTGTCGGGGATCCAGTTGCGCGGATTCAGCGCGGCGAGCCACCCCGGCGGCGGCGGACGCAGCGCCGAATTGAACTCCGGATCGTTCATCAGCTTCAGCTTCGCCACCACCTTTTCGGCGAAGGCCGGCGACTTCAGGATCGCGACCTCGCTCTGCAGCGCGCTGATGTCGGGGGTCATGTCGGACACCACGCCCTCGAAATTCAGGACGGTGTTCTTGCGGTGCTCGACCATGATGAGGGTTTCGGCGGTGTAGAGCGGCGTCATCCGGAAGGCGACCAGGGCCGCCAGCCCGGTGCCGAGCACGATCACCGTGCCGATCAGCAGCTTGTGCCGGCGCAGCAGGCCGGTTGTCCGGCGCACCGCACTGGCGGCGCTGGCCGACAGATCATAGGAGATGCCGGGGGAGGCGGAACCGGAGCCCCGCCGAGACTCAGGGGTATTGCGTCGGGGTTGTTCCTGAAGTTCCTGGGTGGCCAAAGGGTCCTCCTCGCGTAACGACCAGAAGCGCGGCCATAGGACCATCCGTTAGCCCGATCCTCCATTCCGGGCAGCTGATGCTGTCCGGCGGGCAGGCTCGGCGGTTCGTCCGATTGGCTGAAACGCAGTGTTAGTCCAGCCGTTGCATCGGCCATCCAGTGCATGAGGTGAGCAATGGGCGCGCAGTGGGTAGCCTTCCTGACCCTGTTGCAGTGCGGTATGGACCGTCGATGCAGGACCGGGGATAATGGGGGTTACTCGGAAGGACAGGTTCCATGACGTTCGATCGTACCGGCCGGTTGGCGGAAATCCCGGCACTTTTCCCGACATTGGCGAAGCTGGACGAGGACTCGGCGACCCTTCTGGGCAACGCCGGGCGGCGGGTGAACGTTCCGCGCGGGACCGTCCTGTTCCGTGCCGGTGACCGATGTCACACCTTCCTGATGGTTCTCGACGGCGCGGTGCGGGTGCAGATGGCATCGGAGACCGGGCGCGAGATCGTGCTGTACCGCGTCGGCCGTGGCGAGACCTGCATCGTCACCACCGCCTGCCTGCTGACCGACAAGCCCTACAGCGCCGAGGCGGTGGCGGAGACCGACATCGACGCGGTGGCGCTGGCGGCCGGCCCCTTCCACGAACTGGTGGCGCGCTCCGCCGCCTTCCGCGACTTCGTCTTCGCGTCCTTCGGCAACCGGCTGACCGGCATGATGATGCTGATCGAGGAGGTCGCCTTCGGCCGCGTCGACCTGCGCCTCGCCCGCTTCCTGGCCGACCGCCGCGACACGACTGGCAGGCTGGACACCACCCATCAGGCGCTGGCGGTGGAGCTGGGCACCGCGCGCGAGGTGGTGAGCCGCCAGTTGAAGGAGTTCGAGCGCCGCGGATTCGTGGCCCTGTCGCGCGGCCGCATCCAAGTGCTCGACCCGGCGGCCCTGCTGGCGCTGGCGGAGGAACGGTGAGGGGCAATCTTTTACCGGAGTCGGCCCCCTGTGACTCCGTCACAGACGCAAGCGGCGGCTCGGCATAAACCGGTGCGATGCGGGACGCGGGTCCCGTGGACATCGCTTCAATACCGGACAGGTGCCGCCATGAATTGCCGCAACATGGGCCCGGTGGATCGCGCGCTGCGCGCCATCGTCGGGCTGATCCTGATTTCGCTGACCGTCGTCGGTCCGCAGACCCTGTGGGGACTGGTCGGGCTGGTGCCGCTGCTGACGGCCGTCGTCGGCTTCTGCCCGGCCTACACGCTGCTGGGCATCAAGACCTGCCGGACGGAAGACCGCACCGCCTGACCGATGCGTTAGCCGGACATGCGAACGGCCCGCTCCCTTCCGGGGCGGGCCGTTCGCGTTTCCTGACCAAGAGCCTCGGCCGGAGCCGCGGATCGTCAGGCGCGCGGGGCGTGCTTGTTCAGGATGCGCTGCAGGGTGCGGCGGTGCATCTTCAGGCGGCGCGCGGTCTCGGAGACGTTGCGGTCGCACTGTTCGAAGACGCGCTGGATGTGCTCCCAACGGACCCGGTCGGCCGACATCGGGTTTTCCGGCGGCTGCGGCAGCGGCCGGCCATCGGCCAGCAGCGCCGATTCCACCGCGTCGGCGTCGGCCGGCTTGGGCAGGTAATCGACGGCGCCGGCCTTCACCGCGGCGACGGCGGTGGCGATGTTGCCGTAGCCGGTCAGCATGACGACGCGGGCGTCGGGGCGGGCGTCGCGCAGGGCCGATACCACGTCCAACCCGTTGCCGTCGCCCAGCCGCAGGTCGACCACCGCGAAGGCGGGGGCGGATTCCTGCGCCACCTCGATGCCGAGCTGGACGCAATCGACCGCGACGACGTTGAAGCCGCGCTTTTCCATGGCGCGGGCCAGCCGCGTGCGGAAGGGGGCGTCGTCGTCGACGATCAGGAGGCTGCGGGTGACGTCGCCAGTGAATGTCAGTTTGACGGCATCGCCCGACAGCAGGTCATCGGTTGTTTTGAGGGTGTCCACCGTGAAACCTCATTTCTTGGCGTTGATGGTCTTCCAGCGCACGGAAATCCGCGCACCCGTTCCGCCCTGGTTGGAATGCCCGCCGGCGGTCTGGTCGGCGGGCGGAGTGCCGGCCGGCGGATTGTTGGTGTAGCGCACGGTCGCGCCGGTCTTTTCCAGCAGCGTCTGCGCGATGAAGATGCCCAGCCCCATATGGCCGCCGCCCGTCTGCCCCTTCGGGCCGGACCGCTCGCCACGCACCGACAGGTACGGCTCGCCGATGCGGCCCAGCAGATGGGGCGGAAAGCCCGGGCCGTCGTCCATCACCGTGATGGTGACGCCGCGGCCGTCCCAGGCGGCGGCGACCGTCACCTTGTGGCGGGCGAACTGGTGGGCGTTCTGGATGAAGTTGCCGATGCCGTGGATGATCTCCGGGCTGCGGCGCAGGAAGGGCTCCTCCGCCTCGCCGACCGGGTGGGGTTCCACGACGAAGTCGATGTGGCCGAGACGATGCGGCGCCGCGGCAGCCTCGATCAGCGTGGTCAGCGGCAGCCGTTCGAACGGGTCGCCGCCATCGGCTTCCGGCTTGCGCGCCAGATCGGCCAGGATCTCGCGGCAGCGCATCACCTGGCTCTGCAGAAGCTCGACATCCTCGCCATAGGGGCTGTCGGGCGGCAGGTCGCGCGCCAGCTCCTTCGCCACCACGGCGATGGTGCCGAGCGGCGAGCCCAGCTCGTGCGCAGCCGCAGCGGCGAGGGCACCCAGCGCGCCCAGCCGCTGTTCGCGGGCGAGCGCCACCTGCGAGGCGGAGAGCGCGTCGGCGAAGCGACGCGCCTCGGCGGCGACGCGGAAGACATAGCCGGCGATGAAGACAGCCGACACCGACAGCGACAGCCAGACGCCGAAGGCATAGAGCGGCGCCATCGAGCGCACCGGCTCCTCCCACGGCAGCGGGAAGTGCCAGAGGGCGAGCGCGGTCAGGCAGATCAGGTTCAGCCCGGTCAGCAGCACCGTGCTGTAGCGCGACAGGATGGCCGCACCGACGGTCATCGGCGCCAGCAGCAGGATGGCGAAGGGATTGCTCAACCCGCCGGTCAGATAGAGCAGCAGCGTCAGCTGCAGCATGTCGTAGCTGAGATACAGCGCGGCGTCGCGGTCGGCCAGCCGGAGCCGGCCGCCGCGCTGGGCCATCGCCACCACGTTCAGCAGGGCCGACGCGCTGATGGCGGCCAGGACCGGCCCCAGCGGCAGCGGGAAACCCAGACCGAGATTGACGAAGGCCACCGCAGCCAGCTGCCCCAGCACCGCGACCCAGCGAATCAGGATCAGCGTGCGCAACGTGATGCGGCCGTCGGGCTGCGCCCAGTGCGGCGGCGAAGCGAGCGGGAGCGGTGCGGTCAGCGCGCTGGCGAAACTCACCATGATCCGTACCCCCGGCCTGCATGCATCTGGAGCGCATGCCCCTGGCGGTTGCGGCGGACACCGCCATATTCTGTGCCCATGACCGAACAGATCGCTGTCTTATCGCCCGCCATAAGGGCCGACGGATTGACCAAGCGCTTCCCGGCTCCGGACGGACGGGACGTGACGGCGGTCGACGCCATCACCTTCACCGTGCCGCGCGGCAGCGTCACCGGCCTTCTCGGCGGCAACGGGGCGGGCAAGACGACGACCATCTCGATGCTGCTGGGGCTTTTGCTGCCGACGGCCGGGACGGTGGAGATCCTGGGCGTCGACATGGCGCGCCACCGGCATGCCGTGCTTCCGCGCATGAACTTCTCCTCCCCCTACGTCGAACTGCCCCATCGGCTGACGGTGCGGGAGAACCTTACCGTCTATGCCCACCTCTACGGTTTGACATGCGTCAAAAAGCGCGTCCAAGAATTGGCCGAGCATCTTGACCTGTCGCGTTTTCTCGATCGCCCCTCCGGCGGGCTGTCGGCGGGGCAGAAAACCCGCGTTTCCCTTGCGAAAGCTTTGCTCAACGACCCGGAGCTTCTGCTGCTGGACGAGCCGACCGCCTCGCTCGATCCCGACACCGCCGACTGGATCCGGACATATCTTGAGCGGTACCGCCTTCGCACCGGCGCCACCATCCTGCTCGCCTCCCACAACATGCTGGAGGTGGAGCGGCTGTGCGACGGCGTGCTGATGATGCGGCAGGGCCGGATCGTCGACCGCGGCGCCCCCTCCGCCCTGGTCGCCCGCTATGGCCGCCAGACGCTGGAGGAGGTCTTCCTCGACATCGCCCGCGCGTCCGACGACGTTGCATCCGACGGCGGGATCCTGGCCGGGGAGGCCGCCGATGCAGCCGAATGAGGAGGCGATCCCCCATGCCATTCCAAGGGCCGACTTCTCGTTGCGGCGGGTCGGCGCCATGGTTCTGCGCTACTGGTATCTGCTGCGCGGATCCTGGCCGCGCATTCTGGAACTGGCCTATTGGCCGACCATGCAGATGATCCTGTGGGGCTACATCAACCAGTTCATGGCCTCGACCAACGGCGGCGGCAGCGGATGGGTGGCGCAGGGTGCCGGCGTGCTGGTCAGCGCGGTGCTGCTGTGGGACGTGCTGTTCCGCGGCCAGCTCGGCGTCTCCATCTCCTTCCTGGAGGAGATGTGGTCACGCAACCTCGGCCATCTGTTCGTCAGCCCCTTGCGCCCCGGCGAATGGGTGACGGCGCTGATGACCATGAGCCTGCTGCGCACCCTGATCGGCGTGCTGCCGGCGGCGGCGCTGGCGATTCCCTTCTTCGGCTATTCGGTCTTCGCGCTGGGCCTGCCGCTCGCCGCCTTCTTCGCCAACCTGATCGTGCTGGGCTGGTCGCTGGGGCTGCTGATCGTGGCGCTGATCCTGCGTTACGGCATGGGGGCGGAGGGGCTGGCCTGGATCGTCGTCTTCATGCTGGCCCCGGTCAGTGCGGTCTATTACCCGGTCTCGGTCCTGCCGGCCTGGCTGCAGCCGGTGTCGCTCGCCCTGCCGTCGGCCCATGTGTTCGAAGGCATGCGGGCGCTGGTGTTCGACGGCGTCCTGCGCTGGGACCATCTGGCCTGGGCGGTCGGACTGAACGTGGTCTACATGGCGGCCGGCATCGCCGTGTTCCTCTATGCCTTCCACCAGGCGCGCGTGCGCGGGGCCTTGCTGCAAACTGGCGAATAGCGGGCCGGCGAATAGCGGGTAGAGTGTCCGCCCAATTCCGTCAGCGACACCGGAGACCGCGCCCATGACCGCCCACACCCGCAGCCCCGACCTGTTCGACCGGCTCGTCGCCGAGGCGCGGCCGGACTGGTCGGCCTATGTCGACCACGCCTTCGTGCACGGGATGGGCGACGGGACGCTGCCGCAGGCGTGCTTCCGGCATTATCTGGTGCAGGATTACCTGTTTCTGATCCATTTCGCCCGCGCCTATGCGCTCGCCATCTACAAGGGCCGCGACCTGCGCGAGATGCGGGCGTCACTGAACGGCCTGAAGGCGATCCTCGACGTGGAGATGGACCTGCATGTCGGTCTGTGCGCCGGCTGGGGCCTGCCGGCCGCCGAGCTGGAACAGGCGGCGGAGGCCAAGGCGACGATGGCCTACACCCGCTATGTGCTGGAAACGGGCCTGCGCGGCGACCTGCTGGACCTGCATGTGGCGCTCAGCCCCTGCGTCATCGGCTATGCCGAGATCGGCCGCCGGCTGGCCGGGCTGCCCGGCGCGCTGGACGAGTCCAACCCCTACCGCGTCTGGATCGCGGAATATGCGGGGGAGGCCTATCAGGAGGTGGCGCAGGCGGCGCGGGAGAACCTCGACCGGCTGGCGGCGGACGGGATGACGGAGGCGCGCTTCCCCCGTCTGCTGACCGTCTTCCGTCAGGCCTGCCGGCTGGAAGCCGATTTCTGGGAAATGGGCATGACGCTGGCGGGGTGAAGGATCACCCCTGCTTGCCGGCCGCACCCTTCTCCCGGTCCACCGCTTCCAGAATCCGCTGCAGCGCCTCGGTGCTCAGCGGCGAATCCATGGTCAGGCCGTCGCCGAACTTGCGGAGGGCACCGATGGCGCGGCGGCGGGCGATGAACTCGTCGTCGCCGGCCTCGAACGGCTCGACCACCGGACCCTTGTAGTAGCTGCCGCGGAAGCTCCACTGGCGGCGCCCGTCGGCGCGCCATTCGCTGCCGTCGGACAGGACCATGCAGCGGCCGCCCTCTTTATAGCGCTCCACCGTTGCGATGGATTGCGGAATGGACTGGCCGCTGCGGATCGTCACGCGGTCGCCGACGCGGAAGCTGGCGGCAGTGAACATGCTGTCTCCCTGAATGGCGCACACCCCCGATGGGGCCGGAGCGCCGCAATATTCGTGAAGGCGCTGTTTTCCACCAGATGCCCCGGCAAATCCAGCGCCTAATCCAGCACCAAGTCCAATTCCCGACTCAGCCGGCCTTCTCGGCGGACGGGGGAGTGCCTGCCGGGGCCGGCGCCTTTTTCGTCAGCTGGGCGATGTAGATCCGGGCCAGCGACTTCAGGATCGGCGGCATCGCCGTCACCGCATCCTCGAAGCTGCGCTTGTCGATGACCTCGCAGATGCCGCCGGCGACTGCCACGGCGGTGACGTCGGGCTGGCGGCCGGTCAGCAGATAGATCTCGCCGAACAGCCGGCCCGGCCCGAGCGTCGCGATGTCGTCGCCCAGCGTGCCGCGGCCGGGGCGGAGCGCCACGCGGCCGGACTGGATCAGGTAGGCGGCGTTCACCGGCTCGTTTGGGCCGAAGAAGACATGCCCCTCGCGGATCATCCGGCGGTCGACCACTTTCTGAAAGGAGTTGGTGGAACGGAAATCCACCGCATTGCCGTACCGTTCGACCGCCGGCAGGCCATAGTCGCGGCGGATGGCGGCGATCAGGCTCTGCAGCAGGAACGACGCCAGCGGCGGACTGCGCTTCAGCAGCCCGCGGAAGGCGTCCCGCGTCACCTCGACGCAAGACACCTCGGTCAGCGAGCGCACGGTGGCGCTGCGCTCGCCATCGTCGATCAGCGCCATCTCGCCGACCACCGCCCCCTTGCCGACGACGCTCAGCCGCCGGGTGCCGCCGTCCGGCAGGGTCAGCAGCACCTCCAACTCGCCGGATTCGATCAGCCACGCCCGGTCGGCGCGCTCGCCCTGACGCATCATCACGATGCCGGGACCGATGGTGTAGCGCTTGGGGCCGATCGCTGCAGGCTGCGTCATGGAATGGCTCGGGACAGGCGGAAGGTCATCGCCGCACTCTACCCCAAGGCCAGGGGATCGTCAGCCGCCGGTCTTCATCACCCCGCGGCGGTCGCGCGCCGGACCGCCACCATGGCCGAGGAACTGGCGGAGAAAGGCGACGACCTCCGGCGAATCCCACTCCACCGCGCCTTCGACGCGGCCAAGCTCGCGCCCTTCCGGATCGACCAGGATGGTGGTGGGCAGGCCGCGCAGAGACAGCACCTTCATCGATTCCGATCCGGGATCGAGGAACACCGTCAGATGCTCCACCCCCGTCTTCTTATAGAAGGGCTCCACCGCCGTCCGCCCGCCGCGGTCCAGCGACAGCGCCACCACCTGGAAGGCGTCGCCGCCCAGCTGGGACTGCAGGCGGTCGAGCGACGGCATCTCCTTGACGCAGGGCCCGCACCAGGTCGCCCACAGGTTCAGCAGGATCACCCGGTCCTTGAAATCGGCAAGATCGACCCGCCGCCCTTCGGCATCGACGAAGGACAGCGGCGGCATCGGCTTCGGCTCCGCCCCCTTGAACTTCTCCAGCTTGTCGGCGCCGGTTGATGCGACCGGCGTGGCGGCATCCGCCGCGCCCAGCCGCACCACCTCGGGGGCGCCCGAGCCGGGGTTCGGCGCCGCACCGGCGCTCCACCACAGGCCGGCCCCGGCCATGCACACACAAACCGTTGCGACGGCCGCCAAAGTCCGCATACTCACGCTTCCTCGCTCCCCTTCACCCGAATGCCCCGGTATCCGTCCCCATGAGCGCCGATCAGACCCCGCCGAATTCCGCCGCCCCCACGGGCTCTGCCGCACCCGCCGCCAGCCAGATGTGGGGCGGGCGATTCGCGCGCGGTCCCGCCGCCATCATGGAGAAGATCAACGCCTCCATCGGCTTCGACAAGCGGCTCGCCGACCAGGACATCGCCGGGTCGAAGGCCCACGCCGCGATGCTGGCCAAGCAGGGCATCATAACCCAGGCCGACGCCGATGCCATCATCGACGGCCTCGACCGCGTGAAAGCAGAGATTGACGCCGGCAGCTTCACCTTCAAGGTGGAGTTGGAGGACATCCACATGAATGTGGAGGCCCGGCTGGCCGAGCTGATCGGCGAACCGGCCAAGCGCCTTCACACCGGCCGCTCGCGCAACGACCAAGTGGCGACCGACTTCAAGCTGTGGGTGCGCGACGCCATCGACCGGACCATCGCCGGCCTGACCGCGCTGCAGACCGCGCTGATCGATCTGGCGGAGCAGCACACCGGGACGGTGATGCCCGGTTTCACCCACCTGCAGGCGGCGCAGCCGATCAGCTTCGCCCATCACCTGCTGGCCTATGTCGAGATGTTCGGGCGCGACCGCAGCCGCTTTCGCGACGCCCGCTGCCGGCTGAACGAATGCCCGCTGGGCTCGGCGGCGCTGGCCGGCACCCCCTACCCCATCGACCGTTTCATGACGGCGGAGGCGCTGGGCTTCAACCGGCCGACCGCCAATTCGCTGGACGCGGTGTCCGACCGCGACTTCGCGCTGGAATACCTGTCGGCGGCGTCGATCTGCGCCATGCACCTGTCGCGCTTCGCCGAGGAGATCGTGATCTGGTGCTCGGCCCAGTTCCGCTTCATCAAGCTGACGGACGCCTTCACCACCGGCTCGTCCATCATGCCGCAGAAGAAGAACCCCGACGCGGCGGAGCTGGTGCGCGCCAAGGCCGGCCGGGTGATCGGCAGCCTGAACAGCCTGCTGATCGCCATGAAGGGCCTGCCGCTGGCCTACTCCAAGGACATGCAGGAAGACAAGGAGCCGGTGTTCGAGGCCGACGACACGCTGGCGCTCTGCGTCGCCGCCATGGAAGGCATGGTGCGCGACATGCAGCCCAACGTCCCGGCGATGCGCGAGGCGGCCGACCGCGGCTTCCTGAACGCCACCGACCTTGCCGACTGGCTGGTGCGGGAGTTGAACATGCCCTTCCGCGAGGCGCACCACGTCACCGGCCGTGCCGTGAAGGCGGCGGAGGACCGGCGCGTCGGCCTGACCGACCTGACGCTGGATGAACTGAAGGCCATCGAGCCGCGCATCACCGAAGCCGTCTATCCGGCGCTGAGCATCGAGGCGTCGCTGAACAGCCGCACCAGCTTCGGCGGCCCGGCCCCCGTCCGCGTGCAGGAGGCGGTGAAGGCCGCCCGGGAGCGTTTCCTGTGAACCGCAGCCTCACCCTGACCATCCTCGCCCTGGCCGGCGCCCTGGCGCTGGCCGGCTGCGGCAAGAAGCCGAAATTCGTCGACAGCCCGGTTCCGGAGGGTCAGGTCGATCCCTTCCCGCGCACCTATCCCAACCCTTCGCAGGACCCGAAGCCCGGCAAGCCGGCCGGTTCCGGAGTCCAGTTCCCATGAACGCCGCCCGCACCGGTTCGCCGAATGGTTCCCCGATGAGCGTCTTCGCCTACCGCAACGGCATGCTGCATGCCGAATCCGTCTCGCTGGAGGATGTGGCGCGGGAGGTGGGAACGCCCTTCTACCTCTACTCCACCGCGGCGCTGGAATCGCACTACAACGCCTATGCCGGCGCCTTCGCCGGCCAGGATGCCGGCGTCTGCTATGCTTTGAAGGCCAACTCCAACCTCGCCGTCATCCGCACCCTGGCGAAGCTGGGCGCCGGCGGCGACGTGGTGTCGGTGGGCGAGATGAAGCGGGCGCTGGCCGGCGGCATCCCGGCCGAGCGCATCGTCTTCTCCGGCGTCGGCAAGACCCGCGACGACCTGCGCGCCGCGCTCGAGGCCGGCATCCACCAGATCAATGTGGAATCGGTGCCGGAGCTGGAGGCGCTGAGCCAGATCGCCACGTCCATGGGCGTGGAGGCTCCGATCGCCTTCCGCGTCAACCCGGACGTCGACGCCAAGACCCACGCCAAGATCGCCACCGGCAAGAAAGAGAACAAGTTCGGCATCGATTATGACCACGCGCGCGAGATCTACCGCCGCGCCGCGGCCCTGCCGGGCATCAAGCCGGTCGCCATCGCCGTCCATATCGGCTCGCAGCTGACCGACCTCGCCCCCTTCCGGGCGGCTTACGAGCGGGTCGCGGCCCTGCTGCACCAGCTGCGCGAGGACGGCCACGACATCCAGCGCCTGGACCTCGGCGGCGGTCTCGGCATCACCTACAAGAACGAGGCGCCGCCCGATCTGGCCGACTATGCCGCGATGGTGCGCTCGATCACCGGCAATCTCGGCTGCCGCATCACGCTGGAGCCGGGCCGCTCGCTGGTCGGCAACGCCGGCATCCTGGTCAGCCGCGTCATCTATGTGAAGCAGGGGCTGCACCGCCGCTTCGCCATCGTCGACGCGGCGATGAACGACCTGATCCGCCCGTCGCTGTACGACGCCTATCACGGCATCGTCCCGGTGGCGGAGCCGGCCGAGGGCGTCGCTGCCGAGCCCTACGACGTGGTCGGCCCGGTGTGCGAGAGCGGCGACACCTTCGCCGTGCAGCGCCCGCTGCCGCCGCTGGCCGACGACGACCTCGTCGCCTTCCTGTCGGCCGGCGCCTATGGCGCGGTGATGGCCTCGACCTACAACACCCGGCCGCTGGTGCCGGAGGTGCTGGTCAACGGCGACCGCTTCTCCGTCATCCGCCCCCGCCCGACGGTGGAGGAGATGCTGGCGGCCGAGCGCGTGCCTGATTGGCTTTAGAAAACGCTGGCTGTAACGGTCGGCGGCGCGAAGGGAGTATGCGGCTGGCCGCCGCGGTCGATGGCCCTAGGTCAGGCTCGACCGGTCCCCGCCATGGCGGCGGGCCGGTCCGACCATGACCAGCAAGGGGAGACATCACCATGGCGATGCGGCAATCGGATGCCGAATGGCGCGGCGACCTGAAATCGGGCA
>PJUA01000380.1_pt1 | contig 27726 bp, 29 predicted proteins | sample 1512151 | NCBI WGS metagenome assembly PJUA01 (sample SAMN08177678, study PRJNA422409) | Soil metagenome, whole genome shotgun sequencing project. | isolation source: Soil enriched on filter paper: beechwood xylan treatment | place: USA: Madison | collected 2015-01-15
CGGCTTCACCAGCACATCGTCCGCCCCGGCCCGCAGGATGCCGGCGGTGGTGTTGGCGCAGCGGCGTTCGATCAGGCAGATGATCGCGGCGGTCACGTTGCGGGCGCGGAGCATGGCAACGCAGGCCTCGGTATCGCCGACGTCGCCGATGATGATCGCGTCATGTCCGATGTCGATGGAGCCATGCCCGCCCACCAGATCGCGCAGGCCATTCAGGTCTAAACGGTCATGGTTAACCTTGCACAGGGCGAGTTGCTTACCGATGGCGTCGGCGATCAGATCGGCTGGCTCAATCAGCAAAGCCTGCATTGGATTCTCCATTGTCGAGCAAGCGCAGATAAAGCATTGATTTTTACGCAATTGCGTTGATGTCACATGCTTATCACAGCCCCAAAAGAACCCATCGAAAGGCTATGTGTCAACACTTTGGGGTAGCCGAGTTGATATAGGACATTCGAGCGTTTTACCCCGTTTTAATATTTTCGTTTGGATAAACACTGGATAAATTTTTATGTAACACGGGTTTTACTTTGGAATTTGGCACGACTTTATAATGATCATCACAAGCAACCAGCACTCATCTCGCCAGCCATGGTTAACGACAGTAATCGGGTGGAAAACCACTCCTCATGAATATGAACGCTGGTTTAACCCTGATGCCCTAGCGTCGCCGGGCATCCGCGTTCGAGGAGGTTCCATGTCCGGAACGAAGGCACCCGTCTTGCCGGCGGCGGTCGCCGCTGCTTGCCTGTCCGTGCTGGCGGGCTGTGCGCAATTGTCGCAGGCGCCCGACAGCGATTACCGCCAAGCCCTTGAAAAAGCGCTCACCGCCGGTCAATGCGACGGCGATGCGGTGCGCGACATGTGGTCGGCCTATGGACGGTGGTACGCGGTGGCGTCGTCGATCGCCGGCCATCCGAAGACCGACGAGGCCGTGGCCCTGCTGCGCCAGGGCGACCAATTCCGGATCCTGAACTGCACGGAGGTGGCGCGCGCGTCCTACCGGACGCTGATCCACCGCTTCCCCGAGGACGGATATGCCGCGATGCGCGAGGCCGCGCGTGACTCGCTGCGGACGCTGCCGCCGCCGCTACCCGCTCCGGGCGGGCCGACCCAGATCAGGCCGGTCGGGGAGATTTGAGGGGTAAATCGCCCTCTCCCGGGGCGGGAGAGGGAGCCTTTTCACAGCGCCAGATCGGACGACAGAGGGCGGTCCAGCCCCAGCCAGGCGTCGGCCAGCGGGCCGACGGTCAGCGCGCCGTCCAGCCGGCAGTCGGTCAGGGCGGCGCGGAAGGTCTCGTGAAGGTCGGCCAGGGCGGAGGACGGCAATCCCGCCGCCAGACGCAGGGTCACGTCCAGCCGGCGGCCGGCGAGCGTCGCCATCAGTTGCACCGGACCCAACCGCTGCGGCCGGGCCTGCAGCACCAGGGTGATGCGGTCGGACAGGCCGTCTTCGATGCCGACGGCGCACAGCAGGCTGTCGTCGCTGTCCAGAAGCGGCACGCGCGACAGCCGCCACAGCCGTCCGTCCACCGGCTGGAAGCGCGAGGCCAGCGCCCGGTCGCCGTCGTCGAGCAGCAGCCCGCCGTCGAGATCCTCCAGCCGGGCCGCCGCCTCCGGTCCCAGCCAGCCGCGGCAGCCGTCCGCCGTCGCCGCCAGGAACAGGGCGAGCGCGGCACCGAAGGTCGAATCGCAGCGCGGCAGGCATCCCCGCGCCAGCGCCGCATCGGCCGGCGACAGCGAATCGAGCAGGTCGAGCAGGCGGCGCACGAGCGGTCCGGCCTCGTCGCCGTCATCCGTGACACGCGGGGCGGGTGGCGGCGTCGCGGCGAACTGCGCGGCCAGCAGCTCCGGCGGCGGCACATGCCGGGGGACGAGGTCGCGCCCAGCCATTCAGTTGATTCCCATTGCCTGCCGCTCCGCTCAATAGACGACGGTGTCGGCGTCGTCCGATTGCGGGATGATGATGGTGCCGTCGTCGGCCATCGCCTTGGCGACGCGGACGATCTCCGCCTGGGCGTCGTTGACGTCGCGCATGCGCAAGGGGCCCATGTTCTCGATCTCGTCCAGCAGGATCAGGCGGGCGCGCTCCGACAGCACCGACAGGAAATGGTCGCGCTGGGGTGCCGGCGCCCCCTTCAGCGCGATGGCGAGCTGGCCGGTGTCGCAGCGGCGGATCACCGCCTGCAACGACACGCGGTCCAGCCGCATCAGATCCTCGAAGGTGAACATCAGCTGCTTGATGCGCTGGGTCGGCTCCGGCATCACCGTTTCCAGATCGTCGAAGATCTCGGTCAGCGTCTCGCGGTCGATGCGGTTGAAGATGTCGGCCATCCGCTCCAGCGAATCGTTGCCGTGGGTGCGGGCGTAGTTCGCCATGAACTCGTTGTGCAGGATCGATTCGATGTCCAGCAGCACCTCGCGCTGCACCGATTCGATCTGGATCATGCGCTCGATCACCTCGGTGCGGATGGCGGGGGGCAGCAGGACCAGCACCTTGGCGGCATGGTCGGCGCGCATCTTGGACAGGATGACCGCCGCGGTCTGGGGATATTCGCCGGCAAGATAGCTGGCGAGCACTCCCTCGTTCACGTTGGACATCTTCTCCCACATGGTGCGGCCGGCGGGACCGCGGATCTCGCCCATGATCTCCGTCACACGGTCGGCCGGCAGGAAGCGGTTCAGCATCCGCTCCGTGCTGTCGTAGGAACCGACGACCGACCCGGCATTGGCGAAGCGTTCGGTGAAGATGCGCATCAGCGTCTCCACCAGATTGGAGGTGACGTTGCCGAGAGTCGCCATCGCCCGGCTGACGAGGCGGATTTCATCCTCGTCCAGCCGTTCCATCAGCCGCGAACCGCGCCCCTCGCCCCGCGCCAGGAAGATGACGGCGCTTTTCTCGATGCCGGTCAGGCTCTTGTAGTTCTCACGGATCTTGATCGGCGATCCCATGGCGTCACCTCAGAAGGAATAATCGGCGGAGGGGGCGGAGGGCGGGGCGGTACCGGACGCGTCGGCCGGCGGCAGGGCCAGAGCACGGTCGTGGCGGAAGGCGACCGCCATCACCGCACCGGCCACCAGCAGCAGCGGGTGCGGGATCAGCGGGTTTGGGTCGAGGGCGGACAGCAGCCCGGCGACCGAGCCGTCCTCCGGCACCGCGACGCCGCGGCGGCGGGCCAGGGCGAGAAGGCTGTCGGCGAGACTGGCGGGAGGCTCTGGGGTGACGCGCGGGTCGTCCATCCTCACACTCCGTAGGAGCGGATCAGGCTGCCGGCGATCAGGAACCAGCCGTCGGTCAGCACGAAGAAGATGATCTTGAAGGGCAGCGCGATCATCACCGGCGGCAGCATCATCATGCCCATCGCCATCAGGATCGCCGCCACCACCATGTCGATCACCAGGAAGGGCAGGAACAGCAGGAAGCCGATCTCGAAGGCACGACGCAGCTCCGACAGCAGGAAGGCCGGCATCAGCAGCCGCAGGTCGACGCTTTCCGCCGTCACCGGGCGCTCGTCCTTCTCCGGGGCGGTGGTTTCGGTCGCAGGCTTCGGCTTTGCTGTGAAGGCGGCGAAGGCGGCGAGGTCGCGTTCGCGGACGTGGGAGGCCATGAAGCCGCGGAAGGGCTCGATCATGCGCTCCAAGCCCTGTTCCTGGGTGACCTGCTCGTTCAGCAGCGGGCGCAGGCCGTCCTGCCAGGCGCTGTCGATCACCGGCCCCATGATGTGGAAGGTCAGGAACATGGCGAGGCTGACCAGCACCATGTTCGGCGGCGACTGCTGCAGGCCGAGCGCGGAGCGCAGCAGCGACAGCACGACGATGATGCGGGTGAAGCAGGTGACCATGATGAGCAGGCCGGGCGCGACGCTGAGCACCGTCAGCAGCACGATGCCCTGGACGATCCGCCCCGACAGGCTGGCGCCATCCGTCAGCGATCCCAAGGCGCCGAGGTCGAGCGGGGCCGCCGCGGCGGGGCCGGCGGCGAGAGTCGCGGCGAGGAGAAGGGCAAGGGTGCGGAGGCGCATGCGGGGGCTTTCGGGGGGTTCCCCCTCTCCCCCCCGGGGAGAGGGTCGGGGTGAGGGGGATGCATAAGTAGGATTCTCGGGAAAGGGCCGCCGCGCGTCCCCCTCACCCTAACCCTCTCCCCGGGGGGGAGAGGGGATTCTGCTCAATCGATCTCCAGCTCCGTGCGCACGATCTCGGTCAGGGTCACGCCCAGCCGCTGGTCCTCGACGATCACCACCTCGCCTCTCGCGACCAGACGGTGGTTGACCAGGACCTCGACCGGTTCGTCCACCTTGCGCTCCAGCTCCAGCACGGCGCCGCGGCCGAGCTTCAGCAGTTGCGCCACCAGCATGCTGGTGCGGCCAAGGACGACCTGAACGTCCACCGGCACGTTGTAGATCGCGTTCATCGGGCCGTCGTAAGGCTTGTCGCCAATCCTGTCCGGGGCCTTCTCAGCCTGCTTGGGATCGTCGTCGAGCATGTCGAGGTTCAAGGGAGGCATGAGGGTTCTCGCTTCGGATCGTTAAAGGTCGGTGGACAGCGCCGGTGTCAGGGCAGCGGCGGCGCGGTCGGTGAGGTCGGCGACGGCGGCCTCGATGGCGGCGGGATCGCGGCGGAGGGAGCCGGCGCCCCAGTTCGCCTCCACGGCGCCCACCGCCAGCGCCGGGTCGCCCTGGATGACGAGACGGCCATGGAAGACGCCCTGCCCGGCCAGCCGCTCTTCCAGCGGGAGGCAGAGCGAGGGGTGCAGGCGCAGGGTCAGCACGGGAGCTTGTCCGGCGGCGCGCAGGGCGTCGGCGGCGAGACGCTCCACCTCGGCACGGGCGACCTGATCGAGCAGGCGCGGCGCCATGCGGCGGACCAGCGCCAGCAGCACGACGGCGCCCTGGGCCTCCAGCCGCTCCATCAGGGCGGCATGGTCGGCGTCGAGCGCCCCCATCCGCTGCGCCAGTTGGTCGAGGGTGGCGGACAGCTCCGCCTCGATGCGGCGGGCGGCGGTGAGTTCACCCTCGCGGCGGCCCTGGGCCAGGCCCTCGGCCAAGGCGGCTTCGCGGGTTTGCTCCAGCGCCGCCCGGTGCTCGCGTTCTGACAAAGTCGGCAGGTCGAGCGGGTCGGCGATCTCCACCGCTTCCGGCTCCGCGACCGCGACGGGGACGCCGAAGCTGTGGTCGAAGCGGTAGCGCGGGTAGGCGGCCATCACGCCACCTCCTCATAGAGCCAGGACCGCAGGATATCGATGGCCTCGTCCGGATACTGGTCGACCAGCTCGCCCAGCCGGCGGATGGAGGAGGCGCGGACGCGGCCCTCGACGGTGCGCAGCTCGATCAGCTGGTCCATCGTCTCTTCGATGCCCAGTTGCGGCGCCATCGGGGCGGCGGCAAGGGCGGGGTCGGCTTCCGCGCCGTCGGGCAGCGCCGCACCGGCGGCGGCGGCGCCCGCCATGGCCGGGCCGGTCAATTGCGGCATGGCGCCGCCGGCCGGGGCGGACAGCGCCGGGGCTTCCGCCACCACCGGTTCCGGCGCCGGGAAGACGCGGCGGATCAGCGGACGCAGGCCGACCAGGATCACCAGGGCGGAGAGCACCAGCAGGATCACCCACTGGATCAGCGTCATGACGTTGCGGGTCAGCGTCTCGGCGATCTCGTCGCCCAGCGGACGGGGGGCGAGGTCGGGGGCGAGGTCGACGAATTCCAGATTGTCCACCGTCACCCGGTCGCCGCGCGCCTCGCTGAAGCCCATGGCGGAGCGGACCAGCTCGGTCAGGCGCTGAAGCTCCTCCGCCGAGCGCGGCTCGTACTGGCGGGTGCCGTCGGCGGCGGTCTTCCAGGTGCCGTTGACCAGCACGGCGACGCTGAGGCGGCGGACGTCGCCCGGCTCGATCACCGTTTCGCGGCTGACGTTGGAGATCTCGTAGTTGACCGTCTCCTCCTGCCGCTTGCTGTCGTTGGAGGATTGCGGCCCCTGCGCCTGGGCGCGGACGTCGCGCTGCGGCAGGTTCTGTTCGGCGGTGACCGGCGGTTCGCCGTTGGTGTCCTGGCTGCGGTCCTGCTCCTGCACGGTCTGGGTGGAGCGGACGACCTGGCTGTTGGGGTCGAAGGTCTGGCTGCGCACCACCTCGCGCTTGGTCTCCACCTCGGCGGCGACCTGGACACGGACATTGCCGGCGCCGAGCCGGGCGGTCAGCATCTGCTCCACCGCGCGGGCGACGCGGGTTTCCGCCGCGACGCGCAGCCCGTCGGTGCGGGCCGAGGCCAGCCCCGGCCCGTCATCCTCGGTCAGCAGAAGCTCGCCGGAGGAATCCATCACCGTCACCGCGCTGGGCTTCAGGTTGGGCACGGCGGCGGAGACGAGGTGGCGGATCGACAGGGCCTGCTTGCGGTCCATCGATCCCCGGCCGCGCATGCGCACCACCACCGACGCGGTCGGCTTGGGGGCGTTGCGCGAGAACTCCTCGCGTTCCGGCAGGACGATGTGGACGCGGGCGGCCTCGACGCCGGACAGCGTTTCGATGGTGCGGCCGAGTTCGCCCTCCATGGCGCGCAGGCGGTTGATGCGCTGCATGAAGCTGGTGATGCCGAGCGGCTTGTCGGTGTCGAACAGCTCGTAGCCGACGCCGCCGTGGGACGGCAGGCCCTTTTCCGCCAGCGCCATGCGGACGCGGGAGACGTCGGCCTGCGGAACGCTGATCGTCGTGCCGTCGAAGCCGGCATTCACCGGCACGCCCATCTCCTGCACCGCCTTGGCGATGCGGCCGGCCTCCGCCGGTTCCAGGCCGCTGTAGAGCGCGGTCATGTGCGGCTGCGACAGCAGCAGCGCCATGCCGGCGACGGCCAGGACGATGCCGAGACCGGTGCCCGCCAGGACGAGCAGCCGACCGCGCCCCAACGACCGCAAGGTGTCGATCAGACTGTCCACGGTTCCCCGCACCTTTAAAGTTTCTGAAAATCGGCGGGCCTAGTCTTCGCCCTGCACACCCCGTCACGCTAACGGCGCGACTTTTAAGCGGAGTAAAAAACGGGAGCGGTGCTGAAGACAAAACTTCTAAAACTTTACCCGTTTCTTGATTTACTAAAATTTTCGGCAATGTCCGGCGGGATGGAGCGATGATTACACGACTTGGCATGGCGAAAACGGGGGCAGCGACGGGAGCGGCGCGGGACGAAGTCCTGAACAGGCTGCGCGGGTCGGGGCGGATCCTGGTGATCGCCCTGCCGGTCGCCCGGCTGCTGGCAGGATTGGTGGCGCTGGGCGCGGTGGCGGCGGCCGGGATCGGCGGCTATTGGCTGGCGGCGGGCACTGAAGCCGTGGAGCGGCTTTGGGTGCCGTCGGCGGAGACCGCGCCGGCCGACGTGGTGGTCGACATGCCGGAACTGGTCGTCAACCTGCGCCGCGACACGCCGTCCCGCTTCCTGAAGATCGGCCTGTCGCTGACCGTCGCCCACCACGACCGCCAGACGCTGGAACAGGCGATGCCGCAGTTGACCGACAGTCTGCAGGAATTCCTGCGCAATCTGGACCAGGACGACCTGGAAGGGTCGGCCGGGCTGCACCGCCTGCGCAGCGAGATCAGGCGCCGCTTCAACCTGATCCTGTCCGACCCCGCCGGCCGGCGCGACGTCGTCACCGACGTTCTGCTGCGCAGCCTGCTCACGCAATAGCGACCTCCAGAGGCACCGGATGACCGACACCCCCGCCCCGCCCGCCCCATTGATGGCCACCCCGTCCATGGCCGCCCCGTCCATGCCCACGTCCACACTCGTCGCCGACGAGGATGCGGACTGGTCCGACGCCGCGTGGGAACTGGCCGCGGCACAGCAGACCACTGCGCCCGCTCCGCCCGCCGCAGCAGAGGCCGCAGAGGCCGAGGCGATGGCCGAGGCGATGCAGCAGGCGCTGAGCGGCGAGACCAAGACGCTGAGCCAGGAGGAGATCGACCGGCTGCTGAATTTCGGCGCGCCGGAAGGCGGCGGACCGGAGATGAGCGCCATCCAGCGGCTGGTCAGTTCGACCACGGTCAACAAGGACCGGCTGCCGATGCTGGACGTGGTGTTCGACCGCATGGTGCGGATGCTGAACACCTCGCTGCGCCAGTTCGCCTCTACCAACGTCGAGGCGTCGCTGTCGAAGATCGAATGGCTGCGCTACACCGATTTCCAGGACGCCATCGAACTGCCGGCCCTGATCGGCGTCGCCCGCGCCGAGCCGTGGGACAACCAGATGCTGGTGACCATCGACAGCGCGCTGATTTATTGCATGATGGATGTGCTGCTGGGCGGGCGGCGGTCGCGGCCGGGGCGGATCGACGGGCGCGCCTACACCTCCATCGAACGCAAGATGACCGAGCGGATGATGAAGGTGGTGCTGCAGGATCTGGGGCAGTCCTTCGATCCGCTGGCGCAGGTGGATTTCGTCTTCGACCGGCTGGAGGTGAACCCGCAGTTTGCCACCATCACACGGGCCACCAACGCCATCATCCGCGTGCGCATCGCCGTGGAGGTGGAGCGCCGCACCGGCCACATCGACATCGTCATCCCCTATGCCACGCTGGAGCCGATCCGCGGCAAGCTGGTGCAGATGTTCATGGGCGAGAAGTTCGGCCATGACACGGTGTGGGAAAGCCACCTGAAGAACGAACTGATGCGCTCCAAGCTGGAGCTGGTCGCCGTGCTGGCGGAGACCAAGGTGCCGCTGGGCGAGGTACTGGCCTGGCAGAAGGGCCAATCGCTGAAGCTGCGCATCAATCCCGATTCCACCGTCCTGGTCTTCAGCAAGACCATCCCGCTGTTCGCCGGACACATGGGACAGCGCAACGACAACATCGCGGTGAAGATCGACACCGATCTCGACACCAAGCAGGAGCTGATCGATGGTCTCCTTTCTCATTGACGCGGCCCTGGCGGTGATGCTGGTCACGGCGACCGCCTATCTGGTCATCGTCAACAAGCGGCTGAAGCTGCTGCGCACCGGCCAGTCCGAGATCAACGCCCTGGTGTCGACCTTCTCCAAGTCGATCGACGACACCGACGCCTCGATGAAGCGCATGGTGACGTCGGCGACCGAGATCGCCGCCCGGCTGTCCGACGATCTCGACCGCGCCAAGGGCATGAAGGAGGACATGGCGCTGATCCTGGGCTCCTGCGAGCGCACCACCGCGCGCATGGAGGAGTCGGTCCAGCATGCCCGCGCCCTGCTGCGCCGCCTGGACGAGGGCGCCATGCGCGCCACCCGCAACCGGGCGCGGGCGGAGGGTGTCGAGGCCGTGGAGGGCGTGGCGAAGCCGGCCGAGGTGACCGCAGAGGCGCCGGCAAGCTCCCCCCTGGTGTCCGCATTGAAAGCGGCCGAGGTGGATCATGGCGAATTCCGGGCGCTCGAAACCGCTCTGCGCGCCGTCGCCGGCCAGCCTGCCGAAGCCGCCGCTTCCGCCGCTCCCGCCGGTCCGGCGAAGGCGGCGGCCAGCGCCTTCTACGCGCGGCTGCGCACCGTCGGGTCCGAGGTGTCGGCATGATCCCGCGCATCCTGCCCATCACCCTGGTCGCCGTGCTGATGGTGCTGCCGCTGAAGCTCGGCGCGCTGGTCGACGGTTTCCCGGTGATCGCCCAGCAGTTCGACCGTGAGTTCGGCGCCCATGAACGGCCCTGGGCAACCGATCTGAAGGCGGCCGACCTGAAGGCAACGGATCCGAAGGCGGCGGAGGCTGCTCCGGCGCCCGCTCCGCTGCCGGTTTCGACGCCGGTCGCCGAGCTGCCGCCGCCGGTGGCGCTGGCGCCGCCGAACTGCGCCGATCCGCTGCTGCGCGCCGCCATCGACGAGCAGAAGGCCGACAGCGCCGGCCGCCAGAACCGCCTGCGCGAGGCCGAAGCGGTGCTCGCCGCGACGGAGGCGCGGGTCGGCACGCAGATCCAGCGGCTGAACGGCGTGAAGCGCGAGGTCGAGGCGCTGATGACCCAGCGCTCCACCCTCCAGCAGGAGGATTTGAAGCGGATGGTGTCGATCTATGAGGCGATGAAGCCGCGCGACGCCGCCCGCATCCTGACCGACATGGAAACGGACATCGTGGTGGACGTGCTGGACCGCATCACCGAGCGGCGCGCCGCCCCGATCCTGGCCGAGATGGCCGACGCCAAGGCGCGCGAGGTGACGCGGCTGATCCTGCAGCGCCGCGCCCTGCCCGGCGACCGCAAGGCCGCTCCGGCGGTGGTGGGGGCCGCGGTTCCCGTCACCGCCGGCATTCCGCGCCCCACCCTGACGAATTGAGCGCCATGACCAGCATGCCCGATGCCGTCTCGGCTCCGCCCCGGCCGGCCGCAACCTCCGCTTCGGCCCAGCGTGGCGGCTCGTCCGGCGACGACGCGCGCGACGAGGACTTCGCCAGTCTGGTGGACGAGACCGCGGAGGAGGAACCCGACGATGCGGCCCGCCCCGACCGGCTGCGCAAACGCAAGGAGCCGAGAGCGGACGACCCCGTCGCCGCGCAGGGTGCGATCACCCAGGCGGTGGTGCAGGCGAGCGGCACCGACGCCCCGCTGATGCCCTGGATGATGGCCGCCGCTCCGGCAGCCCCGGCAGCCCCGGCAACCACTGTGCCCACGGCAACGGTCGGCAAGGCGACGACGCCGGGATCCGCCGCTCCGCAGGCGGCAGGGCCGACCGGCGAGGCCAAGCACCCTGCCGGGCAGACCGCCGCGACCGCACCGGCAACCGCGCCGCAGCCGGTGCCCACCCCGTCCGTACCCGATGGGTCGGCCGGACAGGCCGAAACGGCGGCACCCGCAGCCGCCGATGCCGCGGCACAGGGCGGTGCCGATCGGACCGCCGAGGCGCCGGCGCCGCTCCAGACCGTGCAGGCCGGTTTGCCGGCCATGGCCGCTGCAGCGCCGAATACGTCTGCCGAAGCGCCCCCCTCCCCGGACGGGCGCGAGAGCCGGCGCGATGAAAGCAGCGATCCCCGCACCGCCATCCGCGGCGCGCATGGCGCCGGCCGTCAGGGCGCCGCCGCCGGGAAGGCCGAACAGGCCGCCAGCGCACCCGCCGCCCCCCAATCCGCACAGCCAGGACAGCCGGCCCCCGATGCCGCTCCCGCCCTTGCCGGCCGGGATCCCGCCCCGCCCTTCTCCGCTCCGCCGAGCGCGGGCAGCGGCGATGCCGCGGCCACCGGGTTCGAGGCGGTGCCGCCTCTGCCGGCCCAGGCGGCCACCCACTATGCCGCCGCCGCGGCCTCCGGCCGGGCCGCCACCGCGCACAGCCCGGCGATGGCGCAGCTGGCCGCTCCGCTGGTCCGTGTGGCGGAGAGCGGCGGCGGCGAGTTCCACATCGACCTCGCCCCGGCGGAGCTTGGCCGCATCCGCGTCGTCGCCGACGTCAGCGACGGCAAGGTCTCGCTGACCGTCCAGGCCGAACAGGCCGACACGCTGGCCCTGCTGCGGCGCGATCTGACGCAGCTGGAACGCGCGCTCGGCGATGCCGGGCTGTCGCTCGACAGTTCCAACCTGCAGTTCTCGCTTCAGGGCGACGGGCAGTCGCGCGGCTTCGCCGCTCCCGACCGGGGCGACAGCTCCGGCGGCTGGCGGATGCAGGCCGAGGCCGTTCCCGAACCCGCCACCGAATTCGTTAGCGACCGGTCGCTGCGCCCGATCGACGGGCTGGTCGACGTCACCGTCTGAACAGGAAAGACCTTTCCGCCATGACAACTACGTCCGGTACCACCACGCCCAGCACCGGCCTGATGACCGCCGCGAAGACGAATGCGGCGGCCTCCACCGAAGAGACCAAGAAGCCCACGGTCGATTACGAATCCTTCCTGAAGCTGCTGACCGCCCAGCTGCGCAACCAGGACCCGCTGGCGCCGATGGACGCCACCCAGTTCATGACCCAGCTGGCACAGCTGTCGACGGTGGAGCAGTCGATGCGCTCCAACGACACGTTGGGCAAGGTGCTGGACACACTGAAGAGCAGCGGCATGCGCATGGACATGGCCCTGCTCGGCCGCAAGGTGGAGGTGGCGTCGGACCAGCTGTCGCTGACCGACGGCAAGGCGCAGGCCGCCTACACGGTCGAGGGCACGCCGGCCAGCGTGAAGCTGGAGGTGCTGACCAGCGCCGGCAGCGTCGTCTACAGCAGCCCCGGTTCGCTGAAGACGGGCCGGCAGGTCTTCGACTGGACCGGCAAAACGGCGAGCGGCGGCACCGCGCCGGACGGCGTCTATACGCTGCGGGTGACGGCGAAGGACAAGGACGGCAAGGCGCTGAACACCGCCACCGTCGTCACCGACACGGTGGCCGAGGTGCGCAGCGTCGACGGCGCCAGCAAATTTGTGCTGAAGAATGGCGCCACGGTGGATTCCAGCGCGGTGCTGTCGGCGTCGTGAGGTGAAGCGCCCTCTCCCGCCCCGGGAGAGGGAGGGGACCCGCGCCGAAGGCGTGGGGAGGGTGAGGGGTGATCCAGACATGAACCCCTTATCCTTGCTTTACCCCTCACCCTTCCCATGCTCCGCATGGGCCCCTTCCCTCTCCCGGGGCGGGAGAGGGAGGTGTTCAGGAAGATCACAAGCGCGTGTTGTCCTGGCGCAGCAGGCGGTCGATCAGGACTGCGCGGATCGGTTGGACGTTTTCGCGACTGAAGGAGCCGTTGGCGCCGGCCAGGAGCGCGGTGGCGACGCCTTGCGGGTCGACCGCCAGGCCGTTGAAGCGGCCGTGGCCGGCGAGGTCGAACAGGGATTCCAGCATGGCGCTGCGGGCATGCGGCAGGCGGCGGCGAACCAGAAGCGCATCGTCGGCGCTGGACGCCTCCAGCGTGACCTGGGTCAGGATGAAGGCGATGGTCCGCCCGCGCTCCAGCATCGGCACGACCAGCTGGCCGGCCTCGACGTAATAGGGGCCGCCGGCGACCGGTTCGGCGGGAGCGGCGGGGGCGGAGTCTTGAGGGGCCTTGATGCGGCCGAAGCCGTAGCCGCCGGCGAAGGCGAGCATCGCAGCCACGGCGAACAGCAGGACGGCTTTCATGGCGCGGGTTCCCGAACAGGCCGGATCATCAGAAGGGCCAGATCATCAGAAGGGAAGAATCACGTCCAGCACCTGCTGGCCGTAGCGCGGCTGCTGCACATCGGTGATCTGGCCGCGGCCGCCGTAGGTGATGCGCGCCTCGGCGATCTTGTCGTATTCGATGGTGTTGGCGTTGCTGATGTCCTCGGGACGGATGACGCCGGCGATGCGCATCTCGCGCAGTTCGTAGTTCACCCGCACCTCCTGCCGGCCGGCGATGACGAAGTTGCCGTTCGGCAGCACCTGGGTCACCACGGCGGCGACGCGCATGGCGATGCGTTCGTTGCGCTGGATGGTGCCGTTGCCGCTCGACGTGCTGGAGCTGTCGAGATCGACCAGACTGGACGGATCGACGGCATCGGGCAGGATGGCGGGAAGGCGGCTTTCCAGCCCGAAGAAGTTGGGCATGCCGGCCTTCTCGTTGTTGGTGCGCCCGCGCTGGGTGCTGTTGCGCAGCTGCGCCTGGTCGGAGATGTCGATGACGACGGTCAGCAGGTCGCCGACCGCCTTGGCGCGGGGATCGCGGAAGAAGTCGCGTGATCCGGTGCGCCACAGCGAACTCGGGATCTGCTCGGCCGTCGAGGGTCGCGGCATCGGCAGCGAGATCACGCGGGCTTCCGGCTGCAGCGCCGGGTTGGAGATCTCCGACAGGGCGGGAGCGCTGCCGATGTCGGCCAGCCGCGCGCAGCCGCCCGTCGCAAGCGAAAGCAGCAGGATGGGGACGAGCGCGGTGCGCATCTGGGAAGCTCCCTTCATCGGATATCTCAGGGCTTTGCTGCTTGCGGGACGCGCGGGCCGCTCACCGAAACGGTCTCGGCCCCGGTGACGGTGCCGGTGACGACGGTGCTGCTGGCGATGTTCATGACGCGGACGGTGTCGCCGACGCCGCCCTCCTGCAACGCACGCCCGCGGGCGGCCAGCAGCAGCGCGCCATCCTCGTAAACAAGCGTCACCGGCCGGTTGCGCTGAACAACGATGGGGGCGCCGACCGATCCCACTTGGACCAGCCGCCCGGTGGAGAGCTGGCGGCGCGGCGACTGGCCGATCAGCGAATCGGCCGAGGCGATGAAGCCGGCCCCGGCACGGTCGAGCGACAGGCGGATGGTGGTCAGGTCGGACGCTTCGATGATCTCGCCCGGCCGGATGCGGCGGACCGGCACCGGCATCGTCACCTCGACGTCGGCCCGGCCGCTCAACTCGACGACATGGCCGCCGCTGAGGATGCGGGCCTGGAAGATGCCGGTGCGGGGGTCGAGGCCGATGTCGCGCACGGCGTCCACCGGCCCGTCGAAGGGGCGGCCCAGCGTCAGCGCCACCTGCGCGTCCGGCGGAACCGAGGGACCGAGGGAGGCCAGCAGCTCCTCCGCCAGCCGCGTCTCGACCGGTCCGGCGGCTGCCGGGAGGGGAAGCGCCAGCATGGTCCCGAGCAAGAGGCCCGTCAGTGATTGGCGGAGGATTCGCGGCACAATCGTCACCGCATGTTGGTCATGGTGGAGGCCATCTGGTCGCCGGCCTCGATCACCTTGGCGTTCATCTCGTAGGCGCGCTGGGCGGAGATCAGCTCGGTGATTTCCTGCACGACGTTGACGTTGGAGGATTCCAGATACTTTTGGCGGATGGTGCCGAAACCGGCCTGACCGGCCAGACCCTCCTGCGGTTCGCCCGACGCCGGGGTGGCGCGGAACAGGTTGTCGCCCAACGCCTCCAGCCCGCTGTCGTTGACGAACACCGTCATCGCCAGCTGGCCCTGGTTGACCGGCTGGGCCTTGCCGTCGACATAGGCCAGCACCTCGCCGGAGCGGTTGATGACCACCTCGCGCGTGCCCTGCGGCACGGTGATGCCGGGGGCGACGGTGAATCCGTCGGCGGTGACGATGGTGCCTTCCGGCGACAGCTTGAAGCTGCCGGCGCGGGTGTAGACGGTCTCGCCGCCGGGCTGGGTCACGTTGAAATAGCCGCGCCCCTCGATCGCCAGATCCAGCTCGTTGCCGGTGGAGGTCAGGTTGCCGGTGGTGTTGATGCGGTTGACCGAGGTCGGCCGCACGCCCAAGCCCACCTCGACGCCGGTCGGCACGATGGTGCCCGAATCGGTCGACTGGCTGCCCTGCCGGCGCTCCGCCTGATACATCAGGTCCTGGAATTCGGCGCGCGAGCGCTTGAAGGCCGTGGTGTTGATGTTGGCGATGTTGTTGGAGATGACCTCGACGTTCATCTGCTGGGCCATCATGCCGGTGGACGCGATGCTGAGCACGCGCATGGACTGACTCTCCCTTTGGAACTTTAAGAGGATTTGCCGAGGCGGTTGATGGCGGAGCGCAGCAGGTCCTGCCCGTCGTCCACCATCTTGGTCACCGCCTGATAATCGCGGGTCAGGTCCATCATCCGGCCGATCTCGACGATGCCCTGCACGTTGGAGCGTTCGACCTTGCCCTCCACCAGACGGGTGTCGGGGGCGGGGCGCGCCTCCATGCCGTCGGCCGGTTCGAACAGCAGGTCGCCGGTCTGCTTCAGCGCCTGCGGGTTGTCGAAGCGCGAGACGGCGATGCGGGCGATCACGTTGCCGTCGGCCGACAGCAGCCCGTCGGAGCCGATGCTGATCTTGGCCGCGTCGGACGGGATGGCGATGGGCCGCCGGCCGTCGTCCAGCACCGGGTGGCCGTTGGGACCGACCAGCGTGCCGTCGGCATCGCGGCGCAGCCGGCCGTCGCGGGTGTAGCGCACGCCGTCCGGCGTCTGCACCGACAGGAAGCCGTCGCCGTCCAGCGCCACGTCATAGGGGTTGCCGGTCTCGGTGAAGGCGCCGGCACGCAGATCCGTATAGGTGGAGCGGTCGATGGTGAAGGCGATGCGGTCGGTCGGCTTGCGTCCGCCGGCTTCCATCGCCGCTTCGAACAGGGTGCGTTCGCCACGGAAACCGACCGTATTCATATTGGCGACGTTGTTCGCCACGACGTCCAGCTGCCGCCGCAGCGCCATCTGGCGCGACAGTCCGATGTAAAGCTGGTTCTCCATCGCCGAACTCTCCGGTTTTGAACTCCGCCTTAATCTGGACGAGGCAGTTTAAAGCCGGGTTTCAACCTGAGCCGTTCCGGCCGATGCCTTACCGGTCTTGATTCGGGTTTGGCGATCATTTCGATAAAATGCGAGACGACTGTGATGAAACGGCGCCCGGAGAACGCACTGACGCTTGGTTCGACGCTGGTCCTCGCCCTGCTGTCGGGGACGGCGCAGGCCGCGACCGTCCGCGCGCAGCTGGGCGACCATGGCGACTATTCGCGGCTGGTGCTGTCGGTGCCGAAGGGGATGGAGCCGGTGGCGGTGGTCGATGGCTGCGTCTTGCGCATCAGCGTGCCCGATCCGCTGCGTTGGCCGCTGGCGAGTTTGCGCGACAGCTTCTCCCGCCGGCTGTCGGACTTCGTGACGGCGGACGGCGGGCGCAGCCTGACCGCGACGGTGCCCTGCGGGGCACGGGTGGCGAGCGTCATGGAGCGCCGGAATTTGATCGTCGATGTCGGCGGACCGCCGGTTCCGGGTGTGAAGCCGGGGGTGGCGGGGGATGGGGCGGTGGAGGTGGCGGCGGAGGTCGTCGTCGCGACTGCGCCGCCGGAGGTCGCACCGTCTGTCGGTGTCGCTGAGGTCGTTGAAGCGCTGAACCCGATCGGTACGGCGAACGCTGCGGCGATGACTCTCCCTCTCCCGCCCCGGGAGAGGGAAGGGGCCCAAGCGCAGCTTGGGAAGGGTGAGGGGGATTGCAAGAATCAAGGTGCTCCATGTTCGGATAGCCCCTCACCCTCCCCACTGCGTGGGTCCCCTCCCTCTCCCGGGGCGGGAGAGGGCGTATCTCCTCCCCTCCCCGTCGTTGCCAGCCTGGAAGGCGAAGTCCGCGACAGCATCCAGCAGACCTTGCGGCAGCTTGAGCGCATGCCGGACCGCACACCGAACCCCGCGACACAGGCCGCCGAACCGCCCAAGCCGCCCGCCCCGCCGCCGATCGGGGCGATGGATCTCGCCGGCTGGGCCGGGGAGGATTTCAACCGCAAGCGCGAGGTGCTGCAGGCCGCCATCGAAACGGCGCGGGGCCGTGCGCGGGTCGAGGCGCAGATCGCGCTGGTCCGCTTCCTGCTCGCCCGCGCCATGGACGAGGAAGGGCGCGCGGCACTGGAAACGGCGGGCAGCCTGTCGCCGGCGCCGGACCAGCGCTATGCCCTGCGCATCCTGGGCGACGCCTTCCGCGCGCTCGACCGCGAGGACGCGCCCGACGACAATCTGTTCGTCCAGCTGCCGGCCGGCGCCATGCCCGACCACAATGTCTGGCGCAGCGCGGCCCTGGCGCCGACCCGCTGGGCGGCGGCGAAGGAGGGGCTGTCGATCGCGCTGCGCCGGCTGCTGGACTATCCGGCCGACCTGCGCAGCCGGCTGCTGACCACACTCGCCGCCGCGGCGGACGAGGCGGGGGACAGCGCGGCGCTGAACCTGATCGTGCTGGAGATGATCACCGTCGATTCCGCGGGCATGACCGATGGCCGGCTCGACTATTTCCGCGGCCGGCTGGCGGAGCTGAAGGCGACACCCGATGCGGCGCTGGAGCGCTATGACGCCGCGGCGGCCTTGCGGCGCGGTCCCTTCGCCCGCCGGGCGGAAGTGCGGGCCATCGAACTGCGCCGTGGCCTGGGCCGGCTGGACGAGGACGGCGCCATCAAGGCGCTGGAAGCGTTGCGCTTCGCCTGGCGCGGCGACGACGTCGAGACGGATGCGCTGGCGGCACTCGGCGGCGCCTATGCGCGCAGCGGGCGGACCGACGCGGCACTCGACATCTTCGGCCTGCTGGGACGGCGCTTCGGCGCCACCGCGCGCGGGCGCGACGCGCTGACGGCCGGGCGCAGCCTGCTGGCTGCCGTGCTCGACCGGCTGGAGCAATCGCCGCCGGGCGGGCTCTATGCGCTGGCGCTCCAGGCGCGGCACGGGCGGCTGGTGACGCTGGCCGACACGGCCGACGGCCGGCTGCGGCGGCGCCTCGCCGGCCTGCTGCTGCGCGACGGCTATGGGGTGGAGGCGACCCGCATCCTGCATGCGTTGACCGAACGGGCGACCGGTCCGCGCCGGGCGGAGCTTGGCGCCACGCTGGCCCGCGCCCTGATCGACGGCGGGCGCGAGGGGGAGGCGCTGGACGTGCTGGCCCGCACCGGCGGTGCCGGACTCGAGCCGGAACTGGCCGAACGCCGGGCGCTGCTGCGGGCCGACGCGCTGCTCGGCGACGGCGATACGGTGCGGGCGCTCGACGCGCTGCGGGGGTTGGGCGGGGCGGAGGCGGCGCGGCTGCGGGCGCAGGGGCTGTTCGCCGCCGGGGAATGGCGGGCGGCGCGGACCGCCTTCGCCGAACTGGCCGCCGAACTGAAGGCCACCGGAGCGGAGCCGACGGCGGACGATCTGGCTCTGCAGGGGCTGTCGGCCTATCTGGCCGGCGACGCCGATGCGACGCGCGGTTTCGGTGACGCGGAACGCGCGCGGCTGGCCGGCACCCGCTGGGCCGGGCTGCTGGACGCGTTCGCCCCGCCGCCGGCCGACGGGCCGCTGCGCGCGGAGTCGGTGGAGCGCGACCTTGCCGCGGCCAGCGCGCTCGACCGGCTGGCGCGGGGGTGGCGGGGACCCCACTGACCTTTGGGCCCTGATCCGTAAAGCCGCTTTAAACGGCGGGCTGTAGCGTCGGCGGACTGTTGCCCCCAATCGCGATGGCTTTTGCACATCCGGAGAAGAAGACATGCGCTTGATGTTCGGGTTGATCGCGGTGTTTGCCAGCGTGCTCGGCGGGTTCTATGCGATGGGCGGGCGGATGGCCGTGCTGTGGCAGCCGGTGGAGATCGTCATCATCATCGGCGCCGGCATCGGCGGCTTCGCCATCGCCAACAGCCCGTCGGTCCTGCGCGACACGCTGCGCGCCGTCGGCGCCATCGCCCGTGGGCGGACCACCCCGAAGAACGACTATCTGGACATGATCGCGCTGGTCTATGGCCTGCTGCGCGTCGCCAAGTCCAAGGGCATGTCGCAGATCGAGGCCGACATCGACAAGCCGGCCGAAAGCCCGCTGTTCACCCAGTTTCCCAACGTCCTGCGCTATGACCGCTGCATCACCTTCCTGTGCGATTACCTGCGCCTGATCGCGCTGGGGCAGGACAACCCGCACGACCTGGAATCGCTGATGGCGGAAGAGCTGGACACGCTCGGCCGTGAGCTGAACCAGGTGCCGAAGGCCTTGCAGAACCTGGCCGACGCGCTGCCGGCGCTGGGCATCGTCGCCGCGGTGCTGGGCGTCATCAACGCCATGGGCGCCATCAGCGAGGCTCCGGAGGTGCTGGGCCATATGATCGGCGGGGCGCTGACCGGCACCTTCCTCGGCGTGCTGCTGTCCTACGGCATGGTCGGTCCGATCGCCAGCGCCGCCCGCCAGCGCCGCGAGTCGGAGCTGAACATGTATTTCTGCATCAAGGCGGCGCTGTGCGCCTACCTGCGCGGCAGCCCGCCGCAGGTCTGCGCCGAATATGCCCGCAAGGTGCTGTACACCGACATCCAGCCCAGTCTGGCGGAGGTGGAGGTCGCCACCACGCTGTCGTCGTCGCAGGCCAAGGCCCGCGACGGCCGTCAGGCGGCGTGACCGGCCATGCCGCGCAAGACCGCCCTCCCCCCGATCATCGTCAAGCGCCACCTCGGCAGCCATGACGAGGAAGAGCACAACGGCACCTGGAAGCTGGCCTATGCCGACTTCGTGACGGCGATGATGACCTTCTTCCTGGTGATGTGGCTGATGAACATCACCACCACCGAACAGCGCAAGGGCATCGCCGACTACTTCAACCCGGTGGCGGTGTCGCAGAGCAATTCCGGCGCCGACGGCATGCTGGCCGGCCGTTCGGTCGACAAGAGCGGATCGCTGACCACTCCGAACGCCGCCGGCGATCAGGCGAGCCCGGTGGCCTCCCCGCCCGTCGTCGCCTCGGTCGGTGACAGCGACCGCCAGCCGGCTGGCCGCAAGGATCCGATGCCGCACCCGCCCGGCGGCACCGTTCCGCCGGTGGACCTGCTGCGCAATGCGACGGAGAGCGCGCCCGCGACGCCGGCCACCCAACAGCCGGCGCCCGGCGTCAGCGCCACCCGCGCGGAGCTGGAGGCGTTGCTCGACCGCCAGTCGTCCGAGTTGACGGAGCGGGTGGCGCTGGAGACGCTGGAGCGCGACTTGCGCCAGCGCATCGCCGCCTCGCCGGACCTGAACGGCCTGCAAGGCAGTCTGGTGATCCAGCAGGTGCCGGAAGGCTTGCGCGTGCAGCTGACCGATCAGGCCCGCTTCTCGATGTTCAAGGTCGGGTCGGCCCAGATGAACGAGCCGGGGCGGCGGCTGATGCGGATGGTGGCGTCGGCGCTGGTATCGGTGCCGAACCCGATCGGCATCACCGGGCACACCGATGCGCTGGGCTATGCGCCGGATACCAAGTACGGCAACTGGGAACTGTCGAGCGACCGCGCCAACGCGGCACGGCGCGAGCTGATCGCCAGCGGGATTCCGGGCGGGCGCATCGTCCGGGTGGAGGGGCGCGCGGATCTGGATCATTTCGGGGCGAGCGATCCGCTCGATCCCAGCAACCGGCGGATCAGCATCACGTTGCTGCGGCGGTAGGTGGAATTGGCGGCGTTAGACCCCCACCTATCCTCCCCCGCTGGGCGGGGGAGGGACTGCCGCCGCTCTCCCACACAAGCACTTGCCCCCTCCCCCGCCCAGCGGGGGAGGGTTGGGGTGGGGGCATCGTCAGCCGACACCCAACCAAATAAAACCCCCATACATTTTAACAAAACCCCTCAGCTTTTCCTTTAAAGCCCCTTTAAAACCCCTTCGCTACCGTTAACCCCGCCAGTCATCCGCGGAGAATCCCGGAACGCACAACCCCCTTCCGTTCGACGGTTGACCAGAGGATTCCAAGGATGAGCCTGTACAGCGCCATGCGTTCCGGTGTCAGCGGCATGTCCGCGCAAAGCTCGCGCCTTGCCGCCATTTCGGACAACATCAGCAATTCCCAGACGGTCGGCTACAAGCGGGCCACCGTGGATTTCTCGACCCTGGTCACCGCGCCCGGAAGCCGCAGCACCTACACCGCCAGCGGCGTGCAGTCCGCCACCCATTATCAGGTGCAGCAGGACGGCACGATCATGGGCACCAGCTCCACCACCGACATGGCGATCAGCGGCAACGGCTTCTTCGTCGTCGGCAACAAGGCGTCGGGCACGCCGCAATATTCGCTGACACGTGCCGGCAGCTTCCTGCCCGACGAAACCGGTTTTCTGCGCAACAATGCCGGCCAGTATCTTCAGGGCTGGAAACTGGACGCGAACGGCAATCTCGGCACCGTGAGCACAACGCGGTTCGACGATCTGAAGACCATCAATGTCGGCAATCTCGCCTATGGCGGCAGCCGCACCACCCAGATGGGATTGACCGGCAATCTGCCGGCGCAGGCGACAGCCGGAACCAGTTTCGCCACCACCACCACCTTCTACGATGGTCTGGGCAACCCGCAGGACATCCAGTTGAACTGGACGATGACCACAGAGCCAGATCCCAAGGTTCCTACCAACGGGGTCTGGACGCTCGCCATCAATCCTCCCGCCAACTACAAGCTGGATCCGACCCCGGCTGCTACGGATCTCACCTTCACCTTCGCGTCTGTCGGTCCCTATGCCGGAAAGATGGTGGATGCCACCGGAAACCCGGTGGGCAACAAAGCTTTCACAATCGTTTCCGGCACCAACACCGCCGCGCCCACGCCCGACAGCTTCACACTGAACATCAGCGACATCACCCAGCTTAACGGCGATTACGTGCCGCAGATCACAGCCGACGGCGCCAAGGCGGGGCTCGTTACCTCGGTCAACATCGACGAGACGGGCAAGCTGTGGGCGCTCTACGACAACGGGGCGCGTCAGGCGCTCTATCAGGTGCCAGTCGCCACCGTCACCAACCCCGACGGGCTGGTCGCCCAGGACGGCAACACCTACACGCTGGGGGCGGAGACCGGGACCCTCACGCTGGGCGCCGGCAAGCAGGGCGGGGCCGGCACCGTCGTCGGCAGCGCGCTGGAGCAGTCGAACGTCGACATCGCGACCGAACTGGTGTCGCTGATCGAAACGCAGCGCGCCTACTCGTCCAGCGCCACCCTGGTGCGCACGGCCGACGAGATGGTCGAAGAAACCACGCGCCTGAAGCGTTGAGCCCAGCACAGACGGAGCCCCGGCCATGAGCGTCCAACTCGCCCTCACGTCCGCCCTGTCCGGCCTGCGCACGACGCAGCAGCAGGCGGCGATGGTGTCCCACAACCTCGCCAACGCCACCACCGCCGGCTATGTGCGGCGCGACCTCGACCTGACGGCGGTCAACACCGCCGGCCGTGGCGCCGGGGTGCGGGTCGATGCCATCGCCCGCAAGGTGGACGAGCTGCTGATCCGCGACGCGCGGTTCGAGACCAGCCGCTACAGCGGGCAGGAGGCGCGCGCCTCGGCGCTGGCCGACTATGCACTGGTGCTGGGGCAGCCGCAGGACGAGAAATCGGTCTCCACCCAGCTGTCGAAACTGCAGCAGGCCTTTTCCCGCCTGCACGACATGCCCAACGACGACGCGGCCCGCAACGCCGTGGTGTCGCAGGCGACGGCGCTGGCCGGCGGGCTGAACCGGGCCGCCGAGGCGGCGCAGACCGTGCAGGACGATGCCCGCGACCGCCTCCAGACCTCCGTCGATGCGGTCAACACCTCGCTCCAGCGCATCAGCGACCTGAACGGCAGGATCGCGACGCTGGAGACGCGCGGCGGCGATGCCGGCGACCTGCGCGACGAGCGCGACCGCCTGCTCGATCAGGTCTCGCAGGAGATCGGCATCCGCACCTACAGCCGCGAGGACGGCCAGACGGTGGTGATGACCCGCAACGGCCAGACCCTGCTCGACCACCCGCTGGCGCCCGGCGAGCAGCCGCTGACGCTGCTGGGGGACGAGGTGATGGCGAACGGCGTCGCCCTGTCGGCCAAGCCGGACAGCGAGATCCAGAGCGGCCGCATCATGGGCTATGTCCAGACCATCAAGCAGGACATGCCGCGCGCGATGGCGCAGCTGGACGAACTGGCCGCCGGCATCGTCCAGGCCTTCCAGGGGGCGGAGGCCGACCCGACCCAGCCCGGCCTGTTCACCGATGCCGGCGCGGCCTATGGCGCCACCGCCGGTCTGGCCTCGCGCATCGCGGTCAACGACGTGGTGCGGACGGAAAGCTGGCGGATGCAGAGCGGCGTGCAGGCGGCGGGTCCGCTCCAGCCCGGCGACCAGACGCAGATCGACAAGTTCCTGACCGTCTTCACCGATACCCGCAGCTTCGCCGCCACCGACATGCCGGCCTCGGCGACGCTCGGCAGCTACGCCACCGCCATGGTGTCGGCCCAGCAGGGCTACCGCACCGGCGCGGAGTCGGAGATGAACGCGCGCAAGATCAGCGCCGACACGCTGGAGACCGCCCGCATCAACCGCGACGGCGTCAACATCGACGACGAGATGCAGAAGCTGCTGCTGATCGAGCAGAGCTATGGCGCCAGTGCCCAGGTGGTGCAGGTCGCCGGCCGCATGATCGACATCCTGTTGCAGATCAAGGGGTAAGCCGATGCTGTACAACGCCCTGTCCACGCTGGGGATGAGCCGGAAGCTGCAAAGCACCATGACCCGGCAGCAGATGGAGCTGACCCGCGCGAACGAGGAGGTGTCGACCGGACTCCATGCCGACGTCGCGGCGACCATCGGCGCCAGCACCGGCCGCGACATCGCGCTACGCAACCTGTTCGATCGCACCGACGAGTATGTGAAGACCACCGACCTGCTCGACGGCCGGATGAAGACGATGGACAGCGCGATGACCAGCATCATCGCGTCGGGCACCGACCTGCTGGCCGCCGCCTCCACCGGGCTGGGGCAGCAGTCGCCGACCGGAACGTCGTTGCAGATCCGCGCGCGCGGCGTGCTGGATCAGGTGGTCGGGCTGCTGAACGCCGCGTCCGGCAACAGCTATCTGTTCGCCGGCACGGCGCTGGACCAGCCGCCGATGCGCAATGTCGACGGCGACAAGTCGGGCCTGCGCTCGCCGATGCAGATCATTCAGGATGCCATCCAGTCCGCCACCGGCGGTACCGAGATGCCGAAGACGGCGGCGGAGACCGCGGCGGTGATCGCCCGGCTCGACGACCTGTTCGCCGTGCGCGACCCGGCGACGCCGGCCCCTGCCCCGCTGACCGACACCTTCGAGGGCGGCCTCTACACCGGCACCACGGCGCAGCAGCCGGGCGGCGCGGCGTCGCCGCGCGTCAGCGGCCGGCCGGCGGAGTCGACCAGCATCCCCTATGGCGTGCAGGCCAACGACCCGATGATGCGGGAGATGCTGGAAGGCATCTACATGCTGGCGGCGGTCGACACCTCCAGAATGGATGTCGACGCCTATCCCGACTACATCAAGACGGCGGTGGACAAGCTGTCCGGCGGCCTCGGCAAGCTGCGGGAGGCGACGGCGCAGCTCGGCATCCAGCGCGCCCAGGTCGCCACGCTGGCCGAGCAGCACAAGACGCAGAAGGCGATCCTCAGCCTGCAGATCGACAATCTGGAAGGCGTCGATCCCTACGAGGCCAGCACGCGGATCACCCAGCTGGAGGCGCAGATCGACGCCACCTCCAGCGCCACCGCGCGCATCGCCAAGCTGCACCTGACCAACTACCTCTAGGCCGCATCACCATGAGCCCCGGCATCCAGCTCCCCGTTCCGCGCCGGCTCCGGCCCGCTTTCCGCCGTGCTGTTTTCAGCCGTGCCGTGGCGCTGGTCGGCGGGCTGCTGCTGGTGCTCGGCATGCTGTCGGTGGCACCCGTCCCGGCGGCGGCGCAGACGCGGGTGAAGGATCTGGTCACCTTCGACGGAGTCCGCCGCAACCAGCTGGTCGGCTATGGCCTGGTGGTCGGGCTGAACGGCACCGGCGACCGCCTCATCAACACACCCTTCACCGAACAGAGCCTGAAGGGGATGATGGAGCGGCTGGGCATCAACACCCGCGGCGAGACCCTGCGCACCCGCAACGCCGCGGCGGTGATGGTGACCGCCAGCCTGCCGCCCTTCCCGCGCCAGGGCACCACGGTCGACGTGACGGTGTCGGCGCTGGGCGACGCCACCAGCCTGCTGGGCGGCACGCTGGTGGTGACGCCGCTGCTGGGCGCGGATGGCGAGGCTTATGCGGTGGCGCAGGGGCCGCTGTCGGTCAGCGGCTTCACCGCCGGCGGCGCGGCGGCGACAGTGACCAAAGGCGTGCCGACCACCGCCCGCATCGCCAACGGCGCCACGGTGGAGCGCGAGCTGAAATTCGCGCTGAACGATGTCGGACAGGTGCGGATGGCCCTGCGCAATCCGGACTTCACCACGGCGATCCGCATCGCCGACGCGGTGAATGGCCGGCTCGGCGCCGGGAATGCGCGGGTGGTCGATCTGACCACGGTGGATGTGCGGATCACCGGGTCCTATGTCGGCAACGTCTCCCGCCTGATCGGCGAGATCGAACAGCTGCCGGTCCGCCCCGACGCCATCGCCCGCGTGGTGGTTGACGAGCGCAGCGGCACCATCGTCATCGGCGACGATGTGCGGGTCAGCCGCGTCGCCATCACCCAGGGCAACCTGACCGTCCGCGTCGTCGAGACGCCGCAGGTGTCGCAGCCGCAGCCCTTCAGCAACGGCTCCACCGTCGTGGTGCCGCGCACCGACGTGCAGGTTCAGGAAGGCAACGGCCGCCAGTTCGTGACCGTCGGCGGCAATGTCAGCCTGCAGCAGCTGGTCAACGGGCTGAACGCGCTGGGGGTAGGGCCGCGCGACATGGTGGCGATCCTCCAGGCCATCAAGGCCGCCGGCGCCCTGCACGCCGATCTGGAAATCATCTGACCCCGAAGACCAAGATTGGGAGACGACGATGGACATCGCCGCAACGACCCTCCGCAGCACGGCCACGCCCTCGACGCCGGCCATCCCCAACCCCGCAGCCGCCGACAAGGTGGCGAAGGAATTCGAGGCGATGCTGGTCGGGCAACTGATGGAAAGCATGTTCGCGGGCATGCGCGAAAGCCCGCTGTTCGGCGGCGGCGGTCCGGCGGAAAAGCCGTGGCGCAGCATGATGCTGCAGGAATATGGCAAGGCCATCGCCGAGTCGGGCACGTTGGGCATCGGCAAGATGACGCATGACGAGATCGCCCGCCTTTACGCAGCGCAAGCGGAGCAGCGGTCATGAGCGTCACCCTCAAGGACCTGATCCACGAATTCGCCCCCGAGCGCCGGCCCGAGCAGGCACCGGCCGAGGGTCCCGCCGCGCCCGATCCCGGCTATGACGGCGCCACGGCGTTGCTGGTGCGCGACTTCCTCGACGCGGTGGAAGCGCTGTCGGCGGTGCTGGAGGAGGAATCCGCCTGCATCGCCGCCGGCATGCTCGACCGGCTGGAGGCTTTCGCCCATCGCAAGGCGGCGATGGCGGAGCAGTTGGAGGGTGCCGTGCTGCGGGCGCGGGACGAGGGCATCCGCCTGCCGGACGATCTGCGCGCGATGACACTGGAGCGGATCGACCGGCTGGAGCGGGCGGTGACCGTCAACGCCTCCGGCCTCGTCGCCCTGCGCAAGGCGGTTCTGACCATCAACCGCAACCTGCTGACCGCGTTGGAGAAGGCATCCAGCGACGGCACCTATGCCCGCGATGGACAGGCGCGGCGGCCGGTGGAACTCTCGGCGTCCGGCCTGAACGCCAGTCTTTGAGGCTCAGCCGCGGCCCTTGACGCTGGCCAGTTCGCCGGCCTGCTCCAGCTTGATGATGCAGGCGACGAGCGCTCGCTGAAAGCCGCGGGCGTCGGACGGCAGCGAGACGCCGGCGCCGGTCGGCCAGAATTCGACGAAGGCGAGGCTGCCCTCCCCTTCCCGTTGGCCTTCCGCACCGGGCCATTCGAAGGCGATGCCCAGTCCGATCTCCTTCGTCGTCCGCCGATGATCGGTGACCAGGAGCTGCGTTTCCCAATGCATGCCGCCGCTGCCCTTCTCGGCCCGCTGCTGGCTCCAGGTCCGCAGATAATCGCGGAAGCCCTCCGACCGGCGATCCAGCCGCACATAGCTGGAACGGTCCGTCACCGATTGTGCCAGCTTGGTGGTATAGCGGGCCTGGGCCAGGGCGCGCGTCACGTCGGCACACAGCTCCTCGATCAGCGTGAAGCTGCGCCGCACGGTGTCGGACAGAGCGGCCGCAAGCGCGGGACCGGTCATGGCCGCCGCGGCGTGGTCCTTGCGGTAGATGTCGAAAAGATCGTCCGGATCGCCCATCGTCGTCCCCACACCGCCGCCGGCCGGCGGTTCAATCCACCGAATTCACCAAAAACAAATTAATAGCCGGTGAAGCGACACGAAAATACGTGGGACCTGGATGCCGAAACGCCCCGGTTCTGCTGAACCGGGGCGTTTCTGATGTGGTGAGGATGCAAGCTTATGCTTTGGGATTGGCGTCTCTTGAGCCTGAGTGACCTGGCGGCGACCTACTCTCCCACGTCTTAAGACGCAGTACCATTGGCGCGGAGGCTTTTCACGGCCGAGTTCGGGATGGGATCGGGTGTTTGACAC
>PJUA01000381.1_pt1 | contig 27555 bp, 25 predicted proteins | sample 1512151 | NCBI WGS metagenome assembly PJUA01 (sample SAMN08177678, study PRJNA422409) | Soil metagenome, whole genome shotgun sequencing project. | isolation source: Soil enriched on filter paper: beechwood xylan treatment | place: USA: Madison | collected 2015-01-15
AGCCATCCGTCACATAGGCAGAGGTTGTCCCATCGCTCAAGAGCTCGCCATTATCCCAAGGAGCCGAAGAACCATTAAATAAATGAATCGGCGCGGAGCTGCTTCGATCACTCAGATCCTCCCTCAAACGGATCGCCTCTACCGTCCCGTCGGCTGTTTGAACCCATTCGTGGCAGTACACCATCCACGGGCTGCCCTCTTCGTCAATGTATAATGAACCATCCAAAGTCATCAATTGCTCGCTAACAATAGGTGTGTCCCTTTTAGTTATTTCAAACGGTCCTAGCAGTGAATCAGCAACAGCGATCACCGTTCCGCGCCACTGTAGAGGGAAACCCCCATGACCTTCCCCTTGCAGCGCTCTATCGTTATTATGCAAAGTAACAAACAAATGATAGCGGCCTTTGTATAAATGAACTTCTGGCGCCCATGCGCCGTGCTGCGGATTAGCCCAAACGTCATCCGGCACCTCAAACACAACAAACGGGCCCTCCCACTCGTTTAAATTGTTGCTTTTGTAGGCAAGCACTCCGTAACGCTCCGTCCCGTGCAGCTTGGGACTTCCGCCCGTGTACAAATAATAGGTTTGAGTTGTTTTGTCGGCAAAGATAAAGGGATCATGGGCAGGAATTTCGTCCAGCCTCAGGCCAGTCCTGGGATTCATAACATCGCAAGCATCGTTGTATACATTCATCTGAATCATCCTTTTCATATTGGAATGACGAGCCTGATTGATAGCGCTTACTACATTTGTCTTACCTCTCTATTTCACGGAAACATACCTGTTACCCTTTATATAAAATCTCCAAGGAAAATCTTTAGCCTCCTCCGCGTAATCAATGCCGACCCGCTTCGCGGTTACGATTTGAAATGCTGTGTCCGCATCCCCTTCTTCCAGGTATAGCCGGCTTCCGCATAAATCTTCACCATACAGGCTTTTATCAATTGCAAATGCCTTGCATAGCTTTCCCGGCCCGTTCGTCAGGCCAATGATCTCTCTTTTGGCAAGCTCACCATAGGGCTTGGAGAATCGGTTAAGCGCCATTTGCTGCACCCCCTCCAATGGCTCCAAAGCCCGAATCAACACCGCTTGAGGGTCGTTTTTTCCGCCAGCCACGACATTAAAGCAATTATACATGCCATAAATGAGATATACATATGAAAATCCGGGATCGCCATAAATTACCTCGACCCGGGGCGTACGTTTTCCACCGTAGAAATGAGCTGCCTTGTCTTCAAATCCGCTATAAGCTTCTGTTTCAACGATTTTTGCCGCTAATGTTATGCCATCAGTCTCGTGGATAAGTACCTTGCCCAAAAGCTCTTTTCCAACCGTTAACGCGTCCCGGTTATAAAAATCCCTGTTCAGCTTGCCCATCATAAAAATCCTTTCCCGGTTTATTAAAATCCTTCTATTCTTCTGCCATTAGCTGACGCAGCTTGGCTTCCGTTGGCGTATCGGCGGCAGGCGTATAGATGCTGCAGCGCAAATCCTCGGCTCCGTATACCTTTAATGATACCAGCTCGTAAACCATTTTTCCTGCTTTTGCATGTCGGAACTCCAAATGCACGTCAGGGGCGTAGCTGACCTGGCTTTGCTCCCACATTCCATTAAATTCAGGGTGGTTCTGTCGCATTTGGTTTAGGAACTGATCATACCAGGCATCCTCCACGTATTGTCCGTAATAGGTTCGAAACATCGCTAAAAAACCGCTGGAGAACTGCTCCCAGTTAACGGCCAGACGGCGGAATTCCCTGCGCCCGAATAAAAGCTGAATCATATTCCGTTCCTCTGGCGGGATCTGATTGAAGTTCAAAAAGACATATTCCGCCGCCTTGTTCCAGCCAACGATGTTGCATTTCCGATCCGACACGATGACAGGACAATGCTTAAGCTCCGTGATGATTTTTTGCAAGGACGGAGTAAGCTGCAGCGTTTCCAGCGTGCTTGAATAATTGTCGTCGCCTCCCTCGAAGGCAAGCGAATACAAGTATTTACGTTCATCCCCATTTAACTGTAACGCCCGCGCAACGCAATCCAGCACCGAATGGGACACCTGAATGTTTCGCCCCTGCTCCAGCCATGTGTACCAGGTCGTACTTACACCGGCAAGCTGCGCAACCTCCTCCCGCCGCAAACCCGGCGTACGCCTACGTATGGAAGGAAATCCAACCGATTCTGGCAGGATTTTGGCTCGCTGCGCCTTGAGAAATGCCGACAATGCCTGCAATCTAACCTGAGAGTTCATGCTTCAAGCTCCTTTATAGGTAGAGGGTAGAAGTAATTATACTAGGATAAACGATATCTTGTAATAGGATATCTTACATGACATTATAGCTTTAAAGTCGGCGGATTCAAAATAAAAAAGGAGGCTTTATTATGGAGAGGGTAGTTATTACAGGGATGGGCGTCATTTCGCCTCTTGGCAATGATATTGAAACATTTTGGTCCCGTTTGGTTCGGGGCGAGTCTGGGATAAGACGGGTTGAAGCCTTTGACACCACTGGTCAAAAGGTTACTATTGCCGGTACCGTACAAGATTTTGATCCCGTTCAATGGTTTGGCGCAAAGGAAGCTCGACGCATGGACCGTTTCTGTCATTTTGCGTTGGCAGCAGCAGAGCAAGCCCTTGGACAAGCCGGACTGGACCTCGAAAAAATGGATCGTGAACGTATGGGAGTGTATGTCGGCTCGGGGATCGGCGGTATTCAAACGTTAATGAGTCAAAGCGAAAAGCTTGCAGCACGAGGACCAGAGCGAGTTAGTCCTACGCTTGTGCCCATGATGATTCCCAATATGGCTGCTGCGATGATTAGTATCAAATATGGGGCATTAGGACCAACCCTGGCTCCCGTTACGGCCTGCTCAATCGGAAATACGGCTATCGGAGAGGCGTTTTTTTCAATACAGGCCGGGCGCTCTGATCTGATCATTGCCGGGGGTGCCGAAGCTGCCGTAACGGAAATCGCGTTAGCCAGCTTTGCCAATGCAACCGCCCTCTCCTCCCGTAACGATGAGCCTGCGAAAGCAAGCCGTCCCTTTGATGCGGGGCGTGATGGTTTTGTCATAGCTGAAGGGGCTGGCATTCTGGTATTGGAGTCCCTCACTCACGCGCTTGCAAGGGGTGCAGCCATACTTGGCGAGGTTATCGGATATGGCGCAAGCTCGGATGCCTATCATATGGTTGCAACACCTGAGGACGGAAACGGGGCGGCAAGGGCCATGCAGCTGGCGCTGAAAGAAGCGCGCCTCTCTCCGTCTGACATAGATGTAATCAGCGCCCATGCTACAAGCACGGTTATTGGAGATCGTTCCGAGACAGCTGCCATTAAGAAGGTGTTCGGGGACGAAGCTTACCGCATTCCTGTAACGGCCAATAAATCAATGACGGGCCATATGCTTGGCGCTTCCGGAGGCGCAGAAGCCATTGCGCTAGTAAAATCGCTGCAACACGGCCTTATTCCGCCAACGATTAATCTGGATACCAATGATGAGGCATGCGATCTGGATTATGTGCCAAATGTAGCCAGGTACACCCCGCTCCGTATCGGAATGTCCAACTCCTTTGGTTTTGGCGGACATAATTCAGCTATTATCATCAAATCTTATGAATAAAGGGGTTGTCCGAAAAGTCAAGTGCAACGAATAACGATTCAGCAAAATCGGTCCCTCCCGGAAAAGAGTGTCTTAGAAGCTCAAACCTATTTGTCCGCTTTATTTTGATCCTATTTGTAGTGGATAAAAGCGGACAAAAAAACTCGCCCTCAAGACACCCTTTCTCGTCCGGTCCTCTATGCTGAATCGTTATTCGTTCAACTTTTCGGACAGCCCCGTTTTCAATTAATCAAAATTGCACATAAGTAAGCTCCAAGCCTACCATTTCCTTAAGCTTCCCGGCAAGGGAATAATGGTTTGGCGAATCCTTTTGGAGGACGCACAACACATTTCCGGCTTCGCCTCTGGATAGATTAGTTAGCTGCAAATACGCTTCATTGCCAAAAATATACGAGACAAGGTAATCATAATAATCGTCATTCTTGTCCGTCACATTCAGGCCAACGCTGTATTGCCTTATCTTTGTACCCGCCCATATTTTTTCATCGTCATTCAGTTGATCCAAAGGAATCCATGGAGCAGACTCCCTTGCAAGCGGCTCTTTGTTCAGCACAGAGAATACAGCAAGATCAATATATCTTCCCTTTTCAAACTCATGCTCCCGAAGTAGTCCCTCTTGTTCAAAGCCAAGCTTTTTCAGCAGGGCAATCGAACCTTCATTCTGCGGATCCGCCTTTGCTTCGATTTTGTTCAACTGCATGTTGACAAAGCCAAAATGGATGACTGAACGCGCGACCTCGGTCATAACGCCTCGTCCCCAATAATCGGGATGAAGGTCGTATCCGATCTCCGCACGGTTATGAACGTCTTCCCTGTTTAGAAATCCGCAGGTTCCAATAACTCTGCCGCTTTCGGTATCTTCAATCATCCATCTCAAGCCGGACTGTTCCGCAAAAATCTTTTTATACCAGCCCATCTCTTCCTTGGCATCATCCACCGATTTAAAAGGTTCCAACGGCAAAAATTGGGCTACTCTTTCATCCGAATATAACGCTAAAAGATCATGGCAATCCAGCTCTCTTGCAGCACGCAGCGTAAAACGCTCCGTGTGAAGAACCGGGAAATTGTCAAATGCAAACTTCGTATTCATTCTGTTCTCCTCATATGGACGTCTTACTATTCTTCACCTACTCAAAACGGCCCCTTAATTATACAATCACCCCGCTGCTTCCTCAATGACTTGCGAAGCGCTCTTTTTTAAGGCGGCTTTTTTCTCCCGTTTCTCGATCCACTCGCCAAGCATCAGAAATAGCGTAGTTGCCGCTATCGCAAAAACCACCACCGTATAAAAGCCCGCGCCGATGCCGATGCCAACTCCGCCGGTGAAAAAAATCATCGCCGCTGATGTTAATCCCACTACGCGAGTGCCGTCCTTCAAAATAATGCCCGCTCCAATAAAGCCAAGGCCAGTTACGATTTGGGCAGTTAGCCGCATAGGGTCCATCATTGTATGGTCGCGAATATCCGCGTACATCGCCACGCTTTGAATGGAAACAATGGTGATGAGTGCGGATGCCGCGGAAACAAACATATAAGTTTTAACTCCCGCAGGCTTATGCTTGTGAGTCCGATTTAAACCGATCACGAAGCCAAGCAAGCAGCTGACGAACAGGCGGAACAGCCACTCATATTCGCCAAACCACTGGGACAAGTAATGATCTGTAGCCAATGCTGCATTCCTTCTTTCAGTTGCGGCTATCCCGGCGCCTACCGGGACAGCTTTTTCATTTTTTCGTGCATGATTCTGTAGCTGTCTTCGATTTCTTCTCTTTTGCATGGCGCGCGCAGCTCGTATACTTTAAGCTCTGCCGCTTGGATCACTGGCAAAAAGACGTCAAAGCCGTAGTCGTCCTGACTATGGATATATGGACACCAATGGTCGACTATGCCGACTGTTTCATGAATATGCACGCCAAGCACCTTTCCTTGTTGAGCAAAAGCTTGAACCTCCCGTTCGGCATCATACAATCCCATACGCTCCATCATCATGCCGTGGCCGATATCAAACCACAAGCCAACCGGGGCTCCCTTCAGCCCGGTCATGATCTGGTCGGCCTCCTGAAGCGTTGGAATCTGGTTGCAGCGGGAGCGTGTTTCGATTCCGATTTTGATGCCTAGTCCGGCCTGCTCTATATATTCGCAAACCTCACCCAGACATTCCGTGATCCTCGCGACATGGATGGGAGCCAGCTCGTTCCGGCGCTCCAGCATTTCACTCCACAGCTGTTGGTAGGCTGGAGAATCCTTGCCTTGCTCTACCCACAGCTTTTTGAGAGCGGCGTCGATGTTATAATGAAACGGCACCTCGCCGGGATGGACAACAACAGCCTTTGCGCCAAACCGATAGGCGTAATCGGCGGAGCGCTTCAGCAGCTCAACGGCCCGGCGGCGCTTATCGAGATCATCGAAGCCTAGCATAACCGAATCGGTATCGTAATCCTTGTCTTCTATAAAAGGAAAAACATTATGCACGCTCGATATGGCGATTTCGCCGCCTTCGATCATCGGAACGATGCTGGATAACAGCTCGTCGTTTACATTATAATTAAGCTCGACCTGGCTAAAGCCCAAGCTTTTGATTTCCTGGATCATGTCTCTGCCGCTGCTGTGTCGTCTTAGATTCCACATGGTGGAAAAGGAATAACCCTCTTTTTGCATAGTTTCGCTCATTTTGTTCCCTCCGTTGTCTGATTATGGCATATGTCCATGTTGTTGAACGTACAGGCAAGGAGCTTGGGCATATGGCCCAAACTCCCTGATTATCGCCTTACTTATTTAATTTCGCTTGAGCTTCCTCATATTCCTGCGCGATTTTGCTGCCGCCGCTTTTTAGCCAGCGTTCAACCTCGCCTCTCCATTGCTCCTCCGTAATCGAGCCCATAACAAATTTGATATTGGCATCCGACAGGATCGTTTCAAGCTGCGCGCCTTGCTCCAGGAACGTTTCCGAAATGAGCGGCAGCGTTGGGTCAACAATGCCGAACTCTGCGTTTTCCGCATTCAGCTTCTGTTCAAGCTGCCCAAGTTCGGACAATTCACCCTGCAGGGCGTTTATAGCTGGCGCCAATGTACTAAGGGGAGCTCCATATGGAGCGCCAACGTCGTCGCCATGTTTGTTGTCTGGAATCGCAACCGGCTTGCCGTCCTTCATTTCATAATGTACGCCTTCCAGCCCCCATACAAACAGGTTGGAAATGGTTTCACCTGCCAGGTCGTCAAAAAATTTCAATAGGCGAAGCAAATGCTCCTCTGTTTTGATGCTGGATTTCGGGAAAAGGAAGAAACCGTTGTGGCCGCCCTCCATATTGATACGTTTTCCATAGTCGCCTTCCAAAATGCTGATCATGCTGAAGGCTGCTTGTTCGCCGAGATTTTCCTTCACAACCGAATCCAGGCCAACGGTGGAGCCCGTTACGTCGATGCGGACGCCAGCTTTGCCGTTTTCGGCTGCACCGGTCCATTCCGGACGCTCTATGACTGCAAAATCCTTGTTCATCAGACCTTCGTCATAAAGCTTTTTCTCGAATTTCAATGCATTCAGGAATTCCTCCGTTTGCACGTCGCGGATAAACTTCCCGTCTTCTATTTTCCACTGGTTAGGGGCGCCGAAGTAAGGCGCAAACCAGAGGCCAACCTCCTTCGCCGTCATGCCGGTAGTATCGGCTTGCCCGTTTTGATCGGGATCGTTATTTTTGAAGGCGACCAGCATATTGTAAAAATCGTCGATGGTTTTTGGCGTTTCCATACCTACATTGGCAAGCCAGTCGGAACGGAACTGGATGGCGCGGCGCGCCAGCGCTCTTTCGCGCGGCAATCCGTAGGTTTTGCCTTCGTAAGCAATATTTTCGTAAATGACGGGATTAATGGCGCTCAGGTTCGGGAATTGCTCCAAATAAGGGCCGATTTCCCAGAACAGGCCGGCTTGGACCGCATTAACGACATAAGGCAGCTTCTGATGCCGTCTTGGAATCGGGAAAGCGTCGGGCATATCGTCGGACGCGATCATAATGGGCAATCTCTCCTCATAGGAGCTGCCCGGCAGAGCGCTGACCGTTAGCTTCGTATTTGTCGCTTGCTCGATATACTTTTGGACATCGTTTCCTTCTTTTGGGAATTCAACCCCGTCAAAATTGTACATTAGCTTGATGGCAAGCGGCTCCTGCTCAGCTTGCCCGGAATCGCCTCCGGAGGTTGTGTTTGTAGCGGTTGGTTTTTCGTTTCCGGTGTTCGAATTTACCGTTTCTGAGCCCCCTCCACTGGAGCAAGCGCTTACAACCACCATCGTGGAAGCAATCAGAAGTGCCAGATGTTGCCGCGAAGCTTTAAACCATCCCTTCAATATAAACCCCTCTTTTCCTATTATGATTAATCTATCAAAAGATAAACGGCGGCTTTGTTGCTCTTTTGCTGCAAGCCTTCGTTATCCTTTAACCGAACCCAGCAAAACGCCTTTGGCAAAATGCTTTTGAAGAAACGGATAAACGAGCATAATCGGAACGGTCGCGATTACAATAACGGCCATTTTGATCGAGTTGCCGTAATAAGGCACGTTTTCGATTTCTGTCGTGTCGCCGATAGAGCCGTTGGTCAAAATAATGACCTGGCGCAAAATAACCTGCACCGGATATTTGTCCGCGTCGGTCAAATACAAGATAGCGCTGAAATATTGATTCCATATGCCAACGGCATAGAACAAGCCAAACGCGGCCATTGCCGGCAGCGACAGCGGCAGCACGATGCGGAATAATACGCCTAGCTCATGACTGCCGTCGATTTTGGCGGATTCCTTCAGCTCCTCGGGAATGCTCTGAAAAAAGTTTTTCAGAATGATCAGGTTAAAGGCGCTAATCGCGCCGGGAATAATAAGCGCAGCCAGTGAATCCAACAGCCCCGTTGCCTTTACGACAAAATAAGTCGGAATCATGCCGCCGCTGAACAGCATCGTAAAAAGCACCATCAGCAACACAACGCTTCTGCCCGGCAAATTTTTGTGGGACAGCGAATACGCCATAAGCGATGTCATAATAAGCTGGAACAACGTTCCGAATACCGTAATAAAGATCGAAACCCGAAGGCTCCGCGTAAAGGTGTCAGCCGAAAAAATATACTTGTAGGCTTCAAAGGAGAAGTTTTGTGGAATGAGCGTTGTGCTGGTTGAGAATGAAACGACAACGACGTATAGAAAAGGCAGAAACGTTACCAGAGAAAAGAGCGCAAGCGCCGTTATGTTGAAACCATCGAATAGCCTGCTTCCAAAGCTCTTGTCCTTCACCATGTCAGTAAATCCCTTCCTCTCCGAGCCGCTTCGCCAGCCAGTTGGCCGATACGACAAGAATTAATCCAACAGCCGCCTTGAACAATCCTACCGCAGCGCTATAGCTGAACTGTCCCTGCTGCATGCCTACCTGATAGACGTAAGTGTCGAATACCTCGCCAACCTCGCGATTCATCGCGTTTAGCATCAGGAAGATTTGCTCAAAGCCAAGATCAATAAAATTGCCTAGTCTCAAAATAAGCAGGATGACGACGACGCTGCGGATGCTGGGGAGCGTAATATGCCACAGAAGCCGCCAGCGATTAGCCCCGTCAATGCGCGCCGCCTCGTACAAGCTGGGATTTACACCCGCCAATGCGGCCAAAAAGATAATCGTCCCCCATCCCGCATCCTTCCAAATCATCTGGAGAATGATCAGCGGACGGAACCAGAACTCGCTCATCAGAAACTGCACCTTTTCCATGCCTATCAGGGCGAGCAGCTCGTTGATAATGCCCCCTTCGGTTGTTAGAAGAATGTAGCTGATGCCAACGACAACAACCCAGGACAGAAAATGCGGCACATAAACGAGCGTTTGCACCGTGCGTTTATAGATTTCCGAACGAAGCTCGTTCAGCATGAGCGCAAGAATGATGGTAAGCGGGAAAAAGACGCCCGTATCCAGGATGGCAATGTATAACGTGTTGCGAAGCAGCGTCCAAAACTGGGGCTCCGAGAAAAAACGTTCAAAATGCCTCAGTCCCACCCATTCACTACCCATAACGCCCAGATGGGGCTGGTATCGTTGAAAGGCCATCAAAACGCCCCACATCGGCACATATTTGTAAATGATGAAAAATGCAACGCCCGGCAGCATCAAAATATACAGCCATCGTTCCTTCCACATTCGCTTCCATAACGGCTCTTTTTTTAGTCTGATCGTCATGACTTGCGCCGTTTCAATCTCCATCCTTTATCCCCCTCCAACGTTATGAATCCGCTTTCTTAACTACGATTCTAGGGGAGCCCATAGGGGGATTCAACTATAAATATATCGGGTGGTTTTGAGTGGTTTTCGGATATCGGGAACGTTAAGGAAGTGCGTAGCATCAAGGTTTTATGGGGATTTGGAGAGGCTGGCGAGCTATCGGGAAGGCACTTGAAAAACTATAATATTATTAGGTTACAACCCATGTCTGCCTCCATTTCACACACCATTTTTATAAGCGCTTACATTTTCCGGCATAAAAACGGCAGCCCAAAGACTTGAAAAAAGTCCCGGACTGCCGTTGTTTGGTTAAAACAGATGCGCTATCGGTTATTGAGTTTAGTCCCGCTTTAAGATGCTGCTCGCCCCATCAAGGATGCTGTGCGGCTTGTGTGCTGCTAGTTGATCTGCTGCCTGCTCTTGTAAACAGCAAAATGGCAAGCAGCAATGCCAGGCATACAGCGCCAAAGCCAAGCCAGTTTAAATACAAAACGGATGAGCGGCTTATGACAAACCCGCCTAAACCGGAGCCTAGAGCAAACCCGAATTGAATAAACGAGGTATTTACGCTAAGGGCAATATCCGGGTTTCGAGGCGCAAGCGTAACCAGATATAGCTGCTGGGCCGGAGAAATACTCCATGTCGCCAGCATAAAAACCATTAGCACAATAACAATCACCAAGAGATTAACGCCCGCTACAGCAAACAACAAAAGAGTTGCCCCCTGCAGCAGGAGTCCGAGATAAATAGTGAATTTTGACCCCTTTGCATCGGCCAATTGCCCGCCTGCCTTGGAGCCTATGAAGCTGCAAATGCCAGCCAGAAACAAAATACCGCTAATCTCGGTCATGGAAAGAGCCGATGATGCCTGCAGGAATGGCGTAATGTACGTAAACAATGTGGCGTAGCCGCCCACATAAAACAACGTAATCGCCAAGGCAGTCAGAATGGCCGGGCTTTTCAGCATGGAGAGCTGCATCCCAAGCGTAATGTTATCGTCTTCTTTGATCGACGGAACCTTTTTGAAGATAATGAGCATCGGGAGAATGCTTAATAAGCCAACTATAATAAACAAGGCTCTCCAGCCAAATAGTTCACTAAAAAAGGTGCCGATGGGAACACCGAGCACCAGAGAGCTGCTAAGCCCCATCAAAATAATGCCAATGGCGCTGCCCCGTTTTTCCTTTTCAACAAGACGCGTCGCCACAGCCATTGCAACGACGGTAGAGATTCCTCCGCTAGCTCCTTGAATAATACGTATCCAGATCATCGCTTCAAAGGAAAGATTCAGCAGCATCAGGGCGTTGCTGGCTATAAAAATGCTAAGCGTAGTCAGGAGCAGCTTCTTGCGGTCTGCATTAATCGTGAGAGTAATCAAAATCGGGGCGATGACGGCTGCCGCGAGAGCAAACACCGTAACCAGCAGCCCGGCTTTGGAGGTTGTTACCTCCAGGTCCATGGCAATCAGCTCAATAACGCCGGTAATAATATATTCAATGGTACCGATCAGAAAAACAGCCAGTGCCAGAACATAGATGATTCCTTTATTTTTCAATTCGCTCCACCTTCTTTAGTTACCTATACCTGATGATTTTCTATTCCCAATCGGGATTTGAATTTCGATAAATTGTGCTTCTTCCTCCGGAGACAGTGGCAAATACAGCTCCCTGCCGTATTCGTTTTCTTTGATTTCATAGCTGCTGTTTTCAATCCATTTGGCTAAATGAACGCAGGCCGCGCCATCGAACTTGGAGTTGGAATGAAAAGCCATTGCGGCCATCATCGGTTGGGGGGGAAGGGTGCGCAGCTGAAACGGGTCCGGACAGGAGCGCGGCTCGCCGGTCAAATAATAACCGACCTCGAATTCAAACTCGTCCACTTTTCCGTCTACATCTCTCCACAGCACAACCTGGGGCCCCTGAATCAAAAGTCGTATTTCCTTAGTTACAAACGATTCTGCTTCACGAATCAAAACAGGAATGTCCTCCTCTCGTCCGTAAGCCTTCTGGAAAAGAAACAGTTTAGCTTCCTCCGCTGTTACTCTGATTTCCTGGCCCGTTTCGAGCTGCCCCTCCCTTTCGATCAGTCCAATGCGCTGCTCGATTCTAGCCAGCCTCGCTTGCTCGGTATCGATAATTTGCTGAATTTCGCTTCTTTTCAGCTTGAACATCCCTTGAATGTTTTCCAAGGTGATGTCCTCCTTCAGCAGCTGGCCAATCTGCGGCAAGGTAAAGCCCAATTCCTTATAGACGAGAATTCGGTTAAGCTCCAGCAGCTGATCCGCGGAATAGTAGCGATAACCGGATTCGTGATCCACTCTTCTCGGCTTTAAAATGCCGATCTGGTCATAATAGCGCAAGGCTTTTAAGGAGACCTTGCTCAGTCTGGAAAACTCGCTGATTTTAAACAAAAGTTCACCTCCAATCCATTTGTTATGGCGAGTATACAGTTTCCCGTGCAGGGGAAAGTCAAGAGCAGAAATTCGCTACTGCCCCGAAAGTTTTGTTTGCTTGGCGACAATTGTCCAGACATCGTCTGCGAGAAAGGCTGTTTCCTTGTTGGCGTCGTACCATTCGTTCATATAGGCCACGATGCGCTCTCCGCCGATCGCCGCCCAAGCCGCTTTTGCGTCCTCCACGGCTTGCTCCGCGCTATATTGCTCCCCGCTTACGATTGCTTTTATATACAAATCGGTTGTTTCCTTTAGCGCCTTTATCCGGATTTCATCCAGCTCGTTTGGCAGTCCCGGCACATGATCGCCAAGCGTCAGTCCGGGATACTCCTTTTCAGGGTCCAGATACAGCTTATACGCTTCCTTGTACATCTCCAGTCCCTTCCGTTGAATGTCATCCTTGGGATTAAACTGGTTTTTGACAAAATGACATTTTTCCGTCCCTCTGCTCAGGAACAGGCCGTAGGCAGCGGCATATCCCACTTCCGTGCGCCATTTCAAATCATTCGTATAGACGGGACAACCTCCGGTTTCGGATGAAGCGACCCAATGAACCCCCTCTTCGCCCTTGAACAGCCGGTTTGACGTGTCCGGCTCCAGAATAAAATTGATGTATTGCGCGGCCGCAAGAGGGTCCTTCATCGCCACATTGAATACAGTCGTCATTTGGTAAGGGTTGTCGATGGCTCCCGTGTAGCGGCCAAACGGAGAAGCTGGATATTCCAGCGGAACAACAACCGCGGAGGGGTCATTGCGATAGAGTGAAACAAGATCCCTTGTTGTAAATTCAAACCAGTTCATGCTGTAATTGACGTAGATGCCAAGCTTGCCCGCAATAAAATCTTGCTTTGCTTTGCTTCCGTCCTTGTCCCGTATGAAATCCCGGTCAATTGCTCCAGCGTCATAGAGAGCTTTCTTAAACTTTAGAGCCGCCAGCTCCTTGTCCCATTGCCGGATGACGCGGCCTTCCCGGAGGCCCCAGCTATGATCCTGCTGGATGCCGAACATTTCATTGACGGCTCCGTCGGAGGCGTAGCTGATATTTAAACCCAGCGTATCCTCTTTCCCGTTATTGTCAGGATCTCGCTGGGCAAAAGCCTTCGCAACCGCAAGCAGCTCCTCTGTCGTTTTGGGAGTATCTAATCCAAGCTGATCCAGCCAATCCTGGCGAATAAACAAGACATGCAGCGGATTCGCCTCATTGACGCGACCGATTTCGTACAGCTTGCCATCCGACTTGGTGCCCGCCAGGCGCAGCTGCGGATGCTCCTCCAGCAGCCTGGCATAATTGGGCATGTACTGGAGCAGATCGTCCAGCGGCAGCAGCCTGCCTTGCTCGTACAAATTGTTGCGAAACGGAGCGTTTGTTTCGTTGATAATATCCGGTGCGGAGCCTGAAGCCAGCATAACGTTAAGCAGCTTTTTCGATTCGCTGCGCAGAACGGGGACGAATTCGACGTTGACGGGAGCATTGGCCATAATCCACCTCGTCCAGCGGTTTTGCTCGTACGAGCCTTCGGACGAGGCAACGCCGCCCCTGTCCTGCACGCCGACGGATACCTTGCCCCGGCTGTCAGCCCTTCGTTCACTGCCGCCTCCGTCCTCGCGGAATAAAACGCTGCAGCCGGCAATTATCGCTGCGATGGCGCATATGGCCGTCATGCCGATTATCTGCTTGTTAGTATAGCCCATAACGCGTCCTCCTGTCCCTGTTACCGTGTCTGTTCTTACAGCTCGCTATGCTGCCTGCGCCATTCCTTGGGAGAAAGCTTGTAATGCTGCCGGAACACGTTTGTAAAATAGTTCGGTTCCCCAAAGCCCGTTACGCGGGCTATTTCAAACACCTTCATATCCGTTGTTCGCAGCAGATTCAGCGCCTTCTCCATCCGGTAGCGCGTAACGTAGCCGGTAAAGCTCTCTCCTGTTTCCTTCTTGAACAGCATGCTGAAATAGCTGGGGTTAAGGCGTACATGCCCAGCGACCTCCGTCATTCGGCAATCGTCGGCAAAATGCATTTCGACATATGAAATAGCTTTGCCGATCGCCCCGTCAAGCTTTCTTGCGGGATGAGCCTCTCCCTCCTTTGCTTCCCGGGACTGGCTGGCCTGGAATCTTTCCGTCGCCATGTCCAGCATGGCGCGTACATCCTCCTCCGTGCACGGCTTGACGAGAAAGTCCATAACGCCAAGCTTTATGGCCGCTTGCGCGTAATCAAATTGCTTGTAGCCGGTCAAAAAAACAACGATCATATCGGGATGCATACGTCGTATTTGGGTAACAAACTCAATGCCGTCCATTGCGGGCATCCGAATATCGGTCAGCACCAGATCCGGCTTATGCACCTCCAGCATTTTCAATGCATCAAGCCCGTTGCTTGCCTCGCTGACAACCTGCCATTTATGCTCGCTCTCCTGAATCATTTTGACGAGACCTTTGCGAAAATGATACTGGTCCTCTACAACCATTGCATTTCCATAGCTCATCCTGCTTCTCTCCCTTCGAAATAGACGCAATAGACGCAAATTAATGTTTATTGTCAGGAGTCCGACGTGGTGGTAATGGTTCCTCCGAATGCAGTTGTTTCCAAATTTCCTGTTAGCGGCAAATAAAGACGCATAACGGTTCCAGAGCCTGGCTTGCTGTCTATTTCCAGCCTGCAGGGATCGCCGTGCAGCAGCTGGATTCGTCTGGCGACATTGCGGACGCCAATGCTTTCGCGCCGATTATGGCCTATTGGGGGTTCCTCGCCGTTAAGCAGCTTAATGATCTGCTCCTGCTCCATGCCGCAGCCGTTATCACCGATTTCGATACACAGAAACCCCTCCTTTTCCCGGACGCAGATTTCCAGCACCTTATGGCCAAGCTGATTGCGGAAGGCATGCATAAACACATTTTCAACCAGTGGCTGAAGCAGCGATCGCATCATTTGGCCCCTTAACGCCGCATCATCAGCATGAATAGTGAATTCAAAATCCGTCTCGAACAGCTCAGCCTGAATTTTGACGTAATTGCGGATTTGCCTCAGCTCCTCCTCCACGGTGGCAGGCATATGGACCGGCATAAGCGAATGCTTCAATATTTCCGACACTGCCGCAATAAGCGAGGCCGTATCCTTTTGTCCCTGCAAGTGCAGCTTCCAGTACACCTCGTTGAAAAAATTATGCAGAAAATGCGGATTAAGCTGCGCTTGAAGCGCCTTAAGCTCCGCATCCCGTTCGCTAAGCTGCGTCATGTAGACCTTTTTGATCAGCCCTTCGACATGCTCCGCCATCGCATTGAAGCTTTCGCCGATATAAGCCAGCTCATCCTTGGTGCCGACCTTGACCCTTGTTTCGAATTTGCCGGATCGCAGCCGCTGGAGCCCCTTCAGCAAATCGGCAAGCGGAAGCAGCAAACGCTCCAGCGTCAACACGATTAACAAACAAGCAACAAAAGCGATCAGCAAGCCGGCGATAATAATATTTTCTGCGATACGGCGGTTCTGTTCTTCGATATTGTCCAGGGATCGGGAGCTGACCAGCAAAAAAGAGTCGGTCGGCGGATTAAGCGATTCGCTGCGCGAAAACAGCCTTCCTTCAATAATGCTGGAATTTTGCGCCTCCCTGATATCCTTCAGTTCTGTTTCGCTAATGGATTTGTCATTGGCATACAGCAGCTCATTGGAATGGTTAAACAAATAAACCATGCCCGTGCCGTCTTTGGTCAGCTCCCTCAGCCCTTCCGCCAGATAAGACTCGTCAATGGACATGACGAGCATGCCGTACCGCTGCTGAAAGCTGTTGATCATCCACCTGGCCGCAACGATAGTATTGCGAAAGCCGTCCGGTTCGATTTCGCTCGGCAGAGGCATTCGCATCCAGATCAGCTCGCCCGACGTATCCGCAAGCTGGAGCCTGACGCGATCCAGCGAGCTTTTGTTCGGCTCATTGATAGCTGGCGTATTGTAACGGTAATAGGCGGTTTCGCCGTCAGGATCGAGCATGTACAGGCCTGTTATATAAGGCGCTTCTGATCGGAGCTGATTGATCATTTCGTCTATTTTTTGCATTTCCAGATAAAGCTGAAATTTGTCGTTGTCCTTGTAACGATTGTACCGGGTAATCATCTCTTCAATTTCGCCCTTGAACACCAGTAATTGTGAAATGCGTTTCATCTCCTGCACCTTCAATTCAAGCTTTGAAAGCGCTTCCTGATTTATGATGCGTGCTTGCTTGCTCAGCTCTTCCCGGAACAATAGCTGATTGCTCCGATACGTGTACAAGCTGGCAATGCCGAAGGCTACGATAATGATAAAAAATAAACTGCCGAGAAGCTTCAGCTTAAAGCTGTTTGTTACGCTGCTCCACAGCCACTTCCAAAGGCGCATGCTGGACAGCTCTCGTTCCCCCCTGTCTGCTTACGGCGTACCTATGATTTATCTTGAAAGTATCATACCGTATTTTCGAGAGATTGTGGCAAAATCATGACAAAAAAATTGTAATGACAAATAATGTCGCGATTGTGCACCCCATGTTGTCGTAATCGTTCATTAACTCCCCTCTTTTATTCGTGCTAGAATGAGCGCGAGAATATGTTATGCTTAGGAGGAAACAGAATGAACAGGCGCGTAAAAGTCGCGATTATCGGTTGTGGCGGTATAGCAAACGGCAAGCATTTGCCAAGTCTCGCAAAAATGGAGCAGGTTGAACTTGTCGCCTTTTGCGATATCTATATCGATCGGGCGCAAAAGGCAGCCGAGCAGTTCGGCGCCCCGGAGTCGAAGGTTTATGAGGATTATCGGGAGCTGCTGAAACAGCCAGACATCGAGGTTGTGCATGTTTGTACAGCTAACGACAGTCATGCCGAAATCACAATAGCAGCACTTGAAGCAGACAAACATGTCATGTGCGAAAAGCCGATGGCCAAAAAAGCGTCCGATGCTGCCTTGATGCTGGAGGTAGCCAATCGTACCGGCAAAAAGCTGACGATCGGCTATAACAACCGCTTCCGGTCCGACAGCCTCCTGCTCAAAAAAATGTGCGAGAAAGGCGAGCTCGGCGACATTTATTTTGCCAAGGCGCATGCGGTTCGAAGACGCGGCGTGCCAACCTGGGGCGTTTTTCTGGATGAAGAAAAACAAGGCGGCGGGCCGCTTATTGATATCGGCACGCATGCGCTGGATTTGACGCTTTGGCTTATGAACAACTACGAGCCTAGCGTTGTATTGGGCTCCGCCTACCATAAGCTGTCCAAACGAGCCAACGCGGCCAATTCCTGGGGGCCCTGGGACCCCGACAAGTTTAAGGTCGAGGATTCCGCTTTTGGCATGATTATTATGAAAAATGGCGCTACGATCCTGCTGGAATCAAGCTGGGCGCTCAATTCTCTTGATACGCGCGAGGCGCGTTGCACGCTAAGCGGCACCGAAGCCGGGGCCGACATGACCGACGGCCTGCGCATTAACGGGGAAGCTTACGGCAAGCTGTATGAAAAACAGTTTAAGCTTGATCCCAAAGGCGTTGACTTCTACGATGGCAAGCGCGAGTCGATGCAGGATGTCGAATTGCGCATGTGGATTGACGCCGTTGTTAACGATACCGAGCCGGTTGTAACGCCGGAGCAAGCTTTGGTCGTCTCTCAGCTGCTGGAGGCTATTTATGAATCGGCCCGGACCGGCGAAGCGATCTATTTTGACTAAGGAGGCTATTCCCATGCTGAACGAGCTAACGAGTCAAGGTAAAGGCCAGTCCAGGCTGCGTATTGCGGTTCTTAGCTTTTGGCATGTACATGCCGCGGATTATGCCAAGCTTGCGATAGAGCATCCCGATACCGAGCTGGCCGCCGTTTGGGACAACGACCCGCAGCGCGGCCAGCGGGAAGCGGCACTGCGCGGAGTCCCCTATTTCAGCAGTCTGGAGCAGCTTCTTGCGGACCGTTCCATTGACGGCGTAATTGTGACCGAAGCGACAACGCGCCATCCTGGCGTGCTGATTGCGGCCGCAAAAGCAGGCAAAGCTATTTTTACGGAAAAGGTTGTTGCGCTGACGCAAGAGGATTGTTTGGATATTATACAGGCGTCTGACGAAGCCGGCGTTGCGATGATTGTATCGCTGCCGCGTCTTAACCTGCCTTTTGTGCTGGGGATGGCGGAGCTTGCGCAAAGCGGCCTGCTCGGCGGGCTGACGCTGGCGCGCGCGCGGCTGTCGCATAGCGGAGCTTTGCCTTCAGAGGCCGGGCCAAATGGTTATTTGCCGGACGGATTTTTCACTTTGTCGGAAGCGGGCGGCGGCGCTATGATGGATCTCGGCTGCCATCCAATGTCCATTGTGCGTCATCTGCTCGGCATGCCGGCTTCCGTTAGTGCCGCTTTTGGCCACTATACCGGCAAGGAGGTTGAAGACAACGCGGTCGTTACGCTGCAATACGGCAGCGGCGCAATCGGCATTGTGGAAGCGGGTTTTGTCAACCGCTCTTCGCCTTTTACGCTGGAGCTTCACGGTACCGAAGGAAGCGCTATCTATTGCGCCAAGGATGGCAAGCTGATGTACAAAAGCGCGCTGTTAGACGGTGAACAAGCCAAACAATGGCATGAATACGCTTTGCCCGAAGCCCGGCCAAACGCTTTTGCGCAATGGGTGAATCACATCCGGAGCGGAACCCGCGCTGACGCGAACCTTGCCGCAGCGCTTGATCTGACCCGGCTGATGGAAGCCGCGTCGAAATCGGCGCGTTTAGGGAAAACGATTCAGCTTTAACCGGCTGTTCATAAATAATGTTGCAGGAGGAACGGCAATGGCCAAGCTTCAAACCGGAACGGAAACGCTAATGCAAGCCCCTGAGTGGCAAAACCTTGCTCCCGCCATCAATGAAGCTGCCGCGAATGGCGGTCACAGATATCCTTACCAGCTCATGAAGGAGCAGCAGCATGCCTTGGAGCACGTGCAGGCTGATTTTCGCTGGGGGCCGTATGGCATTTGCGTCTTCCGCTTCCATCTGGCCGCTTTTCCTCCGGGCAAAATCGACCGTTTTCATAAGCATACCGAGGAATATGAATTTCATTTTGTACCGCGAGGCTCAGGAATGGTTATTCTGGAGGATACGCCTTGCCATGTTGGCGAAGGTATGATGTATGTGACAGCGCCGGGCGTTATGCACTATCAGGAAGCCGATGCTAAGGACGGCATGGACGAGCTGTGTTTGCGTATCCGGATTGTCCGCATTGATGATGGCCAGCCTTCCGAGAGCTGGGGTGTAGCTTCGGAATGGCGGGAAGCCGAGGCATGCGTTCGTCAGCTTGGGCTTATCCCCCACCGCCCTTCCCACGACCGTTTCAAGGCTATGGAGTGTTTCCTTGCCGCCTATCGCGCCTGGTACGAAAACCAGCCAGGGCTGCTGACTGTCATCCGTCAATGCATTATCCAGATATTGCTTCGTACGACCCGGGCTTATTTTCCGGAACCGGAGCATGTGCAGCTTCCATCACGCGATATTAACCGCTACCGCTGCCGGATCGCGGAGCAATTTATTAAGGATAACTATCAGGAGCCGTTGACGCTGGAGGCGGTTGCCGAGGTCATCCATATTAGCCCGCGCCAGCTGCAGCGCATCATGAAATCGCAAACCGGCTCAACCTTTAGCGACTACATTGAAAGCATCCGGCTTGATCACGTATGCCGAGAGCTTGCCGAAAGCCGAAATACAATCGATCAGGTTGCCATTCGCAACGGCTTTTCCAGCGCCAATTATTTGCATCGGGTGTTTAAGAAGAAGCTTGGTATAACGCCGCAGCAATACCGGAGCGGGAGCTGTCCCGGAAATTAAAAGGAGTTGAGGTAGCCTTCCATGCTTCTTTCCAGTGGACAAAATGACCTTTACGAGCTGTTTTTGATGAGAAATTATGTTGTAATGGACACTAACGTCCATCCCGCCCCCTAAATCCCGCCCTATAAGCCTATTTGTACCGAGATACCAGGATAATTCCTTAATTATATTTTTAATAAATCGCAAACCTCTTCTAATTTCATCCCGCGCGAGCCCTTCACCAAAACAACATCATCTCTTGTTAAAATATGTCTGCACGCAGAAGCCAGCTCTTCCTTGGACGTGAAATGCCTCGCTTCGCCTTTTAGATTGGCTTCGCTAACCTTGTCTGAAATGATTTTGCTTAAACTGCCGAATGTAAAAACCGAGTGTATGGTTGACGTATCAATGCATTGGGCAATTTCTTCATGAAAAGCCTGCTCCTGCTCCCCCAGTTCCAGCATATCGCCTAAAACCAATACTTTTTTGTTGTAGCCTTCAAGCTTTGCAACGGTATCTATTGCTGCTTTCATTGAAACCGGGCTTGCATTCCAGGCGTCATTGATAATTAAGAAGCCCCCCGAGCCTACTATTCGTTCCATCCTCATTTCTGAAATCTCCAGGTTTGCAAGGCCTTTCTTAACGCTCTCCCCACTAACCCCAAAACAATCTGCCGCCGCTATGGCAGCCAGAGCGTTCCAGACATTATGGCTTCCAAGCAAAGGCATAAAAAACGCTCCATCATATGTGTTCACTTCAAAAGAGAGCCCATTTGGGGTTTTGGTAATGTTAGACGAAAAATAATGATTTGACGCCATTTCGCCAAACGTTTTTACTGTTATTGTTTCCGGGAATTCCAGTTCTGGAAGCGCGCCTTTAAGCAACGGCTCATCGCCATTAATAAGGAGGACGCCATGTTGGTTCATGCCATGGAGCAGCTCTAATTTGGCTAGCGCAATGGCTTCTCTTGACCCCAGATTGGACAAATGGGAAACGCCAATCATCGTTATGATCCCGATATCCGGTCTAGCAATTTCGCTAAGCGCCTTTATTTCGCCTGCATGGCTCATTCCCGCTTCTAGCACAGCAATTTCCGTATCTTCATCCAGCTCCAACATGGTTAAAGGAAGCCCATATTCGCCATTTAAATTGCCACGCGTTTTTTGAACCTTACAGGTTGTGCTTAAGATGGATGTCACCATATCCTTAACTGTCGTTTTCCCGTTGCTCCCCGTTACAGCAACAACTTTGCAGTTTAATTGATTTCGATACTCCCGCGCCATATGTTGCAAAGCAGCTAGTGTATCCTTGACGATAATAATTGGCAATTCCTCGGGCGGAGCCCCATGATCCTCTTGCCATAATGAAGCAGCAGCCCCATTTTCAAAAGCCCGCCTTACATAATTATGGCCGTCGTCAATACGGACTATAGGGACAAACAAATTGCCCTTCTGCAAAGTCCTCGAATCAATAGATACCCCTTCAATATTTTTAAGAAAATGAGCTTGACAGGCTTCAGTTGCTTGAATAGCCTTTGTAAACGACATTAGATCATGAATGGTCCGTTTGAACACAAGCATCCCTCCTTGCTACCTCATTTCATAAAAAAAGCGGATACCTCCGTTCCTAAGAATCAGATATCCGCTCATCACAGGCAAACAGCAGGCGCATCGCCTTATTTTAAGTCTTTATAAATTTCGCGCATCACATGCCGCAGCTCCGGAGCTATGATCCGGCTAATGGCTAGACGTACCGCTCCAGTTGAGCCCGGCATGGAGAACACCGCTTTTCCGCCGCTCACACCGCCAATGGCTCTGCTTAGAATTGCAGCCGTCCCTATATCTTCCGAATAACTCAAATAACGAAATATTTCGCCAAAGCCATGCATTTCCTTGTCCAGCAAATCACGAACGGCTTCGTATGAGGTATCCCGCAGCGCAATTCCGGTGCCGCCATTTAACAAAATGGCTTCTATCGACTCGTTGGCAAGCCCGCTGCGGATAGCTCTCTGAATGTCTGCATAATCGTCTTTGACGATCTGATACGCTCCGACCTCGTAGCCGGCCTCAAGCAGCATTTCAGTCATTAAAGCACCGCTTTTGTCTGTTTCCGGCGTTCTTGTGTCAGACACGGTAATGATCATGCAGTTGACCATTTTAGGACTTTCCTTACGGTGCTGCTCAACAGATGAAATCGTCATATTCCATACCCCATTTACATTAGAAACTCTCTCTTTTGTCACTTCTGCTTAAAAGCGTATCGTCTTGATTTCCAGCTGTCAAGTTAATGCAGTTCATTTGTTGACATAATTATGTTTATATATGCTTTATGGAATTAACTAAATGATTTATTTAATGTGGTTAACTATGTAGGCAATCGACTCTTTATAAATAAGTCCTAGTCATTAAATCTTGACATGATATAACTGGTGTAGTACTTTCCATCGGAAAGTAGCTTATCCTTTTTCATCGTGCCTTCGATTTCAAATCCCAGCCTTTTATACATTTCAATCGCTTTTTCGTTAGTTTCCAGCACGCCTTCCAGCACTATTTTTTTGATCCCAATAGAATCAGCCCATGCTATGCTTTCCATCATTAGGTTTTTACCGATAGCATATCCCCAAAAATCCATCAACACCCCTAAGCCATACACGACTTTATGGGAAAAGCGCTTTAGATCATAGCCTTGACAGCGAGAATACCCTATTAATCTCCCGTCATAATCCGCGACTAAAAATAAGTTTCTAGGATGAGTTGCATCATTTTCAATAATGCGTTCAAATGCTGCTTCGTCGATGAAGCCTTCCCCTTGCTCCCTGTCCATGTTTTCCGTTTCGCCGTCTATTTGCAATCGAAGCTCGGACAGCTTTTTTGCATCCCCTCTAACTGCTGGCCTAATCTTATACGCTACCCCTTTTACATGAAAATCCCGGTGTTCTATAATCATTAGTCTCTTCCCTCTCTTAAGTTAATGGATAGGCAGTTTACCATAGCTATCCATACATGTAAAGATAATTGAATGATTATAGGCGGGCAGTTACATATTTGAGCGAACGAAGTTATATAGGGAGTGCTTTAATGAAAGTGGATGATATGTTAAAATAACGATATGTAAATAAATTGAAGGAGGAGAAAAGATTGAAAACCCTTCTTAAATGGACGCCGCTAATCCTGATTTTTCTTATTATTGCCGGGATTTTTGCAGGCTTTTATTTTGATTATCACAATGTATCCTATGCTCTTATGGGATTGGTCATCCTGGTTTGCGGCGTATGGACGTCAGTCATCAGAATCAAAAACATAGACAAGTATTATGGCTATCAGCATAAACGTCCCAGATCCATGAGCGATATTGAAAGACATAGCAGATAGCTTGACTTAAGCTGGCGGCCGATCATCCGATCGGCTTTTTTCAGTTTTCGGGGTAATACCAGCGTCAGGGCCGGAATCCATGTTCTGTGCCCTGATTTTGATATCTATTTTTCATTCTTATACATCTCAAATTTTAATACATACAAGTTGGATTCAAGGCTAAAAATGCCAAGCATATCGGACGTAAGATCAAATGACTTCATATCGTCAACGATTTCTTTGCGTGCATCCGAATCCAAGAGGACACCCCAATTCGCATGTGATTTTCCATCGGCACTAAAATTCACGTCACTCATATCGGCGGCTAATACGGTAACACGAGCGCCGGGATAACAGACAAAAACACTGTATTCCCAAGGGTTACCTCCATCATCCTTCATACTCTCGGTTCGAACCTCGTAGACATGTGATACCTCAAGTTTGAGTCCGCCAAAATTAAAAGTTTTAGTTTCTCCGTTTGAACTGTTATTGCATCCGACTAGCAGCATTAACATAGTAATTGCCATATGTATCATCATTGTACGGAGCTTTTGATGGGAGATCCTCATTTTAGATTTCTCCTTTCACAAATGAAGCTGGACTTCAAACACCCACGCAGATAAACTACGTGGGTGTTTTCTGGCTAACGCTATTAACTTATGAGACCGTGTTTGTCCAATATTCATAAGGATACGAACTCGCGTTAGGATTGTTGCTTGGTTGATAGAATTTTGCAGGGCTGAAAGCCGCTTGAGAAACACCGCTTCGTAGCATTCTAAACATCCATTGTACTGATTTTCCTGATGGTACTTTGCCAGTAAAATTATAACTGTAAACATCTCCGGATCTGGTTAAAGCACCTCCATCAGTCCACGTACCCGAAGATGTGCGATAGTACATTCTGACTTCAGAAAAATACTCCTTAGCGCCGTCATTCCTAATATACGAGGTAAATGACGCAGTGTTGTTATTCCACGCTACTACGGAATAAGCGTCGAGGTCTTTGCCAGAGTTCCAGTTCGTCGAAGATAAATGTCTGTAATTGACCTCATTTCGGAGCCATTTCAACCCACCCGTTGTTGAACAGACTCCAAAATGAAGGTGTGCAGCGCTGGTTCCTTTATCGCCAGACTTGCCTATCAGAGTCCCTTTACTCTTCTTTCCGTCAGGTTCCCTACTATTCATATGATAAAACCTAATTTTATAGTCTCCATCATCCTTTTTATTATTGTTGTTTGCATCCACCAAAAATTCGATATCATACGAACCTGCACCAGTAATGCCAGTTGCCCACCCGTCATATGGTGCATATACACTTGTATTCAACGCGGCTTTTAGGTCTACTCCGTTATGGGGATTTGTTCCAACTGCACGCGGCTGATTCCACTTACTGTTCACTGCCGCAAAGCCTGAAGTTGAAGTGGTTGAAAGCGGCGAGTTGAAATTCACAATAGACGGCGGCGTATTCCCAAAAACGATACTGTAATCAGCCGCAAATACATTTGATGTGAATAAGAACGCAATGGCAGTAATAGAAAGTGCAAATGCCGTTATTTTTCGTTTCATTTTTTTACCACCTTTCGTTATACAAACTAGTATTCCCCTTGTGATTTAACCATAAAGCTAGAGGAAGCACTTCCATTTCTCGCATTGACGAGTACTTCGTCATCATTCACCCATTGGAAACGAATAATATTCCCGTTAACTGCGCGAGCGCTTTGCGGCGAGTTGGAGAGCAATTTCTGTGAATTTGTAGATAAGTCAACAATCATTACATCGTCAATGCCAACCATTGGGTCATTACCATAACCTACCGCAACTTTGCTTCCTGATGGTGAAAAGTGGGGTTCGCCATCAAGGTATCCAGAAACTCTAGAGATTTCAGATATCCTTCCTGTTGATGCATCGACACTACTAATGAACGCAGTGGAATTAGAACTGCCATTATTGTAACTAGATATCACGATTTTTCCATCCTTAACACTGCTGATACGTAAATTCGGCAGTTTTGGCACATCTACAGCGATAGCCGTCTTGTTATTTACATCAATGATACGCGTGTCGCTTAGTGCTCCCACAACAACATTGCTATCAGTAATGAATCCGACAATATCGTTATTAAGGGACGGATTAATCAGTTGCCGTTCTTCTCCGGTATTAAGATCAATTCCCCAAACAGATGTCTCATTAAGCTCGATGCTGTCTCGATTCGTGCGATAAACAACATACTTACCATCAGGACTAATGTTTACGCTATCGATCCAAGTAAGGTACCACTCTGAATGAGATTTCGATATCCCGAGGCTGATTTCAGCTAAAGACTTGCCGGAGTATGAATCCGACGAAAGTTTTTTTGCGGACATGTTTGCTGGATCTATCCGCCAAATCCCCATATCCGTATATGCTAAATAAATATTTTTTTCACTGATGGAGATAAAGCCGAATGACTGGTTTCCCCATTCGGAAGGGAAAACAAAGCTATCTTTACCGATGCTCGCCTTATAAAATAAACTCTTGTACTCGCCGTTCGATTCATCCGTAATGGAGATGTTAAACGGTGTCAGTGTAACTTCGGATGTCTCCTCTCCAACTAACGAATATGCTTTCATATGTTCGGCGACGAATTTTGCACGAGATTCGGCAAAGCCGTTTATGCCAGGAATATCTTGCCCCTGCGCATCTACAATGCCGTTAGGGTAGAGTATACTCATCATTTCCGAATACTCTTCATCAGTTATTGAGTCGACTAACAGAACCTCGCCGTTTTCCCCAACCATAACATTACTAACATTTTTTTCGTACGGGACAGCCACTAGCTTATTTTCACTCGTAATGGTCGGGTTTGATGCTTGTAATACTTGAGAAGTCGCAACCCCGAGAAGGATGAGCGTGGTTGCTATAACTGTGATTCTAGGCCATTTTTTCATAATCATAAACTCCCCTTCCTACGCTCGCAATCGATGGAAACTTACAACAGAGCGCATGCTTGTTTTTAATGAAAACGTTATGGAATAGAAACGTTTCTCCTAAATCTGCTTAAAGCTGCAAACTGGTCTTGCGAAGAACATTCGATTGTATGCTACATAACATAACACCTCCAAAACCTCCTTTAGCTTTCGAGATCAGTGGAAATTGAATCTCTTCTATCAACTATAGAATACCAATATTGGTAATTATATGTAATAGTTCGGTAGATTCAAAATAACGTCAAAATTCGACTCTTGCGTAGTTGACCAAATTAGTAAAGACACCGTCTCAACATGAGCGAATGATTAACTTTGGAAGGAGGACTAACGTGGAGGAAAAATGAATATCATCCAAAAGAAGGGTGGTGAATTAGCCAAATATGAAAGATTCGGGGTTATAAACAATAGATCTCGACAATTAAGTTTACATAACAATTATTATGTATATTTTATGAAATTAACAAATGGATTGCATCCTTCTACTCCATCGGCGCGCCTTAGATACAAAATAGCCCAGCCAAGCGCGTCCCCCGGATTTCCTCATAACGCAAGGAAACCCGGGGATTGACTGCTTATTTCCGCAGCTTTTTAGATGCCTTATCAGCCCTTCTGAGCTTTTCATTTTCCCGCCGTTCCGCATAAGCCAGCTCCCTCTCCATTTTGAGGTAGTTATCGTAGCGGCTGCTATCAAGCTCGCCGGCTGCCAGGGCCGATTTTATGGCGCAGCCCGGCTCTCCATTATGCTTGCAATCACGGTAGCGGCATTGCTCCATAAGCTGTTCAACATCCTCGAAAGCCGAGCTTAACCCTTCATCCAAAGCATTAAGCTGGATTTCACGCATGCCTGGCGTGTCAATTATGATGCCGCCTGTGGGCAAAACAATCAATTCGCGGTGTGTAGTCGTATGTTTGCCTCGCCCGTCTGACAATCTAATGTCATTAACGCGTTGAAGCTCGCTGCCTGAGAGCGCGTTAATGAGCGTTGATTTGCCTACGCCGGAGGAGCCGATTAATGCAGCCGTATGTCCTTGGCCCAGGTAAGGCTGAAGCTCCTGCAAGCCTTGTGTATGGAGGGCGCTTATCGCGTGAATCGGAACGCCTGGCGCTATCCCTTGCACCTCCATGATCTTCTCCTCGGCGTTTTCGCATA
>PJUA01000382.1_pt1 | contig 27514 bp, 18 predicted proteins | sample 1512151 | NCBI WGS metagenome assembly PJUA01 (sample SAMN08177678, study PRJNA422409) | Soil metagenome, whole genome shotgun sequencing project. | isolation source: Soil enriched on filter paper: beechwood xylan treatment | place: USA: Madison | collected 2015-01-15
GATGGAAAACGGCGTGCCGATCCGGATGGCGGTTATCGAACGCGCGTTGACCTGATGCGCCGTTGCGGTTCATGACAGCAGTGCATCAAAGCGGTTACTCGGCAGCATGCCGGGGAGAAGCTATGAAATCGGAGGTTAATAAACAGTATGTCATTGTGGATTATTAACGGCAAGATTTGGAACGAGGAAAAAGGTGCTCTGCAGGTTTGCCACATCCAATTGGCGGACGGAGTGATTGCCAGTATCGTAGATGGAAGCGAAAAGGCGGACACAGGAAGCGCCGAGGTTATAGATGCCGAAGGGAAGCTGGTATCGCCAGGCTTTATCGATATGCACGTCCATTTGCGGGACCCTGGCTTTGAACATAAGGAAGATATCGCGACAGGCTCGCGTTCGGCGGCAAAAGGCGGTTTTACAACAATCGCCTGCATGCCCAATACGAGACCGGTCATTGATACGCCGGAAACCGTGCAATATGTACTCCAGAAAGCGGAGAAGGAAGCGATCGTCAAAGTGCTGCCTTACGCTGCTATTACAAAAAACGAGCTGGGACGCGAGCTGACGGATTTTGCCGCCCTGAAGGAAGCGGGAGCCATCGGCTTTACCGACGACGGGGTAGGCGTTCAGAACGCGCAAATGATGAAAAACGCGATGGCGCTGGCCAAGTCGCTGGATATGCCGGTTATCGCTCACTGCGAGGACGACTCGCTGGTTGAGGGAGCTTGGGCATCGGAAGGGGAGTTTTCCCGCAAGCATGGCATCAAGGGCATTCCGAACGAATCGGAAGCCATTCATGTCGGGCGTGATGTGCTTCTTGCGGAAGCGACAGGCGTGCACTACCATGTATGCCACGTAAGCACAGAGCAATCGGTCCGGTTGATCAGATTAGCCAAGTCGGTGGGTATTTCCGTAACGGCGGAGGTTTGTCCCCATCATCTGGTGCTCAGCGACGAGGACATTCCGGGCCTCGACGACGCCAACTGGAAAATGAACCCGCCACTGCGCACGCCGCGCGATGTGCAGGCGGTCATTCAGGGGCTTGAGGACGGCACGATCGACATGATCGTTACGGATCACGCGCCGCATAGCGCGGAGGAGAAAGCTCGCGGAGTTGATCTTGCGCCGTTTGGCATCGTTGGTTTCGAGACGGCGTTCCCGCTGCTCTATACCCAATTTGTAGCCACCGGAAAGTGGACGCTCGGCTTCCTGCTGAAGCGTATGACGGAGGACCCTGCGCGTGTCTTCTCTCTTAATACGGGAAGGCTGACGGTAGGCGCTCCGGGGGATATTACCATTGTAGATCTGGACAATGAAAAAGAAGTAGATCCACAGACATTCCTGTCAAAAAGCAATAACACGCCGTTTGGCGGCTGGAAGCTTCAGGGCTGGCCGGTTCACACCATTGTGGACGGCAAGCTGGTTTGGTCGGAACAGAGCAAATGAACATCAGAGGAGTGAATGGAATGCAGGCAAGATTGTTGCTGGAAGACGGTACATTGTTCACCGGTCTTTCCTTTGGCGCGGAAGCGCAAATGGCGGGCGAGGTGGTTTTTAATACAGGCATTACAGGTTATCAGGAGGTATTGTCCGATCCATCGTATTGCGGTCAGATTGTAACGATGACTTATCCGCTGATCGGGAACTACGGCATTACGCGCGATGATTTTGAAAGCATTCGCCCGTTTATTCACGGCTTCGTCGTTCGCCGTCATGAGCCGGTGCCAAGCAACTGGCGCGCGCAATATTCGCTGGGTCAATTGCTTAAGGAATACGGCATTCCCGGCATCAGCGACATCGATACCCGCATGCTGACGCGCAAGCTTCGTCACTACGGCACCATGAGAGGCTTGATCACAACTGGCAATGAATCGGTTGAGGAATTGACAGAGCGTCTGGGCGCAACTTCCTTGATGCGTGATCAAGTTGCCCGCACATCCACTAAGCATGTGTTCTCCAGCCCCGGCAAAGGAGAGCGGATCGTTTTGGTTGACTTCGGCGCCAAAAGCGGTATCCTGCGCGAATTGACGGAGCGCGGCTGCGATGTTGTAGTTGTGCCGCATGACACAACTGCGGATGAAATCCGCCGACTGGTGCCCGACGGCATTCAGCTATCCAACGGCCCTGGGGACCCTAAAGACGTGCCGCATGCCGTCAAAATGATTTCCGAGCTGCTGGGCGAATATCCGATTTTCGGCATCTGTCTGGGCCATCAGTTGTTCGCCCTGGCTTGCGGAGCCGATACAACCAAGCTTAAATTCGGCCATCGCGGCGGCAACCACCCCGTGAAGGAATTGTCCTCCGGCCGTTGCTACATTACATCGCAAAACCACGGCTACACCGTGCTGGAGGATACAATTGCCGGTACTGGATTATCCGTTACGCATATTAACAACAATGACAAAACGATTGAAGGCTTGAAGCATAACAGCCATCCTGCATTCTCCGTGCAATACCATCCGGAGGCGGCTCCCGGACCGTTTGATTCCAGCTATCTGTTTGACGAATTCCTGGACATGATTCGCAAGCACAAGGCCACTAACCCGCAAAAACCTCGTCAGGCCGTGTTGTCGGAGACGTTGAAAGGAGAGCTTCAGTATGCCCAGAAATAATGAACTGAAAAAAATTCTCGTGATTGGCTCCGGCCCTATTGTTATCGGACAAGCGGCGGAGTTCGACTATGCAGGAACTCAGGCTTGCCAAGCTTTGAAAGAAGAAGGCTACGAGGTTGTGCTAATCAACAGCAACCCTGCAACGATCATGACGGACACTAATATGGCGGACAAGGTTTACATCGAGCCGATTACGCTTGAATTTGTTTCGCAAATCATTCGTCAAGAGCGTCCGGACGGCTTGCTGCCTACGCTTGGCGGTCAAACCGGCTTGAACATGGCGGTTGAACTGGCCCGCGCAGGCGTGCTGGAGCGCGAAAACGTAAAGCTGCTGGGTACACAGCTGACAGCGATCGAAAAAGCAGAGGACCGCGATTTGTTCCGCGATCTGATGCGCGAGCTGGAGCAGCCGGTGCCTGAGAGCGAAATCGTAACCACGGTTGAAGACGCAGTTGACTTCGCCAATAGCATCGGTTATCCCATCATCGTTCGTCCTGCCTACACGCTGGGCGGAACGGGCGGCGGCATTTGCGCCAATGAGGAAGAGCTGCGTGAAATCGTAGCTTCCGGCATTCGCTACAGCCCGATCAGCCAATGTCTGATTGAAAAATCGATTGCAGGCATGAAGGAAGTTGAATATGAAGTCATGCGCGATGCCAACGACAACTGTATCGTTGTCTGCAACATGGAAAACTTCGATCCGGTTGGCGTCCATACTGGAGACAGCATCGTTGTTGCTCCGTCGCAAACCCTGTCTGACCGCGAATACCAGATGCTGCGTTCCGCATCGCTCAAAATCATTAGAGCGCTGAACATCGAAGGCGGCTGCAACGTGCAGTTTGCGCTTGATCCGCACAGCTATCAATATTATGTAATCGAAGTTAACCCGCGCGTTAGCCGCTCCTCGGCGCTGGCTTCCAAAGCAACGGGCTACCCGATTGCCAAAATGGCAGCCAAAATCGCTGTCGGCTATACGCTGGATGAACTGGTTAACCCGGTTACGGGCCAAACCTACGCTTGCTTCGAGCCAACGCTGGATTACATTGTTTCCAAAATTCCGCGCTGGCCGTTTGATAAATTCGTAAACGCCAACCGTAAGCTGGGCACCCAAATGAAGGCGACAGGCGAAGTCATGGCGATTGGCCGTTCCTTCGAAGAGTCCATCCATAAAGCGGTTCGCTCGCTGGAAATCGGCGTGCACCGTCTGCACCTGAAGGAAGCGGAAACCTTAAGCGAAGAGGTTCTCCGCACCCGCCTGGAAAAGCCGGACGACGAGCGCATGTTCCTGGTGGCGGAAGCGTTCCGCAGAGGCTACAGCCTGCAAGACATTCAGGACATGACCAAAATCGACTGGTGGTTCCTGGATAAAATTCAGAGCATCGTAGCGTTCGAGGATCGTTTGCGCAAGGAAGCAACCTTGTCTCCTGCGACGCTGTACGAAGCGAAGCGCAAGGGCTTCTCCGACCGCTCCATTGCGGAAATTCGCAATGAAGGCTTCCCGAATGGCAGCCATACAACAGAAGACGAGGTTCGCAAGCTTCGTTTGGATAATGGATTCAAGCCGGTGTACAAAATGGTTGATACCTGCGCCGCCGAGTTTGAAGCTACTACGCCTTATTACTACTCCACTTATGAAGTGGAAAATGAAGTGATCGAAACACAAAAGCAGAAGGTATTGGTTCTGGGCTCCGGTCCAATCCGGATCGGCCAAGGCATCGAGTTTGACTATTCCACGGTGCATGCCGTATGGGCGATCCAAAAAGCAGGCTATGAGGCAGTTATTATCAACAACAACCCGGAGACGGTTTCCACCGATTTCAGCACCTCCGACCGGTTGTACTTCGAGCCGCTGTTCCTGGAGGACGTGCTGAACGTTATCGAGCAGGAAAAACCAATTGGCGTAATCGTCCAGTTCGGCGGACAAACGGCGATCAACCTGGCTGCTCCGCTGACAAAAGCGGGCGTACGCATTTTGGGCTCCAGCCTGGAGAGCATCGACGCTGCGGAAGACCGCAAAAAATTCGAAGCTTTGCTTCGCAAGCTGGACATTGCACAGCCTGAAGGCAGCACGGTAACTTCGGTTGACGAAGCAGTAGTGACCGCGCAAAAGCTGGGGTATCCCGTTCTCGTTCGTCCTTCCTACGTATTGGGCGGACGCGCCATGGAAATCGTATACTCCGATGAAGAACTGCTCAGCTACATGGAGGTTGCCGTCAAAATCAATCCGGAGCATCCGGTTTTGATCGACCGTTACATGATGGGGAAAGAAGCTGAGGTCGACGCGATTTGCGATGGCGAAACGGTATTGATTCCAGGCATCATGGAGCATGTCGAGCGCGCGGGCGTGCACTCCGGCGACTCTATCGCGGTTTACCCGCCACAATCGCTTTCCGAAGAGATCAAGTCGCAAATTGTGGACATTACGATCAAAATCGCCAAGGAGTTTGAGGTTATCGGTCTGGTCAACATCCAGTTCGTCATCCACAACGAGCAAGTGTACGTGATCGAGGTTAACCCGCGTTCCTCGCGTACGGTGCCGTTCCTGAGCAAAGTAACCAATCTGCCGATGGCAAATCTGGCTACGCAAGCGATTCTTGGCACCAAGCTGGCCGATCTTGGCCATAAGGATGGACTGTGGCCGGAGGACGAATATGTCTCCGTCAAGGTTCCGGTATTCTCCTTTGCCAAGCTGCGCCGCGTTGATCCAACGCTGACGCCGGAGATGAAATCGACGGGCGAGGTGATGGGCCGCGACGTGCAATATGCCAAAGCCTTGTTCAAAGGGCTGATTGGCGCAGGTATGAAAATTCCAAACTCCGGCGCTATCGTAGCGACGGTTGCGGACAAGGACAAAGCGGAAGCAACAGAATTGCTGCGCGGCTTCTATAATATAGGCTACAAAATTTATGCAACGGGCGGAACGGCTGACGCGCTTGAAGCGGCTGGTCTTTATGTCACACGCGTCAACAAGCTGAGCGAAGGCTCGCCTAATATTCTGGATCTGGTTCGTGAAGGCAAAGCCAACTTTGTGGTCAATACGCTTACCAAAGGCAAAACGCCTGAGCGCGACGGCTTCCGTATTCGCCGTGAAGCGGTTGAAAACGGAGTGGTCTGCATGACCTCCCTGGATACGGTACGCGCATTGCTCCGGATGCTGGAGACAATCAACTTTTCGTCGCATTCCATGCCGGTAGCTTCAAAGAAATAATTGAATTAAACAGGAAGATTGGAGAGCAACACCCTTAAAGCATTGTTCCTAAACACCGATTATCAGCAGCAGGAGGATAGCGGACTTGGCGAACGGCGTTTTCAAGGGGGGTTGCTCTTGGTCTGGGAAGGGGAAAAGAAATGAGTCTGACAAAGGAAGAAGCGGCAAAGCGCATTATGGTTGCGCTGGATTACAGCAATGCCGGAGAGGCCGAACGTTTGCTGGAGGAGCTGCGGGGCATTCCGTGCTACATGAAGGTGGGCATGCAGCTATTTTACGCTGCAGGACCAGCCTTTGTGGAAAGCCTTAAAACTCGCGGCTATTACGTTTTTCTGGATGTCAAAATGCATGATATTCCCAATACGGTAAAAGGCGGCGCCCATAGCATCACATCGCTTGGCGCAGATATGTTCAACGTTCACGCAGCCGGCGGGTCCGCGATGATGGAGGCTTGTCTCGAGGGTGTTGATCAGGCGTTGACGGCTGGAGCGAAACGCCCCCAGGTGATTGCCGTTACTCAATTGACCAGCACAAGCCGCGAGGTGCTGAATCATGAAATCGGCATAACCGGCAGCGTGGAGGATTCCGTCATTGCATACGCAAAGCTGGCCAAAGCATCGGGGCTGGACGGCGTCGTTTCTTCACCTGCCGAGGTCGTTTCCGTAAAAGAAGCATGCGGCGCAGCTTTTGCAACGGTTACTCCGGGCATTCGTCCGGCGGGCGCTGCCTTGAACGATCAGACTCGCATCATGACTCCTTCGCAGGCCATCGCGCAAGGCACTGATTATATGGTAATCGGCCGACCCATAACGGCTGCGCCTAGCCCAAGGGAAGCCATACAGTCCATCATTGAGGAGTTGATATCTATATGAGTAAAATAACGTTATCGGAGCTGCCGGCTACAATCGCAGGCAAGCTTCTGGACATTGGCGCGGTCGCTTTAAGCCCCGGCGAACCGTTCACCTGGACATCAGGGCTGAAGTCGCCGATTTATTGCGATAACCGGCTGACGATGTCTTTTCCCGACATTCGGGATTTAATCGCTGAAGGTTTTGCATCTATCATCTCTGAACGATTCCCCGACACAGAGGTGATCGCCGGCACGTCGACGGCGGGCATCCCTCATGCAGCGTTTGTATCGCAAAAGCTGAATTTGCCTATGGCGTACATTCGCGACAAAGCAAAGGGACATGGAAAGAAAAATCAGATTGAAGGCCAAATTTTACCGGGTCAAAAGGTGGTTGTTATCGAGGACTTGATTTCCACCGGAGGCAGCTCGCTTAAGGCGGCGCAAGCCGTTCGCGAGGCTGGAGCAGAGGTTGTAGCCGTACTGGCCATCTTTACTTATCAGTTCCCGGCAGCAGCTCAAGCCTTTGCGGACGATGGCTTTACGCTTGAAACGTTAAGCAATTATACGGCCTTGATTGAAACAGCCCACCAGCGCGGCATTGTTTCATCAGGGGATTTGGACAAGCTGAATGGCTGGAAGGAAAACCCCGATCAATACGGCCGTTAGGCGAGATGGACGGAAATAAATAAATAAACATTTCCTTTTCGCTGCTTTCATGACAGCGAAAAGGCTTTTTTCATTTCGACAAAAAGCTGGTCATTATTTTAAAAGCATATATTCATGGAGTCCACAAAATCCGATAATTAAGGTAAAGGTCCAAGAGAAGGGGTGCTACATCATGAGATTGTCTCTGCGTGCAAAGCTTATTTTAATCGGCGCGTTGCCATTGGTATTTTCCATTGTCTCTATTATGTATTTGTTAAATCAACAACAAACGATGTTCAAATCGTTGTTGAAGGAGCTCTCCGATATTTCCCGCGAAGTGGATTCCAACATTTTAAACGGAGATAGAGACATGTATCAGGCCTATACGGCTTACCTAACTCTTGCATCGGGCGAATTGGACGAAGCCGGGCGGACTGCCGCCAAGGAAGATTTTGTGTTGAATAGCGACCAGGCTTCCCAGCGGATCGGTCAGGCTAAACAGATTATGCAAAATGAGAACCTGCTGCAAATTGCCGGCGGCGAATCGGGCCGGATGCCGGAGGAGATTTTCAGGGACTTTGAGATCCGCTTTAAAGAATGGCGCGAGCAAGCGCTTCAAGTCATTGACAAAGGCTCCGCTATTGTCATTAATGATGAGGTCGACGGCAAGTTCCATGATAGCCGGAATGGCATTGATGAAATCGATAACATCATGGACGAATACGCGGAACGTCGCGTCAATGAAATTCAAGCCGATATGGAACAATCCCGATTGACCGTCATCATTGCTTTTGGCGTTATTTCACTGCTGCTGGCCTTAGCGATCACTATCACGATCAGACGGATCTCCGTTATAATCAGCGCCGTTGTTCGCAAAACGTCGCTCATTAGCTCGGGAGACCTGACAGCCCCGGCCGAGACTACATACAGCGGGGATGAAATCGGGCAAATATCAAGATCGGTGGATCATATGCTTGAAAGCATGAATACCCTTATTGCGGGTATCGTCAAGGGGACGCGCGAGGTGTCGCAATCCTCGTCCATGCTGTTGTCCGCTGCATCCGAATCTTCAACTGCAGCACAGCATGTTGCTGCCAATGTGCAGGAGGTTGCAAGCGGCTCGGAGACGCAAGCCAGAGGCGCGGACGAGGCGTCGCGGGCGATGGAGGAGATGGCCGTTGGCATTAGCCGGATTGCAACCAATACATCCGTCTTGGCGGATCATTCCGTTACAACGTCCATCCAAAGCCAGGAAGGACAGCAAGCATTGGAACGGCTGGTGGAGCAGATGAACGGAATCAGCGCCACAATCGGCACGTTGTCCGGCATCATCGGTTCCCTGGAAAACCGTTCACGTCAAATCGGGGAAATTGTTGAAAATATTACCGCGTTTGCGAGCCAAACGAATATTTTGTCGCTTAATGCTTCAATTGAGGCGGCAAGGGCCGGTGAACAAGGACGTGGTTTTGCAGTTGTAGCGGGCGAAATTCGCAAGCTTGCTGCAAACTCGATGGAGTCCGCGGAAGGAATCAACGAGCTGATAGGTCTGACGAGGGACGAAATCGGCAAGGCATCCCGCTATATGGGAGAAAGCCAGCGCGAGGTCGCCATCGGAGGTGAGCGGGTAAGGGATGTGGTGCGCAATCTCGATGTCATCGCATCCGCAATTGCCGGGATGGCGGAGCAGCTTCAGGAAAATTCCGCAATCGCCCAGCAAATGTCCGCAAGCTCAGAGCAGGTCAGCGCGTCAATGGATCAAACGGCGCACACCGCTTCTCAAAATCTGCAAAAAGCAGAGACGGTAGCGGCTGCGACAGAGGAACAGCTTGCCCTGATGGACAACATCAATGCCGCGGCGCTCAGACTGGATGAAATCGTAACCGAGCTGAATGGTTCAACCGCTAAGTTTAAGGTAAAGGTGTAACGATAATCACAAGGCAAACAAACCGTCCCTTTTGCGCTGGAAGACATGCGTTTATGCCGCATGATTCCGCAAGAGGGATTTTTTTTCAAAAAATGATGAAATGATTGAGGGAATTTGTAACTTTTTCTACATGAGCACCGTCTAAGATGGTAGATTAGAATTATGAATACATACAGAGATTTTGGAGTGTATGAAGGTGCGTGTTCAAAAAGATTGCTTTGAACAACCTCTTAAAGCTCCAAAGAGGGGAGTGAGGAGATCAATGGCCATTTCTCAAGGAATGGAGACAGAAGCCGCTCCGCAAACCGGCGAAGAAGACGTCAGTCTGGACGGTGAGCAGGCGGTTGAGACAAGGGGAGCCGTTCAGAAAGCCGCTTCGCACAATCAAGGCAAGCTTTTGGTCGTCAACCAGGTTGAGCGTATTTTCCAGGTAGGCGGCAATGCCCTGCATGTGCTAAAAGGCATTCAAATGGAAGTAAAACAGAAGCAGCTTGTCATGCTCAAGGGCCGCTCCGGCTCCGGCAAAACGACGCTGCTTAATTGTCTGGGCGGACTGGATACGCCAAGCAAAGGCGAAATTCTGTTCAGGGATAAGCCCTTCAGCAAAATGAATGACGACCAGCGCACGCTGGTGCGGCGCAAGGATATGGGCTTTATTTTCCAGGCCTTTGCCCTGATGCCGTTATTGTCCGCGTATGAAAATGTTGAGCTTTCTCTCCGCATGGCGGGAAAACCGCGTTCGGAATGGAAAAACAGAGTGGTTGAATGCCTGGAGCTGGTGGGCCTGGGCAAACGGATGCATCATCGTCCCTTCGAGCTTTCCGGGGGCGAGCCGCAGCGGGTTGCGATCGCCAAGGCGATTGCCCATAGGCCTTTATTGCTGCTGGCGGATGAGCCAACCGCTGAGCTGGATACGGGAATGTCCGCTCAAATTATGGCGGTCTTTCAAAATATTATTGCTACTGAACACGTTTCTATTTGTATGACTACACATGATCCTACGATTTTGGAGGTTGCCGACCATGTCTATGAAATGGTGGACGGAAAGTTTATTTAAACGTTCAATGATTGTTGCGCTAAGCGCTTCGCTGGCCTTTACCAGCGGATGTGCCTTGCTTCCCGATGAAAAGGAAGAGGAGGTGCTGCCGGAAATCGTTCCGGCGCAAATTTCCAAAAAGCCGGAATACGAGGTCAAAACTAAAAATCTTAATACTGAAGTTTCTTTGATCGGCAAGCTGATTTCCCTGGAAGAGGAGACGATGCATTTTACGCTTGACGGGAAAAACCTGAAGGAGCTTTATATCAAGGTTGGCGACAAGGTTCAGGCGGGCGATGTTATCGCCGAACTGGATGTCGAGGAGTTGAAAAAATCGCTTCGTCTGGAGCGAATTTCCTTCAAGGCTCAAGAAAACGAAATGAAGCAGACGCTTCGCGAACGCGATGAGATGGACCCGTTGGACTTTGAAACGAAGCAAATCGCTTTTGAAGAAAAGCGGCAAAAGCTGGCCGATTTGGAGGAGGAGATCAACAAGGCGGTTTTATATGCTCCATTCTCCGGCACCATCGTATCAGTAACCGCAAAAAAAGGCGATGTAATCAAAAAATATGCTCCGATTGCCATCGTGGCCGATACCGCGCTTATTACGCCTGCCTCAAAGCTGACAAAAAACGAGCTTGAAAAGGTGGCGCCAGGCATGGATGCCCTCGTCAGCATCAGCAATGTCGGCAATTTTGTGGGTAAAGTCAAGACTCTGCCGGTCAAAAGCGAAGAGAACAACAATAACGGCGGTGGAAGTGACGGGGAAAACAAGCCGGAGCGTCCCGAAGATTTTATGTTAATTGATGTCAAAGATCTGCCTGCAGGTTTGAATCGGGGCACTCCTATTTCCATTAAAGTCATTACGAAGCGAACCGAAAATGCAATCGTAATTCCGCCATCCGCATTGCGCACCATCGGCTCCAGAACGTATGTGCAGGTGGTAGATGAAGACGGCAAGAGAGAGGTTGACGTTGAGGTTGGCCAGCAAACAGCAGTCGACGTCGAAATATTGCAGGGGCTAAAGCCTGGACAGAAAGTCGTAGGTCGATAAGCCATGGGTATTCCGCTGTTCCGATTCCTATTCCGCAAAATGTGGAATACTCGCTGGCTAACCCTTAGTACGCTGGCGGGGCTCATTATGGCTGTAGCGTTTGCGACCAGCATTCCGATGTATGCGGACGGCGCGCTTAAGCGGGTTGTGGCGCAGTCGCTGCAAGAAAAAAGCACAGGACTGCCTGCTGGCTCCTTGCTTGTGCGCTACCAGTCAACACCGGGGCAGGCGACCGATCTGGCCGCGTTATCCGCTCTGGAGGGATACATTAAAGAAAAGGTGCCCGAAGAGATTGGCTTTTCTTATGACACCTATCTGAATCTTTATTCCATTCGCAGCTCGGATGTAACGCCAGAGGATCCTACCAAGGTGGATGCCGGCCGCAGCCGCCAGCTTGCATTAGCGACGATGGCAGGACTTGCCGATCATTCCGAAATCGTGCAGGGTAAATGGTTTTCAGACACGCCTGGCGACGGGCAATTGATTGAAGCCGTTATGCTAGAGGAAGCCATGTTCCGTAACGACGTCCATATCGGCGATATTTTTGAATACCCCGTATACGGCGGATTGAATCTGACGCTGCGGGTCAAGATTGTAGGAGCTTATAACCCGCTGGATGCTACGGATTCCTATTGGTACCAGGGGCTGGAAGGCCAGCTGAGCACGCTGCTGGTGAGCGGCGATACCTTCCAGAAGCTGCTGCTAGAAAAATTCAAAATTCCGCTTCATAACGGAAGCTGGTATTACGCCTTCGATTTGTCCGAGGTGCAGACCAGCCAGCTTTCTCCGCTTGGACGGACGCTTAACCGTCTGGATGTCGAGTTGTATCAGATTCTTAAAGATACACGAGTGGAAATTTCTTTTGCATCGACTTTGACGGAGTTCAAAAGTCAAAGTCTGCAGCTGCAAACCATGTTGTTTACATTGGCTGCACCGATGATTGCAATGGTCTTTTTCTTTATTGCGATGAATGCAAGGCAGTCGCTTGACAAGCAAAGAAGCGATATTGCCGTATTGCGAAGCCGTGGCGCAGGCACTCGGCAAATTATATGGATTTATTTGCTGGAGGGTTTGCTGCTAGGGGCGATTGCGCTGGCAACGGGGCCGTTTATGGGCTGGTTTATGGCCAAAAGCATCGGTTCCGCCAACGGCTTCCTCTCCTTCGTCAACCGGAAATCGATTCCGGTCGGCTTTTCAACAGAAGCGATGATCGCAGGCGGCGCGGCGGTGCTGCTGGCGATTCTGGCAACGGTTATTCCGGCGGTCATTTACGCCCGTTCTTCCATTGTCAGCTACAAGCAGGAGCTTGCCCGTTCCGACCGGAAGCCGGTTTGGCAGCGCTGGTTCCTTGATGTGCTGCTCCTGCTGGCGTCCGCTTATGGCTGGTATATGTTCAATGAACGGCAAATGCTGACGTTTCAAACCGGCATGACCACCGATCAGCTTAATGTTCAGCCGTTTCTATTTTTTGTGCCGGCGCTTGCTATTTTTTCGCTAGGATTATTTTTCCTGCGGGTATTCCCATGGCTGTTGAGCTTGTTTAACTGGCTCGGCAGGAAGTTTCTGCCGGTACCGCTTTATTTGACGCTGATTCAGCTGTCGCGCTCATCCAAAGGGTATTATCCGCTCATGATTTTGCTGGTGCTTACGCTGGGCCTTGGCGTCTACAACGCATCGGCAGCAAGGACCATTGATCTGAACTCCACGGAGCGCACCCTGTACAAATATGGCTCGGATGTCATTATTCAGAGCGTATGGGACGGCACTCCCGAAGCGACGAAACCTTCCGGCGGAGGCAACCAAGGCGGTGGAAACGGCGGAGGAGGCAATGGAGGAGGCGGAGGCAACCAAGGCGGCGGAGGCGGCGGAAATCCGGGCGGTGGAGGCAATCAAGCCCCCACACCAACCAAAATCCTGTATAACGAGCCGCCGTTTGAAATCTATCGCCAGCTTGACGGCGTAGAAGCCGCCGCGCGCGTGCTGCAGACTAAAGGAAACGTTGTTATTTCAGGAAAGTCGATTGGACAAGGAAGTATTCTTGGCATCGACAATAAGGATTTTTCCAAGGTCGCATGGTTCCGCGATGATTTGTACCCTGTTCATCCGTTTCATTATTTGGCTAATCTGGGGCTCTATGAGCATGCCGCGATTATTCCGACAAGTGTAGCGGAGAAATACCAGCTCAAGCTGGGAGATACCATTTCGGTTGGCTTTACGGATGGCATGCTGGAATTTTCGGTTGTAGGCATCTTGCCTTATTGGCCTACCCAATACCCGGACAAATCGCCGTTTGTTATCGCCAATCTGGATTATATTTTTGATCAGCTTCCGATGATTCCGTACGAGGTTTGGCTCAAAATGAAGCCTGATGCATCAGTAGCTGCGGCTGTAGAAGAGCTTCAGAAGCAAAACATTGAGCTGGTGTCCGTCAAGGACGTACAAAGCGAGCTGATTACACAAGCCAAACATCCTACAAGAGGCGGGGTATTCGGTATTCTGAGCTTGGGCTTCCTGGTCTCGGTTGTCATTACGCTGGCTGGTTATATCCTTTATTGGTTCTTCAACCTGTCCGGGCGTTCGGTTCAGTTCGGCGTATTGCGCGCCATGGGCCTTTCCCGCAGGCAATTGACCGGCATGCTGCTGCTGGAGCAAGTGTTTACGGCAGGCCTTGCGATCGGCCTCGGCGTTTTGATAGGCAAAGGGGTCAGTCTGGTTTTCCTTCCGTTCCTGCAAACCGCCGATAATGTGGCGGAGACGGTTCCGCCATTCCGGGTCGTATTTGAGGCCAGCGATACGAACCAGCTGTTTATCGTTGTTGGCTTTATGATGATCATCGGGGCGCTGCTGCTCTTCCTGCGCATTCGCAGTCTTCGAGTGCATCAAGCGGTCAAAATGGGAGAGGAGAGTTAACGTCAGATGATTCATTGCGAAGGTCTTGTTAAAATTTACAAAACGGAAGATCTTGAGGTTGTTGCCCTCCAAGGCTTGAATTTGACAGTGGAAGCCGGCGAGCTGATGGCGATTATCGGCAACAGCGGCAGCGGCAAATCGACTCTTCTGAATACGCTGGGCGGTCTTGACCGCCCTTCTGCTGGACAGGTGAGAGTCGGACAGTGGGATTTGCTCAAAATTTCCGAAGAGGATCTTGTGAAATACAAAAGAGATACCGTCGGATTTATTTGGCAGAACAATGCGCGTAACCTGCTGCCTTACCTGACCGCCTTGGAAAATGTAGAAATGCCGATGATGCTCTCCGGCAAGATGGATCGTCCATATGCCAAGCAGCTGCTGGAATGGGTAGGTCTAGGTCATCGTATGAACAACAAGCTGCATCAGCTTTCAGGCGGCGAGCAGCAGCGAGTGGCTATCGCCATCTCGCTGTGCAATCGTCCTAAGCTGCTGCTTGCGGACGAACCGACGGGCTCCGTCGATACCGCGACGTCGGATATGATTATGGGCATTTTCCGCAAGCTGAATCAGGAGCTTGGTGTAACGATTGTTATCGTTACGCATGACATGACGCTGGCGGGCAAGGTAGACCGGGTAGTGGCTATACGGGATGGACTGACAAGCACGGAGTTTATTAAACGCAACCCCAATATTACGGAAGGCGGAGAGCTGCCTTTTCAAGGCGGTAAGCTGGGAACGGTCCATGAAGCTTATGTCGTTGTCGATCGTGTAGGGCGTCTTCAAATTCCGAAAGAGTACCTGACATCCTTAGGCATCAAAGATAAAGCATCCATGGAATTCGACGGGGAAAAAATTATTATCTCGTCGCCAAAATCTCTAGGGGGAAACGATCATGAAGCAAAATAATATGATCAAAACGGGCTTGTCAAAATGGGTAAAAACAGGTATGGCCCTAACGATGGTTACGGGCACTCTCGCTGCTTGCAGCGGGAGCAATGCCCCATCGGATGCTGAAAACCGCGTTTTGCGTATTGGCGTTTTGTACGGCGGCTCGGACAGCGAGCCTTATTTCCGCCAGCAATATACCGACATATTTGAATACAATCATCCCAACATTAAGTTTGAAATTGTAGGGGCTATTAATTATGAAGACCAGCGCTTCCAGTCTACAAGCCCGGATGAGCCGGTCAAGCAGCCTGACCCTTATGAAAAAATGAAAGAAATGATGACCGGCCAAAATCCGGTTGACGTTGTTGTTATCGACTACAGTATGCTGCGCAAATTTACGCAGGATAATTTGCTTCAACCGCTGGACCCGCTTATTGCCAAAGATAAATTTGATTTGTCCGACTATGTGCCTACCGTTATTGACGGTATCAAGGCGCTTGGCGACAATCAAGTTTTTGCATTGACGCCAACCTTTACTTCAGCGGCGTTGTATTACAATAAAAAGATTTTTGCTGATCTTGGTGTCGAACCGCCTACGGATAAGATGGAGTGGAGCGAGGTTTTTGCTAAAGCGCGTCAGGTGGCAAACGGCGAAGGGGAAGACCGCACCTTCGGATTTATGCTTAACCGCTGGTCATCGGATCCTTACAATGATGTGCAAAATTATGCAAATGCGCTCCAGCTGAAAATGTGGGACGATAAAGCTGAAAACATGATGGTTAACAGCGAGCAATGGATTAAAGCAACCGAGCAAATCGTTTCGTTGTACGATGAGAAAATTGTGCCAAATCAAGAATTTGTGAATCAAATGTATGAAAAAATTAACAATGAAGGTGGAAATGATCCATTCTACGGCGATTTGTTTGTCCAAGGCAAAGTTGCCATGATGGTTAGCGATTCCACCTATGTGAATGAATTAAAGAAGTTTTCGGATAATGCCTCAAGCATCAGTAATTTTGAAATGGTGGATTGGGATATTGTAACGGTTCCTACAAGCCCTAACAACCCGACTGCCGGAGGAAATATTGGATTAAGCCAGCTGATGGGCATCAATGCCAAGGCCCAAAACGCTGCCGATGCCTGGGAGTTTATCAAATTCTCGAACAGCAAGGAATGGGCAAAGCTGAAGTCCAGAAGCAACTACGAGCTGGTGGCGCGTAAAGAATTCCTTCTGCCAGTTGGCGGAATGAGCTATAATATTGACGCGTTTACGCTGCTGACGCCGCTGCCGCCCGCAAACACCAATATGGATAACATATATAACGAAAAGCCAAACATTTGGGAAGTATCGAATATTGGCTATCAATTGTTCGAAAATATCAAGGACGGCTCCAAAACGATTGCAGAGGCAATGGCCGAGTGGGAAACAAGGGGCAACGCCATCCTGCAAGGCCAGAGCGAGTCTGGCGAAGGCGGAGGCATAGCGCGTCCCTTAGACGATGAAGTCAAGCGGAAGGCACTGGAAGCGGCGTCTGGCGAAGCAGAAGCAGAGCCTGCTACAGAAGAAACAACGACGGAATAAGAGGCTCACGTTAACATGTGAATGCACAAGGCCGTCCTCACTGCGTTTCCTAACACAGTGAGGGCGGCCTTGTAACGTTTTACGAACAATTTCATGCTTGAATTTAGCAGAATTGGGTATTATAAGTTCAGCATCATTTCTAATGTTTGAGGTACAGGCAATGGGAGGTCGTGAACGATGAAGTGGATTTATTGGCTCAGGCTGTACGACACCAAATTTCAGGCTGGTTGTTTGCAGCGCAGAATGGAAAATGACTGGTGGATATACGGCTATGACAGCCCTCGTGAAATCGAAATTTACCGGGCCCGGAGCGGCAGATATGGCATACGTTATTTGCCCTAAAACAGTTTTAAAATAAAAATGAAAAAAGTATTGACTATTGGTGGGATATTATAGTATATTAATTAAGTCGCCATTAAAGATACATGAAATGAATGGAATAATGTCGCGGGGTGGAGCAGCTCGGTAGCTCGTCGGGCTCATAACCCGAAGGCCGCAGGTTCAAATCCTGCCCCCGCAACCAAAACTTCGATCAAGCGTTGACATAGACGTTACTCGAGGGCCCTTAGCTCAGTTGGTTAGAGCGGTCGGCTCATAACCGATTGGTCGGGGGTTCGAGTCCCTCAGGGCCCACCATTTGTTCACAAGTATCTCCACATGCCGGGGTGGCGGAACTGGCAGACGCACAGGACTTAAAATCCTGCGGTGGGTGACCACCGTACGGGTTCGATTCCCGTCCTCGGCACCATATCTTGTAAATGAAATCCCTTGATACATAAGGGGTTTTTTTGTTTTTTATAAGTGAAATTTTATAGCACAAAATCTACCCTTAGACGTTATTTTTGTTTTTGGGGACATTTTGGGGGTGAAGTTTTTAATCAAAGGCTTCCAGATCAGATTTACTCCCATTGAACCATGAAGTTATTCCAGTACGGAGTAACTAGTAATTGAAATAAAAGCCGTAAAAGAAACAAATACTAGGACTAGCAAACTGAAAACTAATGCTATGATTGATGGCTTCCCTTTATTAGTAATAATTGAAATTAGGCACATTACAGTTGAAATTAATGAAAACGTAAAACTCAATACTGTAGCTAGCATATTAGACACAAGTGCTACTATAGAAAGAAAATATGAAATTCTAATCATCGAGCTCACAAAAGTCCTCCTTTTCATATTCTTGAATTTATCTTATTGTCACAAAAAGAATCTATGATTGTAAATAGGGGTCCAGTTGGGTGGGCTTTTAAACACACTACACCTTCAAGATAGTGGGTAATGCCATGCTGCTAACAACAGCAAAAAAGCATCATATTATCTGCTATAAGGCAAAAGAGACCCGATCACTAAAATGGGTCTCTCTTCATTTAATAAATCTATTGTTACAAGCTGCTTGGCTTTCACATAGTTAATTCTAGCCTTTAGGAAGCTCAAAAGAAACCGAAGTCCCATCCCCAGGTTGGCTGGAGATGGTGAGGCCTTTGCCATTGATTTGGCGTACACGCAGGTGGGTGTTGTAAAGACCAACGCCTTTGCCGCCTTTGCCGCTAAGCTGTAGCTGGATTTGCTCCTTGCTCATGCCGATGCCGTTATCGGAAATGTTGAACAATACGGTGCTGACTTTGTCTATTATGGATATCCGGACGAGTCCGCCGCTGTTGCGGGACAGGACACCGTGTGTGACGGCATTTTCGACTAATGGCTGAATGATAAGCGGCGGAATGGTCATATCGGGCTCTTTATCAAGCTCCCATTGAATACATAAGCGTTCATCAAAACGCTCTACCTGAATGCGTAAATACGCTTTAACCAGCTTTAACTCCTGTGACAAGCTTATTTCCTGGGCCGTGTTGTGCATTTCATAGCTGGAGCGCAGGTAAACGGAAAATTCTTCGACCAGCTGCATCATTTTATGCTGATCCACGGAGCTTAATGCAACGATGGAATTCAGCGTGTTCATAATAAAATGAGGCTTGATTTGCGCCTGCAGCCAAGCGGCCTCCAGATTAAGGCGCTCGCGTACGGAGCGTTTTAATCTTAGCAGCATGCGGACTCTTGCGCGCAGCTCGATTGCGTTAACCGGCTTAGCGATGTAATCGCTGGCACCGGCCAACAGTCCGGCCTCCACATCCTCAGGCTGGTTGCGGGCGGTCAACAGCAGCACGGGCAGCTCATGCATTTCAAAGCTGTCCCGGATCAGGCTGGTTAAGGCATAGCCGGACATCTCCGGCATCATCACGTCGGATATAACGAGGGACCAGCGCCTCTCCCTTAGCTTCTCCAGAGCCTCCAGGGCGCTTGTTGTAGTATACACCTCAATATCTCTATCCATGGCCAAAATATTGCTGATCACTTGCAGGTTGACGGGGTCATCGTCAACTGCCAAGATAGCGGTCGGATTTTCATTATCGCGAACCGCAAGGCGTCTTGCTTCTTTTTCTTCTACTTCACGCGCGACAGCAGTCAGCTTTGCTGCTTCCATAATAGGAGAGGAGAGCAAGGCGGTGTCTGCTGTATCTGTATCAAATGAACTCTCGCGGATATTTTCAGTTCCGTCACTAATAGTCCCTTTACGGCCTTTTTCGAAATGCCCTAAGGAAATCCTAGTAGCAGCTTCTCCAGAGTTCCTTTTAGCAGCACCTTCATCAGCCTCCTCATAGACCATATAACCCTCTTCAACATATCTTTCATAATCGGCTTGATCACTCTCAACCCGCGTTTCTTCATTTCTATTTGCTTGCCTATTCACAAAAGGTAAGGAGAAACGGAAAATAGAACCGTGTCCTTCCCTGGATTCAACCGTCAAGCTGCTGCCATGCAATTCAACAAGCTGCTTGCAGATGCCGAGGCCTAATCCAAATCCGCTTCCTTGCGGGTGATCGCCGATTTTTCCCTGTTGATAAGGCTGAAATAACAGCTCAAGCTTTTCAGGAGCAATGCCGATTCCGGTATCCCGGACTGCGATGGCGGCCATGCCGTTTTGCACCTGGACGCTAACCGCAATTTCACCCTCCGGCGTATACTTAATAGCATTGTGCAGCAGGTTGAACAAAATTTGAGCGAGCCGGTTTTCGTCGGCGTAAACCGGCTTTAGACGGGCTGGAACTTCATTTAAAACAATGACGGGTTTGCTGTCTGAAAGAAAGTGCAGCGAGCCAATTGTTTTTTCTATGATTTCAAACAAATTTACGTCACTTTTATGCAATTGAAGGCCGGTGCCCTTTAATTTGGATGCATCCAGCAAGTCGCCAAGCAGAATGTTCATGCGCCTGCCGATTGAAAGCACCGTTTGCAGATCAACAATGCTTTTGTTGCCCAATACGTTATAGTCCCGCTCCAGCACGGTATGGGACAAATTCAAGATGCCGTGAAGCGGGTTGCGTAATTCATGTGAGGTATGAGCCAAAAATTCATCCTTGAGCTTGTCCTCCTGCTGAAGCTTGGCAGCCAATGTTTTATTCCGTTCGGCAATTTGCAGATGGTTTTTGAACAAAATGGCGGATATGCAGAAAATCGAAATAAGCAGATCAATAGGATAAAAGATCGCATTGATGCCAGCAAACAAAGCTATGTATTGCCATATAATCGCGTTGAACAAGGAAGCGAACAGCAGCGTTAAAAACAAGTCCCGGCGCATCCCGGATCTATGCAGGCGCAGCATGGCGTAAAAAGCTATAACGGCGCAAGCAATGACAAACAATGGGAATAAAGTATAGCTTATACCGGAAACGGGTTGTTGACTGAACAGGCTGTATACAACAAGCATAATGCCGATGCCCGTAAATAAACGGCGAATGACATTAGGCCAGTGCAAGTCCGAAGGCGGAAGCGTTCCCCGGATCGCGGCCACTCCTCCAATGGCCAAACAAATGCCTTTTATGCGAAAATCCCAGCCGTAGGAAAGCGGAAACCATTCAAACAACAGCTTGTCGTTGTTGCCCGCCAGCGCAATCGACAGGGATAATAAAACGATGGAGAGATTAATCAGGCTGGACTTTTTAATCCCCATAAAATAAAGCAGCGCCGCATACAGTGCGTGGGATAAAAAAACGGTAAACACGATTTGCTGCATGGTCTCGGACAAACGGACCCGGTTGTGGATCGTATTTTTTTCACCGAACTGCATGGAAAGCTCAATGCCGCCGGACGGCGCAAACATATAGTTGGAGACGTGAAGAGCCACTTCAATAAATCCCTGCTCGTCCGGTGCGGCTTCAACGGTATACGGCAGGTTGAGCGGCGTATAGTTTTCCTTTAGCGCTGCCGGTTGCCCGGAACCTCCCGCATATATGCCATTGATATAAAGCTCCGATGCCGTAAGCACGCTTGTTGTGCGAATGGCGTAAGTCTGCTCGTCACCGGGCTGCAGCTGAATGGATAACCGGTAAGTGCCGTAGCCGAAGGTGCGGTTTTTTTCATTGCCTAAGGCATTTTCCCAGGAGCCGGGAACAGTTAGCCATAGGGGCTGGTTAACTGCTGATGAAGGATCATGTTCATCTATTAAAAACGTATGCGGGTAAAAGGCCCATTCTCCGTTTAGGTCCAGAACTTGCTTGCTTTTTACATCCCAATCCCTCAAATCAAGCCGGCCTTTATCGATCTGCCCGTACGAAGCGGTCGAAAAGTAATGAAGCCAAGCGATATGCAAACCGGTCATAACCGCAATCGCAACCAAAATGACCCACACGTTGCGGCGTCGGCGAAAATGGCCCCGCAGTTTTTCAATCATCTCTTAAACTCCCTGCTTATGGTGGATGTAGTCATATATTTTAAACGCATATGCCAAGTATAGCATTATTCCATACCAAGGTATAAAGTGGAATTCCTTTAATAGAAGAGGCTTATGGTATAATAGTATAGTTGATAAAAAGCAATATTTGTAACGGGAGGATGCATCGAAATGATTGACTTGCCGGATAATGATTGGCGGAACAAGCTGCAGGGCGAGCTTGAGAAGCCTTATTTGCAGAAGCTTTGGGCATTGATAGAGCAATACTATGAGGAGAAAAAAATATATCCCCCTAAGGAGGATATTTTTAACGCTCTTCATTTTACGCCATACAGCAAGGCTAAGGTGTTGATTCTGGGGCAGGACCCTTATCATGGTGAGGGACAATCGCATGGGCTTTGCTTCTCTGTGAGACGGGGAGTCAAGCAGCCGCCTTCGCTTAAAAATATTTTTAAGGAGCTGGAGGCGGACCTGGGTCATCGCGCTCCCGCGCATGGCGAGCTGGAGGCATGGGCCAAGCAAGGCGTGCTGCTGCTCAACACGGTGATGACGGTAGAGGATGGTCAAGCGGCTTCTCATCAGAAGCTTGGCTGGGAGATATTTACGGATCGCATCATCAGCCTGTTGAATGAACGCGAGACGCCAATTGTTTTTATTTTGTGGGGCAGGCATGCACAGGCCAAAAAAGCCGCAATCGATACCTCGCGTCACTTTATTATCGAATCCGCGCACCCAAGCCCTTTGTCTGCACGCACCGGTTTTTTTGGAAGCAAGCCATTTTCCAAGGCTAATGAATTTTTGGTGCAGCAAGGCATTGAACCGATTGATTGGGAGATCCGGGATTAACCGCGTGATCATAAAAGAACAAAAGCTGCACCGTACTGTACAGGAGAGTACAGAGGTGCAGCTTTATTTTTTGCAGATTGCGAGTTAATTTATTGCAGGGGGTGCTGCTCGGAAATCGGTTGATCCGATCCTTCAGAACCTTCCATGCTGTACAGATCATCAGCCAATATTGGCTTGAAGGCCGCATCGACATAAGTCGCCACCTCGACCGTTGTGATCACTTGCGGATACATTTTGTCCGGCTCCGGCAGGGTAGGCTCCGTATAGATAATCGCCTGATCGCCTTCAAACACGATGGAGGAGATACGCAAGCCGTGGCCTGGGTGAGGCACTTCAGCCGACAGGGTTACTTTGTTGATGTCGTCATTAACCGCCTTTACGTCCAGTTTGATGTCATATTGCGGATATTCGGGTTGAGGCTCGATTGCAGTGCGCTCATCCACAAATTTAAGGCCTTCATACAGCCAGCCGGCAGCTTCGCCGCGAGTGATGGATTTTTTAGGAAGGAAGTTTCCGTCTTTATCCACCTCAGCAATTTTGGTCAGCAATACGTTTTGAATATTGGTCATGTAACCAGGAGTGACATCGTCCTCATCGTTGATGATCATCCACATTTTAATCATTGCATATTGTCCGGTTGTATTGATGGCCTGGAACAAATGATGGGCGAATTGCTCTTTGGTCACCGGATCATTTGCTTTAACGTCGGTAGGAATGTCCAGTTCTTTTACTTGGGCAATAATAAAGGCTTCGGAATACCAGGCATCATTGCTGAGGTTCGGAAAATAGTCGGTTGCCTCTGGTTTCTTTACGAAGCGAACATTGTCAAGATTTAGGTCAAAAGCTTTTACCAGCATGGAGATTGCGGCGGCGTAGGTTAATTCGCCATCAGGTTTGAACTGGTCGCTGCCAGTGCCGCTAAGAATGCCTCTTTCCTTCAAAGCTTTGATTTTTTCGGCATTGGGATTGCTGCCCGTGTCGGAGAAAGCAAATACGCTCTGTCCCAGGACAAGCATCATCAGTGCTGTAATGGCCAAAATTAAAATAGGTTTTTTCTTCATGTCGTCACCTCGTCCGTTTTTTGCAGCTGCATACCCTTAGACGGCAAGTTTTTCCGATAGGTTGCAGATGTGATAAAAATGATTGTTAATTTTCTCACGGGCGATATGAATATTTTTTGCGCAAAGCAAGCGCAAGCATGATGATTCCTGCAAAGGCATATGCCAGTTTACCTGCAATATAGGACACAGGTACGGTAAAGCCGGGATCAAGCATGTCCATATGAAGCGGGTAAGTAGAATAAAAATCAGACACCAACAGGTGCATCCATGCTGGCAGAGGAAGCAGATGAAGTGCCAGCAAGGCCGGTGGAATAGCTAAAAACACCATCCGGCTGCGAGACAGGGCAAGAAGGCCCGATCCAATTAAAAAAAGCATTGCCGGCAGCAAAATGGAAACCGACGGAGCCAGCAGTGCCGCTATGGAGACGACGTTGCCGAATATGAAAATCAGAAAACCGATGCCAAGCAGCACGATTGCGGCTGACAGCAGCAGCCATGCGGTAGCGGCAGCGGCACATTTGACAGCCGCATGACGGACTGGCACAACGGTTGCCGCCGAAATAAGCGGTTTAGCCCGGCGGGCTTGACCGGAGTCGAAGCTCCACAACATAAAGATCAGAGCAATGGACAGCAGGGGCATCATGGCCATCAAATAGCTGCCAAAGCTCCAGGGCGAAAACGGCGCGGTATGCGCCACGCCCTGAATGGTTTCAGTGCTTAAGATCAGCCAGCCGAAGCAAAGAGAAACGGCGAAAAAACCTAAATAAAAGCGGTTAAATGCGATCAGGCGCAGTTCATAACGGAATAGTTTACCCAAGCTCCAAATCCTCCTTTGTCAAGCCGCAAGCGTCCAAAAATTGCTGATAGGTCAAATAGGGAGAGGCATAATCGATTTCCCGATTAAACAAGGCGTTCAAAATGTCATCCATTTTTTTCTCGCCGCCAACAAGCTGCTCGGCCTTAAGCAGCTTAAGGGGCATCTCGGAATATTGCTTCATCTGGGCCACTCCGTTTTCCATTCGGGTCCGATAGACTTTTGGCAGCTTGTCCAGAAAGGCCGGATTTCGAATGTAGAAGTTTTGATAATAATCGTCAACCTCGGCTTGCCACTTGTCCACGTAATTTTCCCTAGCGTAAGCCTCTCCATATTGCTCCTTCATTAGACGATAAGTCGTATAGACGGTAAGTCCTTCCGAGGACCAGCTCCGTTCGTTGTCCTCTTGGGCAAACATATTGCCAAGGCCCCACCACTGGTGAATGATTTCATGCGCCAGCACTTCATTGCCGCCAGCCCCTTTGCGCTCGTCTTTAAAACCTCTTTCGCTAAAGCTATCTTCGCCCATGACGCTGGCTCCGTGACTCGCATAACCGCCTCCCGCTATGCCGATTTCAATCATTCTTATTTTGTTGTCCTTGTAAAACTGAAGCGGCCCGTATTTGCTGGTGCAATAGAGAAACACTTTTCGAATGACATCATCGGCATCAAAGGCATTCATCGAGGCGTTATGCTTGGCGCTATGCCAAAAATCTACTTGAATGCCAGCCGCATCAATCTGGCGGGCTACATAATCCCCTCCGTACAGAATTGCGCTGGTACCGTCAGTTTGTATGGACCAGTGAATAGAACCGTCGCTATTTGTACCGATAGATTGAGCGGGCTCCGTGCCAAAAATGACGGGCGTCATACCTGAAGGCAGGTCAACCTCAATATAGTATGGATTAGGTTCGTCGCTTTCCCAGATCACATCGCTCAGAATGGGGGCAAAACTCTGATTGGCCAAATAGAGATAATCCTTGCTAATTTGCGTGTCCATGCCTTGACGGAGCGCCAGAATGTTCCACTCCTGCGGAAACCCGCCATACTCCAGCGTAACTTCAATTTCCTTGTCGCCCGGTATATCCACCTCTATCGTCTTCCTGTTTTCTTCGTCATTATTTAAATCCCGAAAAACTGCAGGATTGCCGTTAACAGCGGCAGAAGAGAGGGAATAGCCGGGATTAATCGAAAAAGCGATCGTTTGCGGTTTTCCGCTGCTATTCTGCAGCTGATACTCCGCGATTCCATGCTGGCGAGCCCTGGTAAAATCGGGAAACGCTTTGACGCGAATGGACGAAAGGGTTACATATTCATCGTTGTATTGAAGGCGTCCGCTATCGAAATCCAGCTCCATTTTGCTATGATCCAGAAAGGGCTGTGCCGTATAGGCCAGCCAGCCGCAGGCAATAAGCAGCGCTGATAATGCAGGGATATAGACTTTTCGAAAATTGATTGTCGCTGAACGAACCAAGCCCTTGCCATAACGCCGAATGCTTAGGCAGGATAATAACCAGATGCCGGACAAAATAGCCCCCCAGAGCAGGCGGTTCCAAAGAATATAACGCAGCAAACGGGACGTGCTGAAGGCATCGGATACATAATAAATGGACGGATTAACCCATCGAAGCAGCCAGTTCTCATCCCAAACTGTCAGGCTCAGCAGCATAAAAAGCGCAAACAGGGCTAAAGTCAGATCCATACGGTAGGTAAGAAGATAAGCTGAGGCAGTTGCCAAAACAGCAAAAACCATAGCCAGCAGCATAACAGCCAAATAAACCGATACATAAAGATCAAACTGAAAAATAGCTCCAGTCCGGGTGAACGTAAATGGCAGCCAAGCCAGCAGTGTTAAGCCTTGTATGACTGCGGCAGTTATGAGCAGCGAGATTGTTCGCACAACAGCACCCTGAAACGGGGAAATAACAGCATCCATCAACGCATTCATGCGATGACGGGCAGGCCGGCTGAACTCGATTGTCGTTAACAAAGCAAGCAGGATCGCGCCCGCTATTGCGCCCGCCAAAGCGGGGTTGGCGATAAAAGTGCCGTTGATGGAGGTGGAATAGCCGCTTCCGGCAGTTGAAGGTATAGGCCGATAAAGCGTCAACCCCAATGCGGGGGAGCTAATGATCAGAAGCGACAGAAACCAGGTCATCCGGTTTAGCAGCAGTCTGCGGATTTCTACTCGCAGCAAGGAAACAAAGCTCATTTTCCGGCGCCTCCTTTTTCAAGCAGAAACAAATAGGCTTCTTCAAGCGTTGGCTCCACGGACTTCGTATAACCGGGCAGATAGTCGGCTACGCCCCGGCAGCATATGCCGCGCGAGGTATTGACTCGAGAGGTAATCCGAATGCTGTTGTCTGCCTGGTTTGCTTCGTTTTCCATAAAGCTGCCGACATGACCCTGCGCAAGCAAAATAAGCTCATCCGGGCTCCCGTTGAACAAAAGCATGCCATTATTAATGACGATCAGGCGGTTGCACACCGACTGAACATCCTCAATGATATGAGTGGACAGGAGGACAATCCTGTTCTGTGCGATACGTGAAAACAGGTTGCGAAACCGAATGCGCTCCTGCGGGTCGAGGCCTACCGTTGGCTCGTCCAAAATTAATAATTCAGGCTCTCCCAGCAAAGCCTGGGCGATGCCGACGCGTTGGCGCTGGCCGCCGGAAAGCGTGCGGATACGGCTTTTCTGTTTATCCTCCAGTCCGGTATCGGCAATGGCTTGTCGTATGGCTTCCTTGCTGGCCGATATGCCTTTTAACGCGGACATGTAGTCCAGGAACTGCCAAACAGTCAATTCGTCAAACAAACCAAAGGTTTGAGGCAGGTAGCCCAGCTTGGCTTTTAGCTCTTTTTCTCGGGAGAGCAGGGGGCTTCCATCCATGTAGATGGACCCTTCCGAGGGCTGGAGGCCTGCTGATAGCAGTCCCATAAGGGTCGATTTTCCAGCCCCGTTCGGGCCTAGCAGACCAATCAGATTAGGGGCTTCCAACGTCAGATTGATATTTTTCAACGCTTGCTTGCCCGAAGGATAAGTCATTCCGAGCCGGTCTAAAGTAAATTGCATGTGTCACCCTTCCTTTCCATTATGTGACGGCCGTACATCCAGCTTAAAGCTATTGTTTGAAGGCGGCTTGGAGTTCATATGTAGTTTTCATGGAGTATCCGGAAACGTTTCTTTTGCCGGCAGCTTTCAATTTCATCCGTAATTGTTAAAATAAACAGTATATATAAGATGGGGGTGGGCAGTTGAACAAGGTAAAGGTGTATCATTATGACGCGTTTAGCGATGTGCCCGATATGGGAAATCCGGCAGGGGTGGTCCTGGGCGGAGAGGCGCTTACGGAGGA
>PJUA01000383.1_pt1 | contig 27335 bp, 29 predicted proteins | sample 1512151 | NCBI WGS metagenome assembly PJUA01 (sample SAMN08177678, study PRJNA422409) | Soil metagenome, whole genome shotgun sequencing project. | isolation source: Soil enriched on filter paper: beechwood xylan treatment | place: USA: Madison | collected 2015-01-15
CACCATGGAAGTCGAAGCGGTCGATGAAGGCCGCATCGGCAAGATCCTGATCCCGGCCGGCAGCCAGGGCGTCGCGGTGAACACCCCGATCGCCATCCTGCTGGAAGAGGGTGAGGACGAGAGCGCGCTGGCTTCGGCCGGCTCCGCTCCGGCCCCGGCTGCTGCGGCTCCGGCGGCAGCCGCCGCTCCGGCCGCTGCACCGGCGCCGTCGGCCGCCCCGGCGGCCGCCGCTGCTCCGGCTCCGGCCGCTGCCGCTCCGGCTGCTGCCGGTGAGCGCGTGTTCGCCAGCCCGCTGGCGCGCCGCATCGCCGAACAGGCCGGCGTCGACCTGAAGTCGGTCAAGGGCACCGGCCCGCACGGCCGCATCGTCAAGGCCGACGTGGAGGCCGCCAAGGCCGCCGGTCCGGCCAAGGCCGCTGCCGCTCCGGCGGCTGCCCCGGCACCGGCCGCGGCCGCTCCTGCTCCCGCCGCTGCTCCGGCACCGGCGAAGGCCGAGGGTGTGGATGCCAAGTCGCTCGCCGACAAGCTGGGCATGGCCTACACCGCCGTGCCGAACAGCGGCATGCGCAAGACCATCGCCAAGCGTCTGGGCGAGGTGAAGCGCACCGTCCCCGACTATTTCCTGACGGTGGATGTCGAGATCGACGCGCTGATGAAGGTCCGTGCCGAACTGAACGGCCGGTCCGACGCCTACAAGCTGTCGGTGAACGACTTCATCATCCGTGCCGTGGCGCTGGCGCTGAAGAAGGTCCCGGCGATCAACGCGTCCTGGACCGACGAGGCGATGCTGCAATACAGCCACGCCGACGTGTCGGTGGCCGTCGCCACTCCGACCGGGCTGATCACCCCGATCGTCAAGAAGGCGGAGACCAAGGGTCTGGCCGACATCTCCAACGAGATGAAGGCGCTGGCCAAGAAGGCGCGCGACAACGCGCTGAAGCCGGAAGAGTATCAGGGCGGCACGATCTCCATCTCCAACCTGGGCATGATGGGGATCAAGCAGTTCCAGGCGATCATCAACCCGCCGCAGGCCTGCATCCTGGCGGTCGGCGCCAGCGAGCAGCGCCCGGTGGTGAAGGACGGCGCGCTGGCCATCGCCACGGTGATGAGCCTGACCGGCACCTTCGACCACCGCGTCGCCGATGGCGCCGTCGGTGCGGAATTCCTTGCGGCGGTGAAGAAGCTGCTCGAGGATCCGCTCTCGATGCTGCTCTGATGGTTTGAGGATCCGGTTCCATGTCGAAAAGCCTTGCCCCGCTCCGCGCCGAGATCGACGCCATCGACGACGAACTCGTCGCGTTGCTGGGCAAGCGCCTGTCCGTCGTCCACCGCGTCGCAGCGGTGAAGATGGCGGAGAACCTGCCGGCCGTGCTGCCCGACCGCGTCGAAGCGGTGAAAAAGCGGGCGGCCGAGGCGGGGCTGGCGTACGGCCTGGATCCGGACTTCATGGCCACCCTGTACCAGACGATCATCGACGAGGCGTGCCGGGTCGAGGAAGGCATCTTTGCCGCCGGCCGCGAGGATGCGCCTCGCTCCTGAATGGGGAGAACACCCTTGGCCGACATGAATTACGACGTCATCGTCATCGGCGGCGGGCCGGGCGGTTACGTGGCGGCGATCCGCGCCGCGCAGCTTGGCCTGCACACCGCGGTCATCGAGCGTGAAAACCTGGGCGGCATCTGCCTGAACTGGGGCTGCATCCCGACCAAGGCGCTGCTGCGCTCGGCCGAGGTGCTGCATCTCGCCAAGCATGCCGCCGACTATGGTCTGGTCATCCAGAACCCGTCCTTCGACCTCGACAAGGTCGTCGCCCGGTCGCGCAAGGTCGCCGGGCAGCTGAACGGCGGCGTCAAGCACCTGCTGAAGAAGAACAAGGTCGCGGTGATTGAAGGCTCCGCCAAGCTGCTCGGCAAGGGGCAGGTGGCGGTGACCAAGGGCGAGGCCCCGGTCGGCACCTTCGGCGCCAAGCACATCATCATCGCCACCGGTGCGCGCGCCCGCACGCTGCCGGGGCTGGAGGATGACGGCAAGCTGGTCTGGACCTATCGCAAGGCGATGACCCCGGACAGCATGCCGAAGTCGCTGCTGGTGATCGGGTCCGGTGCCATCGGCATCGAATTCGCCAGCTTCTACAATGCCTTGGGCGCCAAAGTTACAGTGGTCGAGGTGATGGACCGCATCCTTCCGGTGGAGGATGAGGAAATCTCCGCAATGGCGCGGAAAGCCTTCGAGAAGCAGGGCATGCGCATCATCACCGGCGGCAAGGCCGGCAATCTGCGCAAAGCCGCCGACAGCGTGACCGTGGCCGTCGAGGCCGGCGGCAAGACCGAAGACATCACGGTCGACCGCGTCATCGTCGCCGTCGGCATCAGCCCGAACACCGAGGGCCTCGGCCTGGAGAACACCAAGGTCAAGACCGACCGCGGCCACATCCAGACCAACGGCATGTGCGAGACCGACGAGCCGGGCGTTTACGCCATCGGCGACGTGACCGGCGCCCCCTGGCTCGCCCACAAGGCCAGCCATGAAGGCGTGATCGTCGCCGAGCACATCGCCGGCAAGCACCCGCATGCGCTGAACGTCCGCAATATCCCGGGCTGCACCTACTCGCACCCGCAGATCGCGTCGGTCGGCCTGACGGAGAAGAAGGCGAAGGAAGCCGGTTACGAGATCAAGGTCGGCCGCTTCCCCTTCGTCGGCAACGGCAAGGCCATCGCGCTGGGCGAGCCGGAAGGCCTGATCAAGACCATCTTCGACGCCAAGACCGGCGAGATGCTGGGCGCCCACATGATCGGCGCGGAAGTGACCGAGCTGATCCAGGGCTACGGCATCGCCAAGTCGTCGGAGCTGACCGAGGCTGAACTGATGCACACGGTGTTCCCGCACCCGACCCTGTCGGAAATGATGCATGAGTCGGTCCTTGATGCCTATGGCCGGGCGATCCACTTTTAACTAAGATTTTCCGAGGTGACGTTTTTCCCCTTTGGACGGAGCCATGGACCGCAGCAGCGCCGCCTACGACGAGGATTTCTACGCCTGGACGCAAGCCCAGGCGCAGGAGCTTCGCCGTGCCGGCGCCGAGCGGAACAACGCCCCGGTCGACTGGGAGAACGTCGCCGAGGAGATCGAGAGCATGGGCCGCAGCCAGAAGTCCGAGATTGACAGCCGGCTGACCGTGCTGTTCGTGCATTTACTGAAATGGTTGTTCTGTCCTGACCTGCGCGAACGATGTGAGCGTGGTTGGCGGCTGACCATTCGGGAGCAGCGGGAAAAGCTGATCGACGAGATCTCTGCTAGTCCTAGCCTGCGGCCTTTCTGCGGCTCTGTCTTTGAGAAAGTCTACCGACGCGCCCGGCTGCGGGCGGCCGTCGAGGCGGATATGCCCGACGGGCATTTCCCGGTCTTGCCGCCTTTCACGCTTGACCAGGCGCTCGATCCGGCCTATCCGGCCGAACTGTTTCCGCCGGAATGGCGGGTTTGACATCCTCATCGCACCTATTGTCGGGGCCGGGGCATCGCGTCGGCCATCGGGAGCTTTAGACCATGACCCTCGTCGACCAGACCGAGAAGCTGCGCCACCCCGAAAAGGCCCATAAGCCCGACAACCCGATCCAGCGCAAACCGGCCTGGATCCGGGTCAAGGCGCCGATGAGCCAGGAATACAACGAGACCCGCCAGCTGATGCGCGGTCTGAAGCTGAACACCGTGTGCGAGGAGGCCGCCTGCCCGAACATCGGGGAGTGCTGGAAGCACAAGCACGCCACCTTCATGATCCTGGGCTCCATCTGCACGCGCGGCTGCGCCTTCTGCAATGTGGAGACCGGGCGTCCCGACCTGCTGGACCCGCATGAGCCGGACAATGTGGCCGAGGCGGTGGGCCAGCTGAAGCTGAGCCACGTCGTCATCACCTCGGTCGACCGCGACGATCTGGCCGACGGCGGCGCCGAGCATTTCGCCCGCACCATCCGTGCCATCCGCGCCGCGTCGCCGACGACAACCATCGAGATCCTGACCCCCGATTTCCAGAAGAAGAAGGGTGCGGTCGAGGTGGTGGTGGAGGCCAAGCCGGACGTCTTCAACCACAATCTGGAGACCGTTCCGCGCCTGTATCCCAACATCCGCCCCGGTGCGCGCTATTTCACCTCGCTTCAGCTGCTGGCGCGGGTGAAGGAGCTGGATCCGACGATCTTCACCAAGTCCGGCCTGATGGTCGGGCTGGGCGAGACGAAGGAGGAGATCGGGCAGGTTATGGACGATCTGCGCTCCGCCGATGTGGACTTTCTGACGATTGGGCAGTATCTCCAGCCCACGCCCAAGCATGCGGCGGTGGATCGTTTCGTGACTCCCGAGGAGTTCGACGGTTATTCCACTGTCGGCCGCGGCAAGGGCTTCCTGCTGGTGGCCTCGTCGCCGCTGACGCGCTCGTCCTACCATGCGGGCGCCGATTTCGAGAAGCTGCGCGAAGCCCGGCTGCGCAAGCTGGGGGTCGCGGCCGCCTGATGCAGGCGGTTCAATAGAAGGACACGGGTACGGGCATGCCGACGCACGCGGAAAAGAAGGTTCTTCCCTACACGCCCCAGCAGATGTACGACCTGGTCGCCGATGTGGAGAAGTATCCGGAGTTTCTGCCCTGGTGCCTGGCGGCCCGAATCCGCAAGCGTGAAGGCGATGTCATGTTCGCGGACCTGATCATCGGGTTCAAGATGGTCCGCGAGCGCTTCACCTCACGGGTGGAGTTGAGTGCGCCAGCCTGCCGGATCGACGTGCAGTACACCGACGGACCATTCCAGTACCTGAACAATCATTGGATCTTCAACGATCATCCCGGCGGCTGCTGCGTCGACTTCTTCGTCGATTTCGAGTTCCGCTCGAAGATGCTGCAGAAGATCATGGGCCTGCTGTTCAACGAGGCGGTGCGCCGCATGGTACAGGCCTTCGAAACGCGTGCGGCCCAGCTTTATGGGCCGGGCCGGGTGACGCAGCCGGCCTGACGCCGGGCTAGCCGTGGTCGGTCAGCTCTTGTCCGACCACAGCTCCCCGCCGCTGGCCCAATCGCTTTTCTTCACGTCCTGAAAGATGATGTCCACCGCCGAGGGCGAGCAGCCGAGGACCTTCACGGTCGCTTCGGTCAGCGCCTTGGCGTATTCGCGTTTCTGTTCGACGGTGCGGCCTTCGAACAGCTGGATGTTGATGGTCGGCATCGGGGGATTTTCCTTCTTGGTAAAGACGTTGGCGGCGATTCTTCAGCGCAGGCTTCCGGTCGGGCGGGCCAGCCGCAGCCTCTCCAGCGCCGCCTGAACCGTTGCCATGCGTACGGCGTCGCGGTCGCCGGGGAAGGTGTATTCCTTGGCCTTGGCCGCTCCGCCGCGCACGGCGGTGGCGACATAGACGCGGCCCACCGGCTTGGTCTCGGTCGCGCCGCCGGGGCCGGCGATGCCGGTCACCGCCACCGTCACGTCGGCCCGTGACTTCGCCAGGGCACCGACGGCCATGGCGACCGCCACCTCCGGGCTGACCGCGCCATGGGCGTGCAGCAGGCTGGCGGGAACGCCGAGCATCTCGGTCTTGGCGATGTTGGTGTAGGTGACGAAGCCGCGATCGACCACCTTGGACGAACCGGCGATGTCGGTCAGGGCGCCGGCGATCAGGCCGCCGGTGCAGGACTCGGCGGTCGCCAGCATGAAGCCGGAGAGGCCGTATTCGGCCAGCACCTGGGCGGCAAGCTCGCGGATGTGCTCGGGACACGCGCAAGCTTCTCCCGGCTCTGGGCGTTGAATTGGGCGTTAACCGAGCGGGCGGACGGTCGCCACTGCCTGGGCGGCGATGCCCTCGCGCCGGCCGGTGAAGCCCAACTGCTCGGTGGTGGTCGCCTTGACGCTGACCCGGCCGACCTCGATGCCCAGGATTTGGGCAATGCGCTCGGACATCGCGGCGCGGTGGGGGCCGACCTTGGGCCGCTCGCAGATGATGGTGACGTCGGCATGGGCGATGACGCCGCCGCGCTCCGCCACCAGATCGGCGGCGTGGCGCAGGAACTTGGCGCTGTCGGCACCGCGCCAGCGCGGATCGGTCGGCGGGAAGTGGCTGCCGATATCGCCGGCGGCCAGCGCGCCGAGAATCGCGTCGGTCAGGGCATGCAGGCCGACATCGGCGTCGGAATGGCCTTCCAGTCCGTGGTCGTGCGGCACGCGCAGGCCGCAAAGCGTCACGAAATCGCCGTCGGTGAAGCGATGAACGTCGAAGCCGCTGCCGGTCCGCACGTCCCACAGGCTGCTCATGATCGCGCGGGTGGCGCGGGTCAGGTCGTCAGGGGTGGTCACCTTGAAATTGTCCTCCTTGGACGGCACCAGGGCCACGGCCAGACCGGCACGCTCCGCCACCGCGGCATCGTCGGTCAGCGACAGGCCGGCGGCGGCACGGTGCGCCTCCAGAATGGCGGGGAAGCGGAAGCCCTGCGGGGTCTGTGCTCGCCACAGTCCCTCGCGGTCCACCGTTCCCGTGATGGCGCTGTCGCTGCCACGCTTAAGGGTGTCGGCGACCTGCACCGCGGCGATGGCGCCGGGCGTGCTGTCGAGCGCCGCGATCACCGCGCCGATGGTGGCCCCGTCGATCAGCGGCCGGGCGGCATCGTGGATCAGCACGAGGTCGGGGGCGCCATCGGCGGCCAGCGCCTCCAACCCATTGCGCACCGAGTCCTGACGGCTGGCACCGCCGGCCACCGGATCGGGCAGGCCAAGGCCTGCAACGGCGGCGTCATAAGCCTCGCGCCAGGTGGGGTCGATGACCACGCGCACGCCGGTGACCTGGGGGTGGCTGAGAAAGGCCTCCACCGTCCGGCGCAACACCGGCTTGCCGGCGAGGTCGAGATACTGCTTCGGCCGTTCGGCGCCGAACCGCTGGCCGGATCCGCCGGCGACGATCAGGGCGATGCAGGTGGGCGCGATGCAGGTGGGCATGAGGCAAACCGTAAGATATGATAGCCACTTGACGGAAACGTCGCGGAGCCTAGCCTGTCGCCGTGGTTCCGCCAAGTGCCGAGCCTTGCCGCCTGTAAGCTCCGGACAATGTCCAGGGGCGGGTGGCATGATATGGCGGCACGTCATGGCAGCATGACGGCGGAAGGACGGGAGTGCATTCGGGTCCATGTCGCAGAACATTTTCTTGAGCCTGACGGCTCTGGTGGCCCTGTTGCCTGCCGCCTTCTATCCTTACCGGCGCATCGCGGGGCAGGGGGTGGAGGGGCGCGGCTGGTCCTTCTGGGGTGCCCTGCTGCTCGCCGCCGCCGGTCCGGGCATGTGGGCGATCCTGCAGGTCGCCGGCCAATGGCAGACCGGATTCTCCACCGCGCTGTGGGTCACGACCGCCGCCTGCATGGCGCTGTTCATCGGGCTCAGCCTGCTCCATGACACGGCGTGGAGGCTGGCGCCGCTGCTGCTGCCCTATCTGCTGGCCGTCTGCCTGCTGGCGACGCTGACCGAGGATGCGCCCGCCCCGGTCCTGCGCGGCAATGCGCCGGGCGTGTGGATCGACCTGCACATTGCGGTGTCGGTCTTCACCTATGCCCTGCTGACGCTGAGTGCCGTGTCGTCCTTCGCCGCGGTGATCCAGACCCGGGCGCTGAAGACCAAGCGGCCGACTCCGCTCAGCCGCTTCCTGCCCCCGGTGGCGGAGAGCGAGCGGCTGCAACTGCGTCTGCTGATCGCGTCGGAGGTGATCCTCGGCGCGGGTCTCGCCACCGGCATGGCGGTGCTCTATTTCGAGCAGGGTCTGCTGTTCCGCACCGATCACAAGACCCTGCTGTCGTTGGCCACCTTCGTCGTCATCGGCATCCTGCTGCTGGCCGAATACCGGACCGGCGTGCGCGGGCGGACGGCGGCGCGGACCATGCTGATCGTCTATCTGCTGGCGACCCTTGCCTATCCCGGCGTCAAGTTCGTGTCGAACGTGCTGATCGGGCAATGGGCCTGGAGTTGAGGGAGCACCCGGTGCAAGCCTGTGTAAGAGCATCGGTTTCACCACAGGCTTGAGCGCGGCCAAGGGGCTTCGCGCTTGCACACATCCGCAGCAGCGTGATAAGTTGCCCAAAATGGTGGCACTTTGTTGATTTGCCCATCAATCGGGCAGGTGAGAATGACCATACAAATCGGACCCATCACGCTCGCCGGACCGGTGATCCTGGCGCCCATGTCGGGTGTCTCCGACCTGCCGTTCCGCCGTCTGGTGAAGCGCGCGGGCTGCGGCCTCGTCGTGTCGGAGATGATCGCCAGCCAGGCGATGATCCGCGAGAACCGCCAGACCCTGCGCATGGTGGAGACGGAGCCGGAAGAGTTTCCAATGGCGGTCCAACTCGCCGGCTGCGAGCCCGAGGTGATGGCGGAGGCGGCGAAGCTGAACCAGGATCGCGGCGCCGCCGTCGTCGACATCAATTTCGGCTGTCCGGTGAAGAAGGTGGTCAACGGCCATGCCGGCTCCTCCCTGATGCGGGACGAGGCGTTGGCCGGCCGCATCCTGGAGGCGGTGGTGAAGGCCGTCAGCATCCCGGTGACGCTGAAGATGCGGCTGGGCTGGGACGAGACCAACCGGAATGCCCCGAACCTCGCCCGCATCGCCGAGCAGTGCGGGATCAAAATGGTGACGGTCCATGGCCGCACCCGCATGCAGTTCTACACCGGGACCGCCGACTGGACCTATGTCCGCCATGTGAAGGAGGCGGTGAGGATCCCCATCGTGGTCAACGGCGACATCACCAGCTTCGAGGCGGTGGACCGCGCCCTTGCCGAATCCGGCGCCGACGGCGTGATGATCGGGCGCGGCAGCTATGGCCGGCCCTGGTTTCCGTCGCAGGTCATGCATTACCTGCGCACCGGCGAAAGGCTGCCCGATCCGCCGCTGCACGAGCAGATGGACACGCTGCTGGAGCATTTCGACAGCATGCTGAGCCACTACGGCACCGACGGCGGCATCAAGGTCGCCCGCAAGCATGTCTCCTGGTATTCGACCGGCCTGCGCGATTCCAACGAGTTCCGCCAGGAGGTCAATCGGCTGGGCGATCCCGCCGCCGTGCGCGACCGCATCCGTGCCTTCTACGAACCGGCAATCGAAAGGATGGCCGCCTGATGGACCCCGTTCCGATGACCACCCCGGGCCAGCGTGGCCGCAGCCGGCCGGGCGCCGTGCGGGCGCCCCGGCTGGAGTCCCTGGTGGTGCTGAACAGCCTGCCCGATCCGGTGCTGGTGGTGGACGGCAACGGCGACATCCGCTTCGTCAATCTGGAGGGGCAGGAATTCTTCGACCTGTCCGCCAACGCCATGGAAGGGATGCCTCTGCCGGACCTGCTGCCGCCGGACAGCCCGGTGATGGGCCTGATCGAGCAGGTGCGCCGGGGCAGCCGCCGGGTGTCGCAGGACGGGGTCATCATCGACACGCCGCGCATCGGCCCGCACCATGTCACGGTGCAGGTGGCGACCATGGGCGACCCGCCCGACCATGTGGTGCTGACCATCCATGAGCGGTCGCTGGCCCGCAAGATCGACCATTCGCTGACCCATCGCCATGCCGCGCGCTCCGTCACCGCCATGGCGGCGATGCTGGCGCATGAGGTGAAGAACCCGCTGTCGGGCATCCGCGGCGCCGCCCAGCTGCTGGAGGAGAATGCCAGCGACGAGGACCGGGTGCTGACCCGCCTGATCTGCGACGAGGCGGATCGTATCGTGGCGCTGGTCAACCGGATGGAGGTGTTCTCCGACGAACGGCCGCTGGAGCGCGCCGCGGTGAACATCCACACGGTGCTGGAACATGTGCGCAAGGTCGCCCAGAGCGGATTTGCCCGAAAAATACGCTTTGTCGAGCGTTACGACCCGTCACTGCCTTCTGTTTACGGCAATCGCGACCAACTTGTGCAGGTTTTCCTGAATCTGGTGAAAAATGCGGCAGAGGCTGCACCGGAATCAGGCGGCGAGATCACCCTGACCACCTCCTATCAGCATGGCGTGCGCATGGCGCTGCCGGGCGGCGATGTGCGCCGGCATCTGCCCTTGCTGGTGACAGTGCAGGATAATGGCGACGGCATTCCGGAAGACCTGCAGTCCAACCTGTTCGACCCCTTCGTGACCAGCAAAGTGAACGGCACTGGCCTTGGTCTTGCATTGGTGGCGAAACTCATAGGCGATCATGGCGGAACCATCGAGTTCGACAGCCAGCCTCGCCGGACCGTCTTCAAGGTGTCGCTGCCGATGTACGATGATTCGAAAAACGACGATCCGAAACTTTCCGGGGAGTCGAGGATTTCTGACGCTGGCTTGCAGTCCAAGGGCGGCCGGGGGAGTCGTTGATGAGCGCGGCGACCATTCTCATCGCGGATGACGATCGCGCCATCCGCACCGTCCTGACGCAGGCCCTTGCCCGGCTGGGGCACGAGGTGCGCACCACCGGCAATGCCGCCACGCTGTGGCGCTGGGTGGCGGACGGGCAGGGGGATCTGGTCATCACCGACGTGGTGATGCCGGACGAAAACGGCCTGGACCTGATCCCACGCATCAAGAAGCTGCGCCCCGAGTTGCGCGTCATCGTCATGAGCGCGCAGAACACGCTGATCACCGCGGTGAAGGCGGCGGAGCGCGGGGCCTTTGAGTATCTGCCCAAGCCCTTCGACCTGAAGGAGCTGGTGTCGGTCGTCGAACGGGCGCTAAACACCAACACCCCGCCGGTCGCCATGCCCGGCGGCGACCTGGAGGGCGAGGAACAGCTGCCGCTGATCGGCCGCTCGCCCGCCATGCAGGAAATCTACCGGGTGCTGGCCCGCCTGATGGGCACCGACCTGACGGTGATGATCACCGGCGAGTCCGGCACCGGCAAGGAGCTGGTCGCCCGTGCCCTGCATGATTACGGCAAGCGGCGGAATGGCGCCTTCGTCGCCATCAACATGGCCGCCATCCCGCGCGAACTGATCGAGTCCGAGCTGTTCGGCCACGAAAAGGGCGCCTTCACCGGCGCGACCAACCGGTCGACCGGCCGCTTCGAACAGGCGCAGGGCGGCACCCTGTTCCTGGACGAGATCGGCGACATGCCGCTGGAGGCGCAGACCCGCCTGCTGCGCGTGCTGCAGGAGGGCGAATACACCACGGTCGGCGGACGCACCGCGATCAAGACCGACGTGCGCATCATCGCGGCGACCCACCGCGACCTCCGCACACTGATCCGCCAGGGGCTGTTCCGCGAGGATCTGTTCTACCGCCTGTGCGTGGTGCCGATCCGCCTGCCGCCGCTGCGCGAGCGGACGGAGGACATTCCGCTGCTGGTCCGCCACTTCCTGAATCTCGGCATCAGCCAGGGGCTTCCGGCCAAGAGCATCGATCAGGCGGCGATGGACCGGCTGAAGCGCTACCGCTGGCCCGGCAACGTCCGCGAGCTGGAGAATCTGGTCCGTCGTCTGGCCGCGCTCTATTCGCAGGAGGTCATCGGGCTGGACGTGGTGGAGGCGGAGCTTGCCGACGCCACCCCGGCCGCCCAGCCGGTGGAGGAGCCGCAGAGCGAGGGCCTGTCCTCCGCGGTCGAACGCCACCTGAAGGACTATTTCGCCGCCCACAAGGACGGCATGCCGTCCAACGGCCTGTATGACCGCGTGCTGCGCGAGATCGAAAGGCCGCTGATTTCCCTCAGCCTGTCGGCGACCCGCGGCAACCAGATCAAGGCGGCCCAACTGCTGGGTCTGAACCGCAACACGCTGCGCAAGAAGATCCGCGACCTGGACATCCAGGTGATGCGCGGCATCAAATAGGCTGCCGCCGACCGGCCGATTGACGTCCTGCCGCCGCCGCAACCGACCCGTGCCAAAATTGTGACACAACGTCGGTGCGGACGGTGGTGGACCGAAGGTCAGCAACCGACCTGCGGCTCCTGCGCCGGCTGGCGTAAGCGGTCCTGTCCGAAAGGCAGATCCATTGCGGCTTGGCAGGGCCGCAACAGAGGTGTATCTTTCCGGCAACAGATTAGCGCCGGACGATGCCACCCAATTCCGACACCGCAGCAGCCGGCCAGAGGCCGGTCTGGCAGAAGATTCTCCACTGGTCCCGGCGGGTAGGCCTGGGCAAGAGGATGGCTTTTGCCCTGTCGCTGGCAGCCCTGGCCGCCGGCTTCGCCACCTATGCGGCGATGACGGAAAGCGCGCCGTTCGGGCAGGCCAACCCGCGCACCGTCACGCTTCTGCTGACCCTCGACCTTGCCATCCTGCTGACGCTGGGCGTGCTGATCGCGCGGCGGATCGTCGCCATCCTGATCGGGCGGCGGCGCGGGCTGGCGGGATCGCGGCTGCACACCCGGCTGGTTCTGGTGTTCAGCGTGCTGGCGGTGGCGCCGGCCATCATCATGACGGTGTTTTCCACCCTGTTCTTCTATGTCGGGGTGCAGAGCTGGTTCAGCGACCGCGTGCGCACGGCGGTCAACGAATCCCTGGTGGTCGCCAGCGCCTATCTGCACGAGCACCAGCAGAACATCCGCGCCGATGCCCTGGCGATGGCCAACGACCTGTCGCAGGAGGCGCGGCTTTCCAGCGATCCCGAGCGGTTCGAGCAGGTCGTCGCCACCCAAGCGATGCTGCGCGCCCTGTCGGAAGCCATCGTCTTCAACGGCACCACCGGCGCCATCGTCGCGCGGGCCGGCTATACCTTCACCCTGGAATTCGAACCGATCCCGGAAGACAAGATCCAGCAGGCCCGCAATGGCGAGGTCGCGCTGATCGTCAAGGAATCCGACGACCGCGTCCGCGCCCTGGTCAGCCTGGACCGCGTATCCGACACCTTCCTCTATGTCGGCCGCATGGTGGAGCCGCGGGTTCTGCAGCACATGGCCTCGGCCGAGGGGGCGGTGAAGGAATACACGGCGCTGGAGAACCAGCGCGGCAGCCTGCAGATCACCTTCACCCTGATCTTCCTGGTGGTGGCGATGCTGCTGCTGCTGGCGGCGGTGTGGGCCGGGCTGAACTTCGCCACCCGACTGGTCCGCCCGATCAGCGCGCTGATCGGCGCCGCCGAACGGGTGCGCGCCGGCGACCTCACCGTCCGCGTCTCCGAGCCGCCGGGCGAGGACGAGTTCGTCCTGCTGTCGCGCGCCTTCAATCGCATGACCACCGAGATCGAGGGGCAGCGGCGGGAGTTGCTGTCGACCAACCGGCTGCTGGACGAGCGGCGGCGCTTCACCGAAACGGTGCTGTCGGGCGTGTCGGCCGGCGTGCTGGGCGTCGACGCCGACGGCGTCATCAACCTGCCGAACCTGTCCGCCGCCCGCCTGCTGGGCGAGGAGGATCCGGAACGTCTGGTCGGCATGTCGCTGATCGAACTGCTGCCGGACATCGGCGACCTGCTGGAGAATGCGCCGAAGAAGCCCGGCCGCGTCGTGCAGGACCAGATCCAGATCCGCCGTCCGGGCAAGCCGACGCTTACCCTGCTGGTCCGCATCGCGGCGGAGGTGCGCGCCGGCGAAGTGCGCGGCTATGTCGTCACCTTCGACGACATCACCGAGCTGGTTTCGGCGCAGCGCAAGGCGGCCTGGGCCGACGTGGCGCGCCGAATCGCGCACGAGATCAAGAATCCGCTGACGCCGATCCAGCTGTCGGCCGAACGGCTGCGCCGCAAATACCTGAAGGAGATCTCCAGCGATACGGAGGTCTTCACCATGTGCACCGACACCATCGTCCGGCAGGTCGACGACATCCGCCGCATGGTGGACGAGTTCTCCGCCTTCGCGCGGATGCCGCAGCCGGTGATGAAGCCGGTCAACATCAACGATCTGGTGCGGCAGGCGGTGTTCCTGCAGTCGAGCGCCCATACCGGCAAGATCCGCTTCGACACCCGGCTGCCGTCCGGGCCGCTGACGGTGGCGTGCGACAGCCGGCAGATATCCCAGGCGCTGACCAACCTGCTGCAGAACGCGGCGGACGCCATCGAGGGGCGCACCCCACCCGCCGACGGGTCGGACCTGCCGCCCGGCGAGGTGGCGATCGCGGTGGAGGACGATGGCGAGAAGGTCGTCGTCACCGTCGAGGACAACGGCAAGGGTCTGCCCGGCGGCGAACAGCGCGACCGGCTGACCGAACCCTATGTGACGACGCGGGCCAAGGGCACCGGGCTGGGGCTCGCCATCGTCAAGAAGATCATGGAGGACCATGGCGGCGTGCTGACCCTGGAGGACCGCGAAGGCGGCGCCGGGGCGCGCGTGACCCTGGTCATTCCACACCCGGTTGCGGTCGCGAACGACGCGGGCGGCCGTGACGACAGGCCGGCGGAGACCGGCGGAGAGATGAGGCACGAAGCCCATGGCGCATGACATTCTGATCGTCGACGACGAAGCCGATATCCGGATGCTGATAGCCGGCATCCTGAATGACGAAGGCATCAAGACCCGCGAGGCCGCCGACGCCGATCAGGCCTTCGCCCAGGTGGCGGCGCGCCGGCCGAGCCTCGTCGTGCTCGACATCTGGCTGCAGGGCAGCAGGCTGGACGGCCTGCAGATCCTGGAGCAGCTGATGCGGGACCACGGCAACCTGCCGGTCATCATGATCTCCGGCCACGGCAACATCGAGACCGCGGTCCAGGCGATCAAGGTCGGCGCCTACGACTTCATCGAGAAGCCGTTCAAGGCCGACCGGCTGCTGCTGATGGTCGACCGCGCCATCGAGGCGGCGCGGCTGAAGCGCGAGAACCAGGAACTGAAGCTGCGCGCCGGCGGCGACGTGGAACTGATCGGCCGCTCTTCGGCGGTCAATCAGGTGCGCCAGTCGATCGACAAGGTGGCGCCGACCGGCAGCCGCGTGCTGATCTCCGGCCCGCCCGGTGCCGGCAAGGAGGTGGTCGCCCGGCTGATCCATGCCCGCTCGCGCCGTGCCAGCGGCCCCTTCGTCGGGCTGAACTGCGCCACCATGCGGCCGGAACGGCTGGAGATGGAGCTGTTCGGCACTGAGGCCGGCGTCGACGGTCCCGGCCGCAAGATCGGCACCTTCGAGCAGGCCCATGGCGGCACGCTGCTGCTGGACGAGGTCGCCGACATGCCGCTGGAAACCCAGGGCAAGATCGTCCGCGCCCTGCAGGAGCAGGTGTTTGAGCGCGTCGGCGGCGGCCAGCGGGTCGAGGTCGACGTGCGCGTGATCGCCACCTCCAACCGCGACCTGCAGGCGGAGATCGAGCAGGGACGTTTCCGCCAGGACCTGTTCTACCGCCTGTCGGTGGTGCCGATCCGCGTGCCGTCGCTGGCGGAGCGGCGGGAGGACATCCCGGTGCTGGCCCGCCATTTCATGCAGCGCTCCGCCGAGGCGTCGGGCCTGCCGGTCCGTGAGTTCGGCGAGGACGCGATGGCGGCGCTCCAGGCCTATGACTGGCCGGGCAATGTGCGCCAGCTGCGCAACGTGGTGGACTGGCTGCTGATCATGGCCCAGGGCGACCCGAAGGAGCCGATCCGCGCCGACACCCTGCCGCCGGAAATCGGCGCCATCACGCCGACCGTGCTGAAATGGGACAAGGGCGGCGAGATCATGGGCCTGCCGCTGCGCGAAGCCCGCGAGGTGTTCGAGCGCGAATATCTGCTGGCGCAGGTCACCCGCTTCGGCGGCAACATCTCCCGCACCGCGTCCTTCGTCGGCATGGAGCGCTCCGCCCTTCACCGCAAGCTGAAGTCGTTGGGCGTCCATGGCAGCGAAAAGGGGAAGATGTTCATCGAGTGACGGGTGGCTTGTATGGGAGCGCTAAAGTGGTCATATTGAATTGACCATTTTGGAGGATGCCATGGGATTGCCAGTGGTGACGGTCAGCGTGACCGAGTTCAAGGCGAAATGCCTGTCGCTGTTCGACGATCTGGAGGATCACCGCGTCGCCAAGATCGTGGTGACCCGACACGGACGCCCGGTGGCTGAATTGAACCCGCCCGATCGGACGTTGTCGCCGTTGTTTGGCGCCCATTCCGGTTCCGTCCAGGTGGTCGGCGGCTATGACTTGACCCGGCCGACCTTCGACGACGACGCCTTCGACGCCGAAAGCGGAATTCTTCACCGGTGACCGCCGAATGATCCTTCTCGACACCCATGCGATCCTATGGCTTGACGCCGGGATCGAGCTTTCTGCCGATGCACGCGAGCGCATAGAGCAGGAACGGTCGGCCGGCGGGATCCTGATCTCGACCGTCTCGGCCTGGGAAATCGGCAAGTTGGTGCGCAAGGGCCGAATTCGGTTGGATTTGGAGCCATCAGCCTGGATACAGCGTTTTCTCGCCGCGGCCGGGCTGCGCTGCCTACCTCTGTCACTCGAGGCGGCGCTGGGGGCATCGAGCTTGCCGGAGCCGCTCCATAACGATCCGGCCGACCGGATGCTGATCGCCACCGCCCGCGAACTCGGCGTTCCTCTCATGACCCGGGACAGGCTGATCCATGAGTATGCAGCCACATCGGGGACCATTCGGGTGCACTCCTGCTGATCCAGGCCCGCCCCTTCCGACTTTGACCGGAGCCATCCCATTGTCCGCCCCCATCACCCTGCCGCGCGCCGTCATCTATGACTGGGACAACACCCTGGTCAGCAACTGGGACACGGTGCGCGAGGCGCTGAACCATGCGCTGGTCTCCTTTGGCCTCGCCCCCTGGAGCGCAGAGGAGGCGCGCGAGCGGATCAAGGCGTCATTGCGCGACAGCTTCCCCCGCATCTTCGGCGAGCGCTGGACCGAAGCGCGCGACCTGTTCTACGGCTATTTCGCCGCCCACCATCTGGATGGGCTGAAGCCGCTGCCGGGTGCGGAGACGCTGCTGCGCCATTTCCACGAGCGCGGCGTCTATCAGGCCGTCGTCTCCAACAAGAACGGCAAGTTCCTGCGGGCGGAGGCCGATGCGCTGGGCTGGAGCCGCTATTTCGGCAAGCTGGTCGGCGCCCAGGATGCCAAGTTCGACAAGCCGCACATCGCCCCGGTGCGGATGGCGCTGGAACCGGCGGGGATCGCGCCGGGTTCTGATGTCTGGTTTCTCGGCGATGCCGACATCGACATGGAATGCGCCCATGGCGCCGGACTCGTTCCGGTGCTAATAGGGCAGGGCGAGGGGAGCGGCTTCGACCGTTTTCCGCCCGCCCATCGCCACACCGACTGTACGGCGCTGCACAGCGTCCTGTATGGCTTGGTGGACGGCAATGGTGATACCATATCCCTGCAAACGGCTGTCGAGACGGTACCTGCGCGCACCATACCTGCACCGTGAAACGGGGAGCGGACCACCTGAAGAAGGGGTCCCAAGAACATTGAAGAAGGGGGCATGAAAAATGTCTGAAAAAAGCCAAAACGTGCAGGACGTGTTTCTCAATCACGTCCGTAAGAACAAGACTCCCGTAACCGTCTTTCTCGTGAACGGCGTGAAACTCCAGGGCATTATTACTTGGTTCGACAACTTCTCGGTACTTCTGCGGCGCGACGCGCATTCCCAGCTCGTCTACAAGCACGCAATCTCGACGGTCATGCCGGCCCATCCCATTCAACTTTTCGAGCCGCCCAAGGAAGGTGAAAGCGTCTGATCCCTTGACCAATGGTAACGGCGCGGCCCCTGAAGGCGCCGCGCGGGCCATCGTGGTCCACCCTGTCCTCCGCATCGAGGCGGACGGGGACATGCGCCCTCCCGAATCCCGGCTCGAGGAGGCGGTCGGTCTTGCCCAGGCCATTCAGCTGGACGTCGTCCATGCCGAATGCGCCAAGGTGAACCGGCCGCAGCCATCGACCCTGCTCGGCTCCGGCACGGTGGAGCAGCTGGCCCAGGTGGTGGAGGAGACCGAGGCGACGCTCGTCATCCTCGACCATGCCCTGTCGCCGGTCCAGCAGCGCAACCTGGAACGGGCGCTGAAGGCGAAGGTCATCGATCGCACCGGCCTGATCCTGGAGATCTTCGGCGCCCGCGCCCGGACGCGGGAAGGCATGCTGCAGGTCGAGCTGGCGTCCCTGACCTACCAGAAATCCCGGCTGGTGCGGTCCTGGACCCACCTTGAACGCCAGCGCGGCGGCTTCGGCTTCCTCGGCGGCCCCGGTGAGTCGCAGCTTGAGCTTGACCGCCGCCTGATCGGTGACCGGATCATCAAGATCAAGAAGGAGCTGGAGGAGGTGCGGCGCACCCGCGGCCTGCACCGCAAGGCGCGCGCCAAGGTGCCGTACCCGGTCGTGGCGCTGGTCGGCTACACCAACGCCGGCAAATCGACGCTGTTCAACCGGTTGGCGAACGCCGACGTCTTCGCCCAGAACCTGCTGTTCGCCACGCTCGACCCCACCATGCGGCAGGTGACGCTGCCGTCGGGGCGGAAGGTGATCCTGTCGGACACGGTCGGCTTCATCTCCGACCTGCCGCACGGCCTCGTCGCCGCCTTCCGCGCCACGCTGGAAGAGGTGGACGCCGCCGACATCATCCTGCATGTCCGCGACATCGCCCACATCGACAGCGAGGCCCAGAAAGCCGACGTCCATGAGGTGCTGTCCGACATGGGCATCGACCCGGAGACGGACGACCGGGTGATCGAGGTGCTGAACAAGATCGACGCTCTGGACGAGGAAAGCCGCGCGGCGGTCCTGGCCCAGACCGGGCGCAATCCGCGCGCGGTGGCGGTCTCCGCCCTGTCCGGTGAGGGGATCGACGATCTTGATCGCCTGCTCGACCAGCGGATGAACGTCAATCGGCAGGTTGTCGACCTGTCCGTCGACCTTGGCGATGGGGCGGCGCTCGCCTGGCTCTATGCCAGGAGCGAGGTTCTGGACCGGCGCGACGACGAGGAGCATGCGCATCTGCAGGTCTCCATCGACCCCGTCGATCTCGCCCGGTTCGAGAAGCGGTTCCAGCCGGCCGAACAGCCGACCGAGCAGGTCCAGCCGCAACCTTAAGCGGCGTGAGCCTGTACTCCTGGCCGAAGGAAGGGGGTGCGACACCGGGTCTATGACCTGTTGCACCCCACTCCGGTCTTACGACGAATGCGGCGTGGTTATTTCCCCGTTGGCGCCCGATTATGGGAACGGAGCAGTGCGCTCCCCCATCAGGAGGACTGCCAATGCGGTTGCAAACCGATCCGTCGTGCTTTTCGATCACGGCTTTCCTCGCCGATCAGGTTGCTATCGTCGCCCGTCAGGAGAAGCTGCCGCCGGGTGCGGCGCTGCTGCGGTTGCAGGAGCTTTCGCGCACCCCCGAAGGCCGTGCGACCCTGATGCGACTGATCGAATCCGCCGCCCAGCGGGAGCCGAATGCCGAAGAGGCCGCGAAGATCGAAGCAATCTGCCGTGAGCTGGCTGCCTGGGGCTATGGGGGTTTCACGGGCGGAACCCGCCACGATCCTCATCACGACCACCGCGCCGCGGCCTGACGGTGATTTGACACATGCTTGAGGGATGACGGCGGGGGCGATGGCGGGCCATAATGGACCGTACGCCATTGCCGCGGTCCTGTCGTGCTCCGTTCCCCTTCCCGTACCGTCCTGATCGGCGCCGGCCGCCTATTCCCGGCACTGCTGATCCCGGCACTGCCGCTGCTTCTGGCAGTCGCCCAGTCCGTGGCGGCCGAACCGGTGCGGTACGGAATGCCTCTGCCGCCGGGCTATGTCGAGGAGCCGGCGGTGCCGCCTGAGGATCCGCTTCCCCCGCCGCCGAAGCCCTTGCCGTTGGCGCCCGACGAACCGCTGGTCGTCGCGCCGGACGCTGCGGAGCTGTTGAAGGATTGCAAGCAGCAGGCCTTCACCGACTGCTTCCGCCTGTGGCAACCGCCGCCTCCCCCCCCTCCGGAACCGGAGAAGGAAACCGCGGGCACCCCACCGCCACCTCCACCGCCCGACCCCAAAGCGCCGCGTGAGCCGGCACAGGGCGGCCCGGTGCCGCCCCCACCGCCCGATCCCGCCAAGGAAGCCGCAGCCGCCGCCGCCGACCGCGCCACCTTCGATGCGCTGTCGAAGGCGCTGAAGGACAGCGGGCTGGACGGCAGGGTTCTGCTGACCGACCCGAAGGGCGGCGATCCCACGTTGAAACTGGACAGCGTGCCCGGCAAAACGCCGGCGGCGAGGCGCTGAACCGCCATCACCTCAAGCCATCAGGAACCTTCCGACCATGACGGGTTTCCCGCTTCCCGACATCGATCAGGTTTCCGACCTGATCCGCTCCGTCGCACGGACGGAGATCATGCCGTATTTCCAAAAGCTGGACGCATCAGGCATCCGGCAGAAGACTGGCCCGACCGACCTCGTCACGCTGGCGGACGAGGCGGCGGAGCGGGCCTTGACCCCGGCGCTGTCCACCCTGGTGCCGGGCAGTCGCGTCATCGGCGAAGAGGCCGCGTCGGAGGACGAGCGTGTGCTCGACCGCATCCATGGCGACGATCCGGTGTGGATCATCGATCCGGTCGACGGCACCATCAATTTCGCCCAAGGCCGGCCGATGTTCGCGGTGATCGTGGCGCTTGCCTGGAAGGGCGAGACGGTTGCCGGCTGGATCCACGATCCGGTCGATGGCCGGATGGCGACGGCGGTAAAGGGGCAGGGCACCCGGCTGAACGGCAGCCGCGTCCATGTCGCGCCGGCCGTGCCGTTGCCGCAGATGGTCGGCGCGCTGTCCACGCGGTTCTGCGCGGAGGAGATGGGGCGGCAGTTGGAGGAGCGCAGCGCCGGGCTGGGCGAGCGCGCCTGCCTGTCGAGCGCCGCGCAGGAGTATCTGCGGCTGCTGGATGGGCGGGCGCATTACTCGCTCTATCACCGGCTGATGCCGTGGGATCATGCGGCCGGCGTGCTGATGCATGCGGAGGCCGGCGGCTATTCGGCGCTGATCGACGGCACGCCCTATCGGCCTGGGCTGCTCAATGGGAGCATCCTGCTGGCGCCCGACCGCGACAGCTGGCAGGCGCTGCACGGGCAGCTTTTTGGGTGAGTAGATTGGGTAGGGAGGTGCTGATTGCCCCCTCCCTAACCCTCCCCCGCTTTGCGGGAGAGGGAACTCCGCCTATCCTTTGCAGTGCGTCAGGCTGACAAGCATTCAATCCCCTCTCCTTCGAAGAGGGGGAGGGATAGGGAGGGGGCATCCGCTGCAACCATCCTCCCCGCAACACCTCAATGCGTCAGCAGTGCCGGCAAGGTCAGCCCATCCAGCACCGTGCGGGTCGCGCCGCCCAGCACCAGTTCGCGCAGACGGGAATGGCCATAGGCGCCCATCACCAGCAGGTCGGCGCCCTGGTCGCCGCAGCAGGACAGGATCATGTCGCCGACCTCGCCACCCGACGCGATGACCAACTGCGGGCGGGCGGCGATGCCGTGGCGGTGCAGCCAGTCGACCAGATCGGCGGCATCGTTGCTGTGCTGGCCCGGCGGCTCGACCGACAGGACGGTGACGGAATCCGCCGCTTCCAGGAAAGGCATGGCGGCGCGGACGGCGCGGGCCGATTCCGGGCTGTTCTTCCAGGCGACCAGCACATGGCGGCCGATCGGGGCCGCGGCCGGCTGCTTCGGCGGCAGAACCAGCACCGGGGTGGGGGTCTCCAGCGGCAGGCGGTCGGGAATGTGGTGCAGCGACACCCGTTCGCCGGCCCGCACCGCGGCCGACTGCGCCACCACGACCAGATCGGCGTAGGACGCCCGCTCCGCCAGCAGTTCGACGTGATCGCCCTCTTCGATCGTCCAGTCGAAGGACAGGCCGTCGAGCGCCTGACGCACCTCCCGCTCGATGCGTTCGGCATTCTCGTGGGCGATGGCGGTGGCCTCCGCCATGTAGCCATAGGAGGCGGCGCGGCCGGTGGCGCCCGCCGGCATCGACACCGGGGTGGCGATGTAGAGAGCCTGGATATGGGCGGAGAAGCGCTTGGCCAGGGCAGCGGCCACCGCCAGACGGCTGGCGTAGGCGTCGTCGTTGGCCATGTGCAGCAGGATGGTCTTGATCGGCATGCCCTCGCGTCTCCCAATCTTATGCTTTGGCCCGCCATCGGCTCGACAGTCGGCCGGCGGAGCGCTTTCCTGTCAGATAACGCTCCGCCGGGGCGAATGGCAATGTCTGCAAGCGGACGGTGCTACTTCACCACCACCGCATAGTGGTCGAGCGGCGCCACCGCCTTGATCAGGCCGCGCGCCTTCAGGAACTCGGCGAAGCGGGTGTAGCGCTCGGCATCCAGCGCCGCCGGGCTGTGGGAGAAGCGCGGCAGGGTGTCGGCCCAGGCGCGGCGGTTCAGCTCGTCGTTCAGCTCCGGCCGGCCCTTGACGAAGGCGGCCTGCGACTCCTCCGGATGGTTCAGAATGTAGAGCGTCGCCCGTTCCACCGCCGCCAGGAAGCGCTTGAAGCGCGGGTCGTTCGCCTTGTCCTTGTGGGCGACCAGGACCAGCTCGTCATAGGGAGGGACACCCTCCTCCTCCGGGTAGAAGGCGCGGCCGGGATGCTTCTCGATCTCCATCTGGTTCAGTTCGAAATTGCGGAAGGCGCCGATCACGGCATCGACCTGTCCCGACAGCAGCGACGGCGAGAGCGAGAAGTTGACGTTCACCAGCTCGACGTCCTTCAGGCTCAGCCCCTGCTTCTCCAGCATGGCGCCGAGCAGGGCGTCCTCGAAGCCGGCGATTGAGTAGCCGACCTTGCGGCCCTTCAGGTCCTTCAGCGTCTTCACCGGCCCGTCGCGCAGCACAACGACGGAGTTCAGCGGCGTCGACACCAGCGTGCCGATGCGGACCAGCGGCAGCCCCTCGTCCACCTGCAGGATCAGCTGCGGCTGGTAGGAGACGGCGATGTCGGTGCCGCCGGCGGCGACCAGCTTCGGCGGATCGTTGGGGTCGGCCGGGGCGGTCAGCGTCACATCGAGCCCGGCATCCTTGAAGAAGCCCTTCTCCTGCGCCACCACCAGCGGGGCATGGTCGGGATTGACGAACCAGTCCAGCATCACGGACAGCTTGTCCTGGGCCAGGGCCGGAAGCGAGGTCATCAGGCTGGCGACCATCAGGCCGGCGCCAATTAGGTGTTTCATCGGCAGGTGCTTCATCGGGTGTCTCTCCCCCTTCGAGGGTTGGCGGCTTAAGGGTTGGCGTCGTCGGCAGGTTGGGTATCGGGTTGCCAGGGCAGCGCGCGGCGGGCCAGCGCATCGACGGCGGCGTACAGCGTCACCGCGAACAGCCCCAGCACCAGCACGGCGGCGAACAGAAGGTCGATCTGCATGCGGGCGTTGGCGTGCAGCATGAGGTAGCCGAGGCCGGAGGACGACCCCACCCATTCGCCGATCACCGCGCCGATCGGCGCCACCGCGGCGGCGACACGCACGCCGGACCAGAAGGCGGGCAGGGCGGCCGGCAGGCGGATGCTCCACAGGATGGCGGCGGGGGAGGCTCCCATGGTGCGGGCAAGGTCGAGCCAGCCGGGATCGGTGCGCCGCAGCCCGTCGAACAGCGCGGTCGTCACCGGGAAATAGATGACCAGCACCGCCATGGCGATTTTGGAGGCCATGCCGTAGCCCAGCCACAGGACCAGCAGCGGCGCCAGGGCGAAGACCGGAATCGCCTGACTGACCAGCAGCAGCGGCATCAGCCAGCGCCGCGCGGTGCGGAAGCGCGCCAGCAGAAGGGCACTGACACCGCCCAGCGCCACGCCGGCCACCAGCCCGATCAGGATCTCCGACAGGGTGGTCAGGCCGTGGGTCAGCAACAGGGGCGCCTGCCTCTGCATCGCGTCGGCCACCGCCAGTGGGCTGGGCAGCAGGTAACGCGGCAGGCCGGTGGCCCAGACCAGCGCCTGCCAGCCGGCGACCAGCACCAGCAGGGTGACCAGGGCGCGCAGCAGCGCCTTCATTCCGCCAGCCTCCGCAGCAGCTCGGCCTGATGGGCCAGCAGGCCAGGATCGTCGACACGGCGCGGCACCGGGCCCGACGGCTCCAGCGCCGGCCCCATCACGGCGGGACGGCCGGTCATCACATGCAGGCGGTCGCCGATGCGCAGCGCCTCCAGCGGGTCGTGGGTGACCATCAGGACGGTGCGGCCGGCCAATGTCTCCGCCGCCGTCTCCTGCAGCCGCAGCCGGGTGATGGCGTCAAGCGCGGAGAAGGGCTCGTCCATCAGGACCAGTGGCTTGTCCTCCATCAGCGTGCGGGCCAGCGCCACCCGCTGCCGTTGCCCGCCGGACAGGGCGGCGGGGCGGTCGCGTTCCCGCCCCGCCAGACCGACGCGGTCCAGCAATACGCGGGCCTGCTCCACCCGCGCCGGGCCGGGCCGGCGATGGCGCAGCCGGTCGCCGAGCAGGACATTGTCGAGGACGGTCAGCCAGGGCAGCAGAAGGTCCTGCTGCGCCATGTAGGCGATGCGGCCGGCCAGCGGCTGTCCATCGCCGGTAACGACTTGCGTCGGCGGTTCCGGTTCGGCGAGCCCGGCAAGAATGCGCAGCAGGGTGGTCTTGCCGACGCCGCTCGGTCCCAGCAGGCAGGTGGTCCGGCCGGCCGGCAGCTCCAGCGTCAGGTCGGAGAACAGCAGCGTGCCGCCATAGGTCAGCCGGGCGCGCGAGATCGTCACCGAAAGCGGCGTCATCGCAAGCATGTCGTTCTGGCGGAAAAGGAGTGGGTGCGGTCCCGCATCACTGATCCCTACGCCGGCATGAACCGGATCAGGTTCCAGGGGTCGTCCCGCAACAGGACCTCTCAGCCGCCCATCGGCTCCCCCCAGTGAAGGCGGCGACTATAGGCGCGGACGATCCGCGACCGCAAGCATTGCCGGATCGGAGTTCCGGCCCGTGGAAGCCGGTAGGTGGATGCCGGCCAGTGGAAGCGGGCGCTTGACCGGAGCGTGGCCGCGCCTAGTTTCTGGCGGGCATCATGGAGTGCCAGCCCTGACCACGCCCTTTCGCACCCCGCTGTTCATCGGCGGCGAGATCTATCGCGGCTCGACCTATGGGCCGAAACATCCGCTGGCGATCCCGCGCGTCTCGACCGCCATCGACCTCAGCCGCGCCATGGGCTGGCTGCCGGACGAGGTCTATCTCGACACCCATGTGGCGAGCGAACGGGAACTGGCACGCTTCCATACCGCCGATTACATCGCGGCGCTGAAGCGGGCGGAAGCGGAACAGCGGGTGGATGAAGCCACCGCCGCCCGCCACAATCTCGGCAAGCTGGAGAACCCGATCTTCGCCGAGATGTACCGGCGGCCCGCCCACAGCAGCGGATCGGCGCTGCAGGCAGCCCGGATCCTGGGCGACCGGCCGGCCGGTCTGGTGTATGCGCCGGCGGCGGGGACCCACCATGCGCGGCGCGACCGGGCCAGCGGCTTCTGCTATTTCAACGCGCCGGTGCTGGGCATCCTGGAACTGCTGGACCATGGGCTGGAGAGGGTGCTCTACGTCGATCTGGACGCCCACCATGGCGATGGGGTGGAGGAGGCCTTCGTCGACGACGATCGGGTTCTGACGATCTCCATCCACGAGGATGGTCGCTGGCCCTACACCGGCAAGGCGGAGGATCGCGCCGGCGGCATGGCCCGCAACCTGCCGGTGCCGCCGGGCTTCAACGACAGCGAGATGGAGCATGTGATGGAGGCGGCGGTGCTGCCGCTGGCCCGTGCCTTCCGTCCGCAGGCAATGGTGATCCAGACCGGCGCCGACGCGCTGGCCGAAGACCCGCTGAGCCGGCTGGAGCTGTCCAACCGCGCGCTGTGGGATGCGGTGGCGGCCCTGCTGCCGCTGGCGCCGCGGGTGCTGGTGGTGGGCGGCGGCGGCTATAACCCCTGGTCGGTCGGGCGCTGCTGGGCAGGGATCTGGGCGGTGATGAACGGCATCGACCCCGCGATCAAGCCGACGGCGGAGGCGGAGGCGGTGTTGCGCGCCCTGACCTGGAGCCGCGCCGCCGGCCGCAATCCGCCGGAACACTGGTTCACCACGCTGGGCGACGAACGCCGGCCGGGCCCGGTGCGCGACACGGTGAAACGGGTGGCGGAGATGGCGCTGTCCTGAACCGCAGCAAATCGTTTCATTTGGGTCGAATTTCGAACCAAGCCGTGACGATTCGTTGACGGACCTGGATTGTTCGGTGATCCTCATTCCACTGCGCCGGTGCAGCTTCCGCGTCGGATGATCCGGCCTTGGGCCGGGCTTTGGTAGGAGAACGGGCGGGCGGATGTCGAACACGACCCTGTTCCTGATCGCCATCGTCATCATCATGCTGGCCGCTGTCCCGGTCGCCATGATGCTGAAGGATTTCCTGCCGAACATCATGGAAAAGAGCAGCGGTCTGGAGCAGATCGAGAACCGCGTCTATGTGCTGCATGCGGAATCGCAGGAGCTTCAGAACCGGGTCAACCAGCTGGTTCAGCGCCGCAACAGCCAGTCATCCGACCGCAACCGGCTGGAAAGCGACATCCGCAAGGCGGAAAAGCAGATCCGCGAGCTGGCCGAGCAGCCGCCGATGTTCGTGCATGAGGTCGGTGACCCGCAGGCCGGCCTGATGAAGTTCGTCGCCACCGTCACCCAGGAAAAGGCGTCGGCCGCCGCAAGGGCCGCCGGCGACCGCGGGCCCGTGAACCCGATCTGGCGCTGCGCCAACGTGGCGGAGGTCTGGGCCTCCAGTTTCGACGAGGCGAAGCAGATGTGCGACGTCGCCTTCCCCTTCAAGCTGGGGTTCCAGAAGACCTTCATGCGGGGGGACGCGAGGACCGGCGGCAAGGGGGGCGTGCCGGTGCCGCCCGCCACCGCTCGCGCCAAGGCCGGTGCCGCGACATGATGATCAACTTCATCATCGTCCTGGCGATCGTCGCGATCGGCGCCTGGCTCGGCAATGTGCTGATGACCGTGGAACAGCGGGTGTCGCAGGCGCGCCAGCGCGTGCGCGGCGTGCGCAACAGGCTGGACAAGCTGGACGCCACCATCCACCGCCTGCACCGCGAGGAGGAAAACCTCCATGCCGAGATCGAGGAGCTGACGCGGGACATCGTGGAACTGCGCAAGAAGCAGGTCGAGGTGCAGCAGCGACTGACCGAAGCGCAGTCAAAGCGCCGCCCGCAGATCCTGGTGCTGACCGACCGGCGCAATCCCGGCGACAAGGAATGGCTGGTGACCGTGGTGAACCAGCAGATCGGCGAGATCGACGCCACCCACCCGCTGGCGGTTGAATGGGCACGCGGGCGCAATTATCTGGTGTGGGCGGAATCAGACCGCGAGGCGGCCGAACGCGCCAACCGCCGGTTCAGCGCACGTCCCGGCTATCAGGTGCGGTCGGTGGCACCGGTCAAGGAAGACCTCTACAGCCCCAGTGCCGCCCGCAGCGCGGCGTAGAGACGGAAAAGCCCTTCTCCCTGGGTGGGAGAAGGGCTTCCGGAAACAAGAACAACCTGACCTGTCGGGCCAGCCTCAGCGCGCCTTGG
>PJUA01000385.1_pt1 | contig 26727 bp, 23 predicted proteins | sample 1512151 | NCBI WGS metagenome assembly PJUA01 (sample SAMN08177678, study PRJNA422409) | Soil metagenome, whole genome shotgun sequencing project. | isolation source: Soil enriched on filter paper: beechwood xylan treatment | place: USA: Madison | collected 2015-01-15
GCGCGTATGGCATCGCTCCATCAAAAAGATCGGCGAGGATTATGAAGGTCTTCGCTTCAATACAGTCATCAGCCAATTGATGATTTTTGTCAACGAAGCTTACAAAACCGAGGTTCTGCCGGAACAAGCGATGCGCGACTTCCTGCAGCTGTTGTCCCCGATCGCTCCGCACATTTCAGAAGAGCTGTGGGCAATGCTTGGACAAAAAGAAAGCATCACCTACAGCCAGTGGCCATCGTACGACGCAGCCTGGACGGTAGATCAGGAAGTTGAAATTGTTGTTCAGGTTAACGGCAAAATTGTAGAGCGCTTATCCATCGCTGCCGATACGAATCAAGCCGACATGGAAGCACTTGCCAAGGATCTGCAAAAGGTGCAGGAACTGATTGCGGGCAAAACGGTACGCAAGGTTGTAGCCGTTAAAGGCAAGCTTGTTAACATTGTAGCCAATTAAAGGGCGCATGGCGCCCGTCCATAAGTAAAACGCAAACCGAAGAGGTGAGCGGACTTTAGCTGAAGAACAGCTATTGACCGTTCACCTCTTCGCCGTAAAAGGAGGTGGATACCTTAATGAGATCCTCCCGGTATTTGGCATGTGTTGTTGCGATCAAATCCTGAAACATGCCGCTGCTCTTGCGTTCAAGCAGCTTAAGCGCTTTGGCGGTAATACCGCCCGGCACGGCAACCCGCTCCTGCACCTCGGCCGGGGTCATGCGGCCCTCCGTCAAAAGAAGCGCGGTGCCCAGGAGCATATTGGAGGCAACCTGCTGCGCGGATTCGCGTGGAATACCGGTTTCCTCTACTGCGGCATTGACGAACTGCTCCAGCAGAAAAGCCATAAATGCCGGACCGCAGCTGGACAAGTCGGAAACGATGCGGGTGTAGCTCTCCTCAATCCGCAAGGGCTCGCTTATATGATCGAACAATGCCTCAAGTCTCTTTTTGTCCCGGTCCTCCATTGTGTCGCCATAAATGCAAAGCGCCGATCCGCTCCATACCAGATTCGTAATGCTGGGAATGATTTTGGCGATTTTGCAGTTCAGCTCGCCTTCGAGATGAGAAACAAGAACGGGACTTGTAATGGATACAACAATTTTGTCGGGCGTCATAACTGGGCGGATGTCCTTTACAACATGAATGAATTCATGAGGCTTGACACAGATGAACACAATGTCGCTGGCCTGGGCCGTGTCGGCATTGTAATACTCGGCCTTTATGCCTGGATACCGCTCCGCAAAGGTTTGAGCCTTGGAAAAGGTGCGGTTGCTAACCGTCACTTCCGCGGGCAGCAGAGCTCCGGATGTCATAAACGCCTCGATCAGCAGACTCCCCATGGAGCCTGTTCCGATAAATCCAACCTTCATGGCATAACCCCCCGTGCCAGAGTGTGAACATTTCCATATTCTTTAAAATGTATTCAGGGGGACTTGTTCCATATGTCAACGCTTTGCAGATTGGTACATGTAAGTCGAAATGCTTTTGCATTCAAATCCCGGAAAGGATGGAAATTATGAAAGTAGCTGCAGATAAGCTCCGCAAATGGCTTTCAGGTAAAACCAACAGCGGACAACATCGATATAGCGGGAGTCAGCCAGCCAGAAAGGCAGGGAGTGCAGAACGGCTGTTGTCCGCCAGGCTGCTGCGCACAAAGCTGCCCGGTCTGCTGTGCGTTTCAGGCGCTGTCATTTTGCTGCTGCTCGCATTTAGCGGAGAGAATAGCGGCGCGGGCGGGGAGTGGGTGCCGCTTAATGATGCCTTGCAAGCAAAGCTCAACGGAGTGGAGGATGCCGCTCTCTGGGCAAGGAGCGAAAACAAGCCTGAATCAAAGAAGGCTGCAACTTCACGGGACGAAAATAGCAGTCAAACTGCCGCTGCCAATGTCGATGGCGGTCCAAATGGCAAGGATAGCGGCGGTGATATCGCTGCGGGCGGTTCAAGCGGTCCTGGCAGTAGTATTGCTGGCATAGAGGGTGGTGCAACTAGCAAGGATAGCGGCGGTGTTGGCGCTGCAGGCGAGCCAAACGGTTCTGGCAGTAGTATTGCCGGCATGGAGGGTGGCGCAACTGGCAAGGTAAGCGGCAATGTTGGCGCCGCAGACGAGCCAAACGGCCCTGTCAACAGCGGAGGTGGTGCTGGAGCGGCGGACAACAATGGCAAGCTGGATATTAATCGCGCCACCGCTGCGGAGCTGGAGACGTTAAAGGGAATTGGGCCATCCAAGTCTGCTGCGATTGTTCGAGACCGCGAGTTGAATGGTTTTTTTCTCAGTGTAGATGATTTGCTTAGGGTTAAGGGAATTGGAGATAAGCTGTTGGCTGGCTTGAAAGAAAGCGTTGTAGCAAACCGTTGATTGTGAGATAATGGAAAGGACAGCCACTTTAAAGCGGCAGTTAAATGCAGAAGCAATTAGTTGGAGGGTGATCAGGACCATGTCAGAGGAAAAAAAGCTATCGCTAGACACGCTATCCGTCCACGGAGGTCAAGAAATCGATCCGACAACGCAGTCTAGGGCCGTTCCCATTTATCAGACTACGTCGTACGGCTTCAAGGATACGGACCATGCAGCCCGTTTGTTCGGCTTGCAAGAGTTCGGCAATATTTATACGCGCATTATGAACCCGACATCGGATGTTTTTGAAAAGCGCGTTGCAGAGCTTGAAGGTGCTCCGGCCGCGCTGGCCGTCGCTTCCGGACAAGCCGCGATCACGTACTCTATCATGAATATCGCTGGTGCAGGAGATGAAATCGTTTCCTCCACAAGCTTGTACGGGGGGACCTACAACCTGTTTTCCCATACGCTGCCTAAGCTGGGCATAGCGGTTAAATTTGCGGACCCCGCAAATCCGGAAAATTTCCGCGCCGCTATTACCGACAAAACAAAAGCGGTATTTGTAGAAACAATCGGCAATCCAAAAGGCGATGTAATCGATCTGGCGGCGGTTGCCGCAATTGCCCACGAAAATGGTATTCCGCTTATTGTGGACAACACTTTCCCTAGCCCGTATTTGTGCCGTCCGATTGAGCATGGCGCAGATATCGTTGTTCATTCCGCCACAAAATTTATCGGCGGGCATGGCACGTCCATCGGCGGCATCATCGTGGACGGAGGCAAGTTCGACTGGAAAGCTAGCGGCAAGTTCCCTGGCTTGACCGAGCCAGACCCAAGCTATCATGGCGTCGTTTATGCCGACGCGGTTGGTCCTGTCGCTTACATTATTAAAGCCCGCGTGCAATTGCTTCGGGATATGGGAGCAGCTTTGTCTCCATTCAACTCTTTCCTGCTGCTGCAGGGTCTGGAAACGCTGCATCTCCGCATGGAGCGCCACAGCAGAAACGCCCAAGCGGTGGCTGAATATCTGGAAGCTCACGAAGCGGTTGAATGGGTCAATTACCCGGGCTTGCCAAGCCACCCGTCCTACGAGCTGGCACAGAAATATTTGCCGGACGGCAAAGGCGCTATTCTAACCTTTGGCATCAAAGGCGGGATAGAAGCTGGCAAAAAAATCATCAATTCCGTGAAGCTGCTGTCGCATCTGGCTAACGTCGGCGATTCCAAATCGCTGATTATCCATCCGGCCAGCACGACTCATCAGCAGCTGTCGGAGCAAGAGCAATTTGCTGCCGGCGTAGAGCCGGGAATGGTGCGTTTGTCCATCGGAACCGAAGGTATCCGCGACATCATAGCGGATCTGGAGCAAGCTATCGCGGCAAGCCAAGCTTAATCGGCAGCTGTTGCTTTACTTACTTTTCAATATCGAAGCGCTGTCGGACAAGCGACAGCGCTTCTTTATATTGAAGCTGAACCATTCAGCTGCTCTAACCGATCATAAGATAGTCATGCTTAAGCTTAATTAAGCTTAAGCATGAGTTGATTTGTTCGTTTTTTGAATGCGTTAGGGCTCTGATCTTCTGCTCTATCTCTGCATGTCTTTAAGGCAGCGGATTTTTGAAGTATAATTAATAAGGAAACATCAATAGATAGCGGCGGACAAGCCCGCCAAAAGCGGAAGGGGGCGCACAAATGGCTGAAACCGGAAATGATGCCTCGCGCAAGGATTGGGATACTTATTTTATGGACATCGCCTATATGGTTTCGACTCGTTCACGCTGTCCCCGAAGACATGTCGGTGCTGTTCTCGTACAAGGAAAAAAACTGCTGGGGACAGCTTACAATGGCGCTCCGATGGGAGTTCCGGATTGCTCCGATGCCGGGTGCATGATTGCTGAAGAAATTGAGGTAAACGTCACGGATGGCGTGGAGCAGGTTGTTCGCAAGCAGCGCTGCATACGCACCATTCACGCAGAGCAAAATCTGCTGCTTTTCACCGACCGGGCGAATCGGGAGGGCTCGACGGTATATGTAACGGACCAGCCTTGCTGGACCTGCGCCAATATGCTGGCAAACAGCGGAGTGGTGGAGATCGTTTATCATAGGAGTTACCCCAAGGACAGCGTTAAGGTGTATAGCCTTATGGAGCAAAAGGGGATTGTTTTTCGCCAGCTGCAATCTTATGCGCCTCCCGAGCAGGCTCAGATGGCTGTTATCCCGTAAAAGGGGCTGCGATTGAACTGGTAAAAGCCGTTGAATGCCAAAGTGATTATAATTGCAAGCAAATTTTATACGAAAAAGAACAAGGAAGAACCTTTGGAGCAAGCTTGAGCTTGCGCTGGAAGGTTCTTTTTTTGTTGTGCATGGGAGGATGCAGGGATGATGATTATGAATAATCGGCCTTTGCTTTGGTTTGCTCTGAGCTGGGTTGCGGGGAGTGCTTTTGCGGCATCGCTGGGCATGCGCGGCAGCTTGCTTGCAGCAGGGGCAGGCATTTTACTTGCTGCTGCCGCGATAGGCTGGAGACTGGCAAGCCCCCGTCTGATGCTGGCTTGCCTGCTGGCGCTGGCGGCGGCATCGGGACAGCGGCTTTGGGCCGACGAGCGCAATGTGACGGCGCTGGACGCTGTGCGCGAAGCCGCAACTCTGGATAGTCCGCTGGCGGCGTATCCTGTCAACGCCAGCGGAGTCATCGTTGGCGCGGTCGAGATCGACGGCGACCGCGTACGTTTTGTCATGGAGGCGCATAGCGTCCATGTTGAAGGCTATGCGCCGCTGACGGGCCTCAGCGAGCGGATCATGGTTCAGCTGCGCCTTCAGCAGCAGCTGGAGCAGGAAATCGCCGCAGCCTGGCAGCGCGGCGATGCCATTGCCGTGGCGGGGGAGCTTGCCGCCCCCGCCGAAGCAACCAATCGCGGCGGCTTCGACTACCGCCGCTATTTGCGCAGCCAGAGAATCCACTGGCTGCTCAAGGGGCAAGGCGCCGCCGCCGCACAGGTGGAGCCGGCGGCGGGCGCTTTTACCGCGGCCGCGCTGCTGGGCCGCGTGGATGCCGCGCGGGGCTGGCTCGGCGCGGCCTTTGACGAGCTGTACCCCGATAGTCAGGCGGGATACATGAAAGGGCTGATCCTCGGCATCCGCGAGGATCTTGACCCGGAGCGCTTCGGCCAATTTTCGAAGCTGGGCTTGACGCACATATTGGCTATTTCCGGCCTTCATGTCGGCGTGTTTCTGTATGTGCTGGGAGGACTGCTTCGTCTGGCAAGGCTGCCGAAGGAGAAAGTATTGCTCATTCTGCTTTTTGCCGTTCCGGCGTATGTTCTCTTAACGGGCGGTTCGCCTTCCGTGCTGCGGGCGGGAATCATGTCCATGCTGGGGCTTGCTGCGGCGCGTATGGGCAAGCTGAAGGATGGCCTGCATTTGATTAGCGCGGCGGCGCTGGCGCTATTGATTGTTAATCCGTATGTTCTAAACGACGTCAGCTTTCAGCTTTCGTTTATTGTAACGCTTGGTCTGATTCTGGGCGTACAGCCGTTAAGACGATGTATGCCGCCTTGGAAAAAGCATGGCTGGCTGCCGGATTTGATAGCCGTATCCGTCACGGCGCAGCTTGTTTCGTTTCCGGTGACGCTTTATTATTTTAACGGCTTTCATCTTCTGTCTCTTCCGGCCAATCTGGTGCTGGTGCCGTTTATCAGCTTTGTCGTTTTGCCGATTGGCTCAGCCAGCTTGATGGTTTCGATGGTTTGGCAAGGAGGGGCTAAGGCGCTGGCGTCAGCGGGCATCTGGGCCAATGACTTTTCGTTCAAGCTTGTTGAGCTGATGTCCACCGGCATTAGCAATCATTTACGGCTGATCTGGAAAACGCCGCCGCTCTGGTGGGTATATGCCTGGCTGCTTCTTTTACTGCTGTTATTTTCCTTATTAAGGGAATGGCAGGCTATGAAGGCCGCCAAAAATCGCAGTGCGGCAGAAGGGCAGCCATTGGAGAATCCTTTTACGGCAAAAGGAATGGACAGAGCCAGGAGGCAGCGTTTTGCCTTTATCGGACTAGCCGCCGCCTTTGGCATGATGTTGGTGTACGCGTATATGCCGGATGCTGCAAACAGGGATGCTGTTATCAGCTTTATGGATGTGGGTCAGGGAGACTCCGCATTGATCAGAACGCCCGGCGGAAAGCATATTTTGATTGACGGCGGCGGAACCGTTTCTTTTCAAAAGCCTGAGGATGTCTGGAAGACGAGAAAGGATCCTTTTGAGGTAGGCGCAAAAGTAGTGGTTCCGCTGCTCCTGAAAAGAGGAGTGCAGCATATTGATCTGCTGGTCATTTCCCATCTGGATAGCGACCATATTCGCGGTTTGGCAGCGATCTCGGAGCAAATACCGATTTCTGCCGTTTGGTGGAACGGAACCTTTAAGGAAGCGGCCGATGCGCGGAGTCTGCTGGAATCGCTGCTTGATAAAGGCATTCCGCTGTATGCGCCAAAAGCCGGGGAGAGCTGGCGTCCTGACCCGGATACGCGGCTTGAGGTATTATGGCCGTCATCTGAACTGGAGGGAGCCCGATTGGCTGGAGTACCGCTGATTAAGGAACAAAACGAGCAGAGTCTGGTGCTGGAGCTGGAGACATACGGCAAAAGGTTCTTGTTTACAGGCGACATTGGAACCGCAACGGAGCGGTCTCTTATGCGTATGATGGTTGAGGGGTTAGGCGAAAAGCCGCCCGCCTTGCATATTATGAAGGTTGCGCATCATGGTAGCCGATTTTCTACGGCGGATGATTGGCTGGACTTTTGGCAGCCTGTCGTTGCGGTAAACTCTGCCGGTGCCAATAATCCGTACAATCATCCCCATCCGGACACGCTTGCAAGGCTTCAAACGGCAGGAGTTGCGCTCTGGCGAATTGATCAGCAAGGAGAGGCTTCCTTTCGTGTCAATAAAAGGGGAATCTATTACTGGGCAAAATGATTCTATATACGCAAACCCATATTTTTGGTATGCTTTGAGATGGAGTTTAATTCGAAAATTGGCATGAACAACATTTATCGCATAACCTTCTAATATGGCTCTTTTATAGTTACTTATATATTCTGGCTCGCTGTCTTATTTTATCAGAGGCGCATTTATATGCTTTTTCGTATAAAAGCTGGCAGCATTATGGCCAGATTACCCTAGTTGTACGAATAATCGTACAAAATGCCCTGTTCCAGGCAGCGATTACTTATTTTTATACGAATAATCGAACAAAGCCATGGCTTCAAGGCTATTGCCTTTCCTTTTGAACGATAAATCATACAAAATGACAGATTTGGTTACCCGGCCTTGTCATGCATGCAGCAATTTTTGAGTTAAGCCCTAAAAATAAAAAAACGTGCACATCATGGTGCAACTTTTAAAGCAACCTGCCCGTCAATAAGGTTGCAAGAGAGGAGGATCCTTCGTGGTTGAGCTCAGCACCATTAAAGCAGCCCAATCGGGAGATCGAGAAGCGTTAATTACTCTATTGCGAGAGATTGAAACGCATGTTTATCGGACAGCCTATTATATATTGAACAATGAGCAAGACGCGATGGATGCTGCTCAAGAAGCGCTTATCCGCATTTATACCAAAATTGGCTCCTATGAGGAAAAAGCCCAATTTAAGACCTGGGTGCAACGTATCGTTACCAATATTTGTATCGATAAGTTCAGAAGGAGCAAGCCAACCGTGTCCATAGACGAGCATGAGCTGGTATTCAGGGAAAAGCGGGATGTTGAGGACGAGGTAATGTCGTCCTATGCTCTTCAAGACATAAGAAGCGCTATTGACCAGCTGCCGGAGCATCATCGAACCGTCGTGGTGCTTCGATATTTGCAGGATTTCTCCTACAATGAAATTGCCGATTGCCTCAATCTGCCGCTTAATACGGTTAAGTCCTACCTTTTCAGGGCCAGACAGCAACTTCAATCGCTACTACATGATTATCAGAAAGGAGGCGTCCGGGGATGAATTGTCAAGAGGTGATGGAACTGATGCAAAGACAACTGGACGATGATCTGGATGAAAGCGAGATTACCGTTTTGATGAATCATACCAGGCAATGTCCGGAATGCGCCGAAATGCTGGAGAGGCTGAAACTGCTATCTGCGGAGTTGACAAGCTTGCCCAAAGTGACGCCAAGCTACAGTCTGGTGGATGCGATCCTGCCGGAGTTGCTCCGTATTGACGAAATGAAAAATACGGATACAGAAACGGACACAGATACCGGTACGGAAAATCCCTTATTGCCAGAAACAGATACGGTTCTTCCTGCTGCAACAGCTCCGGACACTGGCGTTAAGCGGCGGCGGAAGCGTTGGCGTTCATGGGGCAGCATTGGCGGCGTAGTAGCTGCAGGTATCGTAGCCAGTATCTTTATGATTACGTATCCGCCCAACTTTGGTTCCAATCAAAATAACAGCACAGGCGTTGCGGGCGATATGGCCTATTCGGTTGCCCTTCAGAATGAAGCCGCCGGGGCTAGAAGCATGACGGAAGACCCTGGAGGAGATGCATCCAATAACGATGTTGGCATCCAATCTTTCGAAGCTGATCTGGAGGGGGGCGCGAACGAGCAGGAAGGTAAGCAAGCTCCAGTTACAGAACGGCTGGGAGAGGCTGCTCCTGCAGAAGGCGGCGGTGCTTCAGGCATTAGATCAGATGGCAAACCGGAATCCGTACAGCAAACAGGAGCCGCTGGTGAAGGTGCAAATGCGGATGAAGGAGATCAGCGTTTCGTTGCCAATTATGACGGTCCCCTTGCGAAAGATGTGAGGGATCAATCCGGCAACGCTCTGAACGTGGAGCAGCTGGAAAGTGCAGACATGCCGGAAAGTCTGACAACAGGCGGCATGTATAGTCTGATTTCGGAGGAAGCTGCGCTTTCCCCTGACGGATTGTATTTTGCCGCGGTTAACAATTATACAATTGTTGTTACAAGCGCGGATTCCGGCGAGGAGCTGATGAAAACTTCCCGCAAAAACGGGGAGTTCGGAGGTCTTGTCTGGTCGAAGGACTCTTCTGCGTTAAGCTATGAGGTCAAGCTTGGCCAAGGAGCTATCGAAAAATACGTAATTTCCGCCAAAGACTGGACTGAAAAAAAAGCAAACCATTAAATTTCTGCAAAGCCGTCACCTTTAACCATGGATTTGAGTATGATATACCCAGATAAACAGTCTGCGACGTTCCGCAGCGTCGTATGACCATTCCTCTGGCAGTGCCATGGAGCTGCCTACGAATGTTTATATAAAGACAAAGGGATGCTGCCTTCGGGAAGTCATCCCTTTGTTGTTGTGTCATGGTTGTTGAGCCATGGCTGTTAAAGTATGATAGAAGATATGCGCAACGATGGGTCAGGAGGATGAAGGATGGAGGCCAAAGAAGCCTTTAGAGAAATGAAGGCGGGGAAATTCCGTCCAGTCTATGTATTGTTCGGCAAGGATCGGTACCGGATGACACAGTTTATAGATACCTTGAGTAATATGATGTTTGCTCCCGAAGAGAAGGAAATGGGTATCGTTAAGTTTGATACCGCAGAAACGGCGGTTGAAGAGGCGGTATTGGAGGCGGAGACACCTTCTTTTTTTGGCGGGCGTAAGCTGGTTCTTATACGGGACAATACGGTTATGGCGGCGGGCGGAAAAGAAAACGCAAAGGTCGAGCATGCCCCGGAGCGGGTGTTGGCTTATCTGGAAGCGCCGATGGAGGATACCGTTTTGGTATTTGCCGTACAATCGGACAAGCTGGATGAACGGCGCAAGCTGGTCAAGGCGCTTAAGGATCGGAAATCGCTGATCGCTTTTCAGGAAATGGATATGGCGGAGCTGAGACAATGGCTGATCAAACGCGCTTCGGAACAGGGCAGAGTGCTGGATGCCGATGGAGCGGAGCTGTTGATTACCCGAATAGGAATGAACACGGGAAGTCTTTCTCAGGAGCTGGACAAGCTATGTCTTCATGTTGGCAAAGGCGGCACAATTGGAGCAAATGAGGTAAGCGGGCTTACAGTGGCTTCACTGGAGGAGGATGTGTTTGCGCTTGTAGATGCAACATTGGAACTTCAAATCCGGCGCGCGTTGGATCTGTACAAGCAATTGCTTACCAAGCGGGAAGAGCCGATCAAAATTGCCGCTTTGATCGCCAGGCAGCTCCGTATTATGCTGCAAATCAAGGAGCTCGAGCAGCATCATTATTCGCCGCAGCAAATGGCAGGCCAGTTGGGTCTGCATCCCTACGCGGTTAAGCTTGCGGCAGAAAAGGCCAAAAAGTTTTCGCCCGCCGTCCTTGGCAAGCTGTTGTCGGCTTTGGCCGACCTGGATTACGGGATGAAAACCGGAGCAATCGATAAGCATCTGGGGCTGGAGCTGTACTTTTTGTCTTTAGGCGTGGATGGCAAACGTAGAAATGTGGGCGTTTAGAGGTTGAAGCATGATAAAAAGCAATAAAAAAGAGCGGTATCTCCATTCCGGGGACATCGCTCTTATTTTTTCCATACTAGGCTTGAGCGGACAAAGCGTTCAGTCTCTTAGCCAGGCGGGATTTTTTGCGGGCAGCCGCATTTTTATGAATCAGGCCTTTAGTAACGGCCTTGTCCAATTTCTTCGAAGCAACGATAAGAGCCGCTTTAGCAGTCTCTACATCAGTACCTGCAACCGCTTGGTCAGCCGATTTAACAGCTGTGCGAAGAGCGGATTTCTGCGAAGCGTTCAGAGCACGGCGTTTTTCGTTAGTCTTCACGCGTTTGATCGCGGATTTAATGTTTGGCATGGAATTCACCTCCTACTTTCAATAAACCTAGACAACACAACTTAAAATATATTACCACGCTACTTATCAAATTGCAATAGCGCAAGTAGGCGCGGCTGACGTCAAAGCAACATCCGCCGCAAGCTATTTTTCGCAACTCAAAACGGTTTTTTTGATCAAGGCTTTGCATGAAAAATGACGCTCTGCGAACAATAATGCCAAGACCGAAGGCGAAAGGGGAAGCATAATGAGCGATCTCGATTTACAGCAATTCAATGTCGCCACGGATTTGGCGCTGGAGGCCAAAGAGCTTGCGGAATCCCCCAAAGGGAGTCCCATTCCGGGCATTTCATCTGAAGTGGAAAAGGGCGAAGGGATTACGGTTACGCTGCTGCATGTTCAAAACGAGCAGGGGGAGCAGGCTATTGGTAAAATGAAGGGCCGATATGTCACGATTGAGGTACCCGGCTTAAGAGGCGGCGACACGGTGCTTCAGGACAAAGTGGCAACAGCCTTTGCCAAACATTTCGAGTCCTTTCTCAAGGACTTGAACATAGCCCCAATGGCCCGCGTCCTTATTGTGGGCCTGGGCAATGTCAATGTAACGCCGGATGCTCTTGGACCGCTTGTTGTCGAAAACGTTATGGTGACGCGGCATTTTTTTGAGCTGATGCCAGACCAGGTGGCTCCCGGCTATCGGCCTGTCAGCGCGGTTGCTCCAGGGGTTCTGGGTACAACGGGCATTGAGTCCAGCGACATTATTCAAGGCATCACGGAAAAATCTTCCCCCGATCTCATCATCGCAATTGATGCATTGGCCTCCCGCTCGCTTGAGCGCGTCAATACTACGATCCAGATTGCGGATACCGGCATTCATCCCGGCTCCGGAATCGGCAATAAACGAAAGGGATTGACGAAAGAGCAGCTAGGCGTGCCCTGTATTGCGATTGGCGTTCCGACAGTGGTTTATGCCTCAACGATTGTAAGCAATGCCTTTGAACTGATGAAGGCTCATCTTGAACGGCAAAACGGCGACACGAATCAAATTTTGGGACTGCTGAACGGAATGGATGAAAATGAGCGATTAGGCCTTGTGCGAGAGGTGTTAACTCCCGTTGGCCATGATCTTCTGGTTACGCCCAAGGAAGTGGATGAATTTATCGAGGATATAGCCAACATCATTGCCAGCGGATTAAACGCGGCATTGCATGAAGCGGTGGATTCCAGCAACGTTGCTGCCTACACGCATTAAATGACGTTTCATTATGTTACCCTTCTCCGTCAAGGCGCAAGACGCCAGGGCGGAGTTTTTTGCGTTCTGTCTATGAGATAGCGACGGTCTATTAATATGTTACGAGATTGCGGTTCTATGATTTTGATTCCTCTCATAGATTGGAAGTAGATGAAATGGACAAATGAGATTTGGCTGAAACAGGAGGGACACTCTAATGATGAAGCAAACATGGATGAAACCTATGAACGGCGCTTCGCCGCTAAAAGAGTTAAGACAGGACAAGGGCGGCAGGCACGCTTCCCCAATGAGGCCGCTTATGCTGGAGCATGGCGGGAAGTCTGATGGTAATGGACAGAATCGCCACAGGAGCGGCGATAAGCTGAGAAGCATTTTGGTTACTGGCCGGGCTTATGTTGCAATGTCGCTTAGCTCTATGCTTTTTTTTATCGTGCTAGGTGTTGCGATTGCCTGGTATGGTACAAATTCCGATATGGGCTCCACTGGAATGAAAGGCATTGCGGCGTCGCTTTCCAGCGGATTTTTTGGCGACATGCTGGAGATGGAAATGCCCGCCTTTCAAAGCAGTCTGGAATCGGAGTCGTTGTCAGGCAAAGAGGTTAGCGCATTCCTGATGCGCACGTTAACGGATATTAACCCCGCAAGGCCGGAAAGCCTGGTGGCCAGTCAAATGGCGGGAATGAGCGATAACCGGTATTTTCTGATCAGAAAAGGCGCGGGAGGCGATGTTGAAGTGGGGCCGAGAGACCATCCCCCTACCTACGATCCGCTGGCTGGGCTGCATGAGGACGAAGGGGAGGCGGTGACTTCCGGCGCGGATGAGGAATTACCTTCGCCCAGTGATAGCGGCGAGAATGGTGAAGCCAACGCTCCTCCCGATAAAGGGGCTGTATCAACGGGAAAATCAAAAGTTGTTTTTGTCTATCATTCTCATAACCGGGAATCCTGGTATCCGGAGCTTGGGGCGGACGCCAAAGACGCCACCTCCAAAACAACCAATATTACGCTGGTAGGAAAAAGACTTGCGGACAAGCTGGAGGAGCTGGGCGTAGGCAGCATGCATTCCGACACCGACTATCCTACGGCGATTAAAGATTACCGCTGGGAGCTGAGCTACAAATATTCTCTTAAAACAGTCAAGGAGGCGCTGGCAAGCAGTGATGATCTGAAGTTTATGTTCGACATTCACCGCGACTCGCAGAAGCGGGAGTATACAACGGTTGATATCAATGGAAAAAGCTATGCCCAAGTTTATTTTATTATCGGTCACCGCAATCCCGATTGGAAGGAAAACGAAAAGGTTGCAGCCAAAATCCATGAGGCGCTGGAAAAGGAGTATCCTGGTATTTCACGCGGCATTTGGGGGAAAACTGCAAATACGGGAAATGCGGAATACAATCAGTCGCAATCGCCGGGCAATGTGCTGGTGGAGATAGGCGGCGTTGAAAATACGCTGGAGGAATCGTACCGGACGGCAGATGCTTTGGCCAAGGCGGTTTCATCGATTTATTGGGAAGCGGAAAAAGTATCCGGGGAGGAGTGAAGGTAATGAAACGGCAAACCTGGAAGTGGCTTTTGCTGGGGAGCGCCCTTACCTTTCTAATCTTGTTCGGCATGGAGTTGTCGACAAAAGGCGTTGAAACGATATATGGCCCCCTGGACAAGGAAAGCGGCTATGCGCAGCCGCCCGGCGAAGTGCAATATGCTTCCGAAACGGATCGCCGAATTGCGGAGCTGGAGCGCGAGCTGGCGGAAATCCGCGAGCTGGCTTATGAGAGAAGCCGGTGGAAGGAAGAGGAGCGCTTGCCCGGCATGCCTTACAGGGAGGACCATCCGGCTGTAAACAAGCTTGCGGATTCTACCGCAGGCGTGCTTCAAAACGCTTCCAGCAAAGGCATGCGATTTGTTGTTTCATTATTTGAAGGGTTTATGGAGTGATCTTCCGTTGCTGACCACACGCCAAGCTGATATAATTGAAAGGATGATTGGAATTAATGGAAGCGTGGGGGCTCAAGCATGACGGATGTTCGTGAACGGCAGACAAGAATCAGAAATTTTTCTATTATAGCTCACATTGACCATGGCAAGTCTACGCTTGCGGACCGGATTCTGGAGCATACGGGTGCTTTAACCTCCCGTGAAATGCAGGCGCAGGTATTGGATAAAATGGATTTGGAGCGGGAACGCGGAATTACAATCAAGCTTCAGGCAGTCCGTTTGACCTATCGCGCTGATGATGGCGTCGATTATATCCTGAATTTGATAGATACTCCGGGGCATGTGGACTTTACATACGAGGTTTCGCGAAGCATGGCGGCATGCGAAGGAGCCTTGCTTGTGGTGGATGCAGCTCAGGGAATCGAAGCTCAGACCTTGGCTAACGTATATTTGGCGCTTGACAACAATCTGGAGATTCTCCCGGTTATCAATAAAATTGATTTGCCTAGCGCAGAGCCGGATCGCGTCAAAGGTGAAATCGAAGACGTTATTGGACTTGACGCCAGCGATGCCGTGCTTGCTTCGGCTAAAGCTGGCATCGGCATCAAGGAAATATTGGAGCAGGTTGTCGCAAAGGTTCCTGCGCCGCAAGGCGATCCGGACCAGCCGTTAAAGGCGCTTATATTCGACTCTCATTATGATGCCTACAAAGGCGTTATCGTGTATGTTCGCGTTATCGACGGCAGCATTTCCGCCGGCAAGCGAATTCGGTTTATGGCAACCGGGGCAGAATTCGAGGTCATCGAGGTTGGCGCGTTTAAGCCGCGCATGGAAATTGTGGATGAATTAGCGGTTGGCGATGTTGGTTTTATCGTGGCCGGCATCAAAAACGTCAAGGATACGCGAGTAGGCGATACCGTCACCGACGCAATCAAACCTGCACCGGCGCCGCTTCCAGGCTATCGTCGGATTAATCCGATGGTTTATTGCGGCTTATATCCCATTGAAACACAAGATTACAATGATTTGCGCGAAGCGCTTGAGAAGCTGGAGCTGAATGACGCTTCGCTTCGTTATGAGCCGGAATCCTCGACGGCGCTCGGGTTTGGCTTCCGCTGCGGCTTCCTTGGCTTGCTCCATATGGAAATCATACAGGAGCGGATTGAGCGCGAGTTCAACATTCCTCTGATTACGACGGCGCCAAGCGTTATTTACAAAGTTACGCTGACAAACGGCGAAACGATGAATATTGACAACCCGTCCAATTACCCGGAATCCGGCAAGCTTGATTTTGTGGAAGAGCCTTACGTCAAAGCATCCATTATCGTGCCAAACGACTACGTAGGCGCCATTATGGAGCTGTGCCAGGGCAAACGCGGCGAATTTGTCAATATGGAATACCTGGATACCAACAGGGTCACGCTCACATATGATATGCCGCTATCGGAAATCGTTTATGATTTCTTTGATCAGCTCAAATCCAGCACCAAAGGTTATGCGTCCTTTGACTATGAGCTGTCCGGCTACCGGAAGAGCAGCCTGGTCAAGATGGATATTATGCTGAACAGCGAGCAAGTGGATGCTTTGTCCGTCATCGTTCACCGGGATCGGGCTTACCAGCGCGGCCGCGCCATTTGCTCCAAAATGAAGGAGCTTATTCCGCGCCAGATGTTTGAGGTTCCTGTACAGGCCTCCATCGGCACAAAGGTAATTGCCCGCGAAACGGTAAAAGCAATGCGCAAAAACGTTTTGGCCAAATGTTACGGCGGCGATATTAGCCGGAAGCGGAAGCTGCTGGAGAAGCAGAAGGAAGGCAAAAAGCGGATGAAGCAGGTCGGCAGCGTCGAAGTGCCGCAAGAGGCGTTTATGGCGGTATTGAAAATCGACGAAGATTAATCTGGAAAATGACATACGAGGAGGGAGAGCGACGCTCTCCTTTCTTTGTTTGAGGAGGTTAAGAAAGAAGATGACGGTATGGAAAACGCCGGGGGCATTGTATATTCATATCCCGTTTTGCACCAACAAATGTCATTATTGCGATTTTACATCCTATGTGTTGAAAGGGCAGCCGGTAGACCGTTATCTGGACGCGCTGGAAGAAGAAATGAAGGCAACTGTGGCGGAGCATCCGCCGGAGGTTATCCGGACGGTTTTTGTTGGCGGAGGCACGCCTACCGTGCTTACTCCGGTTCAAATGGAGCGTTTTCTTGATTCCGTCAGGAAACATTTCCCGCTTGCGGAGGATGTCGAGTTTTCAATGGAAGCCAATCCGGGAACAACCGACCCCGATAAGCTTGCGGCCATGCGCGATGGCGGCGTTAACCGAATCAGTTTTGGCGTCCAGTCCTTTGACAACGGCTTGCTGGAGCGGATAGGGCGCATTCACAACGTCGACGATGTTTACCGCAGCCTCGACAACGCCAGAAAAGCGGGTTTTGACAACCTGTCCATTGACTTGATGTTTGGATTGCCGGGGCAGACAGTTCAGCATTTGTCAGATAGCGTGGACCGCGCGATGGCGCTGGATTTGCCGCATTATTCCCTATACAGCTTGAAGGTTGAGGAAAATACGCTGTTCCATAAGCTGTATGAACGCAACGAGCTTCCGCTTCCTGCGGAGGAGGAGGAGCTTGGCATGTTCCTGCTGCTGATGGACAAGCTGAAAGCCGGCGGCTATCGGCATTACGAAATCAGCAATTTTGCCCGTCCGGGCTTTGAAAGCCGGCATAACTCAACTTATTGGCGCAATGAGCCTTATTACGGTCTTGGCGCAGGCGCTCATGGCTATGTCAATGGCGTTCGGCACGTCAATCTTAAAGGCGTCCAGCCTTTTATTGATGCGGCATTAGTCAAGCTTCCCCGTCTGGAAGTAAACGTAGTCCCGCAAGAGGAAGCAATGGAGGATTTTATGATGGTGGGGCTGCGGCTGCTTGAGGGCGTGAGCTCTAGCAGATTTTCGGCGCAATTTCCGGGAGAAACGCTAAAGTCCAGATTCGGCGGCGTTATTGATCGTCTTTTGGCGCAGGGACTGCTGCTTTCCGGGGAGAGCGGGACGGGTGATACCGTCTACAAGCTTTCCGATCAGGGCGTATTGCTGGGCAATGAAGTGTTCGGGGCGTTTCTTGGGCACGAATTTTCAATATAAAAGCCTCTTGAGGAAAAATACATTATGATGTATATTTATTCATATTGTATTTTAGATGATCATGTCAGCGTTGTGCAGACAGTGTTGACAGGCGGAGGTGAAGGCGGCATGACTACCATGCAAGTGTTATGTAGAAGAGCGGCATCAGAGGATGTCGAAACGTTATTTCAATTAATAAAAGGATACGCCGAGAAAGCAATCATGCTGCCCCGCACCCGCGAAACGCTGACTGAATTAATCGACACGTTTGTTGTGGCAGAGGTTGACGGCGTTGTGGTTGGTTGCGGCTCGCTGGCAAAGCTTGGAGACAATCTTGTAGAGATTCGGTCGCTGGGTATAACGGACGGCTACAAAAGCCTGGGGATCGGCAGCAAGCTGGTTGACCGTCTGCTGGAAATGGCCAGAGAGCAGGGCATAACCAAAGTTATGGCGCTCACATATGCCGACAAATTTTTCGAGCGCAACGGCTTTACGATCGTTGAAAAGGAGATTTTCCCGGAGAAGGTATGGCGCGATTGCGTCAACTGCCCCAAGCAGCTTGCCTGCGACGAAATCGCTGTGTTGCGCGAGTTGAAATAATAATGTTCGAACAGTTGAACAAAGCCTTCTAATACACTTAAATGTGTTGCGGAAGGCTTATTTTCTTTATGGAAGCATATCTCCAATTGATGTCGTTACTTTAATGAGAGGATTTGATAAATATTAGCCGTTTGTTGCTGCTGATCAAGGAGCTGTACTCCGAAAATGAATCCGTAAAGCTTGTATGCAACATTTTGCTTGCTGTGCTGGTTGTTTCAAGCCTACTAAGTTCGATAGCGCTAATTAACGCCTTTGCAACAAATGCCGAGAAAGCGAGATCAGCTTCCACCCATTATAATAAGTGGTTCGAGCAATTGCCTCCGGAACACTCCATGAAGCAAGAAATGAAGGAGCTTCAATTGCTGCGGGAATATGTGAGCACATTGGGGTTAGTTAGCGGGGCTTTATTTGATATCCAAGAAGAAATGATTAAATACGAGCTAGGAAAGCTGGATTTTTCCGAGGTAGGTTTATTGGAAAACTATTTAAGCAAAAAACTGGATCAAGCAAAGCCGGTTTATGCGCTTGTGGACGTTGAATTATCTGAAGGGGTTCAAAGGATTAAGATTAAAGCGGGAACAAGCAAGTCAATAAAACTATATAGAAATGGGGAGGAATTGTCTTTTGAGTATGTCTCCCCAGAAAACTGGCTGACTGCCGGCGGCACACCGGATTTGCATCAGATCCTTTCTTTGGGCTTTGTTAAGGCATATAGCCAGGATCCCGATATCGCTATCTTTGAAAACAATGTAATCAAAGCCGTTTCCAAAGGCCAAACCAAGCTTGTATTTATGTATGGAACGCAGCTGCTGGAATGCAAGGTCAAAGTCTACTAACCTTTTGCGAGGCTCATTATGCGAGTCTGCCGCTTTTACAGCTTTGCCGCCCAAAAAACACCATTCTGATGGGGTAAGCCACTTGACAATAACAATGCTGGTTTGGTATTTTTGTATTAGTGATTAGCACTCATTGGAGTTGAGTGCTAACGAAATGTGAATGGAGGGATTTGGAATGTTAAGTGATCGCCAGCGTATGATTTTGAATGCCATCGTGGACGACTATATTCGCTCGGCAGAGCCGGTAGGCTCGCGAAGCATATCCAAGCGAGGCGATGTCGGCTTCAGTCCCGCAACCATTCGGAACGAAATGGCGGATTTGGAGGAGCTCGGTTTTCTGGAGCAGCCGCATACCTCGGCTGGCCGGGTGCCATCCACCAAGGGATACCGTTATTACGTCGATCATCTCGTCAAGCTGGGAGAGGTCAAGGAAAGCGACCTGGATATGGTACGATCTTTCGTCACTGGCAAGATGAACCAGATGGAGCAGGTCATTCAGCATACTGCGATGATTTTGTCCAATCTGACCAACTATACATCCATTTTGCTTGGCCCGGAATTGTTTCAAACGTCGTTGAAGCATTTTGGCCTGGTACCGCTTAATGACAGCAGCGCCGTGGCTATTATCGTGACCAATACCGGACATGTAGAGAACCGGACCGTTTCCATTCCTCCGGAGCTCAATATGGATGATATGGCTAAAGTCGTCAATATTCTCAATACAAAGCTTGTTGGCGTCCCTATTGTACGATTGAAGGCCAAGCTTTATACCGAAATCGGGCAGGAGCTTGAGCGGCACGTGGATCATTTTGAAGGCCTTCTTGGCGTGCTGGACAGTGCCTTGACCAATGACGAGGAGCATCGCGTATTTCTTGGCGGAACAACCAATATGTTGACCCAGCCTGAGTTCAAGGACGTTGACAAGGTCAAAACGATTCTGGACCTGCTGGAGGAAACGCCAACGATCATGAAGATGTTTTCGGGATTGCCTTCCGGCATTCAGGTGCGCATCGGTACAGAAAACGATCATAAAGCAATAAGCGATTGCAGCCTCATTACCGCCACATATTCCATTGATGGGGAAGCACTGGGGACAATAGGCATATTGGGCCCGACGCGAATGGATTACGGGAAGGTTATAAGCTTGATTGATATGATGTCCAAGGATATGGGCAAGCTGCTTAGCAAATGGTATAAATAAAGTCAGTGAAAACCGTACTTTTTGAACATGGTTTTAGTAAGCAATGAGGCATTTTAAGGAGGTGAAATCGTGAGCACAGAACATAACGAAGCAGTTGAGCAAGAGACAGCCCAAACGGCGGCGGAAGAAATGGAAAGCCGTCAGGAGGATGGAGCGAAAGCTCCTGAGTCGGACAGCGAACAATCCGGAGAAACATTCGGAGAAGGCGCTGGACTTCTTGAAGAACTGCAAAAGCAGGCAGAAGAAAACCAACAGCGATATTTGCGGGCGCAAGCGGATTTTGATAATTTCCGCCGCCGTACCATAAAGGAAAAGGAAGAGCTTGTCCAATACGCATCCGCAAAGCTGATCGATCAATTGTTGCCTATTATGGACAACTTTGAACGGGCGTTTGCGGCAGCAGAAGCAAGCAGCGATCTGGAATCCTTCACTAAAGGCATTGAAATGATTTTTCGTCAACTGAACCAGACTCTTGAGGGTGAAGGCTTGAAGGTTATGGAAGCCGTTGGTCAGCCATTCAACCCGGAATTCCATCAGGCGATCATGCAGGTAGAGTCTGACGAATATGAAGAAGGTATCGTTGTTGAAGAGGTTCAAAAGGGCTACATGCTGAAAGATAAAGTTATTCGCCCTGCAATGGTTAAGGTTAGCGGCTAAAAAAGGCCGTGAAGCTGACGGCACCTATAAACAACACACATAGTAGACTATATAGTCCATATTTTAAGGAGGAAACCAAGCCATGAGTAAAGTTATCGGCATCGACTTAGGTACTACAAACTCTTGCGTAGCCGTTATGGAAGGCGGCGAAGCAGTTGTTATTCCAAATCCGGAAGGAAACCGCACAACCCCTTCTATTGTAGGCTTTAAAAAAGACGGCGAGCGTACAGTTGGCGAAACGGCAAAACGTCAAGCCATTACGAACCCTGACCGTACCATCATTTCCATTAAACGACATATGGGTACCAACCATAAAGAAAAAATCGACGATAAGGAATATACGCCGCAAGAAATTTCTGCGATTATCCTTCAAAAGCTGAAATCTGATGCTGAGGCCTACCTGGGCGAAACGGTAACCCAAGCGGTTATTACCGTTCCGGCGTATTTCAATGACAGCCAGCGCCAAGCAACCAAGGACGCGGGAAAAATCGCAGGCCTTGATGTTTTGCGTATTGTCAACGAGCCAACGGCTGCTGCTCTCGCTTATGGCCTTGAGAAAGCAGAAGATCAAACCATTCTGGTTTATGACCTCGGCGGCGGCACATTCGACGTTTCCATTCTTGAGCTTGGCGACGGTTTCTTTGAAGTTAAGGCGACTAGCGGCGACAATAAGCTGGGCGGCGACGACTTCGACCAGGTTATCATCGATTACCTGGTAGCTGAATTCAAGAAGGAGCAAGGCATCGATCTTTCCAAGGACAAAGCCGCTGTTCAACGTTTGAAGGATGCTGCTGAAAAAGCGAAAAAAGAGCTGTCCGGCGTTGTTTCTACAGCCATTTCCCTGCCATTTATTACGATGGTAGACGGAGTGCCACAGCATTTGGAGACAAATTTGACTCGCGCCAAATTTGAAGAGCTTTCCGCTAACCTGGTTGAGCGCACGCTTGGTCCAACTCGTCAAGCGTTGACGGATTCCGGCATGACGCCATCCGATATCGACAAGGTTGTTCTGGTAGGCGGCTCTACTCGTATTCCTGCCGTTCAGGAAGCGGTCAAAAGGCTGATTGGCAAAGACCCTCATAAAGGCGTTAACCCGGATGAGGTTGTTGCTTTGGGCGCTGCCGTTCAAGCAGGCGTATTGACAGGCGAAGTCAAGGATGTTGTTTTGCTTGACGTAACGCCTCTGTCGCTGGGTATAGAAACAGCCGGCGGCGTGTTTACAAAAATGATCGAGCGCAACACAACGATTCCAACCAGCAAATCGCAAGTTTATTCCACCTATGCCGACAACCAAACAAGCGTGGAAATTCACGTATTGCAAGGCGAGCGCTCCATGGCAGCGGGCAACAAAACGCTGGGACGCTTTATGCTTGGCGATATTCCTCCGGCGCCGCGCGGCGTTCCACAAATCGAGGTTACGTTTGATATCGACGCCAACGGCATCGTTAACGTATCCGCTCTGGACAAAGGAACAGGCAAAAGCCAAAAAATTACGATCACTTCCTCCAGCGGCCTGAGCGATGCTGAGATTGATCAAATGATGAGAGACGCTGAGCTGCACGCGGACGAAGACCGCAAGCGCCGCGAACTGGTTGAAGCCAAAAACGAAGCGGATCAGCTGGTTTATTCCGTTGACAAAACGTTGAAGGACCTTGGCGATAAAGTAGATGCCGGCGAAGTCGAAAATGCTAACGCAGCAAAAGAAAAAGTGACTGCTGCGGTTGCTACTGATGATGTCGAGCAGATCAAAGCAGCTACCGAGGAACTGACTGCGATTATTCAACAGCTTTCTGCCAAGCTTTATGAGCAGGCGGCGCAAGCAGGCGGAGCTCAGGCGGATGGCGCGGCTAACGATTCCGCTAAAGGCAGAGACAATGTTGTTGATGCCGACTACGAGGTTGTTGACGAAAACAACAAAAATTAAGATATAGCATGAAGCCGGCCTGGTTTGGCAATAACTGCCCCTTCTAGCAGTCGCCGCTTCTGAAGCGGCAAGTCAAACTAAGCCGCCGCTGCTTGAGAGTTAAGCGGCGGTCTGGAGGTTAGGGACGGCGAAAACGCTGTTCTTGACCTCCTTTCACGCGTTTTGCGCCGCCTTGGCGGCCGCAGCGTAAATGACAGGACGGGGGTGACAATGGTTGGCTGAAAAACGCGATTATTACGAAGTGTTGGAGCTAGGCAAGGACGCTTCAACGGATGATATCAAAAAAGCATACCGTAAGCTGGCCCGCCAATATCATCCCGACGTAAACAAGGCCGCAGATGCGGAAACGAAGTTTAAGGAAGTTAAGGAAGCTTATGACGTTTTAAGTGATGACGGCAAACGCGCCACCTATGACCGTTACGGCCATGTGGACCCTAATGCGGGAATGGGCGGAGGCGCCGACTTTGGCGGCTTTGGCGACATTTTTGATATGTTTTTTGGAGGCGGCGGCGGTCGCCGCGATCCCAATGCGCCGCAGCGAGGCAATGATCTTCAATATACGATGACCATTGAATTTAAGGAAGCGGTATTTGGCAAGGAATCGGAAATTACGATTCCGCGCACCGAATCCTGCGATACCTGCTTCGGAACGGGAGCAAAACCGGGCACGAAGCCGGAAAACTGTTCCGTCTGCCACGGCTCCGGCCAGCAGGAAGTGGTACAGAATACGCCGTTTGGCCGGATGGTTAATCGGAGAGCATGCTCCAACTGTAGCGGAACGGGCAAAATCATTCGTGAAAAATGCGGAACATGCCATGGCGCGGGTAAAGTTAAAAAGCAGCGCAGAATCAAAGTCAACATTCCTGCCGGGGTGGACGATGGCGCTCAAATCCGCATGAGCGGCGAAGGTGAAGGCGGATTGCGCGGCGGGCAGGCTGGCGATCTTTATATCGTGCTGCGCGTCAAGTCGCATGAATTCTTCCAGCGTGAAGGCGACGACATTTATTGCGAGGTTCCGCTGACCTTTGTGCAGGCGGCGCTTGGCGATGAAATCGAAATTCCGACGTTGACGGAAAAGGTTAAGCTGAAAATTCCTGCAGGTACTCAAACGGGAATGTATTTCCGTTTGAAGGGCAAAGGCGTTCCCAAGCTGCGCGGCTATGGCACGGGCGATCAGCATGTGAAGGTGACGGTTGTGACGCCTACAAACCTCACCGAAGACCAAAAAGACCTGCTTCGTCAATTTGGCGAAAGCAATGGTCAGCAAACAAACGAACAGAGCGAGCATCATGAATCCATTTTTGATAAAATGAAGAAAGCGTTCCGCGGCGAATAGCGCGGAACGTTTTTTTGTGCCAAAGGGCTGCTCTGTTGTACAATAGAGGATAGGCTTTATTGAAATGTAGGAGGCAAAGGAAATGAAATGGCATGAACTCACTATTCATACAACGGAAGAAGCAACAGAAATGATTTCTAATTTTCTGCATGAGATGGGAGCGGGGGGCGTATCTATCGAGGAATCAGGAACCCTTAACAAACCTCGCGATACGTCACTTGGACAATGGTACGAGCTGCCGCTTAACGATATACCGGAGGGGCAAGCCGTTATCAAGGGATATTTTGCGGAAGGCGCCGATCCTGAAGAGCTGATCCGGCAACTAAAGCCGCGCGTGGAGGAGCTGCGCGAGTTCGATATTGATCCCGGCGACGTTGTTTATGCCTCTGCAGATGTGGATGATGAGGACTGGGCTACAGCCTGGAAGCAATATTTCAAGCCGATCCGGGTCTCTGAAAAGCTTACTATCAAGCCTACCTGGGAGTCATACGACCCGGCAGAGGGCGAAGTGATTATAGAGCTGGACCCTGGCATGGCGTTTGGCACAGGCACTCATCCAACAACCGCGCTTTGCCTTCGTACGCTGGAAAGCGTCATTAAGGGCGGAGAAGAAGTAATAGACGTTGGCACAGGCTCCGGCATTTTGGCTATCGGGGCTGTAAAGCTGGGCGCCAAAAAGGTGCTTGCGCTTGATCTTGATCCCGTTGCCGTATCCAGCGCAACCGAAAACGTTCATCTAAATGGCTTGTCGGGCGATATACAAATCAAGGTTAGCGATTTGCTTGGCGTGTTGAAGGGCGATAGTATCGGCAGCGGCGGAAGCTCTGACGATGCTCCAGTAGCTGTATATCTGCCTGTAGACCTCATTGTTGCCAACATTTTGGCAGAAATCATCTTGCTGTTCCTGGACGATGTTTATGCTGCGCTGAAGCCCGGCGGGACTTACATCGCATCCGGCATTTACAAAAACAAAGAGGATGACGTGGAGCAGGGGCTGATCGGAGCAGGCTTCCGCATCGTCCAAAAGCATCGTGACGAAGATTGGATTGCTTTTGTAGCTGAAAAAGCATAGGAGGGGCTGATACGTCTGAGTAACTTTTTTTGGTTTCCGATAGAGGAGCTTCCGTTTATCGTCCTTTCCATCATTCTTTGCTTCACAATTCATGAGTTTGCCCATGCGTTCACCGCATGGAAATTCGGCGACGATACAGCATACAAGGAAGGACGCGTAACGCTTAACCCTGTAGCTCATCTTGACTTTCTGGGATTTATTTTTATCATTCTTGCCGGCTTTGGCTGGGCCAAGCCCGTACCTGTTCGGGCAAGCCGATTCAGCAATCCGCGCCTGATGAGCGTTATCGTGTCAGCGGCGGGTCCGGTGAGCAATTTTTTGCTTGGGGTGCTATCGTTCTTTCTGCTATTCCTTTTGTATCGCTTTGGCCTCGTGGATGGAGCTTCGGATGGCGTTAGAGCCGCGATCGAAACCTTTTTCGGGTATTTCATTCATTTTAATTTTTTGTTATTTGTATTTAACCTTATCCCGCTGCCGCCGCTTGACGGCTACCGGATTGTGATGGAATTTTTGCCACTGAACCTGCGTTTCAAAATCGAGCAGCATGCGCAGTGGGGCGTTATTATATTCCTCCTGCTGGTCTTTATTCCGCCATTGCGCGCAGTGACCATTGGACCCATTTTGGGATGGACGGAAAACATCACTTTATTTGTTGGTAAATTGGTTTCTTTTGTCATCTAAATAGATTTATTGTCGACAGACATGCTATGATGAAGGACGGACTTATGTAAAATTGCGTGTTTAAAAAGGTGGTTTGACTGATGCAGCGCTATTTTGTGGCGTCTGAGCAATTTCAGGACGGCATGGTTATATTGCGGGAAGAGGACGCCCATCATGCCTCGCGGGTCATGAGAATGAACGCGGGCGACGTTTTTATCGCCTGCGACGGCGGCGAGCGCAGCGCGCTTGTTAAAGTGGTACAGCTCGACGGCCAAGAGGTGCGGGGCAGCGTTCAGGAGCTGCTGCCGCAGGATAGCGAACCTTTCTGGCAGGTTACCATTGCCCAAAGCTTGCCCAAGGGCGACAAGATGGAGCTGGTTATCCAGAAGGGGACGGAGATAGGCGCGGTTGCCTTTTTACCGTTTCAGTCAGAACGGAATATCGTCCAATATGATGGCAAGAAGGAAGCCAAGCGGCTGGAGCGCTGGAGCAAAATCGCCAAGGAAGCGGCGGAGCAAAGCCACCGGCACCGGATTCCTTCAGTGGAAGCGGTGAAAAGCTGGAAGGGGCTTCTGGCAGATATACCGGCCTATGATCTGGCTTTATTTTGCTATGAGCGTGCCGGTGATTCAGCTCACGGCGTCGGTATCGGCGACGCTGTAAAGGAATGGCGGCTGCGACGCGCCGGAAATGAAGCTCCGCCCCGCATATTGCTTATCGCCGGACCTGAGGGCGGCTTTGCCGAGCGTGAGGCCGAAGAAGCCGTTGCTGCCGGAGCCGTTTTGACGGGGCTTGGCAAGCGTATTTTGCGGGCTGAAACAGCGGGAATAACAGGCTTGACCTGTTTATTATATGAATCAGGAGAAATGGGGGGAGCGCAGCCATGACGTCAACCGTTGCATTTTATACATTGGGCTGCAAAGTGAATTTTTATGATACGGAGGCCATTTGGCAGCTGTTCAAAAATACAGGCTACGAGCAGGTAGAGTTTGAGGATACTGCGGATGTGTATGTGATCAATACATGCACGGTTA
>PJUA01000386.1_pt1 | contig 26659 bp, 27 predicted proteins | sample 1512151 | NCBI WGS metagenome assembly PJUA01 (sample SAMN08177678, study PRJNA422409) | Soil metagenome, whole genome shotgun sequencing project. | isolation source: Soil enriched on filter paper: beechwood xylan treatment | place: USA: Madison | collected 2015-01-15
GACCAGGACCCATCCGCGGTCGGGTTGCAGGCGCAGCACGGGGGCGGCGAGGGGGAGTCGTCGGAAGTCGGCCTCGGTCATGGGTGGCACGGCGTCCTCGGGGCAGGAGTACCCGAAGGCGAGGGTCCAGTCGGTGGGCCACGGATCCGTTGCGGCCGCGCGCGCCTGTCGCCACAGGGGCAGGACGGGCGGTCCGTCGATGTAGGCAGGGACGGGGACGGTGGTGTTGGACGGTCCGCAGGCGAGCAGCCCGTCGCCGTCGGTGTCCCCGCCGCCGAACTCCTCGTCGCCGTCACCCATCTCGGTCCCGCCACCGGTGGCCACGTTGCACATCGGCGCCCGGGTGTACCGCACCAACGCGAGCGCGGGGTCGGCTGCGGCCGACCGCTTGAGGGCCATCGCCGCCTCGAACCCGTCAAGCAGCAGTGCATCGTCCTCGGCGTGCTCACCGATCTCGAGTGCGGCCGTCGGAGCTGCTGATACGAGAACCAGACACACCGCGAGCCCGGCAGCAGCACGGGCTCGTGCGCGCTTCATGACACCGTTTCGTGTGCCAAGGCGCGGACCGTCCACGCGCCTGACTCATAGACCACGATCGCGTCCACCTTGTACGTGTGACCCGGGTAGGACTTGATGGTGGTCCCGAACTCGTTCACCTCGGTGGAGGGGGCTTCCGTCAGGGTGAACGTGCTGGTGTACCACCTGCCGAGGTCGACTTCGAGCGTCGTCAGGTCGCTGACGGTGTACCCGCCCCCGACGGCGCGCTCGTTCCTGGCGACCATCGTGTCGAGCGCGTCTGTCCAGCTCCTACAGAACGTGCAGTCCGGGTGGCTGAGGGCCTTGACGTCAGAGGGGTCACCGACCTGCTGGGAGTACGGGAGCAGGTAGATCCAGTACATGAGGACCGCTTGGGCAGCATCGATCGAGCCGGCTTGGTCGAGAGCGACCGGTCGCTCGGGCTTAGTCCCATCGGGGAGCGCGGAGATCTCGCCGGGGACGTCCGGCGTCGGAGTCGAGCTCGCCGCTGCGGTCGCGGACGACGCCGGCGTCGCGCTCGTCCGCGTGGGCTCGATCGGGATCGGTTCCGGCGTGCACCCGCCCACCGTCGCGACCAGCGCGATCGCGATCATGGCCGCCCGAGAGCGGCCGGGCCCCCTGCCCTGCGTCGACATGCGCGGAAAACTACCCGAATCGGACATCGGCCGGGTCGAGTGATCCACAGGGCGCTCGTGGACCCGGCGTCGGCATCAGACGGGCCCTCGACCGCTCGCCGGTCCCTGGGGTGGCGCGGCGTCGACTGCCTCTTTTCGGCGTTCCGTCACGTCGACCGGACTGTGGACGAACTTGACGGCGCCAAGCACGCGTGCCCTAGGTTCGCCGCGAATCGGACCAATCGGGCAGGGGGCGGCGAGGTGACGACGCGACGGACGGCGGCCCGTGGGGCCGTCGCCGGCAGCCGCCCGGTGGGCTGGGTGACGGCCTGATGGGCGTGGTGGTCGGACTCCTGCTCGGCGCGGGCCTTGCGTGCGTCTGGTGGTCGTGGTGGGCGCCTCACCCCGGCTCCGGGCCGCCGGTCGACGGATGGAACGCCCGCACGCAGGACGCCCTCGTGCAGGCGGGGATGAGCGGGGTCACGCCCGCGGGCCTGGTCCTGACGAGCGGAGGGCTCGGACTCGTCGGGCTGCTCGTAGGCTTCGCGCTCACGCGGGTGCCGTCGATGGCGCTGTGCCTCGGCGTCTTCGTCGCGCTCGCCCCGTCCGCCGTCGTGCGCGGTCGAGCCCGTCGGCGCCGCGCGCGCCTGCGGGCCCTGTGGCCGGAGGTCGTGGACCACCTGGCGTCGGGCATCCGTGCCGGGCTCGCGCTGCCGGAGGCCGTCGCCCAGCTCGGCGAGCGAGGGCCGGTCGAGCTCCGGGAGCCGTTCCTGGCGTTCGCCGTCGACTACCGCGCCACCGGCCGGTTCGGCGACTGTCTCGACCTCCTCAAGGCGCGGCTGGCGGACCCCGTCGCCGACCGCATAGTCGAGGCGCTGCGCCTGACGCGAGACGTGGGTGGCACGGACCTCGGACGCCTGCTCCGGACGCTGTCGTCCTTCCTGCGCGAGGACCTGCGCACGCGTGGTGAGCTCGAGGCGCGGCAGAGCTGGACGGTCAACGCGGCACGGCTAGCCGCCGCAGCCCCGTGGCTCGTCCTCGGTCTGCTCGCGACCCGGACCGAGGCCGCACAGGCCTACGACTCGACCGTCGGCCTGCTGGTCCTCGCGGCGGGCGCCGCGAGCACCGTGGTCGCCTACGTGCTCATGCTCCGCATCGCGCGGCTGCCCGAGGACCCGCGGGTGCTGCGGTGACCCCCGTCGTGGCCGGCGCGGTCGCCGGGCTGCTCGCGAGCGTGGGGGTGCTGGTCATCGTTGCCCGCCTGCGGGCTCGGCGGATCAGCCTCGACATGCGCCTGGCGCCCTACCTGCGCCCGCAGCGCACGTCGTCGGCGCTGCTCCTGCGCGCGCCGAGCAGCGGCGGGGCCGCAGCGACGCTCGAGCGGCTGGCGGCACCCGTCATGCACGACGCCGTCCGGCTGGTCGCGCGCCTGGGCTCACCGACCGCGGACCTGCGCCGGCGGCTCGCCCGCGCCGGACGGCACGAGACGGTCGAGCAGTTCCGCGCCGGCCAGGTCGTCTGGGGTGCGCTGGGCCTGACCGTCGGGCTCGCGCTCGCCCTGCTGCTCGTCGCGATCCGCGGGACCTCGCCCGTCGTCGTGGTCGTGCTGGTCGCGCTCTGCGCTGCGGCGGGCGTGCTCGGCCGCGACTGGATGCTCGGGCGTGAGGTCGCGCAGCGCGAGGGGCGGATGCTCCAGGAGATGCCGACGATCGCCGAGCTGCTCGCGCTCGCCGTCGGTGCGGGCGAGGGCGCGACCGGGGCGCTCGAGCGGGTCGTGCGCAGCACCCACGGGGAGCTGAGCGCCGAGCTCGAGCGGACCCTCGCGGACGCGCGCGCCGGTGCGCCGCTCACCACGGCCCTCGACGGGCTCGCCGACCGGACCGGGCTGCCGGCCCTCGCGCGTTTCGCCGAGGGGGTCGCCGTGGCCGTCGAGCGGGGCACCCCGTTGGCCGAGGTGCTGCGGGCCCAGGCCCAGGACGTCCGCGAGGAGGTCCGGCGGGAGCTGATGGAGACGGGCGGTCGCAAGGAGGTCGCGATGATGGTGCCCGTCGTCTTCCTCATCCTTCCGGTGACCGTCGCGTTCGCCGTGTTCCCGTCGCTGCTCGTCCTGCGGGTCGGCCTGTGACGGGACCGGGACAGAACCTTCCGGGGAGGCTCGACGAGCCACCCGACCACGTTGATCGAGGAGGCACGAGACATGGAGCCCGAGCGACGCACGACCCTGTGGGAGCGCGTGACGACTGCGGTCGCCCTGCGGCTGGGTGGCGACCGCGAACGCGGCGACGTCCCCGGCTGGGTGCTCGTCACGTTGATGACCGCAGGGCTGGTGACGGCCTTGTGGCTCATCGCCGAGCCCGCGCTGCGCGGGGTGTTCGACGAGGCGATCGCCAACGTGACGCCGTAGTCGACCGAGCGTCGACGGGCGACCCGACGGCTGCGCGACGCGTCGCGCCGGGCCGCGGGTGTCGTCGCGGTGAGCTGCCTCGGTGGACGTGGGCGGGCTCGGGTGACGCGGGGTCGGCGGTCGTCGACTTCGCCCTGGTCGGCGGCCTGGTGACGGTGCTGTTCGTCGCGGTCGTCCAGCTCGCGCTCGTCCTGCACGTCCGGAACACGCTCGTCGACTGTGCGGCCGAAGGGGCCCGGTACGCCGCGCTCGGCGGCCACACGGTCGACGACGGAGCGGCACGCACGCGGGAGCTCGTCGGGCAGTCGCTGTCCGCGTCGTACGCGCAGGACGTCCGGGCGGCCCGCACGACGCTCGACGGGATCGACGTCGTCGAGGTGAGCATCGTCGCGCCCCTGCCCGTCGTCGGTCTGATCGGTCCGCGGGATGCCCTCATCGTGCAGGGGCACGCGTACGCGGAGGACCAGTGACCTGGCTCTCCGGCGTGCGGGCCGCCGGCCGTGGTGCCGGGAGGGCGCTCGCCGCGCGGTTGAGTCGGGCGGTCGGCGCCGACCCGGGCGGCCGAGGCGCCCTGGGGCCAGGCGGCCGAGCCAGCGGCGACCCAGGCGGCGCCGACCAGCGCGGAGCCGCCGTGGTCGGCCGCGGTCGCGGCGGCCCGGACCTCGGTGGCGTGGGGCGTTCGGACGACGGGAACGCGGTGCTCGAGTTCCTCGGCGTCGCGCTCGTCCTGCTCGTGCCGACGATCTACCTGGTCCTCGTGCTCGGCCGGGTGCAGGCGGCGGCGTTCGCCGTGGAGGGGGCGGCGCGGGAGGCGGCCCGGACCGCGGTGGCCGCGGACGATCCCGCCCAGGCCGCGCAGCGTGCCGTCGCCGCCACCGGGATCGCGCTGCGCGACCAGGGGTTCGACGACGACCCCGCGACGGCGCTGCACCTGTCGTGCACCTCGGTGCCCTGCCTGGAACCGGGTAGCCGCGTGGCGGCGCACGTCGAGGTCGTCGTCCCGCTGCCGTTCGTGCCGGGGTTCGTACGGGACGTCGTCCCGCTGTCCGTCCCGGTCAGCGCCGAGCGCGTCGCCCCGGTCGACACCTACCGGGCGCGCGGATGAGCGGCGTGCGGTGGCTGCGGGTGGTGGTGCGGCGAGTGGTCGGGCGGGTGCGCGGGGCGGCGGGCGACGACTCCGGTCAGGTGCTCCTGCTGACGCTGTGCTTCGTGACGGTCGCGCTGCTGCTCGTGCTCGTCGTGGCGGCCGCGACAGGCGTCCACCTGGAGCGCAAGCGCCTCGTCGCGCTGGCCGACGTGGTGGCGCTCGACGCGTCGGACGCGATCGCGGACCCCGGCTACTTCGCCCCGGGCGCGGGTCAGGGGGATCCGGACCGCGGCGGACTGCCGTTGAGCGACGCGAGCGTCAGGGCAGCGGTCGACTCCTACCTGGCGGAGCACGCGGATGCGACGGCGTCGTTCGTGGAGGTCCGGGTCCTGGAGGCCACGAGCCCCGACGGCCGTTCGGCGCACGTGCGGCTCGGGGCGCTCGTACGGGTGCCGGTCGTCGGCGTCGTCCTGCAGCCCTGGTCGGAGGGCATCGCCCTCGAAGCCGGCTCGTCGTCGCGGTCGTCCTAGGGATCGAGCCCGGACCGCTCTCGGTCGAGCGCTCGTGCCGGCGTCGGGTGCCGCAGTGGGCGCGACCTCGCCCACTGCGAGAGGTCGATGGAGCGCGAGATGCCGACGGCGGGTAACCCGCTGGCGAGGGGTCGGCCCGACCGCGAGGCCGTGACACGGGCGCTGCCGCTTCGTCCGTGAGAGCCGTCTCGGTCGACGGCGTGCATCGCGCGCTGCGCCGGGGGCGTCAGGCGGGGGACCAGCGGGACTCCTGCTCCTCCCACGTGGGCGGGGTGGAGGGCAGGGGGTGCGGGTCGGGGGTGCACAGGCCGTCGACGAGCAGGGCGAGCTGGCGCCGGCGGAGCTCGGCGGTGCGGGTGCGGTCGCCGAGGCGCGCGCGGGCGATGGTCTCGAGCAGCAGGGCGACGTCGAGCTCGGTGACGTCGGCGCGCAGGCGCCCGGACTCCCGGGTGCGGGCGAACAGCTGGCCGGCGAGGTCGACCATGCGGACGGTGCGCTCGCGGTGGCCGTCGTCGGGGGTGAACGTGCCGGCGAGCGCGACGGTGAGGGAGTGGGTGTCGGCGTCGACGATCCGCTCGAGCCAGGTGACGTACGCCTGCCACGGGTCGCCGTCGTCGGCGAGCGCCCGCTCGGTCTCGGCGAGGTACAGGTCCTGGCCGACGGCGCACAGCGTGCCGAGCAGCTGCTCCTTGCTCGCGTACCGGTGGTAGAGGGCGCCGATGCCGACGCCCGCGCGTCGGGCGACCTCGGCGATGGGGGCGGTGGGGTCGTCGACGAACACCTCGCGGGCGGCGTCGAGGATCGCGCCGTCGTTGCGGGCGGCCTCGGCGTACCGGCCGCGCCGGGGTGCCGACGGGGTAGGCGTGTCGGGCTCCATGTCGGCGATCGTACCTCTTGAACGAAGCATTCAGTTCAACTAGACTCGAAACTGAACGAAGCATTCAGTTCAACGAGAGGTCGGAGCCATGTCCGAGGTCACGATCCGCCCGTTCCACATCGACGTGCCGCAGGCCGACGTCGACGACCTCCGGGAGCGGCTCGGCCGCACCCGCTGGGCCGCGCAGCTCCCCGGGGAGCCGTGGACGCGCGGCGTCCCGACCGACTACCTGCGCTCGCTCGCGCAACGGTGGGCGACGACCTACGACTGGCGTGCCGCCGAGGCCGCGCTCAACGCGCACCCGCAGTTCGTCGCCGACGTCGACGGCCAGCCCGTGCACTTCCTGCACGTCACCTCGCCCGAGCCGGACGCGACCCCGCTCGTACTGCTGCACGGCTGGCCTGGCTCGGTCGTCGAGTTCAGCCGCGTCATCGGCCCGCTGTCCGACCCGCGCGCGCACGGCCTCGACCCCGCCCAGGCGTTCCACCTCGTCATCCCGTCGCTGCCCGGGTTCGGCTGGTCGACACCGCTCGCGGGCGCCGGGTGGGACAGCAACCGCATGGCGCAGGCGATCTCCCGCCTCATGGCCGTCCTCGGCTACGAGCGGTACGGCGCGCAGGGCGGCGACTTCGGCGCGTTCGTCGCGCCCGACCTCGGCCGCGTCGACCCCGACCGCGTCATCGGTGTGCACGTCAACGCCGCGACCTTCGGGTTCATCCCGTGGGGCGAGGTGTCCGAGGAGGAGCTCGCGACGCTCACCGACGTCGAACGCGCGCGCATCGACCGCCTCAACCACTACCAGGCCGAGCAGACCGGCTACTTCCAGGTCCAGTCCACGCGCCCGCAGACGATCGCGGCGGCGCTCGCGGACTCGCCCGCCGGGCAGCTCGCGTGGGTCGTCGAGAAGTTCCAGGAGTGGACGAGCGCCGACGCGGCACTGCCCGAGGACGCCGTTCCCGTCGACGAGCTGCTCACCAACGTGTCGCTCTACTGGTTCACGAACACCGCCGGCACGTCGGGGAACATCTACTACGAGGCGATGCACGCCGGGTCGTGGCCGTCCCCGTCCGGCGTCCCGACGGGCGTCGCGGTGTTCGGCCAGGACGTCGCGATCCGCCGGTACGCCGAGCAGGCGCACACGATCGTGCACTGGTCGGACTTCGACGAGGGCGGCCACTTCGCGGCGATGGAGACGCCGGACCTGCTGGTCCAGGACGTGCGCGCGTTCTTCGGCGGCCTGACGGGCTGAGTACCCCGCACCGCGCCGGGCTCGCGGACAGGTCGCCGCGAGCCCGGCGCCGGCGTCAGTCGGGGAGCTGGGGGACGGCGATGCCCTCGCCCCGGCGCAGCAGGCTCGCGCGCGTCACGGTCGACTTGCCGAAGCGGTCGGCGAGCGAGTCGAGCGTCGAGTCGAGCAGGCCGGTGTCAGGGCCGTCGAGCGCGAGCTGCGGCTGGACGACGGCGTCGGACTCGAGGTTGGTCAGGGCGACGCCCACGAGCGTCAGCCCGCGGGAGCGGATCAGCGGGGCGACGGAGTCGAGCAGCCCGACGGCGGCGGCGGCCAGGTCGGCACCGGACGCGGTGGCGTGCGCGAACGACCGGGAGCGCGTCGCGCGCGTGTAGTCCTCGAAGCGCAGCCGCAGGACGACGGTCCGGGCGGTCCGGTGGGCGGTCCGCATGCGCCGGCAGACGCGGTCCACGAGGCCCAGCAGGGCGGCGTGCACGAACTCGGGGTCGTGCGGGCCGTGGCCGATGGCCCGCTGCGCGCCGATCGAGCCGCGGCGACGCCCGGTGACGACGTGCTCGGGCGTGCGGCCGTGCACGACGGCGTGCAGGTGCCGGCCGGCGGCGGGACCGAGCGCGCCGACCAGGACGGACTCGGGGAGCATCGCGACGTCGCCCGCGGTCCGCAGCCCGTACCCGTGCAGCTTCGCGGCGGTCACCTCGCCGACGCCCCACAGCAGCTCGAGGGGGAGCGGGTGCAGGAACGCGTCCTCGGCGTCGGGCGGGACGAGGACGAGGCCGTCGGGCTTGCCGACGCGGGAGGCGACCTTCGCGAGGAACGGCGTGCGGGCCACGCCGACGGTGATGGGCAGCCCGACCTGCTCGCGGACCTGTCGGCGCAGGCGCGCGGCGATGTCGACCGGGGGGACGTCGATGCGGTGCAGGCCGGCGACGTCGAGGAAGGCCTCGTCGATCGACACGCCCTGGACCTGCGGCGTCGTCGCGTGGAACAGCTCGAACACCGCGCGGCTGGCCTCGACGTAGGCGTCGAAGCGCGGGCGGACCTCGATGAGGTCGGGGCACAGCGCCCGGGCCTGCCGCCCGCTCATGGCCGTCTTCACGCCGCGGCGCTTGGCCTCGTAGGAGCACGCGAGGACCACGCCGCCCCCGACGGCGACGGGGTGCCCGCGCAGGCGCGGGTCGTCCCGCTGCTCGACGGACGCGTAGAACGCGTCGAGGTCGGCATGCAGGATCGCCGCGCGTCGGGGCGGTGGGTCGCTCACGAACACATGTTCGAACCGACCACTGACACGCGGTGTGCGGGGCCGCCCCACGACGGCCCGGCCCGGTGTGGAAGGTGTGTCGCCCTCGACGCGACACACCTTTCACGCCACGCCACGCCACGGCGACGGGGCGAGGCGGCTCCGGTCAGGCCGGGCGCAGCGCGGGTGGTGGTGGTCAGGCCGGGCGGGGCGCGAGCGCGGCGAAGCGGCGGGCCTCGCCGACCAGCTCGACGCACGGCAGGTCGTCGAGGTCGGCCGACGGCACCCACGCGGCGAGGTCGGTGCTGCCGTCGACCTCGTGCCGCAGCGTCCCGCCGACGACGTGCGCGCGGTAGACGATCCGCAGCAGCTGCGTCTTCTCGGGGAGCTGGCTGCGCTGCAGGGCGGGGTCGACGACGAGCGAGGAGATGCCGATCAGGTCGTCGACCTCGACGGCGTACCCGGTCTCCTCGTCGACCTCGCGGACGACGGCGTCGGCGGGGTCCTCGTAGGGGTCGATGCCACCGCCGGGCAGGGTCCACAGCGGGCCGACGCCGACCATGGGGGACAGGCGGGACAGGAGCATCCCGCGCGACTCGACGACGACGGCGTACGCACTCACCCGGATGGCCACGGTCCGAGGCTACGAGATGGCCGGGGCACGACACCGGGTAGCCTGGATGGTCGTGGCCACCACCGACTTCCCCGCCGAGATCCGCGAGCTGCGCACGACCCTGGAGTCCATCCAGGCAGTGAGCGACCCGACCGCGCTCAAGGCGAAGATCGCCGACCTCTCGGAGCAGGCCAGCGCCCCGAACCTGTGGGACGACCCGGACGCGGCGCAGAAGGTCACGAGCGCGCTGTCGGCGGCGCAGTCGGAGCTGGACCGGGTCGCGAAGCTCGGCGGCCGCATCGACGACCTCGAGACGCTCGTCGAGCTCGGTGTCGAGATGGACGACGAGGACAGCCTCGCGGAGGCCGAGGTCGAGCTGACGGGCATCCGCAAGGACCTGGGCGAGCTCGAGGTGCGGACGCTGCTCAACGGCGAGTACGACCAGCGCGACGCGGTCGTGACGATCCGCTCGGGTGCGGGCGGCGTGGACGCGGCGGACTTCGCGGAGATGCTGCTGCGGATGTACCTGCGCTGGGCGGAGCGCCACGGCTACCCGACGACGGTGCTCGACACGAGCTACGCCGAGGAGGCGGGCCTGAAGTCGGCGACGTTCGAGGTCAAGACGCCGTACGCGTTCGGCCACCTGTCGGTCGAGGCGGGCACGCACCGCCTGGTCCGGATCTCGCCGTTCGACAACCAGGGGCGCCGGCAGACGTCGTTCGCGGCGGTCGAGGTCATCCCGCTCATCGAGCAGACGGACTCGGTGGAGATCCCGGAGTCGGAGATCAAGGTCGACGTGTTCCGCTCGTCGGGCCCCGGTGGCCAGTCGGTCAACACGACGGACTCGGCGGTGCGCATGACGCACATCCCGACGGGCATCGTCGTGTCGATGCAGAACGAGAAGTCGCAGATCCAGAACCGTGCCGCGGCGCTCCGCGTGCTGCAGTCGCGCCTCCTGCTGGTCCGCAAGGCTGAGGAGGACGCGAAGAAGAAGGAGCTCGCGGGCGACATCAAGGCGTCGTGGGGCGACCAGATGCGCTCGTACGTCCTGCAGCCGTACCAGATGGTCAAGGACCTGCGGACGGAGCACGAGGTCGGCAACCCGTCGGCGGTGTTCGACGGCGACATCGACGACTTCATCGAGGCGGGCATCCGCTGGCGCCGGTCGCAGTCGATCGAGGGCTGACCCGCCCCGCACGGCCACCCGACGGGCGCCCGCGTGGCGCCCGCGCAGCTCTCGCGACCGCCGGCTCGCGCGCGCCCTCGGTCGTCCATCGATGCACGACCGGCGACGCCCGAGACGGGGCAGCGCTTACCGCGCCGACCCCGGGGACGAAGGTCCTGGTCCCGCCCCTTCACCCGGCGCCTGTCTTCGCATCGCGAAGTTAACCCTCTCGGGGGACCTGGGAACGCGCTCAGGCGCCCGCAGGACACAGGTTGGTAACGAGACTTGCACCACTCTTGCCTTCAGGTCTTGAATTCAAGCGACATGACCGGCCACCCGGACCAACGAGGGTGTCGACGGGCAGAGACGCCCAGGACGACGTGGCCGGACGGTGCAACCAGGGAGCGGACAACGATGTCTTTTGCATGGAGGAAGGTCGCCGTCGGCATCGCCACGGCCGGTCTGGTCGTCGGGCTCGCGGCGTGCAGCCAGGAGCGCGAGGCCGGCGGTGAGGAGACCGGTGGGGCCGACGCCGAGGGCGCGCTCATCGGCATCGCGATGCCGACCAAGAGCCTCGAGCGCTGGAACCGCGACGGCTCGCACCTCGAGGGCCTGCTGCAGGACGCCGGCTACGAGACCACGCTGCAGTACGCCGACAACAAGGTCGACCAGCAGATCACCCAGATCCAGAACATGATCAACCAGGGCGCCGACGTCCTGGTCATCGCGTCGATCGACGGCACGGCCCTCGCGCCCGTCCTCGAGGACGCCGCCGCGGCCGAGATCCCCGTCATCGCCTACGACCGCCTCATCAACGACACGGAGAACGTCGACTACTACGCGACGTTCGACAACGAGAAGGTCGGCACGCTCCAGGGCGAGTTCATCGAGGAGGCCCTCGACCTGAAGAACGCCGCGGGTCCGTTCAACCTCGAGCCCTTCGCCGGCTCGCCGGACGACAACAACGCCAAGTTCTTCTTCTCCGGCGCGTGGGACGTCCTGCTGCCCTACGTCGAGGCCGGCAAGCTCGTCGTCCCGTCGGGCAAGGCCCCGGCCTCGAACGACGACTGGCAGTCCATCGGCATCCAGGGCTGGGGCTCCGACACCGCCCAGGCCGAGATGGAGAACCGCCTCAACTCGTTCTACGGCGGCGGCCAGAAGGTCAACGTCGTCCTGTCGCCCAACGACTCCCTCGCCCTCGGCATCGCCCAGGCCCTCGAGGGTGCGGGCTATGCGCCCGGCGACGGCTACCCGGTCCTGACCGGCCAGGACGCCGACCAGGCGAACGTCCTCAACATGCTGGCCGGCAAGCAGTCCATGTCGGTCTGGAAGGACACCCGCGCGCTCGGTGACCAGGTCGCCAAGATGGTCGGCCAGATCATCGACGGCGGCACGGTCGACGTCAACGACGAGGAGACGTACGACAACGGCGTGAAGGTCGTCCCGACCTACCTGCTCGACCCGCAGGTCGTGACCCCCGACACCGTCGAGTCGGTGCTCGTGGACTCCGGCTTCTACAAGGCCGAGGACCTGGGTCTCTGACCCACCCCGGACCGCCGGCGCACCCCTGCGTGCGCCGGCGGTCCGCCCGGCCGTACGGACGTCACACATGCGAGGGCACATGACCACCGACCACATCCTCGAGATGCGCGGCATCACCAAGAAGTTCCCCGGCGTCATCGCGCTGGCGGACGTGAACCTCTCCGTCCGCCGCGGCGAGGTGCACGCGATCTGCGGCGAGAACGGCGCCGGCAAGTCGACGCTCATGAAGGTGCTCTCGGGCGTGTACCCGCACGGCACCTACGAGGGCGACATCGTGCTCGACGGCGAGGTCGTCGAGTTCAAGAACATCCGCGACTCCGAGCACCGGGGCGTCGTGATCATCCACCAGGAGCTCGCGCTCAGCCCGTTCCTGTCGATCGCCGAGAACATCTTCCTCGGCAACGAGCAGGCCGAGCGGGGCGTCGTCGACTGGAACCGGACGAACTCCGAGGCCGCCAAGCTCCTCGCCCGCGTGGGCCTCACCGAGCGGCCCGACACCAAGATCGTCGACATCGGCGTCGGCAAGCAGCAGCTCGTGGAGATCGCCAAGGCGCTCTCCAAGGAGGTCAAGCTGCTCATCCTCGACGAGCCCACCGCGGCGCTCAACGACGAGGACAGCGCCCACCTGCTCGGCCTCATCGACGGCCTGCGCGAGCACGGCATCACCTCGATCATCATCAGCCACAAGCTCAACGAGATCGAGGCGATCGCCGACACCACGACGATCATCCGCGACGGCCGCACCATCGAGACGCTCGAGATGCGCGGCGCGGAGCAGGTCAGCGAGGAGCGCATCATCCGCGGCATGGTCGGGCGCTCGCTCGACAACCGCTTCCCGGACCACACGCCGAACGTCGGCGACGAGGTCCTGCGCGTCGAGGAGTGGACTGTCCACCACCCCATCGACCAGAGCCGCAAGGTCGTCGACAGCGCCAGCCTGCACGTGCGCCGCGGCGAGATCGTCGGCGTCGCGGGCCTCATGGGCGCGGGTCGCACCGAGCTCGCGATGAGCCTGTTCGGCCGGTCCTACGGCGCGCGCGTCAGCGGTCGCGTCTTCAAGGACGGCAAGGAGATCGAGCTCAAGAGCGTCGGCGCCGCCATCCGGCACGGCATCGCGTACGCCACCGAGGACCGTAAGCGGTTCGGCCTCAACCTCATCGACACGATCCAGCACAACATCTCCGCCTCCGCGCTCGGCAAGGTCGCGCGGTGGGGCGTGGTGGACCGGACCGAGGAGGAGAAGATCGCCGAGCGGTACCGGCGCGAGCTCAACATCAAGACGCCCACGGTGTCGGCGCTCGTCGGCAAGCTGTCCGGCGGCAACCAGCAGAAGGTCGTGCTGAGCAAGTGGATCTACGCGGATCCGGACGTGCTCATCCTCGACGAGCCCACGCGCGGCATCGACGTGGGCGCCAAGTACGAGATCTACGGGATCATCAACCGGCTCGCGGACGCGGGGAAGGGCGTCATCGTCATCTCGTCCGAGCTGCCGGAGCTGATCGGGATCTGCGACCGCATCTACGCGCTCAGCCAGGGCCGCGTCACGGGCGAGGTCGCCCGCGAGGACGCCACCCAGGAGCGCCTCATGCAGTTCATGACGATGGAGAAGGACGTGACCGCACGATGACCACGGACACCAACCTCGCGCCGTCGGCCCCTCCGGGGTCGCAGCCGCGCGTGCCGCTGTCGCAGCGCATGCAGGGCCTCGGCGGGAACGCACGCCAGTACGGGATCTTCGGCGCGCTCGTCGTGATCGTCCTGCTGTTCCAGGTGCTCACCGACGGCAAGCTGCTGCTCGCCAACAACGTCGCCGCGCTGTTCCAGCAGAACGCGTACGTCATGATCCTGGCGATCGGCATGGTCATGGTGATCGTCGCCGGCCACATCGACCTGTCCGTCGGGTCCGTCGTGGCCTTCGTCGGCGGCATCGTGGCCGTGTCGATGCGTGACTTCGACGTGCCGTGGGTCGTCGCGATCCTCATCGGCCTCGCGGTCGGCGGCCTCGTCGGCGCCTGGCAGGGGTACTGGGTCGCCTACGTCGGGATCCCCGCGTTCATCGTGACGCTGGCCGGCATGCTCGTGTTCCGCGGGCTCGCGCTGGTCATCGTCGGGGAGACCGTCGCGGGCCTGCCGTCGCAGTTCATCGCGATCTCCAAGGGGTCGCTGCCGAACTTCCTCGGCTTCGCCAACAACATGGACGTCGTCACGCTCGTCATCGGGGTCCTCGCGATCGCCGCGATCGTGTTCTCCCAGCTGCGGGCCCGCGCGTCGCTGCGCAAGCACGAGCTGTACGTCGAGCCGGTCGGCATCTTCGTCGCGAAGCTCGCGCTCGTCGCCGTCGGCATCGGGATCCTCACCGTCATCCTGTCGTTCTCGGCCGGTGGCACCCCGATCGTCCTCGTCATCGTCGGCGTCCTCGTCGTCGCGTACACGTTCCTCATGGGGCGCACGGTGTTCGGCCGGCACATCTACGCCATCGGCGGCAACCGCCTCGCGGCCGGCCTGTCCGGTGTCGACACCAAGCGCGTCGACTTCTGGATCTTCGTCAACATGGGCGTCCTCGCAGGCGCCGCGGCCATCGTGACGACGGCCCGTGCCGGTGCGGCCATCGCGGCGGCGGGCCAGAACTTCGAGCTCGACGCCATCGCCGCCTGCTTCATCGGCGGCGCGGCCGTCACGGGCGGCATCGGCCGGATCTCCGGGGCCATCGTCGGCGCGCTCATCATGGGCGTGCTCAACATGGGCCTGTCGATCATGTCCGTCGACCCGTCGTGGCAGATGGCGATCAAGGGCCTCGTGCTCCTGCTCGCGGTGGCCTTCGACCTCATCAACAAGCGGCGTGCCGGGACGCAGTAGCGGCCTGACCGTCCCGACGGCGCGGTAGGTTCTGGCCCCGTGAGCAGGCGAGCAGCGGCAGCCGGCTCGCAGTCGTCCCTGCGCGAGGCCAACCGCAGCCTGGTCGTCGAGACGGTCAAGCGGTACGGCGGGCTCACGCAGGTCGAGCTCGCCACCGCGACCGGCCTGTCGCAGGCCACGGTGTCGACGATCGTCCGCGAGCTGCTCGCCGCGGGCGTCGTCGACATCGCGACGACCACGCGCAGCGGGCGGCGTGCCCAGATGGTCACGCTCGCCCGCCGCGTGGGTCTCGCGGTCGGGGTCCAGGTCGGGCACCGGCACCTGCGCGTCGTCCTCGGCGACTTCACGCACGAGGTCATCGCCGAGCAGACCCTCCCGCTGCCGTCGGGCCACCGGGTCGACACGAGCCTCGACCGCGTCGCCCTGCTCGTCGTCGACCTCCTCGAACGCGTCGGTGCGACGCTCGAGGACGTCGTCGGCCTCGGGGTCGGCCTGCCCGCCCCGGTCGACGCGTCGACCGGCATGGTGTCGGTCGCCGGGATCATGCCCGGCTGGGACGAGGTGCACGTCGGCCAGGTCCTGTCGAAGCGGCTGGGCCGTCCCGTGTACGTCGACAACGACGCGAACCTCGGGGCGATCGCGGAGTCGACGCTCGGCGCCGCGCGCGAGTACGGCGACTCCGTGTTCGTGCGCGTCTCCTACGGCGTGGGCGCCGGCATCGTCATCGGCGGCCAGGTGCACCGCGGCGTCGGGGGCACCGCCGGGGAGATCGGGCACGTGCGCGTCGCGTTCCCGGGGGAGCCGTGCCGGTGCGGCAACACCGGCTGCCTCGACACCGTCGTCGGCGCGACCGCGCTGCTCGGCCGGCTGCGCGACAGCCACGGCGTGCTCGCGCTGCGCGACGTCGTCCAGCGGACCAACGACGGGGACCAGCGCTGCGCGCAGGCCGTCGCGGACGTCGGCGCCGCGGTCGGCGCGGTCGTCGCCGGTCTCGGCGTCGCGGTCGACCCGCAGGTGATCGTCGTCGGCGGGGAGCTCGCCGACACCGGCGAGGTGCTGCTGCGGCCGCTGCGCGAGGCCGTGCGGCTCAGCGTGCTGCGCAACCAGTTCGCCCCGCTCGACGTCGTGGGCGCGTCGTTCGGCGGGCGGGCCGAGGTCGTCGGCGCGCTCGTGCTCGCGCTGCAGTCGACCGACGTACCGTTGCGGGTCGGGGCCGACGACGACGACGGCCCCGACGAGCTGGAGTCGGCGACGCGGGCGACGGGGCTCGCATGACGGCCGGAACTGTTGACGTGGGGGCGTCAGCGCCATTCACTGCACGTATCACGTGCCCGACGGGGAGCAGGTGAACACCATGAGCAGCGACGTCCCCCTGCTCTCGATGCGAGGCATCACCAAGCGGTTCAGCGCGGTCGAGGCCCTCGTGGACGTCGACCTCGACGTGCACGCGCACGAGGTCGTCGCGCTGGTCGGCGACAACGGCGCCGGCAAGTCGACCCTCGCCCGCATGATCTCCGGCGTCCTCGCACCCGACGCCGGGCTCATCGCGATCGACGGCGAGCAGGTGACCATCCCGACGCCGACGGCGGCACGGGCACTGGGCATCGCCACCGTGTTCCAGGACCTCGCGCTGTGCGAGAACCTCGACGTCACGTCCAACCTCTTCCTCGGCCGCGAGCTCCGTGCCGGAGCCGCCCGCGACGACGGCACGATGGAACGCATGGCCCGGCAGGTCCTGCGGGACCTCAACAGCCGCATCCCGTCGGTCCGCTCGCCGCTGTCGTCGCTGTCGAAGGGGCAGCGCCAGTCCGTCGCGATCGCGCGCACCCTCATCGGCAGCCCGCGGATCGTCGTCCTCGACGAGCCGACCGCGGCGCTGTCCGTCGCCCAGACCGCGGAGGTGCTCGTGCACATCGAGCGGCTGCGCGACCTCGGCCTGGGCGTCGTGCTGATCTCCCACAACATGACGGACGTGCGCGCGGTGTCCGACCGCATCGTCGTGCTGCGCCACGGCCGCAACAACGGCATGTTCGACGCCGCCCACGTCAGCCAGGAGGCGGTCCTGGCCGCGATCACCGGGGCGACGCGGGCCGAGGTGGCCGAGGGGCCGCTGTCGATGCTGCTGCGCTGAGCGCGCACGCCCGCACGAAGGTGCGGCCCGGTTCGCGACCTTCGTCCCGGTCCTGCCGGGGGCCGTCGGCCCGGGCGACGAACTCACAGGTCGCGCGCGGCGTGTCACGGCGGGGGAGGTCCCGTCCCGCTGCCTACGCTCGACGAGGCCAGCCCTGCAGCAGACCCGTCCCCGAACCTGGCCGCCCGATGTCGTGATCCGATTCGAGAACGTCACCAAGGTCTACGCGCGCGGCGCCAGGCCCGCGCTGGACCGCGTCTCCCTGGACGTCGAGCGGGGCGAGTTCCTCTTCCTCGTCGGTGCGTCGGGGTCCGGCAAGTCCACCTTCCTGCGGCTCGTGCTGCGCGAGGAGCGGGCGTCCGCCGGGCGGGTCTTCGTCGCCGGCAAGGAGCTCGGCACACTGTCGTCGTGGCGCGTGCCGCACCTGCGCCGCCAGATCGGCGCGGTGTTCCAGGACTTCCGCCTGCTGCCCAACAAGACGGTCTTCGAGAACGTCGCGTTCGCGCTCCAGGTCATCGGCAAGCCGCGGCACCACATCCTCACGACCGTCCCCGACGTGCTCGAGATGGTCGGCCTCGCCGGCAAGGAGAAGCGCCGCCCGCACGAGCTGTCGGGCGGTGAGCAGCAGCGCGTCGCGATCGCGCGCGCGTTCGTCAACCGGCCCAGCATCCTGCTCTGCGACGAGCCCACGGGGAACCTCGACCCGACGACCTCCCTGGGGATCATGCGCCTGCTCGACCGCATCAACCGGACCGGCACGACCGTCGTCATGGCGACGCACGACGACGAGATCGTCGACCAGATGCGCAAGCGCGTCATCGAGCTCTCGACCGGCCAGATGGTGCGCGACCAGTCGCGCGGCGTCTACGGCTCGGACCGCTGAGGGGGGCGACGTGCGACTGCAGTTCATCCTCTCCGAGATCGGCCAGGGTCTTCGCCGCAACCTGTCGATGACGGTGTCCGTCGTCCTCGTCACCTTCGTCTCGCTCACGTTCGTCGGCTCCGCGGCGCTGCTGCAGCTGCAGATCGGCAAGATGAAGGACGACTGGTACGACAAGGTCGAGGTCTCCGTCTTCCTGTGCCCGCAGAACTCGTCCGAGCCGACGTGCGCCGGGGGAGAGGTCAGCGACGAGCAGCGCGCCGACATCCGCGCCGCGCTCGACTCCCCGGAGATCGGGCCGTTCGTCGAGCACGTGTACGAGGAGACGAAGGAGCAGGCGTTCGCCTCGTTCCAGGAGCAGTTCGCCGACCAGTTCTGGGCGTCCGCCGCGACGGTCGACGACATGAACTCGTCCTACCGGATCAAGCTGACCGACCCGCAGAAGTACGAGGTCGTCGCCGACGTCGTGTCCGGCCGTCCGGGCGTCGAGGAGGTCCAGGACCAGCGCCGGCTGTTCGACAAGCTGTTCCTCGTGCTCAACCGGGCGACGCTGCTGGCCGGTGGCCTCGCCGCGGTCATGCTGCTCGCCGCGGTCCTGCTCATCACGACGACCATCCGGCTGTCGGCGCTGAGCCGCCGCCGCGAGACGGGGATCATGAAGCTCGTCGGCGCGTCCACGATCTTCATCCAGCTGCCGTTCATGCTCGAGGGGGCCATCGCCGCGACCGTCGGCGCGCTGCTCGCCGTGGGCGGCCTCTGGCTGGGGGTCGAGTACCTCGTCACGGACTGGCTCGGGGCGTCCGTCGGGTGGATCCCGTACGTCTCGACCGCCGACGTCCTCACGGTCGCGCCCGCGCTGGTCGCCGTCGCGATCCTGCTCGCGGCGATCTCGTCGCTCGTGACCCTCAGCCGCTACACGAAGGTGTGACCGTGGCCCGACGACTGCGCCTGCCCGCCCTGCTGGCCGCCGGCTGCCTGCTGCTCGGGATCGCCGTCGCCGCCCCCGCCGCGGCCGACGAGATCGACGACCGCCGCAAGGCCGCCGAGCAGAAGGCCGCCGCGAACGAGAAGGCGCAGTCCGACGCCGAGGCCGCGATGGAGGGCCTCGACCTGAACCTGCAGGCGACGGCCGCGCGGCTGCTCGACCTGCAGTCGCAGATCCCCGCGGCGCAGTCGAAGCTCGACGAGGCGAAGGCCGCGCTCGAGAAGGCGCAGCGCGAGGCCGCCATCATCGCCGCCCGCCTCGTCGACGCGCAGGAGCAGCAGGTCACGCTGTCCGCGACGATCCAGCAGGACACCGAGCAGGCCGCGAAGATGCGCGCCGCGATCGGCCAGATGGCCCGCGAGGCGTACCGGGGCGGCGGCGAGGTGTCGGGCGTCAGCGTCATCCTCGACGCCGAGTCCACCGAGGACTTCGTGCAGAAGTACGGCCTGGTGTCGACCGCGCTGCGCACCCAGGCGCAGGTGCTCGACGCGCTCAAGGCCGCCGAGGCCAGCAACCGCAACGCGCAGGCCCGGCTCGACGCCGTCGAGGACCGCATCGGCGAGCTCAAGGCCGAGGCGGACCAGAAGGTCGTCGAGGCGGACGCGGCACGCGTCGCCGCCACCGAGGCCAAGCAGGCCCTCGACGCGCTGGTCGCCGAGCAGCAGACGCAGCAGGCGTCGCTCGAGTCGCAGAAGGCGACCCTCGCCGCGTCGCTCGCCGCGATGGACGCCGAGGCGAAGGCCATCGAGAACGAGCTGCAGGCCGCGATCGCCGCCCAGCGTGCGCGCGACGCCGCCGCCGGCAAGCCCGCACCCGCGCCCGGCCCGATCGGCAACGCGCTGTTCAGCAACCCGACCAGCACCAACCCGATGTACGTGACGTCCGAGTACGGCATGCGCCTGCACCCGACCCTCGGGTACGTCCGCCTGCACGCCGGCATCGACCTGCGCACCTACTGCAACACCAAGCTCTACGCGGGCCGTGCCGGCACCGTCACGTGGGCCAAGTCCCGGTACGGGTTCGGCAACCAGGTGATGATCGACAGCGGGTTCGTCAACGGCAACGCGGTGTCCGCGTCCTACAACCACATGACGTCGTTCGCGGTGTCGACCGGGCAGCAGGTCGAGCGCGGCCAGCTCATCGGGTACGCCGGCAACACCGGAACCTCCGCGGCCTGCCACCTGCACTTCGAGGTGTACGTCAACGGCGCCACGACCAACCCGCGGCCCCTGCTCGGGATGTGACGGGCTCGGCGCCCGGTCGGTCCCCCGAGGGGCGTCGGGGTGCGCCGGTGGCGTAATGGACGTGGCCGTCGCAGGGGCGCCAGGTAGGCTGCTGCGGCACTGCTGAGCACCGGGAACCGCCCTGTGCACGAGGGACGGAGGCCGGGACGTGGCCAAGGAGACAGGGCGCAAGCTCGTGGCCGCGAACCGCAAGGCCCGGCACGACTACGTCATCGAGGACGTGTTCGAGGCCGGCGTCGTCCTCACCGGCACCGAGGTCAAGGCGCTGCGCGCGGGCCGTGCGTCGCTCGTCGACGGGTGGTGCGAGATCGAGGGCAGCGAGGCCTACCTGCACGGCGTCCACATCCCCGAGTACTCGCAGGGCACCTGGACCAACCACGCCCCGCGCCGCAAGCGCAAGCTCCTGCTGCACCGCGAGGAGATCGACCGCCTCGAGGCGAAGACGCGGGAGAAGGGCCAGACGATCGTGCCCCTCGCGCTGTACTTCCTCGACGGGCGCGCCAAGGTCGAGATCGCCCTCGCACGGGGCAAGAAGGACTGGGACAAGCGCCAGGCGCTGCGGGAGCGGCAGGACAACATGGAGGCCCAGCGGGCCATGCGGGACCTGCGCGACCGCTGAGGGTCGTCCCGCGGCCCTGCGGGCACGTGCCGCGTCCCGCAGCGGATGCGGGGCGCCCCCGGCGGGGGGACGCTGGTGCGGACCGGCCGTCGAGCGCCCCCTCGACCAGCGCCGCTCCCGCCACCGGCCGCCGACACTCGCCACGTCGGCGCGTGCCGTGGCGGGGGTGAGCGCGACCCGCCCGCCCGCACCACGACTCGCCGTGCGTGCGGCCGTGCCGACCGCGACGATCGGGACATGACCAGCGACGCCGCCGCAGCGCAGCCGCAGGACGACGCGGGGCCGGCAGGACGTGCAGTGCCCGCGCGCGGTCCCGCACCGGGGACCACGGCACGGCGCACCTGGTGGCGGGTCGCCGACTACGTGTTCGCCGGGTGGCACCAGGTGCGGGGCGTCGTGGCGCCCGGCGACCCGGACCGGTACCGCGACCCGCCCGTCCCGCGCGCGCCCGACGTCGTCCTCGTGCCCGGCGTGATGGAGCCGTGGCCCTTCCTGCAGCCGCTCGCGGACCACCTCTTCGTCGCGGGCCACGCGGTGCACGTCGTGCCCGGTCTCGGCTACCACGTGCAGGACCTCCCCGAGGCGGTGCGGGTCGTCGCCGAGCTGCTCGCCGAGCGGGACCTGCGGGACGTCGTCGTCGTCGCGCACAGCAAGGGCGGGCTCGTCGGCAAGCTGCTGCTGTCGCACCCGGACGCCGGCCCGCGCGTCCGCGGCGTGGTCGCCGTCGCGACCCCGTTCGCCGGGTCACGGCTCGCGCGGCTGCTGCCGCTGCGGTCCCTGCGGATCTTCCGGCCCGACCACCCCGACATCGTGGGGCTCGGGCGCGTCGTCGACGTGGACGACCGCATCGTGTCAGTCTTCTCCCGCTGGGACCCGCACGTCCCCGAGGGCAGCGTGCTCGCGGGGGCGGGGAACGTCGAGCTCGACACCCCGGGCCACTTCCGCGTCCTTGCCGACCCGCGGCTGCCCGACGTCGTGCTCGACGCGGTCCGCCGGCTGCGCTGAGGGCTCAGCGGGGGCCGAAGATCTCCGCGAGGTCGAACGTCACGGGCTGCTCGAGCTGCTCGTAGGTGCACGACCGCGGGTCACGGTCCTCGCGCCAGCGCCGGAACTGGGCCGTGTGCCGGAAGCGGTCGCCCTCCATGTGGTCGTACGCGACCTCGACGACGAGCTCCGGGCGCACCGGCACGAACGACAGGTCCTTCGTCGCGTTCCACCGGCTCACCGCGCCCGGCAGCCGGTTGCCCGCGTGCGCCTCGGCCTCCGCCCAGCGGCCCCACGGGTGGTCGGCCAGGTCGACGTCCCGGTACGGCGCGAGGTCGTCGAGCAGGGTCTTGCGACGGGCCATCGCGAAGGACGCGCTGACGCCCACGTGCTGCAGGTCACCGTCGGCGTCGTACAGGCCGAGCAGCAGCGACCCCACGACGTCGCCGGACTTGTGCCAGCGGAACCCCGCGACGACACAGTCCGCGGTCCGCTCGTGCTTGATCTTGAACATCGCCCGCTTGTCGGGCTGGTAGGTGCCGTCGAGCGGCTTCGCGACGACCCCGTCGAGCCCTGCGCCCTCGAACCGCGTGAACCAGTCCTGCGCCTCGGCGAGGTCGCCCGTCGCCGGCGTGACGAACACCGGGTCGCGCGCGTCCGCGAGGGCCTCGACGAGGGCCGCGCGGCGCTCCCGGAACGGCCGCTGCGTGAGGTCGTCGTCGCCCAGCGCGAGCAGGTCGAACGCCACGAAGCTCGCCGGTGTCGTGCCGCTCAGCAGCTTCACGCGGCTCGCCGCCGGGTGGATGCGCTGCTGCAGCGCGTCGAAGTCCAGCCGGTCGCCCGACACGACGACGATCTCCCCGTCGAGCACGCACCGCTCGGGGGTGTTCGCCTTGATCGCCTCGACGACCTCCGGGAAGTAGCGCGTCATCGGCTTCTCGTTGCGGCTGCCCAGCTCCACCTCGTCGCCGTCGCGGAACACGATCGTGCGGAACCCGTCCCACTTGGGCTCGACGTGCCCCACGTCGGGGATCGTCGGGACGGACTTCGCGAGCATCGGCGCGACGGGCGGCATCACGGGCAGGCGCATGAGCCCATCCTGCTGGAACCCACCCACGGCCACCCGCGGAGCGGCTCCGCGGTTCACAGGTGGCGCACGGGTCGGGTCCAGTGGCCGTCCGGGATCGGCGCGTTGTGTGGACCTCGACGACGAGACCAGGCGCGAGCCGAGGAGAAGCACGATGGACGAGAACACCCCCACCCCCGCGACCGGCGCCGACGAGCCCCAGCGCGCGACGCCCCCGGCGCACGCCGCGCCCGAGGCGGCGACGCCGGGTGCCGCGGCCTACCCGCCCGGTGCGAGCTTCGGCCCGTTCCGGTCCGCGGCCGACGCTGCGGCACCGCCGGTCGCGAAGGCACCGAAGCGCCCCCTGACCGTGCGGCGCGGGGCCGCCGCGGGCGTGGTCGGCGCCGCGCTCGCGGTCGGCCTGGTCGCCGGCGGCGGCACCGGCTGGGCGATCGCGGCGGGGACCCAGGACGCGACGACGGGCGGGTCCTCGGTCACCGAGGCGGACTGGCCGCAGCGGTCCTGGTCCGGACCGGACGGCGGCACGGACGGGACCGACGGGTCCGACGGCACCGGTCAGCTGCCGGGTGGCCCGGGCCGCGGGGCGCCGGGGACGTCCGACGACTCCGCCGGCACGACCAGCGCGCAGACGACGACCGCCGCGACCGCCGAGCAGCAGGTGGGCGTCGTGACGGTCGCCACGACGCTCGGCTACTCCGGTGGCTCGTCGGCCGGCACCGGCATGGTGCTGACGACGGACGGGCTGGTCCTCACCAACCACCACGTCGTCGAGGGCGCCACCGCGATCAGCGTGACCGTCGAGTCGACGGGCGAGACGTACGAGGCGACGGTCGTCGGGACGGACGCGTCGGCCGACGTCGCGCTGCTCCGGCTCACCGACGCGCAGGGTCTGGCCACGGTCACGCTCGACGACGACGGCGGCGCGGACGTGGGCGACACGGTGACGGCGGTCGGCAACGCCGAGGGCGGCGGCGTGCTCGTCGCGGCGGCCGGCGAGGTCACCGGCACGGACGAGACGATGACCGCGGCGACGTCCTCGAACGGTGAGGCGGAGACGCTCAGCGGGCTGATCGAGTTCTCCGCGGCCGTCGTCAGCGGCGACTCCGGCGGGCCGGTCCTGGACGACGAGGGCGAGGTCGTCGGCATCACGACCGCCGCGTCGGTGGGCGGCACCACGACGGTCGCGTACGCGATCGACATCGTCGACGCCGTCGCGATCGTCCAGCAGATCGAGTCGGGGGTCGAGACGGACACCGCGCAGATCGGCTACCCGGCGTTCCTCGGTATCGGCCTCGGGGTCGGCTCCGGGGCGGGCGCGGTCGTCGAGGGCGTCATCGACGGCACCCCGGCGGCGTCCGCCGGCCTGACCGCGGGCGACGTCGTCACGGGTGTGGACGGGACGCCCGTCACCTCGTCGACGAGCCTGTCCGCCCTGCTCGGCGGGCACGAGCCCGGCGACACTGTGACCCTGACCTGGACCGACGCCGAGACCGGCACGACGCAGCAGGCAGCCGTGACCCTCGCGCAGGGGCCGGTGGGCTGATGCCCTGACGTGCGAGGACCGGGATGGGGGCGAGGACCCGCGGGCCGTCCGCGGGTCCTCGCACGCGCGACGGCCGGGCGTCTCAGCCGGTCGCCACCGTGCGCGTGATCGTCGCGCCGAAGGCCCCGCTGTTGTTCTCGACGCCCTCGTCGTTGACCCCGAGCCGCAGCTCGCCCGTCACCGGGCACACGTACGTCGTGCCCGCACCGACGACGAAGTACGTCGACGGGTCCTCACCGAGGCTGCCGATGACCGCCATCGTGTTGGCGTCGGGGAAGCCCTCGACGTTGAACTGGTGGAACCACGGGTCGAGCAGGCCGGTCGGCCCGACCGTCCCGCCGGGGCTCTGGTCGTGCGACGCCGAGCCGTACATGTCGATGCGCAGCGTGTCGCCCTGCTCGCACGTCACGTCCATGGCCGTCCAGACCTGCGTCGCCGGGACCGCCCGGTCGACGACCGTGACGGTCGGGGTGCTCACCGACGGCTCGCTCGACGCGGTCTCGCTCGCCGTCGCCGTCACCTCCCCGCCGGCCGCGGAGTCGTCGGCGTCGCCACCTCCGCGCGTCCACGCCAGGGCGACGACCGCCACGACGACGCCGAGCCCGAGGACCGACCCCGCACCGATGAGCAGCCCGCGGCGCAGCTGCCGCTGCGCGTCGCTCGGCCCCGACGGCGGCGGTGCCCCACCACCACCCGTCGCCACGGGCCCGGGCGCGGCCCCGCCCATCGGCGGCGGGGGCGGCGAGTCGATCCACGCGTCGCCCGCGCCTCCCGGCCCGCTCGTCCCGCCTGGCGTGCCGGACCCGCCCGTCGGGCCGCCCGCGCCGTCGTTCTGGTCCCTGTCGTCCATGGCTCCGCCCCCGGTGCGCAGGCACGCCGCACCGGCGCGGCATGCCGTCGAGGGAGAGGAGCGGAGCGCGGCGGTGCTGATACCCGCCGCCCCGGGCTACGCCCAGCCGAGCCGTGCCGCGACCACGTCGGCCGCCCGCGACGGGAAGTCGTCCCAGCCGGGCTCCAGCACGTCCCGCGCGAGGGCGTGCAGGGCGCGCGCCGCGTCCTCGACGGGTCGGTCGAGCGCAGCGTTCAGGCGCGCCCCGACCTGCGGGTAGGCGGCCTCGAACCGCCGCGCACCGTCGATGTGCTCGCGGTCGGCGACAGTCGTCGGGACGCGCTCGCGGACGGCCCGGACCAGGTGCTGCACCGCCCACTGCCGGACCATCTGACCACCGCTGAGCACCTCGCCGCGGCGGGCGCGCCCCGTGCCGACCATGAGCTTGACCAGCGCGAGCGTGGTGTCGTTGGCCGGGTCGGGGGCGTCGCGCACCGTCGCGCGCGCGTCGGACGAGGCGATCAGCGCCTGGATCGAGCCGTCGTCGAGCGCGACGTCGTGGTGCACGACGGCCGCCCCGGCCAGTTCGTCGGCGGTGGCCGCCGCGAACTCCATGAGGTGCCCGTCGTCGTACAGGACGGCGAAACCGACGGCCCCCTCGCGCCCCACCGCGACGACCCGGTCGGGGTGCGGCAGCCACGACCGGACGTCGCGCAGCGACGCCACGTGCGCGGAGTCGGCCAGCACCCAGAAGTCGTGGTCCGACCACTCGTCGCGCCGGGCCGACTCCGAGCGCGCGGCGGAGCCGAGCAGCACCAGACCGACGGCTCCGGGCTGGCGGCGGACGGCGTCGACGAGCGCGTCGGTGCGTGCGTCGAAGGTGAGGTCGGTCATCGGGGTGTTCCTCCTGGTGGTGACGTGGCCCCGACCCTAGGCGGGACGGGGCAGCCCCTCTCGCCGACCCGCGGGGCAAAGGCTGCGTGGTGGGCCGGTGTCGGGGGCGGTCCCTAGCCTGGGGCGATGGTCACCGACGTCCGCCCCGCGCTGGGCCGGTTCGACGACTTCGCGACCGTCGTCGGCACGAAGCGCCCCGACGCGGGCGGCTGCTGGTGCGTCGCGTACCGGAACTCCAGCCTGCCCAACGCGGAGCGCCCGGGCTTCATGCGCGAGCAGTGCGCGACCGACCCCGGCCCCGGCGTGCTCGCGTACGTGGACGACGAGGTCGCGGGGTGGTGCTCGGTGGCGCCGCGCAGCACCTACCGGCGGCTCATGCGCTCGCGGACGATCCCGTTCGTCGACGAGCGGGACGCGTGGAGCGTCGTGTGTTTCGTCGTGCGGCCGGCGTTCCGCCGCCAGGGGCTCATGCACGTGCTGCTCGACGGCGCCGTCGCGCACGCCCGGTCGCACGGCGCGGAGGTCGTCGAGGGATACCCGGTGGAGACGGGCGGCACACGGGTCGACCTCATCTCCGGGTACGTCGGGTCCGTCGAGCTGTTCGAGGCGGCGGGGTTCGAGGTCGCGGCGCCGACGACGGGTCGCAGCGGGCACCGTCCGCGGGTCGTCGTGCGACGCGAGGTGTAGCGGAGGACACCGCGTCCGGGGGGGGGGGGGGGGTGGGGTGAGGGGGGGGGGGGCGCCGGCGGGTC